>Ga0172369_10005640_pt1 | contig 15306 bp, 8 predicted proteins | sample LakKiv25m_FD_114539 | JGI IMG/M metagenome (GOLD analysis project Ga0172369, IMG submission 114539) | Freshwater microbial communities from Kabuno Bay, South-Kivu, Congo - kab_022012_11.25m | ecosystem: Environmental > Aquatic > Freshwater > Lake | place: Democratic Republic of the Congo...
GGCTTGGGCGGTGCGCAAGAGGTTGGTCATTGGGGGGGCTCCTGGGGCGTGCGCGTGCGCGGCGGGGACGCGGACGGTGCGACAGACGATTCGCGTATCCTTGTCCCGATGGGTCCGTCTACTTCGGTCTGCGCGCCTGCCGAGCGGGCGTTGCGCGGCCAGTCGTCGGCGCGAGCGCCGGTAGCAGCGCGGCCGCCTTGGCCCGCAGCGGTTCGGCGAAGACGCTGCGGCACTTTTTGAGGTGCGGCGTGACGTTGCGTGGTTCGCCGTCCGTATGGTCGAAAACAACGTGCAATCCATAGTTGTCGAACAACTCGGCCACCCGCTCCTTGCTGTCGGACGGTGTTGCCGGGTTCAGCGCAACCACAAGGCCCGCCATGCACGGCGGCCCATGCCCGTCTTTGCACAAGTGCTCCGAGCCGCACCGCCCGCTGTCACTGCACCGCGAAGTGATCGACCCAACTCATCGCCTTGAGCGGCTCGCCCGTGAGCACGTGCAGCAGTCCCGAAGGCAGCGGCGTCGCATCGATGCCCTCGACCTCCGGCCGGAAACTGCCCACCTTCTCCTGGCGGTTCACCGACCCGACCTGCGTCACCGCGCCCGTCTTCAAGTCGACGCGGTAGAGGCCCTGGGCGGGGTCGTCGCACGACAGCCACAGCGCGCCAAGCGCCACATCCGCACCCTGGATGTGCACGGCCTGCTGCGACATCTGCAACGTCGGCCGTGGCTTCCACCCGGCCTGGATGTCATAGCTCAGCAGCTTGTCGTCGCTGTAGCGATCCGTGAGGTAGGCCGTCATCGTGGTCTCATCGATGGCCAGGAACGACGCTTCGTGCTGCTCTAGGATCACATGGCTCTTGTACTTGAGGGTTTGCGGATCGAACAGCACCACTGCCTGCTCGCCGCGCGAGAAATCGCTCTGCTCGACTGCCGCATAGAGATCGCCTTGCGCCATGTCGATGTCGCCGATGTGATTGAACCCCGCTGCCGTCAGTTCGCTCGGCAGCGGCACCATGTTCTCGCCGGTTTGCACGTACTTGTCGTCGGTGCGCCACAAGCCGCCCGAGGCTGAGAAGATCCAGCCGTCCGCGACGCGCGCGATGCCTTGGCTGTAGAACACATCGACGGGATCACTGGATGTGACCGTCGCGGTCCCCGCCGCGCTGTCGGCAGCATCGGTCGCAGCGGCATCGGTGCCACCCCCATCGAGAACGGCATCGGCCCCTGCGGCGGCGTCGCGCGCCGGCGACACGGCAGGCGTCGAGCAAGACGCCAGTGCAAGGACGAGCAGACAATACCGAAGGTTCATGACCATTCCTGTGCGCGTCGCGTCGCCCGGGGCGCAAGCATGCACTACTTGACCACCGCCGAATACCGCGCCCGCACCTTGACTTCCACCTTCGCTGCTTGCCCGGACTTGAGCACGGCCACCTCGGCAGGCCTGGCAATCTTGAGTTCATACGGTAGCTTCATCTGGAACTGCTGCTCCTGGCCATCCACTGCGAGGCGGTCCAGCTCCCACACTTCGAGCTTGCCGGCCTTGCCCGGCAGCGGCCAGTCGACCAGTTCCACGCCGCCGTAACCCGCCACCGGAATCGCCGCAAAACCGGGCGTTCCCTCGAAGCGCAGGTAGTCCGCACGCACATGCTCCGCAAAGCGATCCTGTTGCCAACTCTTGACCGTCGGTCGCTCCGACAGCGGCCCGTCCAGCCGCAGGGGCACCAGGAACCAGCGCCGCGGCCCATCCGGATTGCGCAGCACCAGATCCACACGCCGCACACCCTCTTTGGTTGCGACAGAAGCCACTTGCAGTTGCGCGACGCCTTTGGCCTTGGCCGCGATCGCCTTGGCGTGCTGCGTCATCAGCTCGCGCTCGACCTCCGGCTTGTCGGCATAGAAGGGCTTGTCCGGCGCATCGCCCGCCAACACACGCCCGAGGTTATGGGCCACGGCGTCCTCGCTCAAGAGCCCGAGATCCGTACCGTAACACGTCCGCATCGCGTGCGCGGTCTGATCCACGGTGGCCAGTGTCGGCAACTTCTGGGCGTCCACACCCGGCAGCAGCCGCTGCGCCGGTCCTCGCCACTCGTCGACGTCGATGTAGCGCAGCCGCGCATGTTGCAAGGCCTTGCGCACCACCGCGCTGCCTGCCACGAACTCCTTGATCTCCTTGCACGGCGCGCACCAATCCGAAGTGAACATCAGCAGCACGGCCTCGTGGCGCTGCTTGCCGGCGTCCAGCTCGGCCCGCAGCAACTCCGGCAAAGTCTTGGCACCTTGCCGGTGCAGGTAGCGTGCGGGCCCAAGATGACCGTCGTTGGCGCGGCAGGGCAGGGCAGTCAGCAGCAAGAACAAGGCGAGCAGGTGGGCGAGGCGGTTCGGCATGGCGCGCAAGAATAGCGGCGATGGCCGCGCGGACTCAAGCATCATTTCGGGCGACACGGCCAGCCTGGCTTGCGCCGCGGCGCAGCGTTCGCGTACCGTTGCTGCCGACGCGGTCCATGCGGGGACACGACACCCAGGCACCGCAGTTATGCATTGACAAGGCTCTGCATACGCCCGACAGTCACCTGCTTGTCAGTGCTTCGTAACGCACTGCGTCAACGTCCCGGTTCCTCGCTCCCAGGCATGGCATGAACGCTGTTTCGATTCGCTCTATTGCATCTTCATGCGCCTGGAGTGCCGCGGTGCTCGCCGTGTGCGCCGTCTTGACCGTCACGCGCGTGGCCACCGCCGCTGAGCCTGCCGCGGCGCCCAGCGCCAGTGCCAAAGCCCCCGCCGAACCGGCGGCGCCGGCCCCGGCCGCCACCGCGGCCCCTGCTGCGACCCCGGCCGCCCCCGCACCAGCCACCGCGACGTCGCCCGAAGCGCCTGCGACCCCACCCGAAGCACCTGCGAACCCTGCGCAAGCACCTGCGAACTCTGCGGAAACGCCGGCCGCTGCCGATTCGCCCGCAGCGGCCAGTCCAGCCGTCAGCACGCCTGCGCCTGCGGCGGTCGTGGCCGCGCAAGCCCCCGCGCCGGCGACGAAGAACGCGATCGCCGAGAAGTTTGCCGGCACCTACTTCCTGTTTCGCAACATGACGTCGGCGACTACGTTCTCCAAGAGCGCGTACATGTCCTACAACCCGGAGAACACGCTGGCTGTTCTGATGCGGCCGCGCTTTTCCATCACCGACCGCGTCTGGCTGTCGGCCTGGCAGTACACGAACCTGGAGTTGACGAACTCCGATTCCACCACCCGCAAGAACGAAGTGACCTTTTCCGACACCATCGTGTCGCTGGGCTACACGGCACTCAAAGACAAAGAGACCGGTTTGACCGCCAACACCGATTTCCACCTGATCCTGCCGACCAGCAAGGCAGCGCGGCTCAAGACGATGATGATCGGCGCCGGTATTGGCGGCGCGCTGTCGTGGCACAGGGGCATCGTGACGGTGTCGGCTTCCGGCCGCGGTGACCACTTTTTCAACAGGTACACGACCGGAGAGTACGAAAAGCCCTGGATTCCGACATGCATCGGTGGCGAATGCGATCAGTATTCCCAAAACGGCGTGCGCAACTCGGAGTGGCGCTTGATGGGCATCGGTTCCGTGTCCGTTGCCCCGACCGAGTGGCTGTCCTTCTCGGCCTCCGGCGGTGAGATCGCGGACTTCCTGCCCGCGTTGGGCAACATGAACGAGGCGCGGGTCGTGGCTGGCGGGGGCTCGATCGGCACGGATGCCACCGCTCCCAACTGGCGCGCGCTGATGTACTGGGGCCTCGGCGCCGAAGTCCGCGTCCATCCAGCGCTGGGCATCGGCATCGGAGCCGAGACGTACAATGCCCAACTCGCCCCGGATTCCAGCTACCAGCGGCCGTTCTTCAACACGTACACCGCTGCCTACCTGGAACTCAATGTATCACCGGACAAACTGCCGTTCTGGTAGGCGTTCCGCGAATCGCTCGAAGACGTATCTTGAACACCCGAAGTCGTTTGTTGTTTCGCTCATCCAAGAGGCTGACATGACCGCCCGCAGTACACTTCGCCTTTGCCTTGCGCTCTTTGTCGTGCTGTCCGCCCTGCTCGCTGGTTGCGCGCAGGAACGGGCACCCATCAACCGCGTGCAGCCCTACGCCTTGAAGAAAGCGTTCTTCGTCGGCCAGGACTTCGTCAGCACGGCCGACGACCCAGAGTTCTGGGCGCGGACCACCGTGACCGACGTAGGCTACGGCGCGGCGCAGGATGGCTTGTTCACCTCGACGTATGCGCAGCCGATGTCGCGCGTCAAGTGGCAGGTCACCGAGGACTTGCTGATTGCGCGCCTCGCCTATGAGCGCATCACCGCATCGGACGGCAAGGGCGCCGGCAAGACCACGCAGGACGGCGTCATCGTTGCGGCTTTCAAGATCACGTCGCACTTCGACATCAAGCATTCCTACAACCCGACCACGGGCGAGGAATTGAACGTGCTCGAAGAGAACGACCACGATCGGCCGTGGTACCAGCGTGAATACATCCACGTGGATTGGTCGTCGAACAAGAACGTCGACAGCTACGATTTCGATACCTTGTCGATGATGGGCCTGTACGGCGGCATCGAGTACGAAGACATGGGCTACAGCATCGTCGACCCGAGCGACGAGAATGCGCCGTACTTCTCAGAGGATGGCAACTACTTCGATGTCACGACCAAGGCGTTCGCCAAGCCCGGCATGATCGACCTCTCCAGCCTGGGCTGGGGCATCGACAAGTTCCCGGCTTGCATGCTCGACGCCGATTTCGCTGGCGGCCAGGCGCCCGCTGCTTCCTGCAACCCCGTCGAACTCACGTTGCGCCATGCATTCCGCAAGGTCGTCGACAGCGACTATGAGCCCCAGGAGTGGGACGGCTACCGCTTCCAAGCCGCAGGCGCCTTCACGTCGGAGCGGCTGGGCTATTCGCGCAACTACGGCATGACCGACGAGTTGTGGCACCGCTTCATCGACCGCTACAACATCTGGCAGCGCAGCCACTTCTACGCGAATCCGGCGACAATGCAGGGCCCGATTCCGTGCTACACCAAGGCGACGACGCCGTACGGCAGCGATCCACACCGCGACGAGGATGCCGACGGCACGGAAGACGAGTGCAAGGCCGCGGGCAAGGGCTCGAAGTGCGACACCTTCAACCAGAAGTGCACCTTGCCGTACCAGCAGCGCGTGCCCAAGGCGATCGCGTGGTACTACGCCGACGGCAGCAATCCCACGTACTACCAGCCGTCGGAAGACGCGACCCACGAATGGGACGTCGCGATGCGTCTTGCGGTGATGACGGCCAAGTACTCGGAATGCAAGGCGACTTCTGGCGAGAACTGCGACGCGGCCTACCCCGTGTGGAAGGGCCAGCAGGACGACAACGACGCGGCGATTGCCCTGGCCCGCGAAGTGGACGACTGCCGCCACGGCATGGCCTACCTCGACAAAGGCCGTGACGAAGCAGCGTGCGCGGCGCTGGCCGACACGATCGGGGCGGCACGCGGCTTGGCGCCCGAGATCATCGCCATTGCCAAACACCAGGAAATGCTGGTGCTTTGCCACAGCCCGGTCGAGGCCAATGATCCTGCCGCGTGCGCGCCGGCCAACCAGCGACTGCCGGCCCACCTGACGGCCGAAGCCTGCTTCAACGCGCGCCAGAGCGGCGATGCGGCGACCGTGGCGACCTGCAACAAAGCGGTTCATGCGCGGCGCGGCGACCTGCGGTACCACCAGGTCAACGGCATCGTCGAGCCCGCCACGCCTTCGCCGTGGGGCATCATGGTCGACGGTCATGACCCGCTCAATGGCGAGGAAGTGGCCGCCAGCATCAATGTCTGGACCTACATCAACGACTTGTGGAGCCAGGGTGTGGTTGACATGGCCCGCTATATCGCTGGCGAGCTCAAGACCGAGGACGTGACTGAGGGCAAGTACATCAAGAACTGGGCGTCGGCTGCGCAGGCAGCGTCGCGCGGCGGCCTGCTGCAGGGCATGGACGCCAAGGAAGTCGCTCGCCGTCACCGCGCGACGGGTCGCACGAACCTCGACGAGAAGGGCATGGCCGCCTTCAAGGCCGCGCATCCGGAAGCCGATGAACTGATTGCTAATGTTGCCAACAAGCTGTCGATGATCTCGTCGAGCCGCGATGCCGCGTCCGTCTCCGCGCCGACCTACCTCGCGCGCCGTCAGTCGGCCGCGGGCACGGCGTTCGAGACCGCCCTGATGACGCCGATGATGCAGTCGCTGGTCGGCATCCTCGGCATGCCCATGTCGGCCGGCCTGCTCGACATGACCTCGCCGCTGCGCGGTGCGAACCCGGCCATTCAGCGCAACCTGGCTCAGCTCAAAGAGGATGCCCTGGCAGAGCGTGGCGCCTGCGAGATGAACATGGCTGACGCACCGCTCGGCATCGCAGGTCTCGGCGATCTGCTGCAGGCCAAGTTCGGTGCATTCAACGCGTCCGACTCGCCGTCGGTGCAGCAGGCGCGCGCGGAGCGGATGCGCAAGTACCTGGCACAGCGCGTGCATTACGCCGTGGTGATCCACGAGATGGGTCACTCCATGGGTCTGCGCCACAACTTCGTCAGCTCGGCCGACGCTTGGGGCTATCGGCCGCAGTATTGGCAGTTGCGCACCAGCGACGGCGCGGTCAAGACCCCGTGCACCAACCTCGTCAAGGACGGCGCCGCGTGCGTCGGCCCGCGGTACTTCGATCCCGTGACGCAGGAGGAGCGCGACAACCTCATCCAGATGTGGATGCAGTCCTCCGTCATGGACTATGCCGGTGAAACTTCGCAGGATTTGATCGGTCTCGGTGCGTATGACTTCCACGCGGTCAAGATGTTCTACGGCGACGTCGTGACCGTGCACGCCGACGATACGTACACCTCGCAGACGCAGCGCGGCGCCGGCATGCTCGGCAAGATGGACAACTTCGGTGGCATTCTCGGCATGCAGCCCGCATACGGCTCGACGATGGGCCTCACGACAGACATCCATTACTCGGAGTTGCAGAACAAATACGACCTGATCACCGGCTGCGCCCCTGTCGATCCCCAAGCTTGGAAGCCGGGTCGGTGGAATGATGGTCCGATGGGATCTTTCAACCCGATGCTCGACGGCCTCATCGTCAGCGTTGGTGGTCAGTACACACGCTGCACGCAGCAGCGCGTCGACTACGTGCCGTGGTCCAGCCTGCGTATGCCGAACTCGACGGAATGGAAGGCGAGTTTCAACCGCGGCGGGCCGTCGATCGATCCGCAGGGTCGCGTGCGCATGCCGTACGGCTTTGCCACGGATCGCTGGGCTGACCTCGGCAATGCCAGCGTCTACCGGCATGACAACGGCGCGGACAACTACGAAATCTTCAACTTCATGATCACACAGCCGGAAGTGAACCACGTGTTCGACAACTACCGCCGCGGCCGCAAGTCGTTCACGATCCGCGGTGCGTTCACGCGCTCGCTGTCGCGCTACTACGAGAAAATGCGTGACGGCGCCAAGGGCCTGGGATTGTTCCGCAATATTTTCCGCGATATCGCGCTTGAGCGGAACCTGAATCCGGACGAACTGTGGAGCTATGCTGCGCAGAACAACTACCCGGAAGCCGTGCTTGCGGCGGGCATGGTGTTCGACCACTTCACGCGCATCGAGCAGCGTCCCGAGGCGGGTGACCACTACGTCGAACTCAAGTCCGGCATCGTGCGCTCGACCGCGGCGACCAACGGTCAACCGCCGCCTTCGACCGTGCGCGTGCCGAACGGCGCGACGGGCTTCATGAACGACGTCAGCTTTGGCGGCCGTCTCGTCGAGAACAAACTGGCTGACAACAAGGGAGAATACGATTCCGAGTACACCGTGAACGTCGGTTCGTACTACGAGAAGGCGTACATCTCGATGCTGTTGACGGAATCCGTGGACAACTTCATCAGTTCGACGCTGGGGGACTTCACCGAGTCGCGCTATCGCTCGGTCTCCATCGCCGATCTGTTCCCCGAGGGCTACCGCCGGTTCTTCGCCAATGCGCTCACGGGTGATGACTTCATCAAGGGGCCGCGCGTCGCGACGAAGAACGGCAAGCCGCTCGTCGACGCCGAACAGTTCCCGCAAAAGGCCTTTGGCTGGACCACGTGGTACGGCGCGACTCCGACGTCCTGCTTCCCGGCAGATGGCTCGACCATCTGCGGGGCCTACGGACAGGAAGCGGCCGCGTTTGGCGCGCCCGTCATCACGGAGTCGACGGCCATCGATCCGCAGATCGGCTTCGAGCAGCAGAAGTTCCTGATCGCATGGACGATGCTGTACCTGTTCGAGAACCAGGAGCAGAACTGGATCGACCAGATGCGCCTGTGGGAACAGGGCACGGACGCGGATCCGCAACTGGGCGATGGCCGTATCGAATTCCACAATCCGCAGGGCAAGACGTACGTGGCGCGCACATCCGGCAAGGAGGCCATCTTCGGCAAGACCGTGCAGAAGGGCGTCGCGGCACGCGTGCTCGAGTATGCCAACACATTGCTCAAGCAGGGCTATGTCACCACCGATGGCCCGGACCTGGACAAGGACGGCAAGCCCGACTGGTACCTGCCGACCATCGGCGCGGACGGCTCGCCGGTCGTGGCATTCGATCCCGCGGTCCAGCCCGTTTCCCCGGGCGGCGGCAACGCGAAGTGCACCGTCACGGACAACTCCGGCTGCACCTGCCAAGACAACGTCGCGTGCATGAAGCTCAAGCAGTATGTGGAGATTCCGTTCTACCTGCGCTCGGCGATCGCGGCATACCACCTCGGTGCGCCGCATCAGAAGGGCGTCTACCCGTAGTCTGCCTGACGTGAACAGCAGAGGCGGCGCAGTGACCTTGGGTTGCTGCGCCGCTTCGCGTTTGGAGCCCGGCGAAGAGCCAATCGATCGAGCGCAAACAGGGGCTGCCGCAGTAATGCCGCGACGCGCCTGAGCGCAAGCACACACCTGCATCGGCCCGAGGCTCGCTGCACAAACGACGAATGTTGAAGGTCTTTGCGCAGCGCGGGAGCCTCAAGGAAAGGCTCAACCTCGGTGCGTCAGCGCATCAATTGGCGGCCGTACGCGGCGCCAGCAAGGCATCCAGTTCGCGGGCAGCAGCCTGGAGCGCCGCCTGACCCGCGGCGTCGAGCGTGCGACGCGTCGTGCCGTGATACACCACTGGATCCACGACCTTGTCGCCCTGATTCAGCTGGTAGTGCAAGTGCGGCGCGGTCGAGTGACCGGTGTTGCCCGACAGGGCGATGATTTGGTCCGCCTCGACCTTGTCGCCTGGCTTGACACGGTTCTCATTCAAATGCAGGAACTTGGCCAATGTGCCGTCCTCGTACTGGACCTCGATGCAGTTGCCGTTGGCGCCGTGGTTCCAATTCGAGCGCAGCACCGACCCGGCAAAGGGCACGTGCACTTCCGAGCCGACTGGCGTCTTGAAATCCATCCCCTTGTGGTTCGGCCGATCTTTGAGCAGGCTCGTGATCTGGTCGTATTTCTTGAGCGGCCCGAACTTGAGTTGCAGCGGCACTTCCTCGCCATTCTGGTCCCAATACGACGCGAAGTCGTCGCCCGGCGCCTGGAAGCGGTACGCGCGGAACTCCTTGCCCAGTTTCTTGGACTTGAGGCGTGCCGTGCCGATCTGCAGATCGCCCTCTTCCGTCCAGCGGTAGGCCACTTCCATCGCGTCGCCAGGCGAGAGGTCTCTGCGCAAGTCCAGGCACCACATGAACAAACGCGCGTAGACGGCCGAGAGCTGGTCGCCGTCGTCCGACGCCCTGCCAAAATCGCGGGCGGGCGATGAGGTCAGGTTCGTGCGCACCACCGTCCATTCCGATGCAGGAACGACGGCCGTATCGTCCACCGCTGCCGCGGCGACGGGCGCCTTGGCTGCGGCGACGGCAGGCTTTGCGGGCGCAGGCGCGGCCGGCTTGCGCACGAGCAACACGACAATCACGAGCACGGAGACACCCAGAAGCGCATAGGCGACTCCTGGTTTACCGAGTAATTTCAGATTCATTGCGACCTCCATGGCGGCGCGGTGGTGCCCACGCACGAGCCCTTGCGCGGCGCGATGGCACCCCGAGGCGACAATAATCGCGTCCTGGCAGAACGGAAGTTTTTTGCAGTTTCGCGACGATCAGCCGGCGAGGATGAGGCGCGCGCGGCACAGTGGCGTCTGGTTTCCGATCTTGCGCAACTCGCAACCCAGACCGTTGCCGTCTGCGATCGGCCATACGAGCGCAGCCAGTGTGTCGCCCAGCAGCGATTCCTTGGCGTAGTCGATTGCCGCGGCGGACAACGGCCGGTCGCTGACCCAACTCGCGCCGAAGCCGCCGATGCGCTCCCCGTCAATGCGGGCGTCGTCGAACAGCATCAGGTAGTTGGCGTGATTGACGTGGTTGAACAGGTCGATCTCGCTCGAACGGATGGTGAATGTGCGGATGAATGCGCCGCTCGGCGCGGATTCCAATGGCGGGGCGAGTTCCTGCAGCTCCGGCGGCATCATGGGCTCGGTGACCACACGCTGCGCGACATGGGGTGGCAGCTGTGTGGGGCGCCGATCCTGGCCGACGTACACGGCCGCCACGCGGGCCCAGGCGACGTCTGCGCCGTCGGAGATGCGCCGGATGCGCTGACCGAATTCGACGCTGGTACGGCCGACGCGCGCCAGCCAGACCGACGCCTCGACGCGCTCGCGCACGCCCAGGCTGCCCAGGAACACGGCGCGCTGCGCGCGGACGACGATGCGGCGCTCCTCGCTGAAGAGTTCGCCCAGTTGCAGTGCCGGATCCTCGATGGCACTCCAACGCGCATGTTCGCAGTAACGCAGCAGGACGGCCGGCGGAATGCGACCAAATCGGTCCAGTTCATCGCCACGCGTTGTGAGTTCACAAGATACGATGGACATCGGCAGGCTCCACGGACAGCGCGCGCATCAAAGCAGGCCAACCGGGTGCCTGTCCAGTTGTCCTGCGTGGTTTTCAGCCGCCGCGCATCCGCTCACCGCGCCGCATTTTAATTGCACCATTGCGCAACTGTGCAAGGTTCGCACGTCGCATACCAACGCTGCTTTCGCTCGCTCCACATTGCCGCCATCGGCTGCTGGCACTTCGGGCAGCGGGAGGGCATCGGCATCTCCGGTAAGCTCTTCAAATCAGGTATTTGCGCCCACGACCCGCAGGCGTCGCACCGCAAGCACCATTGCGCCGACTTCGCGCTCCACACCAGCCGCAGCACGTGTCGGCAGCGTTCGCATTTCATGACCGGCGGCAGCGGCGGCCGATCCAGCGCCTCGCCTTCCTGCGCCCTGCCGCACCAGACGCACGTGCCCTTGGCGGACAGCGGGCCCGTGCACGCCTTGCAGCGCAGCGACCACTTGCCGCTCGCGTCCATGGCATAGGAAACACGGCACTTTGCCTCCTTGACCGCGCTGCACTTCGCATAGTCCGCGCCCTGCCACTGTTGGTGCAGCAGATTGGATCCGCAGCGCGGACACGGACCCAGCACCGCGCCCGGCCCCGCCGCCACGGCATGCTCGATGCGCACTTCACTGGCCACGATGCGTTGCACCAGATCAGCTACGAACTGCCGGATATCTGCCATGAAAGCTGGACGCTGGTGTTCGCCGCGCCGGATGCGCTCCATCGCCGCCTCCCAGCGGCCGGTCAGCAACGGCGAGGTCAAGTCCTCCACCTGGATGCTGTCGATCAAGGCAACGCCTTTGTCCGTCGGCCGCAACACTGTGTTCTTGCGCTCTGTTTTGCGCTGGGCGTAGTCGCGCTTGATGAGCGTCTCGATCATGTTGGCCCGCGTCGCCGGCGTGCCCAGGCCGCTGTCCTTCATCGCACCGCGCAGCGCTTCGTCGTCCAGTTCCTTGCCCGCTCCCTGCATCGCGCTCAGCAAGTCCGCTTCTGTCATCGGTTTTGGCGGAGTCGTCTTCCCTGCTTTGGGAACGATCTCCAGCGTCGCCACGGGCTCGCCCTTCTTGAGGGGCGGCAGCCCCGCATCCTCGCCTGAGTCCTCGTCTTTTTGCCGCGTCGGCGGCGGGTCGACGCGCGTCCAGCCCGGATCCTGCACGACAGCCCCAGTGGTCTTGAACGTCTCCGCCTCGATCTTCGTGATGATCGTTGTCTTCGCTTCGACCTTGTCGGGAAACCATGCCGCCAGCAGCCGGCGCGCCACCAACTCGTACAACTGCGCCTGCTCATACGGCAATCCGCCGGGGGCCGCCTTCTCCGTCACGACGATGGCCGAGTGATCTTCGACTTCCTTGTCATCCACGAACCGCTTGCCCAGCGCCGGCGGCCTGCCTTGCCCCATCGCGTTGATTTCCTGCACGAAGTTTCCGAGCGGTCCTTGCTGCAGAGCCGCCAGCCACTGCGGTGCCTTCTTCGCATCGTCCTGCGTCAGGTGCCGCGAGTTGGTGCGCGGATAGGAAAGCAGCTTGCCTTCATAGAGTTGCTGAGCCACCTCCAGCGTGTGCTCGGCCGACCACTTGAAGCGCCGGTTGGCCTCCTTCTGCAGCGCCGTCAGGTCGTAGAGCAGCTCCGGCTTGCGCTTTTCCGTGCGCCCTTGCACCGAGGCCACGATGCCCGGCCGGCCGCGCAGGCGATCTGCCAGCGCCTTGGCCTCCGTCTCCTTCTCGAAGCGCTCGATATCCTTTCCCTCTTGCGTGCGAAACCAGCGCCCTGGGTACGTGACATCGCGGCCACTTGGCCGAAACGTCGCGACAACAGTCCAGAAGTCCTTGGCAACGAAATCGCGGATCTCCTTTTCGCGCCTGACCAGGATGGCGAGGGTCGGCGTCTGCACGCGACCGATGCTGTACACGCCTTGGCCGCCGCGGCTGCGCGCCATCAACGTTTGCGCGCGCGTGCAATTGATTCCGACAAGCCAGTCCGCCTCTTGACGGCAGCGCGCGGCATCCGTCAGGCCATCGTAGGCGCTATCGGGTTTCATGGACTTCCAAGCGGCGCGGATGGCGTCGTCGGTCAGGCTCGACGTCCACAGCCGCAGGACGGGCCGCGTGCAACCGGCTAGATCATAAACGAGATGGAAGATCAGCTGGCCTTCACGTCCAGCATCTGTCGCGTTGACGACTTCGGTCACGTCGTCCTGTCGCAACAATTCGCGGACGGCCTGCCACTGGTCTTCGGTCGACGTCGCCGCGTGGTAGCGAAAGATCTCAGGCAGGAAAGGCAGTTGGGCGAGGCGCCACGTCTTCAACGCGGGGTCGTACGCATCGGGCTCCGCGCTCTGCACGAGGTGGCCGATGCACCACGTGACGCACAGCGATTGTCCTTGCGCATCGCGGCCTTGGATGAAATGCCGGCCGGAGCCGGACAGGCCCAGTGCCGCCGCAATGGCGCGACCCATCGAGGGCTTTTCCGAGACGACGAGGCGCACGGCGAACTCCCGCGGCCGCAGGGCGGCGGCTGGCAAAGGTAGGCAGCGCGGGACGCGATGGCAAGCGCGCTGGTCGTGCGCGTACCGCAAGGGTTGTGCACGGCTGCGCCCGCCGTCATGGATCAGCCTGCCATCGGTGCCTACGGTGAGAAACGAAACCGTGCCCCTCCCACAACCGGCAGAGACGCCTTCTTGAGGCGAAGGAACAGCCATGACGATGCGCGCGAGTCGACCCCGTTTCGGGCACCGGCGAAAACAAGTCGATCAACTTGTTCGCTGTGCGTCGCCGCGAAACCGCATCGGTGAGTTTGGCGACCAGACAAAAAGCAAACGAACCGCCGACGAGTTGTTCTCGTCGGCGTTCTTACCGCGCAGTTGCGCCAGGTTGTGGTCATGCGCCATTGCTGCCCTGTGGCTTGCCGGTTGCGACAGCGCCGCGTCATCCGGCCCCAGCAGCCACGGCGGTCCCCTCGTCATCATGCCGGTCGACGCCTCGCGCGACGTGCCTTCCCTGCAAGAGGGCGACGCGGGTTCTGACGCCAGGGATGAAACGGCCGCGGATGTTGCGCACTTCGACGTCGCACCGCTTGCCGACGCCGCGCCGATCGCGGACGTGGCGCCGATCGTGGATCTGGCGCCGATTGTCGATCTGGCGCCGGTCAAGGAGCTGGTTCCGAACGCAGAAGTGTCCGTCAGCCCCGAGGTTGCCGCAGTCACGGATGTGGCGCCGCCCGATGTCGCAGCCATCGACGCCAAGATCCCGGATGTTCTCTTGGCGGACGTTGCCGCTGCCGACGCGGCAGTCAGCGATGTGCCCGTCGTGGACGTCGCGGCCGTGCCGGACCTGCCGGACCTGCCGGATGACATTCCTGTTTTCGTCGATCCGAATGCGCACGCCATGTGCGAGCCGTGCGCGGCCTCCAGCGATTGCGGCGCGGTCGGCCCTGGCGCAGCCTGCGCGGCAGTGGGAAAACCGGCTGGATCTCAGGGACATTTCTGTGCGGCGTCCTGCGAGAACGGCGCGGCGTGCCCGAGCGGCTACTACTGCGACGGCAGTTCGACGATAGAGGGGACCAAAGGCATGCACTGCGTGCCCCAAGGCGACCTTTGCGCCTGCACGCAATCGACGGTCTCCCACGGCTGGACCGTGCCGTGTTTCGCTGCCGCATACGATGGCCTCGGCGTCGCGATCGGCGTGTGCCCAGGCACGTGGAGCTGCAGCGCGGTCGGCCAAGGCACTTGCAGTGCCATCACTCCAAACATCGAGATTTGCGATGGAAAGGACAACAACTGCGACGGCGTCACCGACGAGGCGAGCGCGGGGCCGCTGTGCAGCGACGGCAATCCTTGCACGGCAGATGCCTGCACGGGTGGCACTTGCGAATTCGGCCCAGATACTTGCGAATGCAAGGTCGACCAGGACTGCAACGGCCCCGGTGTCGATCTCTGCGCTGGCCAGCACGTGTGCGACACCTCTGCGCTGCCCTATATTTGCAGGATCGTGCAAGGATCCCAAGTCGCGTGCGACACGGGCGGCGACACGGATTGCGCTGCCGCGGCATGTGACCCGAAGACCGCAATCTGCTTCAAGAAAGCCAAGGAGAACGGCAAGGGGTGCGACGCCGACGGCAGCGTCTGCACGGCAGGCGACGCCTGCAAGTCGGGCGTGTGCCTGGCTGGAGGCGTGATCGGCTGCGACGATGGCAACGGCTGTACGCTCGATGGTTGCGATCCGGCAAAAGGCTGCGTTCATACAGCGACTTCTGCGCCATGCGACGCGGATGGCAACGCCTGCACGGTGAGCGACGTCTGCAGCAAGGGCGCCTGCGTACCCGGCGCTCTCAAGACGTGTGACGACGGAAACCCTTGTACGGCAGATACTTGTGATA
>Ga0172369_10005641_pt1 | contig 15299 bp, 12 predicted proteins | sample LakKiv25m_FD_114539 | JGI IMG/M metagenome (GOLD analysis project Ga0172369, IMG submission 114539) | Freshwater microbial communities from Kabuno Bay, South-Kivu, Congo - kab_022012_11.25m | ecosystem: Environmental > Aquatic > Freshwater > Lake | place: Democratic Republic of the Congo...
AAGCGGGCATTGATGCGCTTTTCGGCGCGAAAGGAGCGGAGATCGTCGAAACCAACATCCGGGCGTTCCGAAAGGGACTCACTTTATCCAACGCTAATCAAACCACCTCATGATCTGGAACGAGCATCACGAGTGCATGGATCGCCAGAAACTGGCTGAATTGCAGGGAGAGCGCCTGCGTGACATGGTGGAACGAGTCTACTTCAACGTGCCCTTCTACCGTACGAAGCTTCAGGAGATGGGCATCGAGCCGGGTGACATCCGTTCGATCGACGACCTTAAGACGCTTCCTTTCACCACCAAGCAGGATTTGCGCGACAACTATCCCTTCGGCCTGTTCGCCGTGCCGCAGCATGACGTGGTGAGGCTGCACGCCTCCAGCGGCACCACCGGCAAATCGACCGTGGTCGGCTACACGCACAACGACATCATGATGTGGTCGGAAGTGGTGGCCCGCTCGCTTTCGATGGCGGGCATCACCCGCAACGACATCATCCAGGTGGCCTACGGCTACGGCCTCTTCACCGGCGGCCTTGGCGTGCACTACGGCGCGGAGAAGATCGGCGCGTCGGTCATCCCGATCTCCGGCGGCAACACCAAAAAGCAGCTCCAGCTTCTGGAGGATTTCGGCTCGACCGCCATCGCCTGCACGCCGTCCTACGCGGCCTACCTCGGCGAGGCGATTGTGGAGGAGAAGCTCGACCGCTCGAAGCTGAAGCTCAGGGCAGGCATTTTCGGCGCGGAACCCTGGACGGAGGAGATGCGCACGCAGATACAGCAACTGCTCGGACTCAAGGCGTATGACATCTACGGTCTCTCCGAGGTGATCGGTCCAGGCGTTTCGATGGAGTGCGCCTGCCAGCGGGGAATGCACATCTTCGAAGATCACTTCATCCCGGAGATCATCGACCCCGAAACCTGCGAGGTGCTCCCGTACGGCACGCTCGGCGAGCTGGTCTTCACCACGGTCACCAAAGAGGCGATGCCGCTTCTGCGCTACCGCACGCGCGACCTGACCCGCCTGCACGCCGAAATCTGCGATTGCGGTCGGACGCTCGTCAGAATGGAGAAGTGCGTCGGACGTTCGGACGACATGCTCATCATTCGCGGCGTGAACGTTTTCCCGTCGCAGGTCGAATCAGTGCTGCTTGAAATGAGCGAAACGAAACCGCACTACCTGCTCGTGGTGGATCGCGAGAACAACCTCGACACCCTTGAAATCCAGGTCGAGGTCGAAGAGCAGTTCTTCTCCGACGAGGTCAAGGAGCTGGAGGGACTTCGCAAGCGCATCAGCGGCAACCTGACGAGCCTTCTCGGCCTGCACGCCAGTGTGCGCCTCGTCGAGCCGGGCACGATCGAGCGCAGCATGGGTAAAGCGCAGCGGGTGGTTGACAAACGGAAACTCAAATAACGGAACAGCTATGATCATCAGGCAACTCTCGGTGTTTCTCGAAAACCGGGCGGGACGGCTCACCGAACTCACGGGAATTCTCGCCGATAACGGCATCAGCATCTCGGCCTTCAGCATCGCCGACACCACCGATTTCGGCATCCTTCGGGCGGTCGTCAGCAAACCGGAACTGGCGGAACAGGTGCTCAAAGAGCGCGGCTTCGCCGTGAAGATCACCGACGTGATCGGTATCGTCATGCCGAACAAGCCGGGCGCCTTGCATCACGCCTTGCAGATTCTGACCGACAACGGCATCTCGATCGAGTACATGTACGCCTTCGCCTCCGCCGAGGCGAGCGCAACCGCGGTTATCCGCACCGACACGCCGAAAAAGGCGATCGAAGTGCTTGAGCTGCACGAGATGGAGCTGCTGAAGGCAGAGTGAGTTTAAGTGTGGGAAGGGACATAAAGGACGAAAGGGACAATGAATGAAGATGAGGGAGAATGGGAACAATGGCTCTCTCACAATAACAGCAACCAATGGCACGATTTTCTGCTTCGGTTTCGGCGCTGCGCTCCTCGGCCATCAGGGAGCTGATGAGCCTTGCTTCACGGCCTGACATTATTTCGTTTGCCGGTGGAATGCCGGGCAACGAACTGTTTCCGGTCGAAACCGTGGAGGAGCTGCTTCGCGGGCTCGACATCAAAACGAAGCAGTCGGCTTTCCAGTACGGCCCCACGCCTGGCCTCCCCTCGCTGCTCGAATCGCTTGGCGGCTTCCTCGAACGCAAGGGGCTGCCGGTCAAAAGCAACCGGCTCATGATCACCACCGGCTCGCAGCAGGGTCTCAGCATTCTCTCAAAAGCCTTCGTCGATCCCGGCGACCGGGTGCTCACCGAGTACCCCTGCTTCATCGGAGCCATCGCCGCCTTCCGCTCCGCAGGGGCGGAGATCGTCCCGATTCCTGTTGACGACGAGGGGCTCGACATCGCCATGCTGCAAGAGGAGGCTGCCCGCCCCGACCCGGCAAAGTTTCTGTACATCACCCCCTACTTCCACAATCCTGCGGGCATCCTCTACAGCTCGGAGCGCAAGCGGGAGCTGATCGAAACCCTTCAGGGGCGCGACATTCCGCTCATCGAGGACGACGCTTACGCCGGTCTCTGGTTCCACGAAGAGGATCGCGAGCGGCTGAACCCCATCAAGGCGCTCGACCCCGACGGCATCGACGTCTGTTACATGGGCTCCTTCTCCAAGATACTCGGCCCCGGCCTGCGCCTCGGCTGGCTGCTCGCCCCGCCCGCGATCTACGAGAAGTGCGAACTGATCAAGCAGTCCGCCGACGCCTGTTCGCCGAGCTTCTCGCAGGTCATCGCCGACGCCTTCATCCGCTCCGGCAGGATCGACGGCTACATCGCGAGCGTCCGCGAGGAGTACAAGCGCCGCGCCGCCTGCATGGTCGAAGCGCTCCGCCAGCACCTGCCGGAGTACGTCCGCTGGAGCGAACCAAGAGGCGGCTTCTACATCTGGCTCACCCTTCCCGCGGGCAGCGACTCGACGGCGATCCTCAAACGCTCCATCGACAGCGGCGCAGTCTTCGTCACCGGCAGCACCTTCGATCCCGAAGGCACCCGCAACGACACCATGCGCCTCTCCTACTGCAACAACACCCCCGACGAAATCGAACGCGGCATCCCGATCATCGCCCGCGCCATCCGCGAAGTGTGCGGGTAAGCAACACGGGAGCGCCGTCCCGACAGCTGTCGGGATCGGCATCTCTTTCTTCTTCGAAACCACGAGACACCTCAAAAGGAAGCGGGTTTACTCTTGAACGGAGGGCGGGTTTTCCAACCCGCCATTACATTTCGGACAGGAATGTCCGTCCCCCGTTACCCCCAATTCCCCGAATCACCTGTTAAGGTTTTTCAGATCCCGCTCACAATCCCTCTTGACAATTATCAAAACAATAATTATTATACCATAGTTATTATGACATAATAATTATGAAATCATGGGCACGAATCCGTTTTTCTATACCGTTCTTCCCCTCGATGCACCATTCTGCGGACGGGAAAAGGAGCTTAAGGCATTGTGTAACCATGCCCGTTCAAATACGAACGTCGTTCTCTATTCACCGAGGAGGTTTGGAAAAACCTCACTCATCAAGCGGGTTCAGGATGCTCTTGCCCGCGAACAGTTCATCACGCTGAACATCGACATTTCAGGCGCAACAAGCGCGGAAGATGTCGCCGAACTGATTGCTCGGGACATTTTCAGGTTTGTCGAGCAGAAAAGCCCTCTGCTGAAAAAGGCGGTGAGCCTTATCAAAAACTGGCGTCCAAATTTCACGCCGCAACCCGACGGCAGCGTTTCCGTTTCCGTTCAACCGGCAAGCCAGAAAACAGGCGTCGCCTTTCTTGAGGAGACGCTCGATGGCCTCGACAGCTTCCTCAACGGCAATCCCCAGCAGACCAACATCGTCATCGATGAATTTCAGGAGATTGCTGAACTGAGAAATGGAGACAAAATAGAGGCTTTGTTGCGTAAACACATTCAGCATCACTCCAACTGCTCATGGTTTTTTCTCGGCAGCCGCCGCCGGATGCTGCTCGACATGTTCGAAAAAGAGAGCCGCCCGTTTTATCGAAGCGCGGTCAAAGTTCAGTTACCACCTCTACCTGAAGATGAGGCCATACAATTTGTCATCGAACAGTTCAGGGCGGGCGGCAAGGAGTGCCCGCGTGACATTGCCCGTCAGATCATCACCCTTACCCATGCCTACCCCTTCTATGTCCAGCGACTTTCCGGCGAAATATTCACCCTTTCCCGCAGCGATGAAATCGAGGAACAGGAGTTGCAGGAGGGCGTCCGGAAAATGCTCGAAGAGGAGGGACGCTCCTATGCAAATATCGAAACCCTGCTTGCCGCCGGTCAGCGAAAAGTGCTCAGAGCGCTTGCAAAGGAGCCAACCGATAGTCCTTACGCCGTTGACTACCAGCGCAAACACCGCCTCGGCTCGCTCAGCACCATTCAGGCTGCGATGAAAAAGCTCAAAACCCTCGATCATATCGAACAGGGCGATGACAAGGTGAACCGGCTGACCGATCCGATGTTCGCCCTCTGGATCATCGATCAGGAGCATGAACGGCTTCCAGAACAACCACCAGCTGTTGAAAAAGCCCAGCCTCTCTCCTTTGGCCAGACGCTGCTGGAGTACAACGTCGAGCAAAATCTGGGAAAGGGAATCTCCGAAATGCCTGGATACCGATCATCGGAAGCGGTGGAGATCAAGGCGTCACTGCCTGAACCGGTGAGCAGCGACGGTCGCCCGCGCATATCCATCTTTCTGTCGTATGCCCATGACGATCAGCCACTGAAAGAGCGCTTTTTCGATCTCATCAGAAAACGGCTTAAAACCTCGAAAGCATACCATTTTTCATTTTCATCAGACAATGACCTGATTTGTGGGACACTATGGCATGATGAGTTGCAAAAGCGCATCGAGCGCTGCGATTTCGGATTGCTGCTGGTTTCGACCAGTTTTCTCGCCAGCGCCTACATTCAGGATCATGAAGTCCCGAAACTCAAACCACGCTGCTTCCCTGTCTTTCTCAAGGGAGTCGATATGGATGGACAGGATTTGCGTGGTCTGGAAAAGCTTCAGGTTTTTCAGTTCCAGCAAAACAGATCGTTTGAAGAGGTTCGGGGAGCCAACCAGACAAAATTCATCAATGCCTTTGCACGCCAGATCGAAGCCAGGGTCAAGGAGTATCTGCTGCAACAAGAGCAGAAGTGTGATGCGCTCAGAACATGCGACGACGACGGCGCACGGAAGCTTACCGAAGGCTACCTGAAATTCAAAGGCTCGCTCTACGAGTGTGAGCGGTTCATCGAAGGTCGCGCCAATCCCGGCGTTATCTCGCATCAAACAAGAAGCGAATCGGGGGCGGACACCGTTCAGGCACGGCCCTACATCCTGAACTGGGCACTCGAAACCGATGTGCCGTTTTTTGCGCTGCTTGGCGATTTCGGGACGGGGAAGACCTTCACCTGCCGGATGCTGGCTCGGGAGATCAATGCGAAGCATGACGAAACGCCGGAATTGGTGCCGCTCTGCATCTACATCGACCTGCGGCGGGTTCAGACCCGCATCGGCGCGGAGAAGAAGGTGCCGCGCCTTGCCGACATTCTGCGCGACGCCATCGAGTTCACCAGAGACCCGCTCGACAGGAGCATCGTCACGCCGGAGGACATCATCCGCCTCGTGCGCTCGAACCGGGCGCTGATCGTCTTCGACGGCCTCGATGAAAAGACGGTGCACTTCACGCCGGAGGAGACCAACCAGTTCATCGCCGAACTCTGGAGCATCCGGGAGCAGCGGGGCGACAGGGAGAACCCGCCGCCGCAGGGCAAAATCCTCATCAGTTGCCGCACCCACTACTTCCGCGACACCATCGAGCAGAATACGCTGTTTCTCGGCAGGGATCGCGAAGGACGCACCCGCGAGGAGTACCGCTCTTGCACGCTTTTGCCTTTCGACACGGCGCAGATCAGGGAGTACCTGGAGAAGCGGCTTGGCTGCGATGGCGACAAGATCGACCGCATCGTCGAGCTGTTCGACGCGGTGCACAACCTGAAAGAGCTTGCCTCGCGCCCCTACACGCTCAACCTCGTGACGGAATCGATCCCCGACATCGAGCGGAAAATCGCGGAGGGCAGCCACGTCAACACGGCCACGCTTTACGACATGACGGTGGACAACTGGCTGGCGCGGGACGAGGGCAAGCACGAGTTCAGCACGCCGCACAAGAAGCGGCTCATGAAGTCGCTGGCCGCCGAACTCCACAAGCGGGGCGGCGAAGGGCTGGAGACGGACGAACTCGACGAATGGCTCGACCTGTGGCTTTACCGGAATCCGGTGATCAAGGACGCCTATGCAAGCCTGAACCGCGAAACTCTCAAGAAAGATCTGCGCACGGCCACCTTCATCATCCGCGAAGAGGAGAAGAGCTTTTCCTTCGCCCACACCTCGTTGCAGGAGTATTTTCTTGCCGGATTCATCGTCGAGGCCTTGTCGGTACGGCAGTTCGAGCCGCTGGAGCTGGAGATGAAAATGCCCTCAAAAGAGACGCTCGACTTCGTAGCCGACATGCTCGCGAGCGATGAACAGAAAGGCGAAAAGGTGGTCGCGGCGCTCGCCTCGATCCTCGAAAACAGTTACCGGAAAGAGGTTTCCGAACTCGCCTTCGCCCTCTGGCTGAAGCTGCACGAGCACGGAATGCGCACCCCCGCACCGCGAAGCGTCCGGCTCGAAGAGGCTGAACTTGCCGGATGGATCATCGGCAACCTGAACCTTTCCGGCGCACGGTTCGACGAGGCGAACCTGAGAGGCACGAGCTTCCGGAACACCGTGCTCGCCGCAGCCTCGTTCAGCCGCGCCACCCTCGTCAACGCAGAGTTCCTCGCCTGCAACGCCACCGGAGCCAACTATTCGGATGCCGACGCCGTAGCCGGAATCTGGCGCAATTGCGATCTACGGAAAAGCCGCTGGACTTCGGCGGAATTAAGGTTTGCGTCGTTCGTTGAGTGCAAGGCGACGGAGATGGAGGAGTTCTCTGATGACAAGGACTATGTAGCCGCCAACTGCAAAGGCCTGACCAATACAGCACTTCCTGTCAAAGGACAATGTTCGATCTACGACGGCCATTCAAACGGGGTCTGGGCCGCCGCATTCAGCCCGGACGGTTCGCGCATCATTTCCGGCTCTTTCGACAACACACTCAAGCTCTGGGATGCCGAATCCGGCAACTGCCTCATGACCCTCTTCGGACATTCAGATTATGTACGGGCCGCTGCTTTCAGCCCGGACGGCTCGCGTATCATTTCCGGGTCTTACGACAAAACACTCAAGCTCTGGGATGCCGCCTCCGGCAACTGCCTCATGACCCTCTCCGGACATTCAAACGGGGTTATGGCCGCTGCTTTCAGCCCGGACGGCTCGCGCATCATTTCCGGGTCTGACGACAACACACTCAAGCTCTGGGATGCCGCCTCCGGCAACTGCCTCATGACCCTCTCCGGCCATTCAAACGGGGTTATGGCCGCTGCTTTCAGCCCGGACGGCTCGCGCATCATTTCCGGGTCTTACGACAACACACTCAAGCTCTGGGATGCCGCCTCCGGCAACTGCCTCATGACCCTCTCCGGCCATTCAAACTGGGTTATGGCCGCTGCTTTCAGCCCGGACGGCTCGCGCATCATTTCCGGGTCTTCCGACACACTCAAGCTCTGGGATGCCGCCTCCGGCAACTGCCTCATGACCCTCTCCGGACATTCCTGCTGGGTCAGGGCCGCCGCGTTCAATCCCGACGGCTCGCGCATCATCTCCGGTTCTTCCGACAACACACTCAAACTCTGGGACGCGCAAACCGGTCAGTGCCTCATGACGATGGCCAATCTGCCGGACAATGAAACCGCGTCGTGGAGCGAAACGGAGCTGAAGCTGCTCTCGGCGTCGCCGAACGCCTGGCGCTGGATCGGCCTCGCCGACGGATGCCGCCGCCTGCCCATCGAACTCCTCGACGGAAGCGCGGAACCCCAGCTCCGCACATGAAGCCAACAGCTTCACACTCTTCATCGGAGCGTCAGCCCACCCCGAAAGAGTGCTCCAACCCTCTATTGAATGGCAGGCCCGACCAGTCGGGATGCCCCTGCGAAGACCGCGACGGTTTCGATGCATCGAGGAAGACGGGCGCACGCCATGCGCCCGTACGAGAGGAGGGAATTTCACGAACCGTCGCGGGCGGGCAACCACGAGAGATCATCTTCCGCTTCACTTGTCCCCGGCTTGAAAGCCGGGGCTCCCCCTTCATCCATCGTTCTTGCTCTTTCTTCTTGCTTTCCGGCAGGTACCGGAAGATTCATCCTTGCACCACAGATTTACTCCCCGGCTCCACGCCTCTCTTCCGATGATGTGGGCTGCGACCGGAGCCGTCAGAAAGAGGAAGATGATGATGGCGATGGCGCGAAAGGTGATCGCTGCGTCCTGCCAGAAGAGCGCCGTGCCGATGAGCACCAGTCCTATACCGAGGGTCGAGGCTTTGGTGGTGGCCGACATGCGGGTGTAGAGGTCGGGCATGCGGATGATGCCGAGGGCCGAGAGCAGGATGAAGATCGTGCCGGCAAGTATTGAAACTCCACTGATGATTTCTGTCATGATCTCCTTCCCCTTTCGAGATACCAGGCGAACGCCACCGTTCCGAGAAAGGCCAGCAGCGCCAGGATGATGCCGACATCGAGGAAGGCGGTCTGCGCGTTCAGAATTGAATAGACGGCAATGAAGGCGATGGTGTTGGCCGAGAGCAGATCGAGCGCGACGATGCGATCCTCGATCTCCGGGCCGATGAGCAGCCGGATAAATATCAGCAGGATTGAGAGGCCGATGATCGACAGGGCGATCGTGGCCGACAGTTCGATAAAGCTCATCGCAACACCCCGATCAGTCGTTTTTCGAGACCCTCTTTAAGCTCATGCAAGAAACGCTCCGGGTCTTCGAGATACATCACGTGAACATAAAGGGTTTTCCGGTCGTCCGAAACATCGAGGCTCAGGGTGCCTGGCGTCAGGGTCACCAGATTGGCGAACAGCGTGATTTCCAGGTCGCTCTGCACATCGAGCGGCACCTCAACGATACCCGGCGCCAGATAGTTCTTCGGCGTGAGAATGTCGTAGGCAACCTTCAGGTTGGCCACGATCAGCTCTTTGAGGAAGTAGAGCAGGAAACCGATAACCTGCGGTACTTTAGAGAAGTAGGTGTCCCTGCCGAACGCCGAACGGGACATCCACAGAATCAGGTAACCGACCACCATGCCGGAGACGAACGCGGGCGCGCTGTTGTCGCCGGTAAGCAGCATCCATGCGATGGCCAGCAGAATGTTGAAAAGGAACTGGTTCACAAGCGGCCTCCCTGCATCACCGCGTTACGGTAACTGCCGGCATCGAGAAGCTGCCCGGCGGCACGTGCGGAAAGATCGTAGACCGGCTCGAATGAGAGCCCGAAAAAGAGGATGACCGTACAGAGCATGACGACCGGCAGGTACATCATTGCCATACGCCGGCCATCCAGTCTTTCGACCGGTGCCGGCAGGATGCCGGGGTCATCTTTCCAGAAGGCTTCGTTCCAGATTTTTATCATGGAAAAGAGCGTCAGAAGACTGACCAGCAACGCGGCTCCGGTGACGAGGTAGTGGCCGGCATCGAGGCCAGCCCTGATGACCATGAGCTTCGCCCAGAATCCCGACAGCGGAGGAATGCCGGCAAGGGCGAGCGCCGAGACCAGGAACAGCGCGGCGAGAAACGGTTCGCTGCTGTACAGCCCGCCGATCTTCTTGAGCTGGAACACTCCGGATTTTTCGCGGATGATGCCGCTGATGTAGAACAGGCTGGTCTTGGCGACGATGTTGTGCACGATGTAGAACAGTCCGCCCGCGATGGCCAGCGGCGACTGAATCGCTATGGCGAAAACCATGTAGCCGATCTGACTGACGATGTGGAACGAGAGCAGCTTGCGCAGGTCGTACTGCGCCGCGGCGCCAAGCACCCCCACCACCATCGTAAGCGGCGCTATCACCATGAGAATCCGGAATACGTGCTCCGATTCAGGGCCCGTAAACACGGTGGTGAAGACACGCATGATCGCATAGACGCCCACCTTGGTGAGCAGTCCGGCGAAGATGGCCGACACAGCGACCGGCGGCGTGTGGTACGAGGCCGGAAGCCAGAAGAAGAGCGGAAAGATGGCCGCCTTGACGCCGAAGGTGACGAGCAGCAGCACCGCCACCACCGGAAGCAGCTCTCGCTGCTCTATCGCTGGAAGCTTCGCGGAGAGGTCGGCCATGTTCAGCGTCCCCGCCACACCATACAGGATGCCGACTGCAGAGAGAAAGATCGCCGATGAGAGAAGGTTAATCGTCACATACTTGACCGTTCCTTCGAGCTGCCGGGGCGTTCCGCCGAGCACGAGCAGCACGAACGAGCTGATGAGCATCACCTCGAACCAGACGTAGAGGTTGAAGAGATCGCCTGTCAGGAACGCCCCGTTGATGCCGACGAGCAGCAGTTGCATCAGCGGATGGTAGAAAAAGTGCTCCCGCTCGCGGTCGATGCTCCCGAGCGAGTAGATCGATGTGGTCAGGCCTATGAGGGCCGCGGCGGCAACCATTACCGCCGAAAGAAGATCGGCGGCGAGCGTGATACCGAAGGGCGCAGCCCATCCGCTCGCCTGGAGAACCAGAATCCCTTCTTCATGCACCCGGATGAGCAGGAGCATGGCGGCCACCGCCTGTACAACCGATGCGCCGAGCCCGAGACCCCGCTGCACGACGGGGCGCTCCCGGAACGGCAGCATGAGGAGCGCGGTTACGAGCGGCAACAGAATCGGAATGGCGAGCAGCAGTTTCATGCGTCGCCTCCTTCGATACGGTCTGTCGTGCGCATGGCATCGACATCATCCGTGCCAAGCTCCTCGAAGCTTCTCCTGAACAGGACGAGGCTGAATGCCTGGAGCCCGAAACCGATGACGATGGCGGTCAGGATCAGCGCCTGGGGCAGCGGATCGGCAAATGACCCGAGCGGAGCTGTCGCTCCATCAGGGACGAAGGGCGGCGCCCCTTTGGTGAGGCGTCCGGTGCTGAAAATGAGCATGTTGGCCGCATGGCTAAGTAACATGAGACCGAAAATGATCTTGACCAGACTCCTGCGCAGAATCAGGTAGATGCCTGCGCCGTAAAAGAGTCCCGTGATGAGGGCAAGCAGAAGCGTCATGACTTGTCCTCCCCGGCAAGTGAAAAGATGATCTTCAGGGTGATGCCGAGCACCAGCAGATAGACCCCTGTATCGAAAATCAGCGGCGTACCGATCTTGCCGATAACCGGAAAACCGGTATCGATCCACACCCCCTGCATGAACTCACGACCGGCAAGCAGCGATGGTACCGTGCTCGCGAGTGTTACGGCAAGGCCCGTCACCATGACGGTCAGCGGATCGAACCGGAAGACGCGCCGTGCCTCCTCAATCCCGTTGGCAATGAAATAGAGCGCATGGGCGGATGCGGCAACCAGGCCGCCGGCAAATCCGCCTCCCGGTTCGTTGTGCCCGCGCAGCAGCAGAAAGAGGGAAAAGAGCTGCAACAGCACCAGAAGATAGCGTGAGGATGTTGTGAGAATCAGTGAATCCATGATCACTCCGTTTCACGGGTTCTGAGTTTGAGCAGGGCAAAAACGCCGAGAGCCGCAATAGCCAGCACGGTGATCTCGCCAAGGGTGTCGAGCGCCCTGAAATCCACGAGAATGACATTGACCACGTTTCGGCCATGTCCACCGGGAAGGCTTTGCCTGCCGAAAAACTCCTTGATCTCCGAAGAGAGATCGACCGCGGTGACATACAGGACAGTCAGGGTCATGAAGATACCTGCCGAAACGGCGACAAAAGCGTCACGAATCCTGCCTGCCGTTCGGGTACGAGAGGTGAAACGGGGCAGACTGCCAAGCACCAGCACGAACAGAATGACGTTGAGCGTCTCGATGGCAAAGGTTGTGAGCGCCACATCGGGTGCTCCGTAGATGATGAAAATGATACCGATGCAGAAGCCGAGCACCCCCATTGAAACGATCGCCATCAGCCGTGAATCGCTCGTCAGCAGCATGATTGTCGCCAGTACGATGATCAGGGCGAGAGCGGCTTCATAGGGGGTCACGGAGAGATTCCGAGGCAGCGGTATGACTGTCCCGCCGGCACCGAACAGCATCCACAATGCAGGAAGCAACGCTGACAGAATGATGATAAAAAGATACCGGCGCAGATAGCCGTTCTGCAGGAACGAGGTCTGAGCGCCTGCAAACCGGAGCATCCCTGCAAGCGCCTGCTCATACCAGACCGAGGGCTTGAAAAAACCCGGAAAATGGAGCCGTTCAATACCGGGCAGGATATGAGGCCTGAGCAGGTACAGGGCAACTCCTCCGAGCAGGGTGAGAAAGCTAAGGAAAAGCACCAGGTTGAAGCCGTGCCAGAGTGCGATCTCGATGCCAAGCCGCTCCGACAGAATGCTGATTGAAGAGACTTCGAGGAGGGGGCCGATGAAGAAATCGGGAAAAAGCCCCAGCATGAGACCCGAGAGAGCAAGGACGAAAGGCCCGACAAGCATGGCCGGCGGCGCTTCGTGCGCTTCCGCCAGTTCAAGCCGGGGCTTGCCTAAAAAGGGCCGGAAACCGACCAGCAGAGTCACCACCACGAGACAGGCGCTTGCGGCAACCGCAAGCACGATGAGCATGCCTCCCCACGGCTGCACTTCGAGCACTGCCTTGTAAAGGGTCTCCTTGCCGATGAAGCCGATCAGGGGAATGACCCCCATCATCGAAAATGAAGCGAGTATGGCCGTCACGGTTGTGACCGGCATCTGCCGGGCAAGCCCCCCAAGCCTCGAAACGTCACGTGTGCCGGTTTCATGGTCGAGCGATCCGGCAACCATGAAGAGCGTCCCTTTGTAGAGCGAATGGGCAAGAAGGTAGATGAAAAATGCCTTGATCGCCAGCTTCGAGCCGATACCGAGCAGCATGACGAGCGTACCAAGCACGCTCAGGGTCGAATAGGCAAGCAGCCGCTTCAGGTCGCTCTGACGGTATGAAAGAAGGGCTGCCATGATCATGGTCGTTGCTCCCGCCGCGAGAATCAAATCCTGCCAGAGGGCCGTGCCGCCAATTTCGTGGTTGAAGCGCGCCAGAAGATAGATGCCTGCCTTGACCATTGTGGCTGAATGCAGGTAGGCGCTGACCGGCGACGGGGCCGCCATGGCATCGGGAAGCCAGAAATGAAACGGAAATTGGGCCGATTTGGTAAACGCTCCGATCAGAACAAGCAGAACGATTGCCGGATAGTGGCGATGGGCGGTGATCACCTCGTTCATCCCGTAGAAAGAGGATATCTCGAAACTGCCCGTCACCCCAGCCAGCAACAACATGCCCGTCAGCAGAGAGAGCCCTCCGAGACCGGTCACGAGCAGCGCCTTCAGGGCAGAACTTCTCGAAGATGCCGCATGGTGGTTGAATCCGATCAGGAGGAAGGAGCTGATGCCTGTCAGCTCCCAGAAAAGAAACAGCAGCAGCATGTTGTCTGCAAGCACCACCCCGAGCATCGAAGTCATGAACATGCCGATGAATCCGAAAAAGCGGCCTGCTTCGGGATAGTGGCGCAGATAGACGGAGGCATAGAGGAAAACCGCCGCCCCGATGAGCGTCACCAGAAGCGCGAAAGTGAGGCTCAGCCCGTCAAGCATGAAGCTCAGATCGAGGCCGAGAGAGGGCACCCAGCTCCAGCGCTCACGTACCGGGACACCGGAAGCAACCTGCGGATACCTGAGCATGAAGGTTGCAAACAGCGAAAGCGGAAAGGCCACCCCGAACCAGGCAAACCGGGCCTTCAGGAGCCTGTAGAGGTATGGCGCAACCGCCGAAACGGCAAAACCGGTAACTAAAAGGGTAAGCAAAGGCAGACTCCTTATAAAATGCTCGAAGGCCCTGTTACAGGCCTTCAGCATTTACAATATGAGTAAAGCATTCTGGTTTGATAAACCCCGATCGATCACAAGAGGTTCCCGCCGCCGGTCACTCCTTCTGCATCTGCTGCTGCATCTTGCGGCCAAACTCCTGCATCTCTTTCATCTTCTCTCTGGACATACCCTGAGGGGCGCTGGGCATTGCGGGAATTTCCATCTTCGTGCAGTTGGACGGAACCGCAAAGAGAGCAGCATCCGGAATTATCCGCTCGGCTTTGACAAGTTCGGTCACCACACCCTCCGGCGAAATCATCGTCTTGACGGGGAAGCCATCGAGACCAGCCGCACGAAGCTTTTCGGCAAGCTTTTCATTGTCCCGGTCTTTCGAAGCCTGCATACGGGCATAGGCGAAATAGTCGAGGAGGTCTTTGCTCACCCAGAGATCGATGGTATTATCTTTCTCTGGCCAGGTAATCCGGACATGGTTGCAGTCGAAGCCGTTGACGTTCTCCTTGCCGAGTTTTTCGATCTTCGCATCCTGGTAAGGGTCTTCCGCCCCCTGCTTTTTCACTTTTGAAATATCCATTTCCATGCAGGAGCCGTTAGACTCGTTGATCATGTAAATCGTGTCAGGTTTGTCTGCAAGCGAAAGCATGGCCATAGACACCATGCCACCCTGTTCGCTCATATTGGTCTTGCTTTCGGCTCGCATTCCTTTCGGTCCGATATAAATCTTCATGTCACTCGTAAGACCGTTTGGCACAGTGGTCTTCATGGTGAGCACACCGGTGAACGGACCGGCTATGGCTGGAGCCGCCTGCTCGATACCGGCAGAACCGGGTTCTTTGGCATCTTTCTTGCCACATGCCGACAGGAAAAGCGCCGGCGCCAGCACGACAACGAACAATCGACGGGTAAGGGTTTTCATGATATTTGGCGTTTTTGGATTACGAGCATATAAGCCATATAGAAACCTGATAAATATACCAAAACACGGCAACACTCAAGCTCCCCGGAAAGATTTCATGGCAGCGAAATCCAGGCGATGTCACTGCCAGAACGGCTCATCTCGCCATCTCGCCGGAAATCCCGACGCATGAAAATCGACACACGAATATTGCCGGAAAAGTTTTTGAAGACGATCACCAAAACGGCGCCCTGGACTGATTGTATCAAAAAGATATTTCATGCAACAAAGATGCACATACAGCATGTGATGATTTGAAACTGGCGGAGAATCAACTACCCGCAAACAAGGCGGATGCGGCGATTAACTCTCAACATAGCCCCGGACTTCATCCTGGCAGTTCAGGAGGGTTTTAACCCCGACTTGTCGGGGTACTCGATTCTTTATTCCTCTTC
>Ga0172369_10005645_pt1 | contig 15291 bp, 14 predicted proteins | sample LakKiv25m_FD_114539 | JGI IMG/M metagenome (GOLD analysis project Ga0172369, IMG submission 114539) | Freshwater microbial communities from Kabuno Bay, South-Kivu, Congo - kab_022012_11.25m | ecosystem: Environmental > Aquatic > Freshwater > Lake | place: Democratic Republic of the Congo...
CAAGCTCCCTGCCCTTCCGCTCCGCCTCTTGGATCGCCTGGAAATTCGTGCCCACGAGCATGGTCGCGCACGACGCGAAAAGGGCATCGCCAGGTTTCGGGGTTTCCGCGCGCCGTCCCGCAAGTCCAGCACGCAGCGCACGCGCCACGGCTTCCGGAAGCATCTCCACGAGCTTGAAGCGCTCGAAGATGCTGGCTACATCCCGCCAGGTGCTCGTATCGGGAACCGTCGGCCCGGAAGCGATCACGTCGAGGTCGTCTCCCATGACGTCCGAGAGCACGAGGGCGAGAGTCTCGGCTGGAGCGAAGGCGCGCGCAAGTAGCCCTCCCTTGGTGGCCGAGAGGTGCTTGCGCACGGTGTTGATCTCGTGGATAGTCGCGCCGCAGCCAAGGAGAAGCTTGGTGACGGCGGCCTTGTCTTCGAGGGAGAGCCCATCGGCCGGCGCAGAGAGGAGCGCGCTGCCGCCTCCCGAGATGAGGACGCAGACAAGGGTCTTCTGGCCTTCTGACTCCCAGGCGCGCACCTGGGCAGCGAGTTCGAGCATCTCTTTGCCTGCGGCGACGGAACGCTGGTCTGGAACGGGGTGCCCTGCCTCTATCACGCGAATGGAACGCGCGCTGAAGAGGTCGCGGCGGGCGGGAGCGAGGTAGAGCGGGCGGCCGTCTTCGGGCGCTTTTACGACCACAAGCCCGCGCGTCACGCGCTCGCCGAGCAGCGACACGATACTGGCCGCCATGGGCAGCGATGCCTTTCCGAAGGCTGCGACCGCGATCTTGTCGAACTTTGAGAGATCGTACTTTTTTTCCGATTCGCTGTCGGACACGCGAAGAATTGAATCTTCGAGCGAGAGGCAGTACGAAAAGAGGCGTTCGGGCATGACGCGATCGACGGCGGCGCGGAAGATCGCTTCAGCGTCCTCGCGAAGGCTGGAATGCGGGCTCTTGGTCATCGATTCATCCTCATTTCTTTTTTTGATCGCGGCTGATCGCCTGCCTGCTGAGATCGAGATTGCGCGCCACCTGAATGCTCCTCGAGAGTTCGAAGGCGCGCGCAAAGAACGGTTCGGCGTCCCGCGGCTGCTTGAGCGTGTTCATATAGATCGAGGCCGCGTTGTTGAGCGCGGGCCAGTTCGTCTCGTCCAGCGCGAAGGATTCCTTGAAGGCCTCGATTGCCTCGCGATACGATCCCGATTCCCTGAGGGCCTCCGCTTGCTTAAATCGCTCCATAGCCTTTCTTGTCGCGGCGAACCTCTTCTCGTCTTCGCACAGACTAACGCGAGCTTCCATGAGGCCTCGCATGTGGAAGGCTTTTCCACCCTCCGCGCACTCCGGTTCCTTGAGCGCGAGCTTGTAGCGTCGGGCGGCCTCTTTGCGCTTGCCGATCGCGTAGGAGAGATCTGCCAGCGCCGAGTGCCTATAAAACGAGGCGCCATACAGTTTTTCTTCTTTGATCAGGTACCGCTCGGCCTCTTCAGGCTTGCCCTGGGCGAGTAGAATGACCCCGAGGTTCCGAAGCACGCGGATCGAGGTGGGCTCGGAGAGCTCCAGTTTTCGAAACCACTTTTCCGCTTTCGCATAGTCACCCGCGATATAGGCATTGAGGCCGAATCGCTCGCACAGTGTCGCGTTGAGCTTGTTCATCGGCCTCAAAGACTACATCAATGCACAAACATGGACAATATGAGGACCACGATGAACGCGACTACACCTTCAACCGCGGTCGCCGAGGTGTACGCTTTGTACGCGGTGTTCACCGGCATGCCGGAGAACTGCGAGACAACCCAGAAGTACGAGTCGTTCGCGTGGGAGACGACCATGGAACCGGCGCCGATCGCGATGGTGGTGAGCGCTGGGTCGAGGCCCAAGGTCTGCAACATGGGAGCCATGACCCCCGCCGTGGTGACAATGGCCACCGTGGATGAGCCCTGCGCGGTCTTAAGCGCGGCCGAGATTATAAAGGGAAGAAAAATGCCAAGCTGCATGCCCGCCATATTCGTCTTGATAAAATCGGTAATCGGGCTTGCCTTGATGATCGCGCCGAGCGAGCCGCCCGCCGCCGTGATGACAAGGATGATCGCCGATTCTTTGATTCCTTCGCCCATCCATCCAGAGATCGCGTTCTTGAATTCTCCCTTCTCGACGAGAAGAAGCGACACAAGGACGCCGAGTATCAGCGCGGTGACTGGATCGCCAATAAACGAAAGGAAGATTCTGAATCCGCCGTTCCCGAAGGGCTTGGAGGGGAACTCCGCCACGCTCTTGAGGAGAATGAGCACGATCGGGAGCACGATCGGGAGGAAGGAGAAGAAGGTGTTGGGGAGCCTGCCGAATTTCTTCACGATTTCCGAATACGTCTCATGGATTTCCGGCTCGATCTGATACCTCTTCGCGAATTTTGTCGCCCACAGGAGCCCTGACAGCGCGGCAGGAACCGCCGCGATCAAACCGAGAAGAATGACCTTCCCGAGATCGGCGCCGAGGGCACTCGCCGCGGCGATGGGGCCAGGCGTCGGCGGAACCATGGTGTGGGTCGCGTAGAGGCCGGTAGAGAGCGCGACCGCCATGACGGCCATCGATATACCCGACTCCTTCGCAAGCGCCTTATTGAGGGGGTTCAGGATGACATACCCCGAATCGCAGAACACTGGGATCGAGACCACATAGCCCGCGATGTTCATCGCGAGCGGCGCGCGCGATTTTCCCACGAGTTTGAGAATCGTCTGTGTCATGGAGAGTGCCGCCCCGGTCTTCTCGAGAATCGTGCCCATGATCGTCCCAGCCACGATCACGATGCCGATGCTCGTCAGCGTTCCCCCGAATCCGCTCTTGATCCCGTTTACCACATCGAGCGCGGGAAGCCCGATCGCGAGGCCAAACATAAACGAAACGCCGATAAGGACAAGAAAGGCATTCACCTTGTATTTGCCGGTAAGGATGATGATTAGGATTACCGCGATGAGCAAAAAGAACAATGCGAGTACACCTGATACCATAGATTCCTCCTGCGATTTATACTAATTCATGCCATCGCACAACGCAAATAGAAATCGGCGCGGAGAGATGTAGACATAATTAAAGGATTCGATCGTTCCGCGCCACAAGGTACGCAACCGCCCTTCCCATCCGTGCTCAAATCCATCCCGCGCTCGCGTCGCTCACTCACTCTCAGCCCTCAACAGCAGTCGGACAGGGAGGTGGTCGGAGAATCCCTGTGAACCTCGCCACTCGAATGGCGTGCCATCCTCCGCGAAGAGCTCGGGAGCGTCCGCCACGCGAAATTCCTCGAATTCGATCCCGACTCCGTCTTGGCACGACGCGCTCAAGAAAAAGCTATCGAACTGCTCGCGCGCTTCCTGATATGCGATGCTGAATCCGCCAGGAGCCTCGTTCCACGCGCTGTAGAGCGCGACCTGAACCGCGTCCGCCGACGCGCGCTTCAGTTCATCCCACGAATTGGAAACGCACAGTGGCGCGCCACCGGGCGACGACGATGGAGAGCTTGTCTCAAGAGGCATTATCCCTGTGACATAGGCACGCTCAACGCGAAAATACTCATCAGGCGACTCGTTGAAGTCCCCGCAGACAACTATAGGCACCCCTGGCCTTTCAGTCTCTATCGAACGGATTCTGTCAGCCAGCAGCGCAGCTGCTGCCCGCCGCGCCGGCTCGGTCTCCTTGGCTCCCTCCATCTTCGACTTCCAGTGGCAGACAAAGAGGATGATGTTCCCCATATCTCCGCACTTCACCTCGACTTCGAGAACATCGCGCATCGGCCCGAATCCCCACGCATCGAGCACCGAGTGCGTTCGAAGCGCGACGATTGGAAACCGCGACAGCAATCCTGAGTGGATGATTCCGTTCCGAGGCCCCCCGATCGCCCAGTACGCGTAGGTGCCCCGCCCGAAGCGCTCGGCGAGATCCGCGAGTACCTGCTGGTTCTCGATCTCCTGGAGGCAGAGAATATCGGGAACGCCGGCACGTGCGGTTGCCGCGCGCACACGTGGAGCGCTTTCTCCGCTCGCGAACGATTTCACCGCACGCACCGCGTTTGAGAGCCGCCTCGCGTAGAGTTCCTTCGTCCACGCGCCCTTCGAGGGCTTGAACTCAGGGTACTCGCTGCCGCTCTCCTCGGCGTCGAAGAGATTGTGCACATTGTAGGAGACGATATCGATTTCTCTATCCGATTGAAGCGTCGAAAGCGAACACTGGCAGCTTATGGCGAGCATCGTGAGGGAAGCGCATATATAGAGAGCCGGACGCACGCAATCCTCCTTCTAAGAAGAATGCGCCGTCCGGCAGCGGGCGCGCTTCAAAAATGCGCGCTCCAATCAACAATTCAGAGCAGATCTTTCTTCGACGACACCACTTTCCCGATGAGGCCGTACTCAGTCGACTCAGCGGCGTTCATCCAAAAATCCCTGTCCGTGTCTTTCGTGATTTTTTCGAGCGGCTGGCTCGTGGCCTCCGCGATAATCTCATTGATGCGCGCACGCGTCTTTTCGAGCTCGCGGGCGTGGATTTCGATTTCGGTCGCGACGCCGTTCATGCCTGACAGTGGCTGGTGGATCAGATACGCCGAGTTCGGAAGCCCAAATCGTCGATCCTTGGGCACCGCGAGAAGAATCAGAGCGGCGGCGGACGCCACAAGTCCAATCCCGACGATTTTAACCGGAGCATTGATGAATCGGATCACGTCGAAAATCGAGAAACCCGCGTAGACATCGCCCCCGGGAGAGTCGATCAGAAGCGTGATCGGTTCCTCCGAGATGCTGTCGAGGAGCAGCAGCTGACGCACCACTTTCTCGGAGAGTTCCTTTTCGACCTCGCCGACGAGGAGGACAGTCCGCGTTTTAAGAAACCGCTCCGACATCGGCTCCTCTGGTTTCTTGCTCTCGGTATCTTCGCTCTGGGTCGTCTGCGGCTCAGCAAATTTCATTTCGTAAGACTCCTTGAAATCAGATATACTGATTGAATATACACGCATGAATAGTAACGATTTCATGGCAGCGCGGCAACGAGACTTCCCTCGTTGCCAAGGTCGACATTATATAGTAAATTTTATATGTTTTGGGCGCCGATTTCTGAGCGGCCCAGTACGGCATTCGCGCGACATTGAATTATATTGTCAGGAGTCACTATGCAAAATCGACAACACTTCAGCCCGAGGTTCGTATTCCAGGCATCCGCGGGAGTGATTCTCTCGCTGCTCATATTCTTCAGCTCCGCGAGCACCGCGTTTGGGGCAGAATCGCGGCCCTGGTACGCGGCAGGTCTCGAACAGCTTGGCTTCTATGTCTTCGATCAGCCATTCGACCAGCCGAACTTCAATGTCACCTCGGTTGCAGGCACCATGAAGTCCAGGCTCTCGTCGAAGGGAAACATCACCCTGCTCAATTTCTGGGCAACCTGGTGCCCGCCCTGCAAACAGGAGATCCCGACCATCCAAAAACTCTACGACACCATGAAGGGCCAGAAGTTTGAGATCATGGCGGTCGATCTCGGCGAATCCGCCTCCACCGTCAAGGGCTTCCTCGATCAGAACAAGATCACTTACCCGGTCTACCTCGATCCGAAGAACTCGCTCTCGGGAGCGTACGCCTCGCGCGGCATTCCCACCACCTACATCCTCGACAAGAGCGGCAAGTTCATCGCGGGCATCATCGGCACCTTCGATTACAATAATCCGCAGTTCGTGAGCATCATAAAGGAACTCGCCAGCAAATGAACCAGCCGGACCTGCTCGCGGCGTTTGCCGCGGGCCTCGTATCCTTCGTCTCACCCTGCGTGCTTCCGCTGCTGCCGGCATATCTTTCGCTGCTCTCGGGGCTCACCGTCAAAGAGCTCTCTGGCCATCAGAAGCGGACCAGACTGCTCAGCGCGAGCCTCACCTTTTCGGCGGGCTTCACCCTCGCCTTCACCATTCTGGGAGTCGTCTTCGCGGGCGGCATGAGCTTTGTCGGCGGAGGGGCGTCGAGACTGTTCGGCGAGATCGCGGGCGCGGTGGTCATCGTCCTGGGCCTCAATATGCTCTTCGACTTCATCAAGGTTCTCGGCAATGATGCCCGCCTCATACAGAAATTCGCGGGCAAAGGAAGAGGCCAGGTCAACGCGTTCCTGATGGGCCTCGCCTTCGCGGCAGGATGGTCGCCGTGCATCGGCCCGATCCTCGCCTCGATCCTCCTCATGGCGGCGAGAAACGCCAACGCGGGGAGCGCGGCGCTCCTCCTCGTCGCCTACTCGGCCGGCTTCGCGATCCCCTTCGTCGCGAGCGCGCTTTTCTTCGAAAAACTTTCGCCTCTGCTGCGCTTCTTGAAAAAACACGGAAATGGCGTTCGCATCGTGTCCGGCATCCTGTTGATCGGGTTCGGCGCCGCAATGCTTCTGGGCTCGGTCTCCAAGCTCTCGTCGCTCGCCGCGCGGGCGGGTGCCGCGCTGTTGAGCTTGAAAACCGAATCGCCGGAGGTCTCGCGCTCGATTGGCGCGGCAATATGGCTTTTATTCGGCTTTCTTTCAATCCGCCCAATTATTAAGGGCCAAAGCTCGCGTGAGACAACGCGCGCAAAGGGGTGGCTCCCATATATATTTACCGCACTTTTCGTGGTTCTCGCCGCGCTCGAGATTTTCGGCGTGCTCAGCCTGGTCGGCGGCATCGGCGGATGGCTTACGTTCAGCGGGATTTAGAAACGCGAGACGGTTATAAAAGGTTCGCTTGACGAGCGATCGCTAGCGCGCCCCTTATCGCCAGATTCCTGACAGGTTCTTCTCCTGAAATGATGGATATTTCCGCATTCTTTCCTTCAGGAGTGATACTCAGCAATTCCTTAAAAAGCCTGCAACGCTCCTCAACTCCAATTAAGAAAAACCTTTCGCCAACTTTGAAGCCGAACTCAGGAAAGGCCTTGAGCACAGTTAGATCATCGGCGACGATACAGGCCTCAAGAAAGCGTTTTCGAATGCGCCAGTCGGTAAACATCAACGTATCCATGAAACGCGGCATGAGGAAACTACGAAGAAGACCGTGACTCCGCACCGCCTCCACGGCAAAGAGCGCCGCTTCGCGCATTTCGCGGTTCAACTCAGTCTGGTCTTCTATTGCTTCATCTCTCAAGTTGGCTCTGACTGATTTTGCGATGATCGATTCGGTCACAAGGCTTTCGTACACCTGCCCAGAAAGCGTCGTCGCACTTCCAAGAATTCTATCATGCTCGTCGATTGAAATATATTTCGTGTGCGAACTGAGATTTATCACTGTCGCGGACTGGCTCCCTCCGTAGACATCCAGCAGTCCGATCATCTGTGTCTCTTCACCTCGCATGAAATCGAGGAGCTTTGCCGCCGATACCGCGGATCCTCGTTGAGGGTCCGCGGAATTTTTTATTCCTCGTATTAGATAGATATCGATCCCGATGCCAAGCTCCGACTCGCCAGGCAATTTGCAAAGACTCGCGGCTATATCTTTCTTCGCGACTGGCGCCGGCTGATGTGGCAATTCCATGAGGCCGAGTTCGGAGGTGATCATGCCTGAGGACATGACAAGCTTCAGTTCCTTGGCCATCAAGCCCGCCTCGCCCAATGCCTTTTCGAAAAGATATCTGAGAGCACGTATCAGAGGCTCCTTCGAACCGGACGCCGCGGTATCCTTAACGCCAATCTTCGCGGTGACATTCGAGCGCGTGCTCCCGTCCTCCCCGACGATGCTGAATCGGGAATTTGTCGTACCACAGTCGATGATGCCTATATATTTCATTGTCAGACTCAGAGCACGCCCAAGCCGGAGAGTGCTTGCTCCAATGCGCGAACCGCGGTTTCGCTTGCCGCGAGGAAGGGCGATCGCGGCGCGCATCGCACGATGCCCCTGATTGAGAGCATGGCGTAGACCGCCTGCTGTGTCGAACCCGCAAGGTACATGAGTTCGCGGACTTTATTGACTAAAAACTGGCTCTCGCGGCAATTTTCGTAATCGCCGCGCATCCCTTCTCGGTGCATCTTCGTGCAGAGCTCAGGGAAGGCATTGGCGAGACCGGGAATAAATGCTTCGGCACCGAGGGCACGCGCGGAAAGCCACATTGACTCAGTCCCCAGCACGACATCGAATCCGCGAGGCGCGAAGGCGCTTGCATACGCGGAAAATTTGGCGATGTCGAAGGTGGCGTCTTTCACGCCGGCAATCCCCATGTCGGCGAGCCGCTCCATCGTCTTCATGTCGATTTCATAACCGGAAAAACGTGGATTGTGATACACATAGACAGGGAATCCGTGTGGAACCGCCTCGAGGATCTCACGATAATAAGCCAGCACTCCATCGCCATTATGGTGAAAATAATAGGGTGCGACCGCGCTCACCGCGGCGGCTCCGATGCTCGCCGCGTGGGCCGAGAGCTGCGCAGCCTCATGCGATGACGCCGCCCCCGTATGGACGATGACCGGAACCTTCCTTGCCGCGAACTCGACAGCTCGCGCAGCCACCATCTTTCTTTCGTCGACGCTCATGAGCGGCCCAGAGCCGTACGAGCCGCACACGAAGAGCCCATCAACCCTGTCGCGCAGAAATCGCACAAGTATCTCAAGACCATCCACATCGACATCGCCATTCTCTTTGAATGGAGTCACCATGGGAGGTATCACTCCATATAGCTTCATAGAATTGTCCTTTGAATTAAAATTTTAAAAACGAAATGCCTTGGCGCGAGCGCGTCAGCCGAGCAAGCGCTGCGTCGCCGCCCCGAATCGCGAGCGCGGTGAAAAGGATATCAATGATCGTGATCTGCACCATTCTCGAGACCATCGCGTCGAGTCGATACGCGGTTTCGAAGGATTTCACCATGATACATACATCGGCGACTCCCGCGAGCGGAGAATCCGTCTCGCCAGTAAGCGCGATCACCTTTGCGATTCCGCGAACCTGCTCCGCCTGCAGCACTACGTCCCTCGACTCACCCGAGTATGAAATGGCAAATACCACATCTCCCTCGCGGGGCTCCGCAAGCATGAGCGCGTTGACATGCGAATCCAGCGAAAAGTGACAGTCGATTCCTAGACGTGATAATTTTACAAAGAGATCGTACGCGGCCACCGCTGAAGTCCCGTATCCAAGGATGATGACGCGCTTCGCCTGTTCAAGGATATCGATGGTTCTCGCAAGCGTTTCATCGTCGATCGTGTTGTTGTTCTCTTCGAGCACATGCATGCTCGAGAGAAAAATCTTCTTTCTTATCGAGGCTACATCGTCGTGAACATGAATCTCGGTTTCGGTGTCTGGCTTGTGAAAACTGTTACCCGCAATCTGGGTTGCCAGGGTGACTTTGAAATCATGGTACCCTGAAAAACCGAGCGAGCGATAGAATTTCACAATCGACGCTTCACTCTTCGCGCCGGTTTCCATGGCGAGATGAGAAATCGACATGCGAACAACATCCTGTGGATGTTCCATGATGTAGGATGCGATCTGCTGCTGAATGGTTGGCAGCTCCCCAAGCCTTTTTTTGATCTCGGGCAGTATGTCGACAGGAACCGTGCGCAAAGAGGATGTCATCCGATGAGCCTCATCTGTTGGAATTCTTTCAACGCTTTATCATATATATCTTTCGAAATTTCTGTATAGGGCGCGCGCGGATAGCCTGGATTGAATCCCCGCATCCTGAGGGCGGCATACGTCATCGTGAGTGTCGGACCGAGCTTGAGCACGTTGCGCGCGCGCATGACCTCGAGCTGTTTCTTCGCGGTCGCCAGAGGGTTGCCCTTCTTCCACGTCGCGTAGAAATCCGCCAGGAATTCCGGAAACACATTCGCGAGCCCCGCAATAACACCCGAAGCTCCTGCATCGAGCGCAGCGGCCGCGATCGCCTCGGTACCTACAATGAAGGTAAAGCCTGGTTTCTTCACCGCGAGTACATAATTGTAAAAGTTCACTAGATCGAAGGAAGAATCCTTCACGCCCGCGAGCCCGTCCTCCGCCAGCACACGCAGGCTCTCCGGGCTAACCGGATTTCGCGAAAGCTCTGGATTATTGTAAAGAAATACAGGAATCTTGACCGCGTTGATCAGTTTTCGGTAATGCTCGATGAGCTGGGCTTGGCTGTAGGCATAATAATAAGGAGGAATCGCGCCAATCGCATCCGCTCCAGCAGATTCCGCGTGCTGTGCAAGATCAATGGCTTCAGAAGTTGAAGCTGTTCCTACATGGATTATGGCCTTCGCCGCCCCCTTCTCCTTGATGACAATTTCGGCGACTCGTTTACGTTCTTCAGCGCTCATGAGTGGTCCGCTGCCATATGTACCACAAGGATAGAAACCTTGGACATACTTTGCGAGGTACCGAACAATCTCTCGCTGCGCGCTTTCATCGATCTTGCCATTCTTGTCGAAACATGTGATTACAGGCGGAATAATCCCACCAATCTCGGGTGACATAAGGCCCTCCGTAAAGAAAATTTATTTTATCCTACACCTTTTCTGAGCTTTGCGCAATAAAATAAAAAAATTTTTTTATTGACGCCCTAAAAAACTCATGCTACTCTACTCCTATCGCAATCCAGGAGGAGAAGTGTATGAAAAAATTCATACTTCTAGCTATCGTACTTTCGCTCGTCGCAGGCATTCCCGCATTCGCCAAGGATCCTGCGTACCCCACCAAGCCCATCACCATCGTATGCCCATGGTCAGCCGGCGGCGGAACCGATGCGACGGCGCGATTCATCGCGAGCATGCTGTCCAAGGAGCTTGGAGTTCCTGTGAATGTCGTGAACAAAACTGGTGGCAACGGCGCGGTTGGTCACGTTGAAGGCGCAATGGCCGCCCCAGATGGCTACACCATCACCAATATCACCTTCGAGCTCAATACGCTGAAATATCTCGGATATGCCCAACTCACACCCGCTGACATAATTCCGATTTTCCAGTTCAACGAAGATCCGGACGCCCTTTCGGTGCAAGCGAGTTCCCCCATTAAGAATGTGAAAGATCTCATCGATACCATCAAAGCGAAACCAGACGGCACCTTCCTTTTCTCCGGTTCGACTATCGCCTGCGCCTGGGACCTCCCGCGCGTGCAGATGCTCATGGCTGCTGGGATCAATCCGAATAGAGTAAAATTCATTCCGACCCAGGGTGGCGCCGCCCCCGCGATCACAGAACTTCTCGGCGGCCATGTAGACGCTGTTGTTTGCAGCTATCCGGAAATCGCGGCTCAGGTCGACGCGGGCAAAGTCAGAACCATTGCGGTGTTCTCCGATGAGCGCGTTCCTCTCTATCCGAATATTCCGACACTCAAAGAGCAGGGCATCAATGTCACTGGCGGAACCTGGCGCGGTTTCGCGGTTCCCCTCAAGACTCCAGACTATGTCATCAACACCCTCACCGCGGCGCTCAAGAAAATCACCGCGAGCAAGGATTTCGTCGATTTCATGAACAAGAATCAATTCGGGATCAAGATTCGCGATCAACAAGAGTTCACCAAATTCCTCAATGACCAGTTCAAGACGCTTGAAGGCGTTATGGAAGCCGCTGGATACCTGAAAAAGTAATTCCTATCGTTTCTTCCCTGGGGCGAAAGACCGAATAGTCGATCGCCCCAGATTTTTAATTCGGATTTATACTAGTTGTACAGGAGTTGCTCTTGAAAATCACTCGTGAACATATTGTGGGATTTTCGTGTATCGGTCTCTCAATCGCGGTCCTGTGCATCACTCCGTCCTTCCCGGAGGGACAAGCGAACGTCAATATCACCGGACCCGCATTTTTCCCCAATGTGCTGGCATTCGCATTTATTATTCTTGGAATCATTCAACTGATTTCAGCATCGCGGTCCGCGAAATCGAGCCCGGTTCAAGCCGACAAGAGCGCCGCGCCGCCCGCGCGCGGGAAAAGAATGCTTCCCGCGATAGAATTTATAATCCTATTAGTTGCTTTCATCATCGCCTTTGAGCCGTTGGGCTTTTTCGTGTCGACGATTCTATTTCTATTTTTACTCATGTTGCTTCTCGGCTTGAAGTGGTGGAAGAGCCTTCTTTATTCATTGATCTATACAGCGGTTATCTATCTGCTTTTCGGAGTATTGTTTACCATCGGATTGCCTGCCGGGATTCTCGGCTTTTTGGGGATATAAATCATGCTGCAAGCTTTTGCCACAGTCTTCAGTTTGAATGTGCTCATACCCTGGATGCTCGCAATGGCGCTCGGGATATTCATTGGAGCCATGCCAGGGCTCACGGCAACGATGGGAGTCGCGCTCATTGTTCCACTCACTTTTCATATGCAGCCAATCGCCGGTTTGGCGATGATTCTTGGTCTCAGCTTCACTTCCATCTTCGCAGGTGATATTCCTGCCACATTCTTGCGGGTTCCTGGAACTCCAGCATCAGGCGCCGCCGTGCTTGATGGTTTTGAAATGAGCAAGCAGGGGAAAGGGTCGCTCGCGATCATGCTGGATCTTTTCTGTTCGGCACTGGGAGGTCTGATCGGAGTGGTGCTACTCATCACCATTTCGCCGACTTTGGCTAACTTCGCGCTTCAGTTCACCAATTTTGAATATTTCTGGTTAGGTTTGCTTGGCCTCTCGATGAGCGCGGTAATTACCAAAGGATCAAATACCAAGGGACTCATCGCCGTCATTTTCGGACTGCTCATCTCCACGATTGGAATCGACATTTCGACAGGATACCCCCGTTTTACTTTCGGCAATATAAATCTCGTATCAGGGATCAACTTTATCCCTGTCATGATCGGACTATTCGGACTATCAGAGGTTATACGAGATATCGCGGTACAATCCCAAGAGCAACTTTCCGGCGCAGCCGTGGTGGAAACAAGTCACACTACCCCCAAGGATGTCTTCAGAGTTATGGGCAGGAACAAGCGAGTGATCCTCCAGAGTTCGTTGATAGGGACAATTATCGGAGCCCTCCCCGGCGCCGGCGCGGATATTGCAGCATGGGTTTCATACGGTTTTGCGAAAAAAACTTCGAAACACCCAGAAGTGTTCGGGACAGGCGCAGAAGAGGGGGTTGTCGCCCCGACAACCGCAAACAACGCCGCGCTCGGAGGCACATGGATTCCGGCGCTTGTTTTTGGAATCCCTGGAGACACCATCACCGCGATCGTGCTCGGGGCGATGCTAATGTATGGCCTCAAACCAGGTCCGCTCGTCTTCACCAACAACAAAGAGCTCATCAATCAGATTTTCGCGGTAGCGCTTTCTTCTCAAGTTTTCGTACTGATTCTGGGATTCCTCGGGATAAAGGCCTTCACCTTCCTCTTCAAGTTTCCAAGGAATGTAGTGCTTGCCGGAATTACAATATTCTCACTTGTCGGAGCCTACGCGATCAGGGCCAACGTTTTCGATGTGTTTATGGTCGTGCTGTTTGGCATTCTCGGCTACCTCATGGAAAAAGTCGAAATGCCGCTCTCACCGCTCATTCTTGGGCTCGTTCTGGGTCCAATGATCGAAGACAACCTTCGAATTGGTCTCATAAAAACGAATAATCAGTTTCTCCCTTTCCTTACCAGACCTATATCGGGATTTTTTGCCTTCATACTCGCGATCGCCTTCCTGTACGAGCCTGTTCGGGCGCTTCTCAAGCGGATTCGCAGGCACTGAGAACGCGATGATCGATTTTTTGTCGTTCGGTGAGCCTCTCGTGGGATTTTATCCTCCAAAGAATGCTTCCATCACCGATGATGTGCCCATCATCAAAACATGGGGGGGCGACACTTCCAATTTCGCGATTGGAGTAGCGCGGCTCGGTCATTCGGTCTCATATTTCTCTGCGGTAGGAAATGATCCTTTCGGAACGAGTTTCCTCGAGCTCTGGCAGCGCAACAAGGTCGACACGTCGCTCATTCGCAGAGACGCCCGGCGGCGGACAGGCCTCTATTTTGTTTCATTCGAAGATGGAAAACATATCTTTACCTATTATAGGAAAGCCTCTGCGGCATCCTCCGTGTCAGTCGACTACATTCCGAACGATATCGCCAAACGATATCGTGCCCTTCACCTCTCTGGAATAAGTCTCGGCATGAGCGCACGCGCACGAGCGACCGGATTGGCGCTTATACGCGCATTCAAAGAAACGCGCAAGATTATTTCATTCGATATCAATTGTCGAAGCGCGATGTGGAACTCCTCCAAGAGCGCTTCAAAAGTGTTTATGGAAGCGATTGGGCATGGTGTTGATATTCTCGAAATCACGGATGATGAGATGATTGCGCTTGGATGGGGAGACAATCTCGCACAACTCCGAGAAAAATTTCCCTCGGTACCTACAATTATCATGAAAATGGGACCTCGCGGCGCTTCGATCAACGCGCATGGAGACTCATTCGAAGTGCCGGCTTTTTCAGTCGCGGTTCGGGATACGGTCGGAGCAGGAGACAGTTTCGATTCAGGGTATCTCTCAGCCATGCTCGACGGTGCGAGTCCCCGGGAAGCGGCTAGATTCGCCGCCGCCGCCGCCGCGCTCACCTGCACGGGAACAGGTCCTCTCGAAAAAATGCCTTTCCGTGCGGACGTAGAGCGCTTTCTCGCCGGTCGCTAAGCTATTCCCGCACGCAGCGACCGCTTGAACAGCGTGCGGCGCGCCCGCTCACCCCACACCGCGAGCATCGAGAAGATGAGGCGCGGGACGATGAGCCACAGTATGGGCAGAGAAATCGCGGAAAAAAGAACGGTGTCCTCAAAGAGCGAGTGCGTGATCGCCGCGTGGTGATTGAAGAGGTCGCCCTCTTGCAAGGTCATGTGGCCGTCGCTGCGCGCAGCCTTGATGATCCCCGCGCCGTAGGTATAGCCGACAACATTCGCCACAATCCACAGAAAACTCATCGAGGGCTCGAGCCCGAAAATCCGCATGAGCCAACCGAGCCAGCGCGACAGTTTTTCCATGAGGTTGAAGTGCTCCAGCAGCGTTTGGATGAACATGAGCACAAGTATATAAAGGATGATGCGGCCTACCAGTTTGAGTGTGGAGATCGCCCACGCCGCGATCATCGGCCAGAAGGCGCTCTGGGACATCGTGCTCGAGGCGAAAAGTTTGATCTCGCTGAACGATACCGGCAGCAGGAGATTGAGGAGAAAGCCGCCCGCGAGCGCGGTTCCCACCCTGAGCGCTACCATCTTCGCGGCGGAGGAACCGATCGATTTCATTACGGCGGTCTCCACGATGAGATTGTGCGAGACGAGGCTCATGAAGGCGATGATGGTCGCGTCGTGGATGGTCAGGTTCATGGAGCTCATGACGGCGATGGCCGAATAGTTGTTGAGAAGGGCGCCCGAAATGTAGGCGAGGGCCGCCTCTCCGGG
>Ga0172369_10005648_pt1 | contig 15289 bp, 10 predicted proteins | sample LakKiv25m_FD_114539 | JGI IMG/M metagenome (GOLD analysis project Ga0172369, IMG submission 114539) | Freshwater microbial communities from Kabuno Bay, South-Kivu, Congo - kab_022012_11.25m | ecosystem: Environmental > Aquatic > Freshwater > Lake | place: Democratic Republic of the Congo...
AAATGCGAAAACGGCGTCCGTCTTGATTGGCTGGTTAAACAGCTTCATTTGGTGAATTACGAAAACTACTTGGCAATAAATTGATCCACTTATATTTATTCTCTAATAACTTGATTAACTCACTTGACATTGTAGATACGCCAGCAATTGACGAACTTTTCTAATTGTCCAGCACCAAAGTAGTGACCATAACTACAAATATTTTAATCGTTATTTAATTTTGCCTAGTAGAAATCATTCTTAGATAAGATTTTATTGAATTCTAGGAATCCAATTTTCTACGTTATAAGGTAACTTTCTTTTTTATATCCACCTTCTTACTTTATCACAATAGTCCTGATAAGTTGTACCTAATGATTTTTTTATATTCTATTCCTCAAATAGTACCTGAATTTGGATTAAAAGTAAATAAACAATGCCAACCGCAAATGTTATGGTGTTTGGTATCACCAAAAAAAATCCTAGATACGAAAATAAAGTACCTAGAAAAAACGGATTTCTTGAATACTTAAATATTCCATCTGTGACTAATTTAATTTCATCCTTTAATTCAATCCCAATTCGCCACGAAGTGCGCATGTAAAACTGAGCACTAAAACAAAGCATCAATCCCGATAGCATTAAAAAGATTCCAAAAAAATCAAAATATACTAGTTCTAAATAATACACTGGGATTAGAAATTCATATGTTCGCTCTGAGATCATAAAGACAAATAATACTGCCGGAATTATAAAACCAGTAATTTTAATACTTCTCTCAACAAATCTTAATACACCTTTACTCGATCCTAACACATAAGGATTTTTTCCTGTTTTCTTATACACTAAAAATGAATTAAGTACAAACAGGATACCGTAATATATAATTAAGTATGAAAGCAGAAATATTTTAGTAAAAGTATTGTCCATTTATTATTCTAGCTCCTAAGATTTTTTTTGATAACTCCACCATTGACTAAATACAAAATCATCAAAATACTTGCTTTTAGATATTCCAAGAATCTTTCTGATTTCAATTCTGGCTTCTATTCTTAGTTCAAATATTTTATCTTCCAATCGTTGTATTTCAATTTTATAAGATTCTGATTGTTCGTCAAGCGGCTTATTGTAAATTGAATCAAGTTTTTCAATTTCAGGTAAAAGAATTCCATCATAGGATGATTTAATGTATAACAAACCTGAAATTTGTTTCTGTGATAGCCAATAATCAACTGGGATGTTTTGATTACACCAATCTGAAGCATCGTAAAAGAGACGATCTTTTGATTCAGCTTCAGTTGAACTCTGTGCGTTAAGAACCGTTAAGTTGCTCCACATAATTATTAAAACGATATAGGCAAAAAGACATTCTTTATTTATATGTGACATTTTGTTTCTCCTTATTTAAAGATGATCTAATTATTTTCTATTTCTACTTTTCTTTTTTCAAACCATCCATAGACTGATGGTATGATTAACAATGTGAGAAGAGTTGAAGTTATCAATCCACCGACTACTACAGTGGCAAGTGGTTTTTGTATTTCAGAGCCTGTACCTGTTGCAAATAGCATTGGTATTAAACTAAATATTGCTATGGATGCAGTCATCAATACTGGTCTAAATCTATCCAGGCTTCCTTTGACTATTGCATCTCTTAGTTCTACACCCTCTTCGCGCAATTGCGATATTCTAGAAACAAGGACAACACCATTTAATACAGCAACTCCAAATAGCACTATAAATCCAACGGATGCTGGAACGGATAAATACAAACCTGATATATACAAAGATATTATTCCACCGATAAGTGCAAATGGTAAATTTGAAATTACAAGCAGAGCCAATCTTATTGACTTAAATGTTACAAATAACAAAAGTAAGATTAAGCCGATAACGGCTGGTCCAATTATCATCAATCTGTTCATAGCTCTTTGCTGATTTTCAAACTGTCCACCCCACGTTAAATAATATCCTGCAGGTAGTTGAATATTGTTTTTTATTTTTTGCTTTGCCTCTTCTACAAAGCTTCCTATATCTCTTCCACTTATATTCATTTCAATTCCAATTCTGCGGATGCCATCTTCACGGCTTATCTGAACAGGACCTTCTATCATTTCTACATCAGCTAATTGCCCAAGTGGTATATTTGCGCCATTATTTGTTGGAATAAGAATATTCTCAATCATTTCAATAGAATTCCTTTTTTCCTCAGGCAAACGTACAGTTATATCAAAACTTCTATTTTCTTCATAAAGCTTTGAAGCAGATTTTCCTGCAATCGCAATTTCAATAACATTCTGAACTTCCCTTATATTTAAACCGTATCTTGCAATTTCCGATCTGTTAATGTTAACGGTTAAATATGGCTGACCACTTACTTTTTCTGTCATCAGATCTGTTACACCTTCAATTGTACTAAGAGTTTTTGCTATTTCATCCGATTGTTTTTTAAGGACTTCAATATCATCACCAAAAAGTTTTATAATCAACTGTGCCCGTGTGCCCGCTACAATTTCATCTATCCTGCACTGTATCGGCTGACTAAATCCAAATCCAATACCTGGTATTGATTCCAGTTCTTCCCTCATCTCATTTGTTAATTCATCTCTGGTAATATCACGTTTCCACTCACTTTTTGGTTTTAAAACACCAACGTAACCAGTTTTATCAACTCCCCGTGTATCAAGAGCAATACCTGTTTGACCCGTTCTTGAAATTATTATTTCAAGTTCATCAAATTTTTTCATCTTTTGAGCCGCAAGCTGATTCACTTCCATTGCTTTAGATAATGATACTCCCGGTAATAGAGCAACATCCATATCAAATGCGCCTTCATCCATAATCGGTATAAATTCAGAGCCAAGTTTTGTAGATAAAAACAGAGCAATCACCAAAAATATCCCGGCAATTCCTAATACAGTAAATTTATTCTTCATCGAATATTCAAGAATGGGCTGATATAAATTCTTTGCATATTTAATGATTATACTTTCTTTTTCCGCTTGTGCTTTTAGAAACATCGAGCATAAAACCGGTATTACAAATATTGAAAGCATCATTGAAGAGAGCAGGGCGATTGCAACTGTCTTGGCAAGTGGCCCAAACATTTTTCCTTCAATACCTCCTAATGATAGTATTGGAATAAATGTTAATGCGATTATCAATTCTCCAAATATGCTTGGTTTTCTTACTTCCAAAACCGCCTTTAGAACTGTTAATAGTTTTGGTTTTTTAATGCTTTCTTCACTCAAATGCCGTTGCACATTTTCAACCTGAATTATCGTTGCGTCGATTATCATCCCTATTGATATTGCAAGTCCTCCAAGCGACATAAGATTGGCACTTAATCCAACGATTTTCATAACAATAAAAGTTATTAGCAGCGAAAGTGGCAGCGCAATTAAAACTACAAAGCTTCCTCTAAAACTTCTCAGTAATAGGTAAAGTATTAAAAGTACCAAAACAGCTCCCTCAATCAATGCTTTGTTTACAGTACTTACACTTGAGTTTACAATATCACTTCTGTCATAGTACGGCACTAATTTTATTCCATCCGGCAGTACATTATTAGAATTGATTTCCTCAACTTTATTTTTTACTCTATCAACTACATCGCGACTGTTTTCACCTCTAAGCATCATAACTATACCACCAACACACTCATCCTTTCCATCAATCATTGCAGCACCCATTCTTACAGCTTCACCTACTTTTATTTTTGCAGCATCCTTAAGAAATATTGGAGTGCCATCGTAAGATTTCAGAACTATATTTTCGATGTCTGAAATATCTTTTATTAGTCCGACACCTCGAACAATGTACTGATCTGAATTTTTCTCCAGTATATTACCGCCGACATTCTGGTTATTGTTTTCTATTGCAGTAAAGATCTGATCAGTCGTTAAATTATACTTTATTAAAGCATCAGGTGATAAAATTACCTGGTATTGCTTAAAGTAACCGCCAAATGAATTTATTTCATTTACTCCTGCTACACTTTTTAACTGCGGTGTTACAATCCATTCCTGTATTGTTCTAAGATTTGATAGATAAGAAATTTTACTCAATGAATCAGTCGGCACGTTACCTTCAAGAGTGTACTGATATATTTCACCCATAACTGTGGCAATCGGCCCCATCTCAATTTCCACACCTTCAGGAACACTTTCTTTGGCTTCTGCTAATCGTTCAAATACAAGCTGTCTTGCAAAGTATATATCAACATTATCCTTAAATATTATTGTTACTATGGATAACCCGAACTTTGTAACCGATCGCATCTGTTCTACATCCGGCAATCCTCGCATTGATGTTTCGATTGGATAAGTTACGTTTCTTTCTATTTCTATTGCCGATAATCCATCTGCGTGACTTACAATTTCAACCTGGATATTTGTAACATCCGGAAAGGCATCAATTGGTAATGTTAAATATGAGTATGCGCCAAATGCTATTATCACAAGTGAAAGAAATATTATCATTCCTTTCTTATGCAATGTATATTCTATTATTTTTTCTAACATTAGTGTTCATCCTCCGCAATTTCATCTTTCTTCAATTCGCTCTTAAGATAAAACACACCATCAGTTACTACTTTTTCACCTTCCTTAACTCCTTCTTTTATTTCAATCAAATTTCCTGATGTCGTTCCAGCTATCACATCTCTTCTTTCAAAAGTGGTATCACTTGTTTGAACAAATAAATAGCTTTGTCCCGCTTCTTTTACTATTGATTCTTCAGGTATCAAAATTGCTTCTGCATTTGACCCAATAGGTATTTGTAATTCACCATACATTTGAGGTTTTAATTTGCTGGCCTGATTTACAAATTCACCTCTGATTAAGATTGTCCTGGTGTTATCGTCAACAGTCTGCCCGATATATATTATTCTGCCTTCAAGTCTGTCTTGCTTATTTGAACTCGTAGTAAAGTATGCTTTTGAGTTTTGCGTAATCTTATCCAAATCTTTTTCATAAATTTGACCATCAATCCAAACATTACTTGTGTTAATAATCTTAAAAGCATTAGTGGTCGCATCAACAACCTGTCCTATCACAACATTTCTTTCAACAACAACTCCATTTATAAGTGATTTAATTGGTAGTGTACCTGAAGTATGTTCATCACCATCTTTATCGTTAATAACGTCCTCGTCATTTAATCCAACTGAATGAATCTTTTTATCTTCCGCACGATACTCGGCTGTAGCTTTTTCATACTCTGCCTGGCTTTCTAATAAAGATTTTTGTGATCCGATTTTTTCATCAAATAGTTTTTTCTGTCGTTCGTAATTTGCTTAAGCATTATCATAATTGGCCTTCGCTTTTAAGTAACCGGCTTTTATTTCTCCGACTTCAAGTCCTTCAACAGTCATTAGTAATTGCCCAGCTTTTACATAATCACCAACTTTAACAAATACTTTATGTACTCTTCCTTGTATCAAGGATCCGATCTGTGCTTCATTATCCTGGTTAGTTTTTACCTCAGCAGGAATATTAAGATAACCGCTGAATGGTTGTAACGATACCGTTTGTGATTTTAATTTTATTTGTTCAATTGATCCTGATGAAAGTGTTATTAAATCAGAATGCTCTTCGTTATGCTCGTCAGTATGTTCTTCAGGTTTTTCTGTGCATCCAATCTGTAATAAAGCTAAAATCATAATCACGAACAGCGTGTATAATTTTTTATCAGTCATTTTTATTCTCCAATTCATATATGTTTTTCCCTATAATTTCTTCTAATTCAAACAATGAGGTATTATAATTAAACAATGCAGTTATATAATTTTCTCTTGCGTTTATCACAAGTTGCTTAACCTGCATATATTCCAAATACGATAATTCACCTGCGTCATAGCTCTTTATTGCAGTTCTATAAACTTCCTCAGTCTGCGGAAGTATGTCATCATTGTATGTCTTTATCTGCTGTTGATTATTTATATAACTCGTGTAAGCATTTTTTAGTTTTAATCTTATTTCATTTTTTGTTTGTTGAAGTAAAGCTTCAGAGATTGATTCATTTGCACTGGCTTCCTGTATGGCTCCTCGCTGGCCCATTATAAACCATAGAGGAACTGAAATTCCAAAGGATGCTCCGTAAAATCCGCTATCACCGTCTCTTGATTGCTTGAAATATGCAAAATTGAAATTTGGCAGTAATGATGACCACGCAAGCGTTTTTTCAACACCTGCGATTACATTATTAAGTTCAGCTGCTTTTATCTGCGGATTTGTTTCTTCCGCTGTTTGATAAACTGTTTCTATGGTTATACTGTGTTCCGTATATATCAGAGAATCCGTTAGTAGTAAGGACGAATTTATATTCTGATTTCGATAGCCAAGGACATAATTTAGTTCTGCTAAAGAAGTATTTAGATTATTCTTTGCTATTTCAAGTTTATTTTTTGCTTCACTCAATTGCACTTTTGCTGTCAGTTCTTCAATATTAGTTCCTTCACCAACATTATATCTTATTTGTGCTTTTTTATAAAAGTCATCACTGATGATCAGATTTTCTTCCGAATATTTAACTATGCCTTGATCTGCAAGTACTTTGAAGTATGCGCTTTTAATTTGTCTGACTAACTCGTACTTTTTTAATAAGTACTGCTCAAATGCAATCTCTTCTTCTTTCGTATATTTATTTCCTTTTAGGAAGTAATTTGTTGGAAATTCAAAAGATTGTGAAATCGCAAAGGTTCTTTCACTGTAATTACTCAAACTGGTATTAATGGGTGCATATTCTAAGCTTAGTTCTAATTCAGGCTGCGGCAATGATATTCCTTTCCAGAATCTTCCCTTGGCAGCACTAATATTTTCAGTTGCTTGCATTAGTTCAGGATTTTGTTTTATCCCAATCTCTATCGCTTCATTTAGTGATAATCGATTTATTTCAGTTTGCCCGTTTAGCTTTGATATGAATAAAGCTAATACTGCAAGTATGAAATACTTGTTCATATTTTCTCCAATTAAAATTTATTATTTATTTTTTGTCCGGTAATCGGACTGACGGATTTGACGAAAAGTCTAAATCAGAAAAATATTGTTGTCCAGGTAAACTTTGTTTGTTTTATTTGCAAAGTGGGGATTATCAGTTTCTAAAAAGAATCTTAGGGATCTTTGATTTTCTTCTTCAATTATCTGTGGAATAAATACAAATTGCACTTTTAGTTTTGTCAATTCTGATGAATTTGTTTTTGCAGTCGGTGTAGTGCTTCCATTCACAATTGTACAATGATCGTGTGAAGAATGATTATCATCGTCGTGATTTAAGAAACCTAATTCGGAGTGTAAAAATGAAAATACAAAGACAGTGAGTATTATTATTCCAATTGATCTTTTTATTTTACTAAAAGCATTATTCATTTGCATTAAATATAAACTATTGCTGTTTGCGAATCAATCTAAATAGGGGTCTGGAAACGAATCTAATTCTTTGAAATACTCAAGATTTTACTTTATGTGGGGTTTATCTACAGACCTCAACCCGCAATGCAATTAATTGGGTTTTTTATTATAAGCAAGAAGTTAGTATTTTTGGGCTGTGGTTAGCAGAAAGTCCTCCCCCAAGCTTTTTGTTAACACAAGGCCCTGCAGCTTCGGTTGCAGGTTTTTTTATGGTGAGTTAGAAAAATTGTTGTATGAGTAAATTAAAATTTTTATAAAAAAATTTATCAACCCGATTCTCTATAAGAAATCAGGTTAACCTTAGAATGAGTTTGCAGATTATCAAGTAAATAGGAGGAGAAGGCAGGATGATGAAGTGGGTTTTTAACATAACAAAATCTAATTCTGTGGAATTCGGCCTGAGGATATTTCAGTTACTGATTTGAATGATTCTTCGCTGATAAATGAGGATTTGAGCATTATAGTGAAATTAGTGTAAGCCGTAATGGTGCACCCATCGTCCACATTGTTGGCAATAAATCAAAAGACTTCTTTCGTCAGTGCTTACACTTATGCACTTCAAGAGTTATATGTACAATCCCAACTTTAGGCAATAGTTCTTTATAATACTCAGGTGGTTTAGGATTTTCAGTAACAACCGATATTGCAGCGGAATAAATGCCAGTTCCTATAGACCAGAGATGAAGATCTGAAATACGGTTATCATCTTTTTCTTCAATTGCATTTCTTACAGCAGTCTGAATTTCATCAGAAACTTCTTTATCCAGTAAAATACGGCTTGTATCCCTGATCAAACCAAACGACCACCTTGAAACCAAAACTGCTCCAACAATACCCATAAGTGGATCCATCCAGTTGAATCCTAAATACTTTCCGGCAATTAAAGCAGCTATAGCAAGCACCGAGGTCAACGCATCGGCAAGAACATGAAGATAAGCCGAACGCAAGTTATGGTCGTGGTGGTGATTGTGATGAGGCTCTTCTTCGTGCTTCCATTCTCCAAGGATAAAAACACTAACTGCATTTACTATCAGCCCTATAAATGCAACAATTATTGCCTGATTAAAAATTATCTCAATAGGATTAAAAAATCTGATAGTACTTTCCCAAGCCATTGCTAGTGCAAAAAATATTAACATTATAGCACTGCTGAATCCGGCTAGTGCATTAACCTTACCAGTGCCGAAAGTGAATGATTTATTATGGGCGTGTTTTCTGGCATACCTGTATGCAAAAGCAGAAATTCCAAGAGCTGCGGAATGAGAACCCATATGTAAACCATCTGCCAGCAACGCCATCGAACCATAAACAATCCCTGAACCAATTTCAACAATCATCATTGTTACAGTGATGAGTATTACAATTAGAGTTCTGCGTTCTCCTGATTTAACTACATCCTGTCCAAAGCTATGCTGATGCTGCCATAAGTGAAGTGAGTGATTGTGCATAAAATTCTCTAACTTTTTTAATTTTATTGTGCTATTATATTATTGTCATTGAACAACAAAATATCCAATTGGAAATATTATTCCTAATATCAATATAATCCCAAGTATAAAAATATTTGATTAAATACTTTTTTACTTTTCAATTATTCTTTTCTTTCCAAACTTATACAACAAACTTGGCAAAGTATAGGATCACCTATAAAATTTCATTTTTCATTGCTGATTAAGCCTGCCAGTTCGATAGGCAGTTCGGCAGGGTTTTCATTTTTCTCAAATCCCATAGTTCACTTCTGAAAAATTTCAAAAAAATATTACAAAATGTTTTGTAATCCGAAATTACTTTTGTTTCTATTGACCAGATGCAATAAGTAAAATTAAATCTTAGAAGTTACCCGCCCTGGTCAAGGCGGGCGTACTTGTATGGAACCTAACTGGCAATCGTGAAACCGATTTTATTTCAAAGTAAAACATTCAGCCTATTATCAAGGGCTTCGAACTTATCTTTAATCATCTGCATCAGCTTTAAATTTAAGAGATTTGTTACGTTACCGTTCCTTACTAAATTTATAAAATAAACTCGGCAACACGATCATATTCAATGCTGTTGAGGTAACTAGACCACCCAAAATTACAATTGCCATTGGGGCTTCAATTTCTTTTCCCGGTTCTCCACTTCCAAATGCTAAAGGTATAAGTGCAAAGCCAGCAGTAATAGCCGTCATTAGTATAGGGTTCAATCTTTCAATGGAACCTTGAATTATTGCCTGAGTAAAATCTTTTCCTTCATCTAATAAATGTTGGAAATGCGAAATCATTAAAATTCCATTTCTTGTCGCAATTCCAAAGAGTGTAATAAATCCAACAAGTGATGCAACACTGATTATTCCATCTGTAAAATACACTGACCAAACACCTCCAATTAATGCAAGTGGTAAATTAACCAGAATAAAAAGAGCTGACTTAAAATTACCAAACTGAAGAAAAAGAATTAAAAAGATTGCACCTACTGAAACCAAACTGAGTAGTGTAATTATTCTGGTGGCTTCTTGTTCGCTTTCAAACTGACCTCCGAATTCAACAAAATAACCCTGAGGTAATTTTATGTTCGCCTGAATATTTGATCTCATCTCGTCAACAACACTGCGCAGATCTCTGCCGGAAACATTTGCCTGAACTACAATTTTCCGCTGAACATTTTCCCGGCTGATGCGATTCGGACCTTTTTCATTTACAATTTCGGCCAATTCAGATAATGGTACTTTAACACCTATTGGTGTATCAAATAATGCTGATTTGATTTTATGAATATCACCACGATTGTTTTCATTAAAGCGAACAATCAGATTAAAAGTATTTTGACCTTCTCTGATTTGTGTGGCAACTTCACCGTTAAAAGCAATATCAATAGCTTCTGCAAGTTCACCAACAGTTATTCCATAGCGCGCCATAGCAGAACGGTTGAATTTAATTTTAGTTTGCGGAACATCGACTTCTTGATCAACAGAGACATCTACTGCTCCTTCAACTTTAGTCATCTCATCGTTAACGGCTTGCGCCAGTGAACGAAGCTGCTGAAGATCTGTTCCAAATATTTTAACGGCAATGTTTGCACGTGTTCCGGAAAGCATATGATCTATACGATGCCCGATTGGTTGTCCTATGGTTACATTAGTTCCTGGCAAAACACTAAGCGCATTTCTTAACTCGTTAATGAATTCATCCTTGTCTCTGTCTTCAAGTTCGAAACGGACATCCAGTTCAGCACCATTAACACCTTGAGCATGCTCATCAAGTTCGGCCCTGCCTGTTCTTCGTGCTGTTGATTTGACTTCCGGGAAAGACAAAATTATTTCTTCAGCAAGGTTGCCTATTTTATTAGATTCTTCTAAAGATGTACCAGGAAGGGTTACCATACTTAGTGTTAAAGAGCCTTCATTAAATTCCGGGAGGAATGATCTTCCTAGAAAAGGAATTATTGCAACTGTTAAAACAACCGCAACTAAAGATGCGCTTAGAATCGACTTTGGGTGTCTTAAAGTAAAACGTAAAGTTTTTTCGTAGATAAATTTTAATTTAGCAACAATCCAGGAATCACCTTCTTTATTCATAAAGTTAGCTTTTGGCAAAAGGTAATAAGCTAAAACCGGCGTAAGTGTAAGAGCCACAAACAACGATGCTAGGATAGATGTTACATAAGCATAACCCATTGGGCGTAATAATCTTCCTTCAACTCCGCTTAAGAAGAACAATGGAAGAAAAACTATAACAATAATTATTGTAGCATTTACCATTGGTGCGCGGATTTCTCTTGAAGCTTCAAAAATAACCCTAATAGGATTTAATCTTTCAGATTCAGGTTTTAATCTGTTTTCTTTTAGTCGCCGGAACACATTCTCTACGTCAATAATAGCATCATCAACCAGAGCACCAATTGCAATCGCAATTCCTCCAAGTGTCATAGTGTTTATCATTATATCGAAAATCTGAAATATGATTATTGTTATTAAAATTGAAAATGGAATTGCTAAAACAGAAATGAATGTGGTACGGAAATTCCATAGAAATAGAAAAATTACAATAACTACAAGTATAGCCCCATCGCGCAATGCCTGTATTACATTGCCAATTGATGTTGTGATAAAATCGGATTGCTTAAATATGTTAGAATTGATAACTATACCGGCAGGAAGGGTCTTTCGAATTTCATCAAGAGTAGTTTCAATATTGTTTGTTAACTCAATCGTATTGGTTTGTGGTTGTTTTTGCACAGTCAAAATTACAGCTGGATTAGCATTTGCTGAACCATCACCTATTTTTATTGATGGGCCAATCTGAACCTCAGCGACATCCTTCATATAAACAGGAACACCATTTCGAATGGCAACCACACTATTAGAAATATCTTCAATAGTCTGAATTCTACCGATACCACGAATTAAATATTCACTTCCTGAATCCATATATGATCCACCAGATGAATTCTCATTCGATTCTTCTGCGGCTTTCATTATTTCATTCAATGTAATGCTATAAGCAGAAAGTTTTTCTGGTGAAATTAAAATCTGATACTGTTTAACAGCACCGCCTAACGGGACGACCTGGCTGACACCGTTAATTGAAAGGAGTCTTCTTCTAATATCAAAATCAGCGATGGTTCTTAAGTCCATTTCATTCAGATTCTGAGGCTTATTTTTCTCATCAATGCTTAAACTGATCAACATAATCTCACCCATAATCGAAGAAATTGGAGCGAGGATAGGATTGTCAATCCCCTTAGGCAATGTGGCAGCCGCAGTTTGGAGTTTTTCACTAACGATCTGACGGGCAATGAAAATATCTGTACCCCAATCGAATTCAACCCAAACAATTGAAAACCCTGCTGAACTGGAAGAGCGAACTCTTCTAACATCAGTTGCTCCGTTGACTGCTGTTTCAATAGGGAATGTAACTAATGTTTCAACTTCCTCTGCTGCCATTCCGTGAGCTTCTGTCATAATAGTAACTGTTGGAGCAGTAAGATCCGGAAAAATATCTACTGGCAATTCGATTGTAACATACGTGCCTGCGATTAACAATATTATTGCAGTTATAAGCACAATCAATCTTTTATTTAACGCTAACTGAATTAGTTTATCAAACATCTTTTTTTCTCCTCAGATTTTTAATGAGCGTGACCGTGACCAATTGCAGATTCAGGAGACAAAGCAGCAAGCCGTACCTGGTATGCGCCTTTAGTCACTATACGTTCTCCAACTTTTAATCCATCAAGAATCTGGATATAACCGCCATCTGTAATACCGGTTTTTAGAATTCTTTTTTGAAATGCCTCGCCTTCAAGCTGCACATAAGTTGTATGCAAACCATCTTCATCAACAATTGCTGATTCAGGGATGGAGATGTATTCGGCTGGTTCACCCGCTTTTAAGAATACTTCGGCATACATCCCTACTTTAATTTTGTTTTCAGGATTGTTGAATTCAAAATAGACCGGCACTGTTCTGCTTACATTATCAAGACTTGTGGAAACAGATATTTTTCTACCTTTAAGATCACTTATCCTTAACTCTTTTTCATATCCTTCGATTTTGAATGAAGCATCTTTAGAATTGTTAGCCAATTCAAATTTGCTTGCAGGAACATTTATTTTAAGTATTAGTCTGGTCGGGTTTATAATAGTAAAAAGTTCCTGCCCACTATTTATATGACTGCCAAGGCTTATGGTTGTATTTTCAATATATCCATCAATCGGCGAGATAATCGCGTAACCATTATCTGTGAATTTAATTTGATCGATAAGCGAATTGTAGCTGGCCTGTTTAGCTTCATAATCAAACTTAGCCTCATCTAATCGCTTTTGGGGTGCCGCTTTCATATTAAATAGGTTTTTCACTCGATCGTACTCTGATTTGGCGAGCAGATAATCACTTTTAATTTTCTCGATACTTGAATTAGCATCAGCAGATGGAGATATTATTATTAGTACATCCCCCTGCTTAACATACATTCCCTGTTTAGGGAAAACTGTGTTGTTCTTTTGTAGTATCACGCCTGCAACAGGTGACACTATTTTGGAATAGTAATCCGGTTTTGCAGTAATTTCACCTGTAGTACGGAAAGAGTTTTGAAGGCCCATCATTACAACTGGTTCTGTTGCAAAATCAATTTTCCATTGCTGCTCTTTTAAGAAAGAGATATCAGAAGCCGATCCTTCTTCTTCTTGTGGTAAATCTTTTTCAGAATCATAAACGATTACATCATTAACAATAATTTTATCGGAAACCTGTTTACCACTTAGAGTCATTGTCATTGTATAACTACCGGAAGCATTGAATTTTATAACAGGTGTATAAATTCCCGCACGAGCCGGTTGATTTTCGTTTACAGTAATTTTATTACCGGATTGATTAACAAACTCTATTGCCAATACGCCTTCAGTAATTGCTTTGAAATCTTTCATATCCGATAAGTGGATAAGAAATTTTGCATCCTTGCCGACTATTAAAGCCGGGTACTCCATAAACAATTCAGTGGAATCGGACCATAGTGTAACTGCCGTGCCGCTGGGTTCGTGAATTTCTGTTTCATGTTCGTGTGAGCACCCTATGGTAAATATTAGAATAAAAAGTATCAATGATTTATAAATAAGTTTAAGCATAAAAATTTCCTTTAATTATTTTCTTTGAAACTGGTCAATAAGACTGCTGAGTATTTTTCAAGTTCGTAAATACTTTGGTTTAAGTTTATTATTTGCTGGCTAGCTAAAATGAGGGCACTTGTATGTGCATTTATTCCATCAATGAATTCAACCAATGAGATCTCACCTTGTTCATACGAATAAGCAGCAGTACTAAATAAATTCTGAAGTTGTAGATCACTTTGATCGAGATATAAACTTTTTTTAGCTGTATATTTTTCATACGCTTCGGAAACTTCAGCTTTAATTTTTTCGATTAAAAATATTTTTTCTTTTTCAAGTATGCTGAGGTCAATTTCGGATTGTTGAATACCTAATTGATTACGGTCAAACAATGGAATTTCTAAATCAACTTGAAATATTGTTCCCTTGAAATCTTCATCTTGTTCCTTGTAACCAGCAGTCAGGTTAATATTTGGAATTCCTTTAAGCTTGTTATATGACAGTGCAACATTCTCGCTTTCAATAAGCAGTGAGGTTGCTTTCAGATCCCCGCGATTTTGGATAGCAAGATTTATTAACTCTTCTTTAGTGAAATTAAAATCCGTATTCAAAACAAACTGCTCAGTTGTTATTTCTTTTTCGATTTCATAACCAATAAGAAGTTTCAAATCATTTTCATAGCTTCGTTTTTGGAGTTCAGTTTCAGAGACTACAGACCTAAGCTTAATTAGTTCAATTAGAATTCTTTGGAGTTCGTATTCAGAAATGTCACCTGCCTTTACTCTATGCTTAGCAGTTTCTGCCAATTCAGAAAGTTTGGTAACTGTTGTGTTAAGATCCTGACTCAAATTCTCATACATATTAAAAGCAGAATATGTCTCTCGTACTTTTGAAATAAGTGCCTGCTTTTGATGAGTGTAGAAAAGTTTTTTAGCCTCAATTATTTTTTCTTTTGACTCAATGTTTGACCAGCGATCCCAAAGAAAATTAAGCGGGATTGAACCCGAAGCGACCCATTCTCGATAATTGTACGAGTTGTTTTTCAGATCTTCCCTTGAGTAAGAAAAAACTGGGTTTGGGAGTTGAGTTGAAATATCAAGGTTCAACTCAGAATTCCGAACTAGGGCCTCTTCCTTAAGTAGATCAAAATTATTTCCAACAGCCAGGTTGATAGCTTCTTCGAGCGTTATTTTATTTTGTGCATTGATTGATATATGTATAAAACATATCAGCACGATTAGGAGATAGTTTAATCTCACGAAACCTCCGATTAGTGATTCAAAAAAATATTATAAAAAAAAGAATTAAGACTAAGC
>Ga0172369_10005649_pt1 | contig 15287 bp, 16 predicted proteins | sample LakKiv25m_FD_114539 | JGI IMG/M metagenome (GOLD analysis project Ga0172369, IMG submission 114539) | Freshwater microbial communities from Kabuno Bay, South-Kivu, Congo - kab_022012_11.25m | ecosystem: Environmental > Aquatic > Freshwater > Lake | place: Democratic Republic of the Congo...
GGGTACCTTATTGGGACAGGTAGATCAGCAGCTTATCGTGAATTTTCTCGGCACGCTTCAGGCAGGATATTATTCAAATTTCTTCAGCCTTGTCGGCATGTATACCATCATTACGCTACCCATACTCAGCCTCGTCTTTCCTATCGTGACCGAACTCATCACCAAACAGCATCACGAAAAGATGGCGATGTTCCAAAATATCTTATACAAGTATTTCTCCGTCTTTGCGCTCAGCATCTGATGACTTTTCTTCGCCTTCGGACCCGAGATAGCTTCTGTACTCTTCGGCACCAAATTCGCATATTCCGGACAATTGCTCATGTATATCTGACCATTCCTGATCTTCAATGTCCTTACAAGTATCAATTACGGTATCCTGGCATGATTCGGTAAAGTGAAACAAAGAGTCATCGTCATCTGACGAGCTTTGCTGACCAATGTAGTAGCTAATGTCATCTTCATCTTGGGCCTCAAACGATGACTGATATGAGCGGTCATCTCGCTTATCATGGGACGATTGGTTCTCCGGATATTGAGCTTCAGGATTGTAAACAAGCAACAGGCCATCGATTTCGAACGAAAATTTTTGCGGAAAAATCTGCTCATCATCTGAGCGATCAGCATAGCTTATTATTTCGTGAAATCACATTTCTTCGTCCTCAGCAATGGATATAGATTCCAGAATATCTGATATCTTGTGGCAGCGATCCTTGTATATTATGGTATCATCGCTGCAGTCAATCTCTGATCTATCAAATGATTACTTCGCGAAATTAAAATTATTAGGAAAGGATAATTGTTTTCTTCTTGCGCCTTGCGCGCGCCCGGCCCTACTTTTCCCTTCCAGTGGCAAAAGTAGGCAAAAGCACCTCGGTCTCTTGCAGTCATACGCTGAGAGCTGAAATCATTTTCTGTATACGAAAGAATCTCCCTCCCTATGGCTCTTCCAGGGCTCCGGGGTCGATTCTCTTCATTCGGTTTTCTATCTCTGTTCTGCTACGGATCCTGAACGAGCAAGCGACCCACAAAAATAAACAACTCACAAAAACGCCTGAAGCACACATGTCCGAAGCCACTGATATCAAGAACACATGGTTCTCTCTTAGAGCGAAATGGGTCCCGCTATACGGCGTAGTGGGTTTGAGCTAGATGGACTACCACACCTAGCAAGAAAAAACGGAGATGACTAGTCTGTAGATAGAGTGGGCAAGTTTGCGGAAGGCTAGACCTCTTTGCATACTTTCTGGGGAAATGCCAGAAAGTATGAAGAAAGCCTCGCAGAGAAAAAAAAGCATCTCTCTAAAGGAAAGAAAGTTTTAGAGAAGCAAAAAGAAAATATCTATGAATTGTTTTTTTCAGTAAATCTTCGGCCATCTTGGATTGCTTCCGAGATGGTTTTTTTCGTTTTTCGTCAGAGAAGCGTATTGGCCTTGGATGGGTCAGCATAAATAGTCGGAGCATCTCACGGTCTTCTCGGTCAGACTTTGTATGGTATCTTTTTATCGATAGCTTCTTCGGTGAGGTGGATCATCTCTAACACGCTCCTCCCCTGCCCGGTTCATAGGTCAAAGTCATCCAGGAATCACTCAGCTTGCTCCCCTTTCGGGACTAAAGTCTTTTCCTTGAGATATTCGTAAGCCGATATGTGCGCTTCAGCAAGATCCATGACATGGAGATAATCTCTGATGCAGGTCCCATCAGGCGTCGGATAATCGTCGCCTCGGACATTGAGATATCCGTATTCTCCTGTAGCGACTTTGTAGATATACGGAAGGAGATTATTCGGCATTCCCTTAGGATTTTCGCCGATGAGACCGTTCGGATGCGCGCCGATAGGATTGAAATATCTGAGCAGGATGACATTGAATCCTTTGTGCATAGAAAGGTCTTCAAGGATGATTTCGGACATCAATTTGGTGGAACTATAGGGGTTGATCGTCCTTTTGGGCGTATGTTCATTGTAGGGCGGAGCTACATGCATCGTATCGTGCACCGTGCAGCTCGAAGAGAAAACGACGTCCTTGACTCAGGATTCGTTCATAGCTTTGTAGAGACTCACTCCTCCACCGATATTGTTTTCGTAGTATGCAAAGGGGTCTTCACAGCTTTCGCCTACGGCTTTAAAAGCGGCAAAATGAATCACTCCGTCGATCTGATTCTCTTGGAAGACTTTCCTGACTTTTTCGGTGTCTTTGATGTCGATCTGATAGAGTTTTGGCTTTTTGCCCATAAGGGTCGTGAGCTTTTCTAGTACCGAAAAATCAGCATTGCTGAGATTATCGATGATGACGATGTCATATCATCTTTGCGCAAAAAGCACAGCCGTGTGCGATCATATATAGCCTAATCAGCCCGTGATGAGGATAGTTGGCATCAAAAAAATTAACAGTTAACGACTAAAAACTAACAGTTGAAAGAATATAAAACTAATGAAGAAAAAAGCAAGTGAAGATAGTCAGATTTTCTCCATTTTCTATTGTAAATTTTATGCAGAAAAGTATGCTAAATTGTTATTTATTTCGTATAATTTTTTCTATGAAAAAAATTATCCTTACCTGAGGTGCTTGATTCATCGGATCCAACTTTCTCAATAAATATGTCATGCTCTATCCGGACATCACGTTTATAAACGTAGATTGTCTAACCTATGCAGGGAAGCTCGAAAATATCTCCGAACATGTGAAGTCAGCCTCTAATTATGTTTTCGAAAAAGTAGATATCAGAGACGTAGTTGCTCTTGAAGACGTTTTTAAGAAACATCAACCCACCGACGTCATTCATTTTGCGGCAGAATCTCATGTAGACAATAGCATCAAAAATCCAAAGCTGTTTACAGAGACGAATGTCCTTGGCACGCAAAATCTGCTTGATCTCTATAGAAAATATGGCCTTAAGAGATTCCATCAGATCTCTACGGATGAGGTGTATGGAGATATCCCGAATACCGGATTTTTCCTGGAGACTACTCCCCTGAATCCAAGCTCACCGTATAGCGCCTCCAAAACGGCTGCTGATATGCTCGTAAAGGCGTATGGAAGAACTTTCAAAATCGATCGGGTGATCACGAGATGTTCAAACAACTACTGACCAAATCAAGACAAAGAGAAGCTGATCCCTCATTTCATAGACCTCTTGCAACACGACAAACAACTGACGGTGTACGGAGATGGTTCGAATATCAGAGACCGGCTCTATGTAGAAGATCACTGTGACGCAATATGGGAAGTCTTTACCAAAGCCCAATCCGGCTCCATCTACAATATCGGCGGAAATAATGAATATAGCAATCTGGAAATCACAAAAATCCTTCTCAAGGAGATGGGAAAAGACGAATCATTTATCGGTTTTGTAGCTGATAGACCTGGTCATGACAAAAGATATGCTATAGATGCAAGCAAGTTGAAGAACGAGCTCGGACGAGAGCCGAAAGTTAAATTCGACGAAGGGATTAAGAAAACTATCGCTTTTTATCTAGGTAAATAATCTTCTATGAAGTGAATCATTCTCGCAGGCGGTGCTGGAACCAGACTCCATCCCCTGACCTTAGCCATGAGCAAACAGATGATGCCTATCTACGATAAACCCATGATCTACTACCCTCTTTCGGTTTTGATGATGGCAGGAATCAAAGAAATTTTGATTATATCCACCCCACAAGATCTTCCCAATTTCAAAAAATTACTTTGAGATGGAAGTAGTTTGTGATGTAGATTTGAATATGTCGAACAGCTAGTCCCGAATTGATTGGCTCAGGCTTTTGTTCTTGGAGAGAAATTTATAGGAGATGATAAGGTCGCTTTGGTACTCGGAGATAATATCTTCTATGGAGCTGGTTTGCAGTGAATCTTGAAAGAATGCAACAATCCAGACGGATGAATCGTCTTCGCCTATCATGTCAATGATCCTCAAAGATATGGAGTAGTAGAATTTGATAAAGACATGCACGCGCTGTCCCTAGAAGAGAAACCAACGAATCCGAAATCCAATTATGCTGTCCCTGGATTATATTTCTATGATAATACTGTCGTGGAGATAGCAAAGAATCTTGCACCAAGCGCCAGGGGCGAATATGAAATCACTGATGTGAATAAGGCGTATCTCGCTCAATGAGCGCTCAAAGTGCAAGTGTTACCGAGAGGAACAGCGTGGCTTGATACTGGTACATTTCACTCTTTGCTTCAAGCTTCAGAATTCGTAGAAGTTGTCCAAGAAAGGCAATGATTTATGATTGGATGTATAGAAGAAATAGCCTACCGTCAATGATTTATCAGCAAAGAAGAATTATTAAAGTTAGCTGAACCACTTGTGAAAAGTGGGTATGGGGAGTATTTGATGAAGTTATAAAATTTTATATCTATATGATTGTGTATCATGAAGAAAATGCTTATTTTTTGATGAAGATGATTCTTAGGGACTGAGATAAGAACATTTTTCGCAGAAAAATGATATCAAGTGATTGCTCCGAGCCATGATGATGTTGACCTTGTCGATTATACAACAACACATGAGTATATACAAAAAATGAATCCTGATGTCGTCATAAATAGTAGCGGAAAAGTATGAAGCCCAAATATCGATCGATGCGAAACCCATAGATGAGAAACCGTTCTTACTAACATAAATGGCGCTGTCAATGTCGCTGTCGCTTGCCAGGAATTATGAATATATAACGTGTATCTCGGTAGCGGCTGCATCTATCAGTGAGATAATTGATGGAAAGGTTTTTCAGAGAATGATGCTCCAAATTATGACGGGTCTTTTTATTCCCGAGCAAAAATCAGGACGCAAGAAATACTTTCCAAATTCGATGTCTTGCAGCTACGCATCCGTATGCCCATCCTCTCTCGCCCTCATCCCAGAAATTTCATCGATAAGATTGCAAAATATACTCATGTGATAAATGAGGCCAATTCAGTGACGGTAGTCGAAGATATGCTCAAGGCTATGGATGCCCTGATTCAAAAAAAAGTAAATGGTATTTTCAATATGGTTAATCCTGGAGTTTTGCGACATCATGACCTCCTTAAGAAATACAAAGAAATCGTCGACCCGAGTCATGATTTCACCCCCATCTCTATGCAAGAATTGCTCCAAAAATTCACTTGTACCGGAAGGTCAAATTGCATACTCAATTCGGATAAACTAGAACAATACATAGAGCTCCCAAGAATCGAAGATAGAATAGATGAAATATTGAAGAAATATAAAACTATGAAGTAGAAATATCTTTTATCTATTAATTCGTATCCCATGCAAGTAGTAATCCTCGCTGGTTGACTCTGAACTCGCTTATCAGAAGAGACCACCATCAAGCCAAAACCAATGGTTGAGATCGGCGGGAAACCCATCCTCCGACACATCATGAAACATTATGCCAAATATGGGCATAAAGAATTTATCATCTGTCTGTGATACAAAGGATATATGATCAAGGAACGATTCGCTGATTATTTCCTTCATAACAATGACGTCACTATAGATATCAGGAATAATAAGATCGAGGTGCACAACAATCATGACGACGATCGGAAAGTCACCTTAATCGACACCTGAGACGCTACCTTGACTTGAGGCAGGATAAAAAGAGTGAAGGAGTATATACAATGAGACGAATTTATGCTCACTTATGGCGATGGCGTAAGCGATGTAGATATCAATAAGCTTGTGGCATTCCATAAATCTCATGGAAAATTAGCGACGCTGACTGCAGTACAGCCTGAATGAAAATTCTGAAGATTATGATTGGACTGAGATAAGATTGCTGAATTCGCAGAAAAGAAAGATAATGAAGACAGCCGAATTAATGGATGATTTATGGTAGCGAACAAAAAGATTATTCAATACATCTCCTGAGACGATCAGTATCTGGAGAAATGACCATTGGAAGATATCGCGAAGGATGGAGAATTGATGGCCTATAAACATTCATGATTCCGGTTCGCTATGGATACGTTGAAGAATAGGCAGGACCTCGAGGCCTTGCGAACCTCTTGAAAAGCGCCACGGAAAACTCGATAATTTTTTATCTTTTTATATATGACAGATCTTATGGAAGCTAAAAACAGATACTCTCAGGGTATGCGAGATGACTATTATTCATGAGAAAAAAAACATCATGTGCAGATAAAGAAATCTTCTATCTTCCAGTCGTATGACATCTATCTCTGCGATGAGATTCTGAAAAAATATCTGCCTAAATCTCCGCATGATCATAAATTAAAGATAGTGGAACTCGGCAGCGGTGATGGGAAGATGCTTAAAAAGCTGGCGCACATATTCCATTATGAACCTACGGGATTGGAATATTCTCCTGAGTGAGTGAAAATGTGACTCGCCAATGGCGTGGATACTAAGCTATGCGATGTGTTTGATGAAAACGATATTGGGCCATATCTCAATCATTTTGATGTAGTATTTTCTTATGGATTTATAGAGCACATTATCCCGGTCAAGAAGGCGATAATTCAACATCTTAAATTATTGAAACCGGGATGAATCTTGGTTTTGCAGATACCTAGAATCAAATGATTCAATTATCGGAAGTTCAGATTCTTCAGACCAGACTTGATCCCATTACACAATCTGGATCTTATGGAAGATTATGTGCTTTCCAAGCATTGCGCATGATTCCCCGAGCTGAAAGAGGTTTTCTGCAAAAAATATGGAACCTTCAAGATAAGGGTCCCTCTCTTGAAACAATGATGAAAATATTATGTAGGGAAGACAGTGGCATATCTTGAGTATCTGACCAACCCCCTATTGAGGATTTTGTTCGGCAAGAGATGATGCGAAAGCAAAACCTTTAGTCCTTCAATAATATATATATGACAAAAAGTAAAATAGACGTTCAGAAAAAGATTCTGATAACTTGATCCAATGGCTTCATATGAGCCAATCTTTTGAGGAAATTGATATCCGACTGATTCAAGAACGTTTCCATAATCCTCAGAAAGGATTCTAATACTCGGAGGATACAGGACATCATAGATAAGGTTAAGGTAAGCTACGTATCGTTACTAGATGAGCAAGGATTGAATGAATTCATAGAACAAACGAAGCCTGATGTTATCTATCATCTAGCTGCCGCATGAGCGTACATCGGAAGAGATGGAAAAGGCATCAAGGACCTTTTTGAGACCAACGTAATGGGCACGATAAATCTGATAAATGCTTGCCAGAAAGCATGATTTGAATATTTCGTCAATACCTGAACGAATTCAGAATATGGACAGAAGGACCATCCAATGCATGAAAGTGACCTTCTAGAGCCTAATAACGAATATGGAATCACAAAAACATGCGGAACTCTATATGCTGCGTATATAGGCAAAAAATATCAATTACCGATTTATACATTCAGACCTTTCCAGGTATTTGGATATTATGAAGATAAGAGCAGACTTACCCCATCATTGATGGTAAATTATGCTCAAGGCATACCACCGCAGCTTTCAAAGCCTGATTCTGTAAGGGATTATATCTTCATAGAAGATGTGGTTGCTTATTACATGAATATCGGCAGGATCGAATGAGATTTTGGCGGTGTTTACAACATCTGATCATGAGTCCAATATTCGATAGCAGAAATAGCTGAGAAGATAAAGAAGATAGCAGGAGCGGATTTTGACCCGCAATATGGCAGTGTCACAGTAAAACAGAATGAGCCGAAAATCTGGATGGCTAATATGGAAAAAACCCACAAGGCATTCCATATGGAGCCAACGCCAATCGAAGTAGGATTGAAAAAATCTTTTGATTGGTTCAAAGAAAATCGGCATTTATATACATAATCTTACCTATGGATTTACTGCAAACAACCAAAAACATACGTACTACTATCCTGAAAATGATATGCAAGAGCAAGAGCTCGCATATAGGGAGCGCTTTTTCTTTAGTGGAAATCATGGCATCCATCTATTCCAAATTCATGAAAAAATGAGATAAATTGATTTTCAGTAAATGACATGCGGGATCGGTTTTGTATGCCACTTTGGGAGAGATGTGAAGGATTGACAAAGAAAAGCTTATAGATACCTATTGTCAGAATTGACAAAAATTATGAGGACATGTAACCCTATGAACGATTGAGTGAGTCGATGCGACTGCCGGCTCCTTATGACACTGATTATCGATGGGGATATGAATGGCATTATCATTAAAGGATAATACAGTTTTCGTCATACTCGGCGATGGCGAGATAAATGAGGGCTCCATCCGAGAATGATTTCTCTTCGCACCGCAAAAGAAGCTTGATAATCTGGTAGTGATAATAGATAGAAATAAACAACAGGCGATGTGACATACGGAAGATATCATCCGTCTGAAGAAATTAGAGAGTGCATTGCAGGATTTATGACGGCATGCACAGACAATACAGTGACATGATTTCGGAGAGATAGAACACGCATTTGCAAATCTCTCTAAAGACAAGCCCAACATAATCATCGCCGATACCATCAAAGGCAAATGAGTCGATTTTATGGAAGACAATATAGACTTCCATTATAAAACACCCAATGAGGAACAATATCAAAACGCTTTACAACAGATAAACGCATAACATGAGAAACGCCATCATCAATTATATCCACCAGGAAGCAAAAAAAGATAAAAATATCATACTTCTGATATGAGATCTTTGATATTCTGTCGTCGAAGGATTCCAGAAAGATCTGCCTGATCAATTTATCAACGTAGGCATCGCTGAGCAGAATATGGCAGGGATAGCTGCCGGATTGGCATTGACCGGCAAGAAAGTATTTTGTTATTCTATCATACCGTTCTTAGTGATGCGTGCGTATGAGCAGATCAGAGTAGACGTATGTGCTCAGAATCTGGATGTTAATTTTGTATGAGTAGCTTGATGATTCGCCTATGGGACGCTTGGCAATACGCATTTTGGCATAGAGGACATCAATGTGATGAAGTGACTCCCGAATATGAAGATATTGGCTCCTGCGGATAAGATTGAGGCGGTCCAATGTATCAAGTATCTTTTCGATCATAGATGACCATTTTTCGTTAGGCTGAATAGATGAGGAGAGGCTGATGTTTATACCCATTGATTGGATGACACTAAGGTAGAAGACGGAATCGTGGTCAAAGAATGAAAAGACGTCTGCTTATTTTCTACCGGGAATATCCTTTGAAATGTTGTAAAAGCAGCGGAAATACTGGAAACAAAATGATTGAATGTACAGATTGTGAGCATTCCACTCGTAAAGCCCATCTCTGAGCAAAAGATTTTGCAGTATATAGAGGGGAAGAAATGAGCATTTTCTATTGAAGAGCATACCACTATCTGATGACTCGGCGACAGCATCGCAAGTATCATAGCAGAGAATAATGTGAACATAAGATTCAAGAAATTCGGCATACCGGACATATTCCCATCGATAGTCTGAAACCAAGACTATATGAGATGATTGGTATGATTGGATCCTGGAACATTAGCAGAAAATATTTTAAAAAATTTATAGACATGACCATGAAAAACTTCTACAAATGAAAGACCGTCCTCGTAACATGATCTACCGGTTTCAAATGAAGCCGACTGGCTTTCCGATTGCACAATCTATGAGCCAAAGTCATCGGCTACTCATTAGAGCCAAATACTGAACCCAATCTTTTTTCGGCTCTGAAATTGAACGACAAAATCACGCAAGTCATCTGAGATATCTGTGACTACGAACTTCTCGAAAAGACTGTCGACGAATATCAGCCTGAAATTGTTTTTCATCTGGCAGCACAGCCATTGGTAAGAGATAGCTACAAAGATCCGGTCTATACGATCAAGACCAATGCTCTGGGTACGACAGTAGTCTTGGAGGTTATCAAGGACAAGGAATGTATCAAATGAGCCGTCATGATAACGACCGACAAGGTCTATGAAAATAAAGAACGGCTACGACCATATAGAGAAAATGACAGATTGTGAGGCTTCGATCCGTATAGTAGCAGCAAGGCGATGGCAGAGATAGCTATAGATTGTTATAACAAATCATTTCTCAAGACAGCCGGGAAAAAGATGGCTACTATGAGAGCATGAAATGTTATCGGTGGAGGCGATCGATCCAAAGACAGGCTCATCCCTGATATCGTCAGGTCAATCATGCAGTGAGAAAAGCTGACGCTCAGAAATCCCGATGCGGTCAGACCATGGCAGTATGTCCTGGAGGCGCTGTTCGGATATCTTACGGTAGGGATGAAGATATTCCAAGACGACAAATATTGTGGAGCATATAACTTTGGTCCTGATGTGAGCGATACGCTCAAAGTCATCGATGTCGTTAGCAAAGCGATTGAAATCCTATGAAAAGGAGAATATGAAGTGAAACCCGAAACAAACGCCGGGATGCATGAAGCATGAATGCTACTTTTGGACAATACCAAGGCAAAATTGTTGCTTTGACGGACTCCAAAATACAATGTACAGGAAGTATTGAAAAGAACTTTGAATTTTTATAATGCATATTATAACAAACAAAATGTCGAACAAATAGCTTTGGAAGAGATACAGAAATTTTTATAGTTCGAACACGATATGATGAATAAAAGTAGATACTCGCTCGCCCCGATTGCGAAGAACCGTCTTCCTCTACCGAGCACAGAAATCATGCTCTATGGCATAGATAATGACATCTTGGAGTCTCCATGATTGATGATGCACGTCATCCTATCAAGAATTGTGACTCTTTCTATGATCAAGAAAATGAAAGAGAACGACAGTCAGAGCGCAATCGATGAGAATATAGCTATGGCGTTGAATACCGTATATCACGCAACGAGACAGAAGGCAGATTTCGGCAGAGAGGGCAAAAAGTCCGAAGAAGTGAACGCCTTTATGCAAGATCATGATGATATAGATTTTGCTCTCAAACAAGCTATCGAGCATAGATGAGGCGACAAAAAATTCGATGAAGGAATGATAAAGGGAATAAAAGATTACCGCAGGAATCCGAGGACTAGAGAATTATATTTCCCCCAAGAAACGCTTGAAAGGAATGGGGTCATCGACCGGACAGAAACGATACCGATGCTCACAAGTCGATTGATCGCCTGACCTATCTGTAGCGTAGAGGATCGTTTCCTAGATTTGAGGATTAGACGTAGCGAAGAGATAGGAAAACCCGAATTAGAATATATCGTCGAGCAGTTACAAGCGAAAAAAGACATCCATATCGCGAAGCCGCTCTTAGAGACTGCAAAACAAGACGCTGAATTGACTATAAACGATGAAAAAGAATTCAAGGATCTGATTATGTCGTGAAAAATAGATAATAAAAAAATGTGAATTCGGATACTGGATGGATATGAAGAACGATGCAAAAAAGCTATAGCACAATTCTGTGAGATATGTCATATCGATGGTTTCCATGCCCGACTCAAATCCGACGTGCAGGTAGTTGAAGACAAGACAAAAGTCGATCTCATGGAAGATAAGTTTAAGACATATTTATGAAGAAGCCTCAGGCCTAACGAATTCATCCCCCATCTCCCTGGTATAGAATTATTCTACAAGAGGATAGCAAGAGTGAAAGAAGAAATGTGAGCTATCCAAAAGATCAAAAAATGAAGCACTAATCAGCTTATGGACAGCTTGAACGATCTGGAGCTCATTGAGCACGAAAAAAAATTGAAAAGATATAAGGAGAGTCTTAAGACATTGATGATTGGCATCGAGAAAGTAGTTAGAAGATTACAGCCCAAAGCGTAAAGCCGATTTATATATTCTTATTTTATCCCTATATTTGCCATGCAAAGACCCGTATTGAGTATATGTATACCCACATACAACAGTGCAGATTATCTATCGGTAACGTTAGATAGTATTGTGTGCCAATTCAAAGATCAGGATATCCTTGATATGGTAGAGGTGGTGATATCGGATAATGATAGCCCAGACGATACATTTCAGACGGTACAAAAATATCAAGCAAAGTATAACAACATACATTATTTCAAGAATGAAACTAATTTAGGTGGAGCTGTGAATGTCATAAAAGTTGCTGAACATGCGCGTGGCACATACTTGCGACTCATAACAGACAACGACTCCCCCACCCCTTTTGCGATAGAATATATTCTCAAAATAATACATGAAACCGATTTTGATCTCATGATATGAAATTATACTGTAGAGGGCGAGATAAAGACGAAAGATCTACATGAAAATTATATGTGATATCATAAATTTCATGGCATAGGAGAATTCAGCAAGTTTTTCTGAGACCAAAAAAAAATCAATCTCCATGCCTTTGGGTCTAACTTCTCTCTTTATAGTATTTTTTTCTTCAAGAAAGAATATTTTGACTATTCTAAGGGCCTTATAGATAAGAATAAATTAAGGCGCCATTATTTCCCCCATTCCCTGATTGCTTTTTCTAATATCGAGGATAAGGTAATTATAAAGCCCGACAATACATTTACTGTAATTGTATGACATTACTCAAAATCATGGAATAATTGCAAAAAAGTATTTCGTGACCTTAAAGAAGTCTTTGCATCTTTTATGTGATCCAAAAAAATCACCAAAGAGTTTAGGTTCAAAGCCAGAAAATATCTATTCAGATACCGACTGATCAATTATACTAGCTCCATCCTAAATCGTCTACCTTTCATCAAAAGATTCCTGAGAATAGCGTTGCGCAAAAATAATCTCTTATGAAAATTAATAAACTCCATATTTCAATCTTCGGTGTAAATAGCAGAATGCAATGCTTTTATCAGTATGACTTGTATGAGAGATGCCACTAATCAGCATATGTATACCTACATACAACAGGTCAAGATTTCTTAAAAGATGTCTTGATAATATCCTGAATCAATGATGATTTGACGAGAATATTATAGATATAGTCATCTCAGATAATGCAAGCTCTGATTCTACCCAATCATTGGCTCACGAATACCAAAAGAAATGTGCCAGCATCAGATATTTCAGAAATCAAGAAAATATCGGTGCAAATCTTAATCTTTTCAGGGCTGCAGAACACGCTACTGGAGAATATATCCGATTTATGTGAGACGATGATCAAATAGCAGATGGATGATTGCAACAAGTGATACATGCCATTAAAACTCATCATGATGTCGTTCTTCTGCACACGAACATGACAGATTGGGGCATTTTGGTGCAAGATTGAATACATTATTTCAAGGATCTATTGCGCCAAAACAAGGCCAGTAAATTATTGATTTTTTTGACATATCTTTCGGCGCTCATCGTCAAGAGAGATATTTTTTTACAGTATCTCAATGAGTTCAGGGCGAAATTCCCACACAAATTAAAGGAATCATATGGCCACTTCTACGTATTCATCAGATGCTTATATAAGCAGAATATAGCACTATTGTGAGATATCATCATATGATGAGTTGGCGACGAAAAAGACAAAAACTACCGGAGGAATAGTAGTAAAAAACGATATGACATAGTCATAACCAATGGCGTTGATAAAATATACGAAGATAAGGAATTTTTGGATTCGATTTGAATAAGCGAAAAAGAGCTAGATGTATTCAAATACAATTTTCTTAAAATATATAAGATGGTGAAAATCAGTTGTTTTATGAAACGCATTTGATTATATAAGCCTTTATTATACATATTCAAAAAATTCATATTCAAACACATCTAAAAATTTTATATTATGATCTCTAAAATGAAAAAAGCCCTCATCACTTGAATCACTTGACAGGATTGAGCCTATCTTGCCGAATTTTTATTAGAGAAATGATACGAGGTCCATGGTGTCAAAAGAAGAAGCTCAACAATAAATACTGAAAGAATAGATCATCTCTATCATGATATAAAATCAAACAGTAATAGATTTTTCTTGCACCATGGAGATTTGACTGACAGCACTTCTCTTATCAAAATGATTTCAGAGATACAACCAGATGAGATATATAATCTCGCCGCTCAAAGTCACGTAAAAGTAAGTTTTGAGGTCCCAGAATATACAGCCAATTCGGATGGGATATGAGTCTTGAGAATATTAGAGGCTATAAGAATTTCCTGACTAGAAAAGAAAACAAGATTTTATCAAGCATCCACTTCTGAAATGTATGGCGGGGTGTGATTTAATATGCCTGAGACCTGATACACAGAGACTTCTCTTTTTTATCCAAGATCTCCTTACGGGGTAGCAAAACTATATTGATACCGGATTACGGTGAATTACCGCGAGGCATATGGAATGTATGCATGCAATTGAATATTATTTAATCATGAGTCACCTATAAGGTGAGAGACTTTTGTAACAAGGAAAATCACCAGATTTGTCGCTCAATATAGTCTCTGAATCAAAGACAATATCTATGATAAACTCTATTTATGAAATTTGGGGGCGAAAAGAGACCGGGGGCACGCTAAAGACTTTGTTGAAGGCATGCGATTGATGCTCCAACAAGACACTCCAGAGGATTTTGTTTTGGCCACTTGAGAAACACATAGCGTTAGAGATTTCGTGAATCTCGCATTCAAAGAAGTATGAGTAAATATTGATTGGAGAGGGGCCTGAAGCGACGAAAAATGATATGATGCGAAAACCTGAGAATGCATTGTCGAAATAGATCCAAGATATTTCCGTCCTACGGAGGTAGATCTGCTTCTTTGAGATCCTGCAAAAGCGAAGAAAAAGTTATGACGAAAACCTAGGTATACTCTCCAAAAAATGGTTTCAGAGATGGTCAAATCCGATATCGAGAAATCCAAGAAACAAGATATCCTGAAAAAACATGGATATGAGATATTAAACCAATATGAATAAATTTATTTCGATAGCTATAAGCCGATGAAGATCAGACTTATAAAATCAAGTTTCTATAATGAACAGACGACAAAAGACAAACTTTGTGAGTTTATCCATATGGCACCGCATTTTAGCTTCTGAGCGTATTGCAAAAAATTCGAGAAGAAATTTGCAGAATGGCAATGAAGGAAGCATTGTACATTCTTCAATAGCTGAAGCTCTGCAAATTTAGCGCTCATCCAATCATTATTAAATCTAGGCAAAATAAAAAAATGAGATAATATATGATTTTCCTCATTGACTCGATCTACCAACGTCATGCCATTGATAGAATTGTGACTATGCCCCATTCCTATAGATGTAGAAATAAATACATTAAATGTGTCATCTAGAACAGTCATTAAGGCATTGGAAAGCGTCAATATTAAAGCGCTCTTCATCACCAATCTTTTATGATTCTGTGATGATATTGACGCGATTGAAACATACTGTCAAAAACATTGAATATTGTTGTTGGAGGATAACTGTGAA
>Ga0172369_10005651_pt1 | contig 15283 bp, 13 predicted proteins | sample LakKiv25m_FD_114539 | JGI IMG/M metagenome (GOLD analysis project Ga0172369, IMG submission 114539) | Freshwater microbial communities from Kabuno Bay, South-Kivu, Congo - kab_022012_11.25m | ecosystem: Environmental > Aquatic > Freshwater > Lake | place: Democratic Republic of the Congo...
ATTCTTTCAGATAGCTTAAACTTCTTATCTCAACAACCGGAACTCGTACGTTCCATGACAAACTTCGAGTGGCTTAATACTCTATGTTTGACGTGCAATTAGTATGAGAACCTCCAAACGGAAGAAATTTATGGCAAACGCTATATCATCACAGCGCATCGGGTCGGCTGGGACCGGGACTCGGGAGAGAATCAGGGGTAGGGGAGAAAAGACCGCACCCCGGCAGCGGCCGGAGTGCAAGCCTCCATGGGGGGCGCCACGTTGATTCGGCAGGATAAGCCCGGGCTCAGGCCTCCAGCGTGGTCAGGCCTTCCCGGATGGCATACTTGGTGAGTTCCGCCACGCTCCTGATATTCAACTTTTGCATGAGCTGCTGACGATGGCTCTCGACGGTCTTGACGCTTACATGCAGTTGGTCGGCGATTTTGGCGGTGGATCGGCCTTCAGACATGAGCTGGAGGACTTCCCGCTCCCGGGAGGTGAGAACCCCGAAAGCCGAAGGCTCATGCAAGGGGGCCCCATCTTACAGTCCTTCACCAGGATATCGGTGACTCCGGGACTGAGATAGGTCTTTTGCGCCAGCACCGCCCGGATAGCCCGGATCAGTTCCTCGAAGGCGCAATCCTTCAAGAGATACCCTGAAGCCCCGGCCTGGAGCATATTCACCACGAAACGGCGGTCGGCGTACATGGAAAGGGCGATCACTTTGGTGGCCGGCGACTCGGTGACGATCTGGCGGGTGGCCTCGATGCCGTTGAGATCCGGCATGGCGACATCCATAATGATCACCCCGGGGTTCAGCTCCCGGGCCAACCGCACCGTGGTCCGCCCATCCTCGGCCTCGGCCACCACTTTCAGATCGGACTCCTTCTCCAGCAAGAACCGGAGTCCCTGACGCACAATCTGGTGATCATCGGCGATCAGAATTTTTGTAACCATCTGCTCCCCCCATCATTGCTTCAATATTTCAGAGGCACCTGCAAGGTGACCCTGGTTCCCCAGCCCGGCTCAGATACCACGTCCAGGTGACCGCCCAAATACTTCAACCGCTCTTTGATGCTAAAGAAGCCAAACCCGAAGGGGCCACTGGCGGCGTCGGCGGAAATCCCCATTCCCAGTCCGTCGTCTTCGATCTTGACCTGCAGGGTGGCATCCTCCCGGGCAATGAAGACCCTGATATTCTTGGCATTGGCATGTTTGGCCACGTTTACCAGCAATTCCCGCATAGTCTGAAACAGGATGACGCGAATCTCGTCATTCATGGACTTGGGCGAGCGATCCGTTTGGACCTGGACCGTAATGCCGTGTTGTTCCTGGATTAATTCGGCGAGCCATTCCACCGCGGCCTCAAAGCCGAGATCATAGAGGATGGGCGGGCTCAGTTCGAAGCTCAACGACCTGGTGTATTGAATGGTTTGCTCGATGAGGCGCCGGACCTCATCCATGGACTCCACCAGGGGGGTGGAGGAGGCGGATTCCCGGATGGCCCCCAGCTTGATCTGGGCCAGGGCCAGAATCTGTCCCACGTGGTCATGAAGATCAGTGGCCAGGCGCCGGCGTTCCTGCTCTTCCGTCAGGGACAATTCCGAGGCCACCGACCGGAGTTGTTCCTGGTAAGTGCGGATTTCTCTTTCGGCCTGTTTCTGGGCCGTGATATCTTCGAGCATGCAGACCGCCAGGTGGTCTTCGACCTTGGCGCCGCGGATCAAGGAGATGTTGATGCGGCCCCAGACCGCTTGGCCATCTTTGCCCACATATTTCTTCTCGACTTGATAAGCGTCCTTTTCCCCTTGCACCAATTCCCGGAAGAGCGCCTTGCACCGGGAAGCATCATCCGGCAGCATAAAAGCGGTGAACATCTGGTTGACGAGGTCGGCCAGGCTGGCCCCCAGCATCCGTTGCAAGGCCGGATTCGCCTCGACCACGCGCCCGTCTTTATTCAACAGGGCAATGCCGATGGTGGCTACTTCGAAAATAGTGCGGAAGTGGGCCTCACTGTCGCGCAAGGCCTCGATATAATCCTGGGCCACGATATCCGACAGGCCCGGGCTGAGAAAGGTCCTGGATTCCTGCACGGTGCGGATAGCCTGGCTCAATTCTTCGAAAGCGCAGTCTTTCAGGAGGTACCCCGTAGCGCCGGCTTTGAGGATATTGACCACAAAGCGCCGGTCGTCATAAATCGACAAGGCGATGATTTTGACCTGGGGGGATGCGGCCAGAATTTGGCGGATCGCCTCCACGCCGTTAAGCTCAGGCAGGCCCAGATCCAGCAGGACGATGTCCGGGGCCAGGTCTTGGACCTGGCGCAGCACCTCTGGGCCGCTGGCGGCTTCTCCCACCACTTCCAGCCCGGTTGCCTTCTCCAATAACGCCCGGAGCCCCTGACGCACAATCTGATACTCGTCGGCAAGGAATATTCTGGTCGTCATGGCCGGTTCCTGCATATTTTCTCCGCCCGTGCTGAGAAGGTCTACATTATGACGTTTAGCAACAATCACAAGTCACGTCAAACAATTTTATCAATAATATTATAGCATAATCCGGGCTCAGGTCCTTAAAGGCGCGGCACCTGCGCCCGGGGAGCTGCGCCCGGTTCCTGGGGGGCCGCATCACGGGCCATGACTGTCAGCACGTCAATACGGCCCGCCAGCCGGGGCGCCGGCTCAACTTCCGCCTGGCGCAAAATGTCTTATCCAGGCCGCAGGCACCCGTGCCGCCTCCGGCCGGTGGTAGGTAACTATTCGGTCAACCCCGAAATTACTAAAATTTATGCCGGCCGCCATAGGATCATCCTTCCAGATAAAGCCGCAGCCAGGGAAGGGGGTCAGGTTGCGCCTCCCGCGGGCCTCGATGACGGCGACCAGGGTCTCTATCGCATTCATCCCGGCTCAGTGGCCGGCAAACATGGTGGATTTGCTTATCTGGATGGCCGCGGGCCCCATAACCACCACAAAAATCGCGGGGAAAATAAACAGCAGGAGGGGAAACAGGATCTTTACCGGCAGTTTGGCGGCCCTTTCTTCAGCATATTGAGACCGTTGGACCCGGAGAAAGGCAGCGTGGGTGCGCAGCGCCTGGACGATACTGGCGCCCATTCGATCCGATTGGATCATCAAGCCCACCAGAGCCTTAACATTCTGGACCCCGGTACGCTCGCCCAAACTCCTCAGCGCCGCCTCGCGGCTGATTCCGGTTCTCAGTTCGGCATTGGTGAGCTGCAATTCTCTATACATGTCCATGGAAATGCTCTTAACTTCGTCCGACACCCGATTAATGGTGGCCTGGAGCGACAAGCCGGCCTCCATGCAGACAATGAGCAGATCCAAAACATCCGGGAGGGCTTTATCAATGCGATCCTGGCGCCGCTTGGTGATAATTTTCAGCAGGTAGGGAACAATATAAAATCCTCCGCCGGCCAACAGGAAACAATACAGGAGATTGCCCCGGTCCATAACGCCGTTCATCGCATTGGCCAACAGGTAAATCACCGGCAGTATCAGGGCCAACAGGAACCGCAGACCGAAATAGATCGCCGTGCCCTTGGGATGGCGAAACCCCGCCTGGATTAAGGACTGGCGCAGCGCCGAATCATCCTGTTTGTCATCAACGGCATAATTCCCCAGCGACGATATCCAATTTAAGAATTGTTTTTTAAGGCTATTGTCTTCTCCCCGGCTAATTAACGGCCTCGCATCGGTGGAAACTTCTTTGAAGCGGTCCCGCACCATCTTCCGGGTATTGCAATAACTGAGGACTCCGTAAGTGAGTAAAGCGACCGTAGCGAACGAGGCCATGGCAATGACCCAAAATAGGACCGACATCCTCTCCTCCCTTAGACCTTAATGGCCACCATCCGCTTCATGATAAAAATGCCGATGCCGATACTGATAAGCGCGCCGGTTATCAATTTAGGCCCCATAGGATCCCTGAACAAGGTCATGACATACTTCTGGTTGAAGAAATACAATGCCAGGAAGGTGATAAAAGGCAGGAGACTCAGGATCAGGGCCGAGAAACGCCCTTCCGCCGTGAGGCCCTTGACCTTCCCCTTCAGTTTGAGCCGGTCACGGATGATCAGTCCGATATTTTCTAAAATTTCCGACAGGTTGCCCCCGGTCTCCGACTGGATGATGACCGCGGTGACAAAATAACGCAGATCCTGGCTGGCCACCCGTTCACCCATGCGCCGGAAAGCCTGCGGCATGCTCAATCCCAGTTTTTGCTCCTCGAAGGTAATGCGCATCTCGGCCCCCAGTGGGCCCGGAATCTCCTGGCTCACCAGGTCCAGGCTTCCCGGCAAGGTGTGGCCGGCCCGCAGCGATCTGGCCAGTAACTCCATGGCGTCGGGCATGTAGCGCTCGATCTTGGAGGTTTTGCGTCTGCGCTTCCAGCGCAGGAACACGAAGGGAATCACCCCCAGCAGCAGAGATAAACCCAGGGAGTAGATCCAACTGCCCACCAGCCAGCCGGCCAGAAAGCCCGCTAATGAGACCAGGATGGCGATAGAGACAAAGGTGTTCGGGGCCAAATAGATATCCGCCTGGAGCATTTGGCGCTGGAGATTATCCACCTTCCCCCAGCCGAAAAAGCGCTCCGCCAGGTTCAAGATCACGCTCTCCTTGCTTTCCTGGAAAGCCTTGAAAATCTGGGCCCGAATCTCCTGTTCCCGCTTGTTCCCCTGCAGGCGCTGTTGGATTTGGCGCCGCTTGCGGATGGGTTCCATCAAGCCGTAATAAATGGCGGTGATTAAAAGTATCAGCCCCAGGAATAGACCCACCAGTCCCAGGGCATAATGGAATTCCATCCCGGCCAGGTTGAAGTTGCTTATGAATTGCATAATCTCCGTCTCCTCACCGGCTGGCGGCGTTAGAGGCGCCCCGAGCGCCCCGACGGGTTAAAAATGCCATCCGGCAGCGGCGCGCCATAGAGCCGGCAGCGCTCGACGAAGCGGGGCCGTACCCCGGTGGGGGTAAAGCGCCCCAAAATCTTCCCCTGTTCATCTATCCCCTGCCGCTCAAACGCAAAGATGTCTTGCATGCTGATGATGCCGCTTTCCATGCCGGTGATCTCGGACAGGGCCATCATGCGTCTGACCCCGTCACTGAGCCGCACCAATTGGATGACCACATTGATGGACGAGCTGATCATCTGGCGCATGGCCTTCTCCTGGATGGTAATGCCGGAGAGGGAAATCATGGTCTCCAGGCGCAGGAGCGCATCCCGGGCGCTGTTGGCATGCACGGTGGTCATGGAGCCTTCATGCCCGGTATTCATGGCCGTGAGCATGTCAATGACCTCGGCGCCCCGGACCTCACCCACGATGACCCGGTCCGGCCTCATCCGCAAGCAGTTCTTGACCAGTTCTCTCTGGCTGACCTCGCCCTTGCCCTCGATGTTGGCCGGCCTGGTCTCCAGCCGGCAGACGTGCTCCTGTTGCAACTGCAGTTCGGCGGAATCCTCGATGGTGATGATGCGCTCCGCGGCGGGAATGTATCCCGAGAGGATGTTAAGCATGGTGGTCTTCCCGGCGCCGGTCCCGCCGGAGATGAGCACGTTCAATTTACTGACCGCAATGGCCTTGAGGGTTTCGCCGATCTCGGCGGTGAGGCTGCCTTTTTCGATTAAATCCTCCAGACTGGGGCGCTGGACGGAAAACCGGCGGATGGAAAGCATGGGGCCATCCAGGGTCAGAGGCGAAATAATGGCGTTGACCCGGGAGCCATCCGGCAGCCGCGCATCCACCATGGGCACCGATTCGTCTATCCGCCGGCCCACATTGCTGACTATCTTGTTGATAATTTTTAATAAGTGATCGTTATCCTGAAACCGCACCTCCGTCAGTTCCAGACAACCTTTGCGTTCGACGTAGACCTGGTTATAGCGGTTGACCAGAATGTCTGAAACGGCGGGATCCAGCAGCAGCGGTTCCAGCGGGCCCAATCCCAGGATTTCGAATTCCATCTCCCGGGCCAGCCGCGCCCTCTCCCTCATATTCAGAGGTTCTTTTTCTTCTTCCAGCAGCATGCCGATGGCCTGCCGGATTTCTTTGGCCCTCAGCTTCTCATCTAGCTCCTCCAACTGGCTGAGATCCAACCGCTCCAGCAGGCAATGATGCACCCGTTTCTTGACATCATAGAGGCGGTTTTCCCGGCCTTCATCTTGTATGGGCGACACCACCGCCAGCGGTTTGGATTCCTTGGGGACCAGCTGTGGCCTCTTCACGGTTTTATTGATCTTTTTATTGTATTCCAGCCAGCTCATTTAGCGGATTCCTTTAAAATAGCCAGAATTTCTTTCTGGGTGCAGCAGCGCCGTTGGCATCACCCTCATCATCCCCGGTTTCCGATAGAATTTTCCCCGCCAGGTCTTTGATGCCCCGCCAGAGTTTGGAACGCGGCGCCGCGCCCATTAAGGGCGATCCCTGGTTCAGACATTGCATTAAGGCCGGATAGTCGCCGGGCAGCGTCGCGTAGGCAGGGTGTTGCAGGATGTTTTCCAGGTCTTTTAACTGTAAACCGCTGCTGGTATCATACCGGTTCACCACGATCTTAATATTGCGCTTATCCTGGTGCCACTCCATGGTATAGGGCCAGAGTTTTTTCAAGTTCCTGAGATCAGGCACGGTAAGCCCGGTCAGCATCAGCACCAAATCGGCCTCGCTCAGCACCCGGAGGAAGAGTTCGTCCAGCCAATGACTGAGGTCGACCACGACATAACTATACATCTGGCGCAGCATGGCAAAGATCGGCTCCAGGCCCTCCAATTCGAGGCTGTCCTGCTCTCTAAAATCCGACACCCCGTGCAGGATTGACAGTTTGGCGCCATAGGGCTGCATGATGCGTTGCACGAACGATTTATCCAGATTGCCGATATTCTGAACCAGGTCGACGATGGAGTAATTTGATTCCTGGTCCACGAAGGTTCCCACATCGGGGAAGGGCCGCCCCAAATCTATCAGGGCTATCCGTCCTGTGACCGATTCCCCCAGGGCCTGCGCCAGGTTTACGGCGACCGTGGTGCTCCCTGCCCCGCCCTTGTGGCCGGTAACCACGATGATCCGCCCCTCCCGGTTTTCCACGGGGACCAACTGTCTTCTGGCCGTCCGCACCCGGTTTAAGGCGTTCTCCAGTTCGGCCTCGACCAAGGGCAAGGGTAAGAATTCCCGTATCCCCACCTGCATGGCCCGGATCAAAAAATCAGGTTCCCGATTATAAGAACAGACCAGGACATGCGTTTGGGGCATCAACTGGGGCAGATTCTCCAGCCACTCGGGGACCCGGCTCTCCCCGTTCATTTCCACCAGGACTACATCCGGAGACACACCCTGATGTTGGCCGACAAAGCTCTGGGGATCAGTGGTCTGGTCCAAAAGCTTCAGTTGGGGAAGCTTGCCCAGCACCTCCCCGATTTCCGGACGCTGGATCCCGGTCCCAAAGAGTATTGCTATGGTCAACTGGTCAAGATACACGGTTCGGTCTCCCTGGTGATGCGGCGAGTCCGGTCCATTGATTGGTAAATGGAGTTTCTCAATGTTTCCCCCTCATCCGCCAGACTTGCCGTCAGACAAGCGTATCCTTGCCATGGGTAAAGTCCATCCGGGGGCAACTATCCACGCAAAGGCCCCTGACCGCAAACCGCGCCGCTCCAGCGGCCCGGTCTCCTACAGCTTGGCCTCAGTCCGGTCCAAACCCTTGATAACCTCGACTCTCTCCCGGATCGGTTACACCGCTACCTTGCTTTCAGGCTTGGCGTTAGCGCCGTTGATAAGAATTGAGGTAGTCACACCCGCAGTCTGGGCAACGTTTTTCGTGTTGCGGTTTCTCAGCGCCAGCCGGATCTTGCCGTTGTTGCTGGCCAGATTGAGCTTCTCGGCCGCTTCGGGGGTCACCTCCAGGGTAACGGTATTCACCACGATCGGTTTGTTTTCCCCCTTTTGCTCCCAGATCTGCCCGGTGCTCAGAACCGAGATATCGTGCAGGATAGTCTTGGAAAAATGTTCCTTTTGTCCGGCAATGGCCAAATCCATCAGCACATCCACATGATCCCCGGGGTGAATGAAGCCGGCCACGCCCGTTACTTCGTCCACCTTAACGGTGAGGGCGCGCTTGCCGTCTTCCAAAATGCCGCTCAACCCGGCGGCAGTGCCCAACGGAGCCAGCATAGAAAAGAGAACGGGGTTCCCCTGAGGAATGGGCACCTTGACTACCCGGTTTTCAATCTCTCGCATGGAGGAGGCGCAGTTCGGCGGTATTACGGCCTGGGGCCAGGTAACTGCCTTCACCGCCGCTCCCGAGAGGGCTGTCCCGGGAGAGATGTCGGCGGCCGCGATGAAGACCTGACGGGTTGGCGCTTCCACAACCTTGGTCTTCATGGTGACGTAGCGGTGGATACCAAAGGTGGCGACTAATCCAGCCACCACGGCTGCAGCCAGAAAAATGGTGCCTCTAGGCAGATTCAATTGCATGGCGGTCACTCACATGTCGTACGGGTTGCGGCCGAAAACTTCACCTCGGCCTGACCAGGGTAACTAGCTGCGCCGGACCCGTCTTGATCCGGCAGGGTACCTTATGGTAGCCCGTCCCAGACGATTCCCGGCATCATAGCGTCCCGCCTGCCCCCACCAGGATCAGCATGCCCACGGCAATGGCGACCCCGTAAGGTATCCCGGCGGTTAAGCGGTCGGGAGACGGAGGGCGGGGAGTGCCGGCCGGCCGGCACAGCATCAGATTGAGCAGGAAGGTCCAACCGTGCTTGACTCTCTGCCACAGGCTGCCTTCCCACACCATATACCCCACGGCGATGACCCCGCCGGCGATCCCCATGTAGCAGAACAGAAACAGGGTGAGATTGGGACCCAGCCAGGCGCCCAGGGCGGCCAGAGCTTTGACGTCTCCGGCCCCCATGCTGCCCCAAAGGTAAGGCAGGAGGAGGCAGGCGAATCCCAGGAGCATCCCCAGGATACCGTCGCCCAGGCCGGAGAAGCCATGACTCAAAAAATTATATCCCAGCCCAGCCACTGCCGTCCCCAAGGTGAGGTAGTTGGGAATCCGCCGGGTCCTCACGTCCCCCCAGGCGATCCATACGGTGAGGGCCAGGGGTATGAGCACATGGACCCGGGAACTCATCCAACCGACAGCTTCTGCTACTGAACCGGCCACAGGTATCATCCTCGCACAGTAAAAAAATGATTTCGGGGTTGGGGGCCTAAACCCACCGCCCCACGAGCAGAAAACTCATGACTGCCAACCCCAACGATAACAGCGCCACCGTGGTCTGCAAGACCATCTCTCTAGTGCCTTCATCATGTTTCATGGGTTGGTGCCTCCTGTAATGAAGATCAAATCCGGTGCCTCACCCGACCCGGTCAGCCGCCGGGAAAACTAAACCGCCGGATCCGCCTCCTCAGCGCTGCCTTGCTGCCCCGGATCGGACGGCGGTTTTTTTCGGATAACCGGACTTCCCTTGCCGACTTTCTTTTCCTAATCCATGACGCCAGTCATTAATCCCAAGCCCGGCGGAGGCGGCGTCCTGCCGCCGGGCTCGAGAGGTTGCGGAGTTTAACCCAGCGAACCAGCAGCCGTGGTGAAGGTGTTGGTGATACCGGTTCCCAGGGCCTGCACCGCAACGATGATGGCCACCGCGATCAACGATACCAGCAGACCATACTCCACCGCGCTCGCACCAGACTCATCCTTAAAAAAATTCTTGATCCGTTCCATTTGCCTCTCTCCTTTTTTGTTGATTTCTTTTTGGTGTGGTTTCGGGTTGCCCCGGTTAACAAGCTGTTTAACCTTCGCCACTGAACTTCATCTTAGGTTTCTTTGGCTCACCACCTCCCGGCTTTTACCTTTAATTTTTCCCAACCAATTTCGATGATTGCTTATTGTGATTTGGAATATGCTTGAATTAACAATAACCGTAAATCAGGACGCCCCTCATTCTTTACTTCCAAACCCCTGAAAGTTAGCAGCGGGAAATTCCTGAGTTGTCTCGGGGAAATTCGGAGGTTACCGGGGAGAAAAACCTGATGGAAGCGGTTCTACCGGAGGGGCGTATTTTTCATCTCATTGATTTTACTAATCTTTATCGCACAGAGGCGCATACCGCCAAAACGGCCAAACCGGGCCGGGGCGGGCGGTATTATCGGGGATACCCTGAGAAAAAATTTAGTGAAGGCCCGAAATTTTTTTCCCTTATGGACCCCGCTCCAAGACCCTGACGCCCAAAAATCACACGACTGCTTGTCCTGCCGGGCCCAGCGAAGAACCCCAACGACGAGATTCTTCACTGCGCTGCGCTCCGTTCAGAATGACAGGTATTTCTTTAACTGATTCCCAAGCTTCTGCCCTCTATAGCGTTTGCCAAAAGTTTCTTCCCTTTGCCGGTTTCCAAATCCCCCTAAATCCCCCTTTGTCAAAGGGGGACTTTAATAGAATTTCCGCTAAGTTCCCCCCTTTTTTAAAGGGGGGTTAGGGGGGATTTGAAGGGTGCGGCTATCGGAAAAAACTTTTGGCAAACACTATAAGTCGGCCTTAAAAACTAAGGGGGTTCAGGGCCGCAGTGGCCGGTTTATCTCACCAGCCAGCGAGGCAGCCAGACAGTTACTTCGGTGCCTTGGCCGGGAACGGATTTGATCTGGATGTCCCCCCGATGATCGGTGATGACCTGGTGGACTTTGGTAAGACCCATACCGGTGCCGTCGGGTTTGGAGGAGAAGAAGGGGTCGAAGAGATAGGGCAGGTCCTCGGGCGGGATGCCGATCCCGGTGTCTCTCAGGGCCAGGCGCACCCCTTTGGGCTCCGGCGTCACGGTAAGCGCCAGCCGGCCGCCTTTGGGCATGGCCTCCATGGCGTTGTCGATGAGGTGGCTTAGGGCCTGGCCCATGAGGCGCTCATCCAGCGGAATCCGGGGCAAATCCGGGGGGATATGGCGCTCCAAGACAATCTGCCGCTGGGCCAGGGCGCCGGCGTTGGCCGCCAGAACCTGGTCCAACACCCGGGCCAGGTCCCGGGGCTTGATGTCCGGCTCCAGCAAGACCGTGAAGGCCTCGATCTCGGCGACCATCTGCTCCAGGCGGTGAAGCTGGTGGAGAATGGGAGTGAGCATCTCCTGGGCCGGATCACTGGCGGGCAGGCGCTTCTGGAGGCGGCGGGTGAAGCCCCCGATAATCAGCACCGGATTCCGCACCTCGTGGGCCACCCCCCGGGAGAGTTTCCCCAGGGCCGCCAGACGCTCGGTTTGCAGCAGCTTCTTTTCCACCACCTTCAACTCTTCCCGGGTGAGGGAGAGCTTTTCTTTCAGCCGGCTGTAAAGTTGGGCGTTTTCCAGGGCGGGGCCGATCATGTTCCCCAGCATGATGAGAATTTCCAGGTCTTCATCGGTAAAGCCCTGGGCGTCCAACTTGTTGATCACCTCCACCACCCCCACCAGCCGATCCCGGGATTTCAGAGGCACACAGAGGATGGAGCGGGTGCGAAAACCTGACTCGTCATCAAAATTCCGGGAGAACCGGGCGTCGGCGTAGGGGTCGGAACAGGTCAGCGGCTTTTCCGTCTGGGCCACCCACCCGGCGATGCCGTCCCCAATCTTCAGCCGCATGGCCTTGATCTTGTCGGAACCGGGCCCCCGGGCCAGGAGGATAAAGAGTTCTCCCTTGGCCTGGTCCACCTCAAAGATGGAGCTCACCTCGGCGTTCAGCGACTGCTCCACGCTCATCAGGGCGTTGTTCAAGGCCTCCTGGGTTTCCAGCGACGAGTTGATCAGGGAGGAGAGTTGAACCAGTGAGGTCAGGTTGTCGCGGGAATAGATGAGATATGTCATGGCATTCCGGGTTCCTGGCCCGATAACGCTAACCTGCCAATCGGTATCATACGAAGTTACAGTCTAAGAGCCACTTGTAGGGGCGCACCTGCGTGCGCGCCCTCAGTCAGGGCGGACACCTAGGTCCGCCCCTACGGGAAAATTGCCGATTGACTGCGACTCGGTATCAGTAGAGCAGATACCGGGCCCGCAGCCGTCCAAAGGCATCCAACCGGGACTGCCACTGGCGCTTAATGGCTCGCGGATCATCGCCGTTCTTGATGGCCTGGATAACCTGGCGGGACCCGACCATGCCCACCGTCTTGTCGATCAGGAACTTCCCGGGATAGAGGCGGCAGAGCGCCGCCGCCAGCTCCACCCCCAGGGCGGCCACATCCAGGGCGTCCCGGTCCGTCACCATAAAGCGGACGCCGCCGCAGCGGTGATGGGCGTAGGGGCTGGCTGCGGGGGTGAAGGTCACGGGCTCGAAGACGATCCCGGGGAGGTGCCGTTCGTTCAGATAGCGGGCCAGCCGGCCGGCCTCAATCCAGGGGGCGCCGATGAGTTCGAAGGGCGCGGCGGTGCCCCGGCCGACGCTGAGGTTGGCGGACTCGATCATGCCCACCCCGGGATACAGGATTGCCTGGGTCAGCGACCGGAGGTTCGGCGACGGATTGACCCAACGCAAGCCGGTCTGGTCGAACCAGGCGTCCCGCCGATACCCCTGCATCGGCACCACGTGCAATTTGGCCCCGATGGCCCGCTCTTGGTTAAAAAGCTGGGCCAACTCCCCCACCGTCATGCCGTAGCGCACCGGCAGCGGGAAATAACCGATATACGACTTCAAATCGGCGTCCAGCACCGGTCCCTGGACCATGGAGGCGGTAATGGGGTCGGGGCGGTCCAGCACATAGAAGTCCAGGCCGGCGCCGGCGGCGGCCTCCATGGCATAGGCCATGGTGGTGATATAGGTGTAGAAGCGGGTGCCCACGTCCTGGATGTCGTAGACCAGGGCGTCCAGTCCCCGGAGCATCACGGCCGTGGGCCGCATGGTCTTGCCGTAGAGGCTATAGACGGGCAGGCCGGTGGCCGGGTCCGTCCCGGAGGCGACCTTCTCGTCGAACTGGCCGGACAATCCGTGCTCCGGGCTGAAAATGGCCCGCACCTTGACCCCGGGGGCCCGGAGCAACAACTGCAGGGTCGAGTGGCCCGAGGCATCGATACCGGTATGATTGGTGATCACCCCGATCCTTTTGCCGGCCAGGGGGGCAAAACCGGAGGCAGCCAGGACCTCGATCCCCGGGCGCACCCGGTCAGGCCCGTCGCTGGCGCCAAACCCCGTCATCACCGGGTCGAGACCGGCGTCATCTAAGGTGGCCAGCGCCGGCGGCCCCATGGGCACCGCCGCCGCCACGGCCTTCGCGGTCTTGGCTCGCAAGGGTTTGACATTGCCTTTGCCATTGGGATGCAGGCGGGAGGTCAGAATGATCATGCACGTCTGGGAGCGGGGATCGATCCACATGGCGGTGCCGGTATAGCCGGTGTGACCGAAAGAGCCTGCCGGGAAGGCGGCGTTAAACACCCGGCTGTAGGGCGACCGCATGTCCCAGCCGAGGCCGCGCTGCGTCGAGATGCCCGGGAGGCGCTGCGCCTTGGTCATGGCGGCGACGGTGGCGGCGCTGAGGATGCGCCTGCCGTCAATCTCGCCGCCCTGGACGAGCATCTGGGCCAGGAGGGCCAGGTCGTCGGCCGTAGAAAACACCCCGGCGTGACCGGCCACCCCGCCCATATGATAGGAGGTGGGATCGGACACCACCCCCCAGCGCAGCCCTTTCCCCTGGTAGTCCGTGGGCGCGATGCGGGATTTCAGCGCCGGCGACGGCAGAAAGGAGGTGTCCTTCATGCCCAGGGGCTCGAAGACCTCGCGCTTGCAGAAGACGTTCAGCGGCATGTGCGACACCCGGTGCACGATCTCGCCCAGGGTGATGAAATTGACGTCGCTGTAATTAAACTGCGTCCCCGGGGCCCTGACCGGGTGATCCTGGGCGATGGCCTCCATGGCCCCGTCATAATCCGACCAATGGGGCCGGGAAGCCACCCCGGCGCGCAACCCGGAGGTGTGGGTCAGGAGCTGCCGGATGGTGATCCCCCCCTTGCCGTTGGCGGCAAAGGCCGGCCAGTAGGCAGCGGCGGGTTGGTCGAGCTTGATTTGGCCGCGATCCACCAATATCATGACGGCAGTGGTGGTGGCCACCACCTTGGTCAGGGAGGCGAGGTCGAAGATGGTGTCCACCTTCATGGGCACGGCGCGGGGCTCAAGGGCGCGCATGCCAAAGGCCTTGCGGTACACGGTCTTGCCCCGGTGTCCCACCAGGATGACGGCCCCGGGGACGTGCCCGGCGGCGACCTCCTGCATGGCCCCTTGATTTATGCCGGCGAAGCGCCGGGCGTCGATCTCGCCGGTCTCCTCCGGCGGCGGGGCTGGCGGCGGCGGTTCGACAATAACCCGCGGCAAGGGTGGCGGCGGCGCCGTGACGCATCCCGCCAGACCGCTCAGGGTGAGTCCTACAGCAAGAACGATAAACGCAGGGAAAAACCGGGAAGAGGGTGTCGGGAACATAGCTCATTATAGTGAGCCCGATCCGGCATGTCGATTATAAAAAGATGCCCCGAACCGGGGCTGGCATCTATTACTGATTATTATAGGAATATCAGTAAACTAATTTATGAACCGCATGGGGCGACGGCGGGGAGTGGTGTTACTTTGGCTCCACACTCAGGGGCTATAAACAGGAAGCCAAACGGGTCCACTGGCCGCACTCCCTAAAAGATGGGAAGCACGAGTAAGGCTTGTACTTCAGTCTGTGGCTGACTTCTTTGCCATCAGTCTTCCAGGAGCAAATTTATGATAGATCCGATACTTACCCCTGTTTTTCCCTTCACGGCGGTGATCTGCTTCCCCGTCAACTCTGGACCGCTGAGGTCGAATTCCGCCGTGGCGTCCATGTCATTCCTATCCGGGGTGGCCGCAATCTGGATCGCTTGGTAGGTGTCCCAGTTGGACGGGGTAAAAGTCAACGTCGCCGTCCCCTTAATACTGAGAGCCGGGCTGCCACTTTTATAGGCGGCCGTTACCACCACGTTCCCCGGCGGTTCATCGCTCAGTTTCACCTTTAAGGGGGCCGTCTGCCCCGGGGGTACCTCAACCTTGTCTTTGTCGGTAAGGATAGAGATAGTCTTGGCAACAAAGTTGGCCATGATGGAGTGGTCCCCTGCGACATTGTTGAAGGTGTAAGAGGATACCGGTCCCACCGAAGCCCCGTCCACCAGCACCGACTTGATATTGTAGTTATTGTTCGGTGTGATGGTAAAGGTCAGACCACTACCGTGGTTCACCAGCACCAACCCACTCGGTGAGATAGACCCGTTGGGGCCTGCAGCAGCGGAGATAATGTGTTCCCACGGGTTATTTTTGCCGAAGCTA
>Ga0172369_10005655_pt1 | contig 15278 bp, 18 predicted proteins | sample LakKiv25m_FD_114539 | JGI IMG/M metagenome (GOLD analysis project Ga0172369, IMG submission 114539) | Freshwater microbial communities from Kabuno Bay, South-Kivu, Congo - kab_022012_11.25m | ecosystem: Environmental > Aquatic > Freshwater > Lake | place: Democratic Republic of the Congo...
AAAGCTTTTACTCCACATTTGTTGTGGGCCTTGCGCAACGCCAATAATTCCAAACTTAAACTCAGATTTTGAAGTCTCGGGATTTTATTATAACTCGAATATTTACCCGGAGACAGAGTTTGAACAAAGACTGGACTCTGCAAAGGAGGTTGCAGAATTCAACGGAGTACGCATAATAGTACCGGAACAGGAGGGAGAAGACTTTTTTCAATACATAGGGGCAACGCAAAACAAACCGGACAGATGTCTGCTTTGTTATAAACAGAGACTGACAAAAGCGGCAGAGTATGCCAAAGAAAACGGTTTTGATATATTCTCTACCACTCTTCTTATAAGTCCTTTTCAGTATCATGAAGAATTAAAAAAAATTGGAGAGGAGGTTGGTAAACGTTACGGCATGAGTTTCTATTACAGAGACTTTAGGCCACTTTATAAGGAGTCTAGGGAAGTTTCGAAAGAAATGAATTTGTATCTTCAAAAATACTGTGGTTGTAAGTTCTCCAGAAAAAGAAAATAACTTTTGTTATCTGTTTACTATTAGCTGCTTGCCCGACCGAAATCATTGATGTAGGCGGGTTTACTAGGTATAATAAAATCAAATGAAAATAATACTTATAGTCTACCTTGCTTTGTTTGTCCTATGGCTTCTCATATCCATTGTTGCCGTTTATCACAACATTGAGTATTATGAGCCGAATTCAAAAATGAAGTATGGGCTATATGGATTCGTCTGGGCTAGTGTAGTAGTCATATCTTTATCATTCCTCATCCTCTACAGCATAGACTGGCCCCATGCAATAAACGTAAGCTATTAATATGGAACAACCAATACCACATCACAAATATTTTGACAGCCAGAAGGAAGGCGAGGAAGTACTCCTAATCTTGAGGAGGCATTGGGTTGTCTACTTTCCTGCATTTCTTATGGCATTAATCGTTCTGATAATTTGTATCGTTATATACTTAAACCTGGATACTATAGGAGTGACAAGCAACAGTTACTTTATGAGTACTCTTACCAAGGTGGGCATTAGTATATTCTTTTTGTTCACAGTTCTTTTCGTATATATTTCTTGGCTTGTGAACTATTTGAACTTTCATCTTGTGACAGATCAACATCTTGTAGATATAGATCAGCTCATGCTTTTTTCAAGAAAAATCTCTGAACTTACCCTTGAAGACATACAGGATGTTTCTGCTACTCAGCATGGATTCTTCCAGTCAATATTTCATTATGGAGATGTGGTGGTTCAAACAGCCGGAGAGAAACCAAACTTTACTTTAGAAAAAATAGGGAATCCTTATGAGATGAGTCGACAAGTTATGGAGATAAAGGATAAATATGGAGAAGATACGGTAAGAATAGTTGGAAACGAAGAAGGCAACGATAAAGTAGCAGGATAAAGATTAGCGGAGGGTTAAAAATTTGCGAATAAATGATGAACAGTTAAAGAAGATATTACTTGCTAACAATGTCTTAAGTGAGGTTAAGTTTGGTGATTATCAAAAAGAGGCGAAGGAAAGCAAAGTTAAAATCCAGCCCCTCCTTATTAACAAGAAAGTAATAACAGAGAAAGAGCTGGCAAAGCTTATCGGTGCCGATGTCGGAGTCCCTTATGTTGATCTAAGCGAAGTACAGGTACCGAAAGAAATTCTAAAGAAACTGCCGGAAAAAATTGCAAGAAAATATAATGCAATAATCTTCAGCGTTGATGAAGGTGACAAGTATTCGCTTGCAATGAGTGATCCGGATGATATGCAAGCAGTCCAGTTTATAAAAAAACAGTTTGGTACTAACCTGAAGATGTTTATAACAACCCAGGGAGACATTGACTCTGTTCTGGATCAGTACAAAGATGGTTTCTCTGAAGAAATATCGAAAGCGATTAGTGACAACAAGGAAGTAGACATCACAAAGGAAGAGCTGGAAGAAGAAACTACGGCAGACTCTGTCAGGGAGATAGTTCAGGATGCACCGATAGCCAGAGCAGTTGGTATCATACTCGAGTATGCGGTAAAGTCTCGTGCCTCTGACGTTCACATAGAACCCAGGGATACTTTTATACAAGTTAGATATAGAGTAGATGGGGTTCTTCGTGATACCATGACCCTACCGAAACAAATAATGAGTTCTATCATTACCAGAATAAAGATTCTTGCTAACCTTAGGATAGATGAACATAGAATACCTCAAGATGGTCGTATCAAGCTGAACCTAGCAGGGAAGAGTATCTCCATCAGAGTTTCCACCTTACCTGTGATGGATGGTGAAAAGATAGTTATGAGAATACTTGATGAGTCAGCAAAGGCGGCATCTTTAGAAGAGCTGGGTTTTAAGGGCCTGACACTTGAAGTTATAAAAGATAATCTACATCGTTCTCATGGTACTACTCTGGTCACAGGGCCGACCGGTTCCGGTAAGTCGACTACACTTTATAGTCTTTTGACTTTGCTAAATGATATAGGCGTCAATATATCAACTGTTGAAGATCCTGTGGAGTATCGCATCCCGGGAGTGAACCAGACTCAGGTGAACCCATCAGTCGGTATGACCTTTTCGTCAGGCTTGAGAGCACTGCTCCGTCAGGACCCTGATGTTATAATGGTAGGGGAGATAAGAGATAAAGAAACTGCTGAGATGGCAGTGCATGCGTCACTTACCGGTCATATAGTGCTTTCGACCCTTCATACAAACTCAGCTGCAGGATCTCTCCCTCGTCTTGAAGATATGGAAGTAGAACCTTTTCTCATTGCTTCAACAGTCAACTGTGTCATCGGACAGCGCTTAGCAAGGAAGCTATGCCCGCATTGTAAAGAAAAGTTTGAGGTCGAAGGAAAGCTTGTAGAGAAACTCATAGCAAACTTTAGTCTCAGACCGGAACTGCTTATTCTGGAAAGCATGGAGAAAGAAAGAGCGAAAGCTAAAGATTTAAACATCTTAGAAAGTGATATAAAAGATTTCGGTAAAGCCCCAATTATATCTGCTTTTCAGGAAAATCCTGAGCTTATGGATAAAGTGTCTCTGAAAGAAAAGAGAGAAGTGCGTCAGCAAATGTTTGTTAGTGGTGAAACTGATGCAAGCGGAGTAAAGAGTGCTGGCAAACCATCATTGCAATTGTTTAAAGCGGTTGGTTGCAATAAGTGTGAGCAGACGGGATACAAAGGTAGGATTGGAATATTTGAGGTGGTTGAAGTAGATGACCAGATAGGGTCAATGATTTTAAGTAAGGCGACAGGTGAGGATATAGAAAAAGAAGCAAAAAAGAGCGGCTTTATAGCAATGCATCAAGATGGCTTCACGAAAGCGCTGGAAGGTACGACTACAATTGAGGAAGTAATAAGGGTAACACAGGAGTAAAATGTGGGAGATGCGGAAATTGTTGGAAACGTTAGCGATGAGAGACTAACGGTTACTACAAAAGAAACAATCTAACATTTATAACAAATTAAGATATGGCAAGATTTAAGTACACAGGCAAAGACGCAAACGGCAACCTAAAAAAAGGAGTTATAGAAGCTCTTGATAAAGGAGAGGCGGCTGATCTTTTAAGCCAAAACAAAGTAACTCCCATTGTTATCACGCAGGATAAAGACATCCTGTCGATGTTCAAAAACATTTCACTTTTTGATCATATATCATTGAGTGACAAACTTATGTTTTGCGAGGAGTTAGCTACGCTTGTAAATGCAGGAGTTCCCTTGACTCAGTCTATAACTATTATCAAAGAACAAGCAGTGAAAGGGACTATGAGGAAAGTTACGGCTAACATTTTAAGAGAAATAGAGGGGGGAAAGTCTCTGTCCGGAGCTCTGGAAACAGAAAGTAAACATTTCTCGCCAGTGTTCATAAATATGATAAAAATGGGGGAAACGAGCGGTACGCTGGATAAAACTCTCAATGATCTAGCAGTGCAAACAGAGAAGGACCATGAGCTTGTCGGCAAGATAAAGAGCGCTATGACCTACCCAGCAGTCATAATTGTCGGTATGATAGGTGCAGTAATATTCCTGATGGTGAAGGTTATTCCATCTATATCACAGCTATTTGATGAGCTGGATGTAAAACTTCCATGGACAACCAAGCTGCTTATTAGTATAAGTAAGTTCATGCTTGCCTACGGCATATGGGTTGCCATAGGGTCTGTTCTAGTAGTCATCGGTATTCGTACAGCTTTCAAGAGAGTAGAGGGGCTAAGGAGAGGACTTCATATAGTCATTATCAAGACACCAGTTATTGGTGGTATAGCGTTAAAGTTTAATATTGCCAGATTTGCACGAACTCTGGGCGCTCTTTTGGCAAGCGGGGTTACTGTACTTGAAGCTTTGGATATAGTATCGCGTTCAACAAAGAACATGATTTTCAGCGAAGAAGTCAAAGAGATTGCTGAAAAAGTGAAGAATGGAGCTGCTGTAGCGGAGCCGATGAAACAAAGCAAGATATTTCCGATAATGATAGCCCAGATGGCTGAGGTGGGAGAAGAAACCGGGACACTGGACAAGATGCTTATCAAGGTAGCAGAGTTCTACGAGCGACAGATAGATAACTTCACGAAAAACATATCAAGCATTATAGAACCTATTATTATGGTTGTGATGGGTGTAGCCATCGGTTTCATTGTTATCTCCATCATTTCACCAATATATCAAGCGACGCAGTCGCTACGCTAGTGAGCAATCCCATTCATTGTTGACAAAAGATTTTATCGAAGCATATAATAGCGCTATAAGCTAAAACGGCTATGTTAGAAAGGAGGTGAAAACAAAAAATGAAAAAAGGTTTTACATTAATTGAACTTTTGATAGTAGTAGTTATCTTGGGTATCCTCATTGCTCTAGTCATAGGAGCAACAACCGGTAACAGGGCAAGGTCAAATGATGAGAGAAGAAGAGCAGACATGGCAAGAATACAAGGAGCTCTTGAGGGGTGCTTCGCTGATACAGGAGCATATCCTGCTAATCTTCAGGCAGCCTGTGTCACATCAGCTTTTCCTGCCGGTGTCCCTACTGATCCAACTAATGCTGGCGCAAATGTGTATACTTATGTTCAGAACAGTCCAACTACGTACACGCTAACCGCACAGATGGAGAGAATCACAAATCAGGAGAACATTAACGGAACTGGTCTGATGACTCTAAACGAAAAACAGTAGTGTCTAGCTAGACAGTAAAAACAGTCTCTTGATAAAAAGGAGAGACTGTTTTTATTTTTGTTGGTATAATGTTTTTAGATGAAGAGGGTTATCTTACAAACAAGAGAGGGCTTTACTATCGTGGAAGTTGTAATACTGATAGTTATTGTTGCTATATTTCTCGCATCGCTTCTGCCTTTTATGGTACAAAACATGGTTGCAAATGAGCAGTCAAAGACCAGAAGGCTGGCGTATGAGGCGGCTTACAAAAAGATTGAAAATATCAGGATCCAAACATTTTCCACGATACAGAACGAAAGCTTCGCTACGCCAACTGTTTCCAGAGGAAGCGGACAGGTGACAGTCAGTCATGATGTAAACAAAAACGGGCAGATAGAACAGGCAGAAAACGATATCCTCCTTGTGACTGTAGATGTAAGCTATGTTCAGAGAAGTGTCACTAAACATCTATCTCTATCAACAGTTGTCACGAAGGGAGGGATATCAAATTGAAAAGCAAAGGCGGATTTACTCTGGTCGAACTCATCATAGTTATACTGATACTTTCGGTCATTATGGTAACAGTATCGGAGGTATATCTCAGAGGGATGATATCTTCAAGGTCGGAAATAAGTGAGTCCCAACTTCAGTTGGAGGCAAAAAATGTTTTAGACGGTATGACAGATAACATAAAGATGGCATCTCTAGTAGAGCAGTCTTATGGGGGGTATGTAAGTGATACTAGCCAGCTAGTTCTTGCCATTCCCGCCATTGATATAGATGACAACTTTCTCTACAACGGCAGCAATATGGTGTATGATCACATTGTTTACTATAAGGATGGTGATAACCTGCACAAGCTAGTAATATCGGAGGATTCTGACAGTAGACTTTTCTCTCAAAATGGTAGTGACAGAGTACTGTTAACTAACACGAAAACATTAATATTTGACTACATGCCAGCACTTAGCGGGGCAAAGGTTATAACAGTGGCCCTGACAGTGACGGATGACACTAGGGGTGCGTCGCAGGATATCAGTCTCACCGCAGAAGGAAGGATAAGAAATGATTAAGATAGACTTTTTTAAAAGTGAGAATGGTTCGATAGCGGTTTTTTATATGATATTACTCTCGGTGCTGACAGCTATTGTTCTGGCAGCAGCGTCTATCTCTCTGACCAACAGATTGGGGATAGAAGGCTCATATAAGAGGATCCAGGCGCTGGATATTGCTGAAGGTGGGGTGGAAAAGGCAATCTGGGAGTTGAAGAGCGGAAACCTTTCCTATACCGGTGAGACGGCAAGTTCTCTCATTTCCGGAGGACAGTTCGATGTAAGTGTTCAGAACGGGGCAAACTCAAATGAGAAAGTTATAACATCCACGGGATATGTTCCCACGAAGGCAAATCCTAAATATACAAAAACTGTGAGAGTGAAGGTACTAACTACCCCTGCAGACGCAGATGTCTCTTTTGCCTACGCGGTACAGTCAGGAGAAGGAGGCATGGATATAAGAGGAAGTTCGGAGATCGAAGGGAGTTTATATTCAAATGGCAACATAGTTGTTTCGGGTTCAGCGGAAGTACATGATCCCGGTGATGCATGGGCAGTTGGAACAATCACGGATGGAGGGAGAATAGAAGGCAATAAAACTCTAGGAGCCCCGGCTATGCCTCTACCAATAGTTAATCTGGATGCTTGGAAGAACTTGTCTAAATCTGGCGGCACTATATCCGGTAACTATGCACCATCAGGAAATGTGACGGTTGGCCCAAAAGAGATTACAGGGAATATGATCATGAGTGGCAGTGCCACAGTCACGTTAGATGGGCCTCTCTACATTCATGGTGACTTGAGCATGTCTAGTGCTAATGCCTCCTTCAAGCCTTCTGCAGGTATCGGGTCAAAAGGAACGATGGTGATTGTTGATGGGAAAATTAATATTACAGGCGGCAAGTTTTACGATAATGCAGCTAAAGGGTATATAGCTTTCCTTTCAACAAATACAGCAATTACGGAAAACAATCCCGCTATAAGTTATACGGGGAACAATGAGGCAGAGAGAGTTTCTTTTTATGCATATAATGGGGCCATGAAGCTTACTGGACATGGTGAAATAGCGGCGATGATTGGTCAAACCCTATTTATTAGCGGCGATGGTGATATAGACTATGAGGAAGGCATCCCTATAGAAATAACTTTTCCAGGAGCTCCCGGAGGAACATGGGATGTCAAAGAGTGGCAGGAAATAAGGTAGCTGTAACATTAGAATGAGTTTGTTATAATGAATTTAAGAAAGTAATAATAAGGAGAGGGTAACTTGCCGAAACAAGATCTTATATACAAGAAAAAAGACTGTCTGGGACTGGATATAGGTGCTTCTTCTGTGAAGATTGTTCAGTTAAAGAAAAAAAAATCTCTGACTAAGTTGGCCGGATATGGTGCTAGCCCTTTGCCTGACAACCTGGTAATAGAGGGTATCATATCTGATCCGGAAAGCTTAGCCAAGATTATCAAAGCGATGATGAGTAATGCTAAGGAAGGCAGATTTACGGCAGAAAAGATTATAGCATCTATCCCTGACAAAAATGTCTTTACTAGGGTACTGGAGCTTCCTGACCTGTCAGAGAAGGATCTAAAAGAAGCGGTTATGTGGGAAGCTGATCAGTCAATCCCCATGGCTCTGACTGACCTCGTAGTTGACTGGCAGGTTATAGGTCCCTCGGTATCGAAGGACGGTACAAATGATGTCTTGCTCGTGGCAGCTCCACTTGCTATCGTAAATTCGTATATGCAACTCTTCAATATTCTAGGACTCTAGCTTGAGGCTATAGAGATGAGTATGGCTTCTGTCACTAGGGCACTGGTGTCAAACAAAGATCATGATGATGTGATGCTAGTAGCTGACATGGGGGCGAAGACAACAAACTTGGGTATATATGATAATGCTCTTCGCTTTTCCGACACGGTTGATATGGGTGGAGATATCTTGATAAGTCTTATCTCTTCAGAAGGAGAAGGCAATGGAAAAAAAGATGGCAAGGATAAGGTAGGCGAGGGGTTAAAAGACGAAAAGATAAAGGCTGCTCTAGAGCCCAGCATGGTTACTCTTGTGACTGAAATGGAAAAAATGATGAAATACTATGCTGACAGGTTCAACAAGAAGACTTCAAAGATAGTTCTATGTGGAGGAGCATCTAACCTCCCGGGCATTACTGAGTATCTGACAGACAAACTAAAAGTTGAGGTTAAGATAGGTAACCCCTGGATAAACATTGATACCTATCCGATAAAGCCTGTACCGAAGTCTGAGGCTCCTGCATATGCAAATGCTATCGGGCTCTCTCTGAGAGGAATGGGGGAGGAAACGACATGATTACTATCAATCTTATTCCGGAAGATGCAAAAGACAACATAGAGTTTAGCAAGAAAAACCTCAAAATGCTGAAGTATGTATATGCTCTTATATTTCTCGCTATTTTACTGATATCATCATTTGCTGTTTGCTATATATTTCTATCTAGGGCAAACACATTTTTTCTGGCACAAGTGAGTGAGAGCAAAGCTACTATAGAAGGGTATAACGACGTTTTGAACAAATCAAAAAATCTAGAGGAAAGAATTAAAAGTACGGAAAAGATAAAGAGTAACTACAAATACTGGACGAATCTAAACTATATTTTGAGAAGCCTATCCCCTAACGGGATATATCTTACAACACTCGTATTTGAGGATAGCGCTAGTATGTCAAAGGCGAGTAGGACAGCAGCAACACAGGAAAAAGAGCCGCAGAATATGACCATTACAGGTTACGCCGAGAATAAAAAAACAATCGGACTATTCAGAGACGCTCTGGAAAGCACAGATGAGATTGTCACAGCGGATATACAGTCTATATCAGAAACACCGGATCCTCTAGGCGGGACATCGGCGAGGAATGTAAACCTTTTTGTTATCAAAATTGTTCTAGAAGACAAAGTCTTTGTCAGTAAGGTCACCAGATGAGAAAAACAGATAGCATGGATGCAATATCTTTCAACAAACTTTTATATGTTATATGCGCAGTGATAGTGGTGGTTACTATAGCTGTGAGCGCATATTTCGTACTTTCTCTAGATGCAAAGAGTAAAGAAATGAGTATGAATAAGTATATTTCAAGTACAAACAACAAGAAGATTGAAGCTTTGGCAACCCTAGAGGCAAAGTATCACTCTATGAATGATATAGAACAAAGACTAGGTGAATATTTGCCTCAGGGGAAGGAAACGTCAGAACTCATCAGAGGTCTTGAAAGCTTGGCGGTTGAACAAGGCATCGGTTTTAAGGCATACACAGTGGATGATAACAAAACAACAAATGCCACTGTGGCGAATGGGGACATTCAGGTGAAAAAGATCGACAACTACTATGTGCTTCCAATAAAGATAGAACTAGATGGTAGTTTTGTGAAAATCAATGAGATGATGAAGAGTATAGAAGGCTACAATCGGTTGATAGAAGTGAAGCAGGTTGATTATGAGAAAAGCATGGATACGCGTTCTGATGATGTGACGGCAAGTTTAAAGCTAAACGTTTATTTGAAACAATGAAAAAAGCAAAAACAAAGAAAAGTATGAATTTCAGTATATCAAAAGTAGCTCCTATACTCTTGGTTGTCGGGTTACTTATAGTTGGTTTGTCTTTAGTAGGATTTGGGTATTTTCTTTTTGTCAGATTACCTGAGGGCAGTATAGTTATAAAGACTGAGCAAGAAATCAGTGATATTTCGGTCAACTTTGATGCCGAGAAGTCAGCTACAATATTTGAACCAAATCCTCAGCTTCCAAATATTACACCTCCTAACTATAAAACAAAGAATCCATTTGCTCCTTTCTAGCCATGCTACTATCTGAATTTGACTTTAAACTGCCCGAACATTCTATTGCTACTCATCCTATGGAACCGCGAGACTCTGCAAGACTTCTAGTTGCTGATAGGCAAACGAGCAAGGTAAATCACACCCACTTTTATGACTTACCTAGCTTTCTTCGGAAAGGGGATTTTCTAGTCTTTAATAACTCAAGAGTTATACCGGCACGTCTTTTTGGGAAAGTTCATGGCAAAGACATTGAGATTCTCTTAATCTGTCAGGAGGGTCGGACCCTCGGAGCTCCGAGGGTCCGACCCTCGCAAGCAAACATCTGGCAGGCTATGGCGAAACCGGGCAAGAGACTGGATAAAGGGTCAGAAATTATTTTCAATGATAGGCTAAATGCGCAAGTCGTTGATATCACTGAAGGAATATTCCAGCTGAAGTTCAACCTTGTTGCAGCTGAGCTTTGGCAAGAAGTTGCAAGAATAGGCGAGATGCCACTTCCGCCGTATATATTAAAACAAAGGCATGAGAAACATGATGAGATAACTGATGAGCAAGATTATCAATGCGTGTATGCCGATAAACCGGGATCAGTAGCTGCACCAACGGCGGGTCTGCACTTTACGGAGGATTTATTAAAAAAAATTCAGGATAAGGGCTGTGACGTTGGATTCGTCGATCTTCATGTAGGGCTTGGGACATTTGAGCCGATACGGACAGAGAATATTGAGGACCATAAAATACACTCGGAATACTTTGAGCTATCACAGGATTTGACAAGTAAATTGAATAAGGCGAAGAAAGAAGGACGGAGGATTATCGCTGTCGGAACGACTACAGTGAGGGTTCTGGAATCTTGTCATAAAGATGGGGTCTTAGAGCCGAAATCCGGCGAAACAAATATTTATATCTATCCCGGTTACAGATTCGGATTCGTTGATAGTATGATTACGAACTTTCACTTACCGAAGTCCTCACTACTACTTCTCGTCAGTGCCTTTTGGGCACGAGAGGAGATATTGGGATCCTATCAGCAAGCTATAGAAAACGACTACAGATTTTACTCCTATGGTGACGGGATGCTGATAATATAGTTGATAGTGAATCTTCACTGTTCTATAATTGTTAACGTTCCTTGTGTCACGTAGCGCTGATTCTACGCCGGACCTAGGTTGTGCTATCGACCGGAAAGCGGAATCAGAGTGGCAAGAAAAAAGGAATCTGTCTTGAGCACGGGCTCGTATACTTTCTAAAGAGGCAGAAAGAAGGCAGCAGTCTCCTAGCGGCAAAGTATCAAAGAAAAAAAGCAGCAGGAAGTACCCGAAAAATGTAAAAACAGCCTCGAATAAAGAGGGATGTACCCGTTAGTACGCATCCCTCTTTCTTTTTATTTTTAAAAATACCCTTTATCTCTTGACGAGTGTAAGTATAATGAAGATATGAATAGTGTTATAACTAAGGGAGACGTCAGAATAGATGACTATAAAGGCATCATTGACAACTCTCTTTTTGATGAATTGAAGACACTCGCTGAGAAGCTAAGGCATGTCAGGGTTTGCCATATCAATGCAACCTCATATGGAGGGGGAGTGGCAGAAATCCTGCAGAAAGAAATCCCTCTGGCCAGAAGTCTGGGGCTGAACTTTGACTGGAAAACTATTACCGCTGAGCCGGCATTTTTTGATGTGACGAAGAAGATTCATAACGGACTGCAGGGTGCAGATCTAGAGATATCAGCAGAAGAGTGGCAAACATATGGTACCTGCAACATCGGTTTGGCAGAACAGCTGAGAAGCCATGAGTATGATGTTCTCTTCGTTCATGATCCTCAACCGGCCGAAATCATTGCTTGTTTTGGCGAGAACCATTCGAAGTGGATATGGCGTTGTCATATAGATACTTCTGAGCCGAATCAAGGTGTGGCTGACTACTTTCTGAAGTTCCTGCACATGTATGACGCCTCGATATTTACTATGCAGGACTATGTTTTCAAAGGATTAGACGGGGAGACATTCATTATCCCGCCGGCCATTGATCCTTTGAGTGATAAGAACAGGACTATAAGCAGAGAAGAGGCGAGGGGAATAGTTGAAAGATTTGGCATAGATACTACCCGCCCCTTGGCTACTCAGATTTCCCGTTTTGACCCATGGAAGGACCCCATCGGCGTGATAGAAGCTTACAAAGTTGCTAAGGAGAGCATCCCTGGTTTGCAGTTGGCCCTCATCGGTTCTATGGCGAGTGATGATCCGGAGGGAGAACAGATATACAATGTTGTAAAAAAACATGCAAATGGAGACAAAGATGTCTTCCTGCTGACCAATCATGACGGATTGAACGATCTAGAGGTAAATGCCTTTCAGACTTACTCAGACGTTGTCATCCAGAAGTCCATCAAGGAAGGCTTCGGGCTTACAGTTTCAGAAGCGCTCTGGAAAGGGACACCGACCATCGGTGGTAATGTCGGCGGTATACCGACACAGATAGAGGACGGCAAGACAGGATTTCTGGTAAGTAGTCCCGAGGAATGCGCTGAGAAAATAGTATATCTTATTCAAAACAAAGAAGAGGCTCACGAGATGGCAAAGAGAGGGAAAGAAGTAGTAAGGCAGAAGTTTCTCCTGCCCCGACTACTACGAGACGAGCTGAGGGTGATAGAGAAACTGACTCAGTAGTCTCTATACTACTTAGCTGCATTCTGCCCAGCCACTCTTCCGCTGGACCAGGCAAACTGGAGGTTATATCCTCCTGAGTTACCGTCTATGTCGAGCACTTCTCCGCAGAAGTACAAGCCGGGAACTATTTTTGACTCCAGTGTCTTCGGGTATACTTCGTCTGTCTTGACGCCTCCCGCTGTCACCTGAGCTTCTTTGAACGAGTTCGTATCTATAACCTCGAAGTCCCAAGCCAGAATGGTCTGGACTATCCTTTTCCTCTCATTTGCCGAAACTTCAGCACACCTTTTGTCTATGTTCTCTATTCCTGCACTCTTTAAGACGTGTGGGATTAATCTTTTTTGTAAAAATCCGAGGAAACTAGTTTTGAGTGCTTTTTTATTCAGCATGTTGAATCTGTCTGTGAGGAACCTATCCAGCTTGCCTTCATCAAATCCGTTCAAAAGAGTTAGTCTGAGAGTGACACTTTCTCCATTCAAAATATGCTCTTTTGCGCGTCTGCTGAGCTTCAGTATAGCCGGACCGGACACTCCATAATGGGTAAAGAGTATTTCTCCTGGTTCCTGTGTCACAACATTTTCGTCAGAGAGAAGTGTCGCAGATCCGTCTATTTTCACACCCTTTATATCCTCGAAGAAGTCTCCCCTTAGTCTCAGCTGTACCAGTGAAGGCCATGTAGGTGTAACTGTGTGACCGAGAGACTCGGCAAGAGTATATCCGGACCCGTCAGATCCTAGAGCCGGCATTGCTTTCCCGCCCGCAGCGATGACAACTTTGTCGAAAGTTTCTTCTGCCTGGTTACTAAACCTAACTTTGAACCCGCCATCTATCTTCTGTATATTTTCAACCTTTGTTTCATACATTATCTTGGCTCCGAGATCCTTAAGTCGATGTGTGAGGATGTCGACAACACTGGAGGCTTGGTCGGACATAGGGAATACCCGTCCTCTCTCCTCGACTTTTGTGACGACGCCTAGTTTATTGAAGCAGTTGATGGTTTTTCTGTTATCAAACTGGGCGAATACATTATTTGTGAAGAGGGGATTGCTACCATGATAGTTTTCGCTCGTTATGTTCATGTTTGTAAGATTGCAACGGCCGTTTCCTGTGACCAGCACTTTCTTGCCCAGTCGCTTCTCTTTCTCAGAGATAGTAACAGAAGCCCCGCTTTCCAGCGCCGATATGGCCGCCATCATACCTGAAGCCCCTCCACCTATAACTAATATATTTTTCTTTCCCATAGCCAGTGTATTTTACAACAAAATGGAGGATGAGTTAAGGGGGATTTGCATTATTTTTGTGCTATAATCTGTTTATGGAAATTACCTTCAGAAAATATCAGCCATCTGACAAAAAAGCCTTCATTCGATTTACCGAGGAGAATCGCGAATATTTAATGACAGTCGACGACGAAAATCTTTTAACAATTGAAAAGGGTTATGGCAAAGTTTACGCGGAGGATTATTTGAAAAAGGCTAAGGATTCGGGAGGAGAAGTCCTGATAGCAGAAACTGGTGGTAGGCTTGTAGGTTGCGGTGTTGGGACTATCAGGCTCTTAACAGATAAAGAGAAACTTAGATACAATACTGAAAACTATAAAATGGGCATAATTAGTGACCTTTTTGTATCCGAAGAGTGCAGGCATCATGGAGTCGGCTCAAAACTGATTCATGAATTTGAGAAATTCTTCAAAGAAAAAGGCTGTAAATATTCCCGCATGGAAGTCTTTGGCAAAAATGAAAAGGCGCATGAACTCTATACCTACCTGGGTTATGGAGAATATGCGGAAGATCTCTACAAAAGAATCTGATAGTACTGGGGAATAGAACTCTTTGTATACTTGTTTAGATTTTTTGGCTGTCTTAAAATTAAAAAATGACCCAAGTGATAGCCAAAATCAAAGAAAAGTTTGCCAAATGGGCGGTTCTCAAGGAAGAAATTCATTTTGAAAAAGAGGGTCCGTTTTTTAAGGAACGAGAAATTTGGTGGACTAGCATAGGATTTAATATTGGATTTGAGCAGAGAGGAAAAAACGATAAGTTTGAAAGACCAGTTTTAGTTATTAAAAAGTTCAATCGAAATATTTTCTGGGGTATACCGCTTACAAGTAAAAGTAAAGAAGGTAAATACTATTATCCGCTTGTAGTGCATGGTATTCATGCTAGTGCAATTCTGTCTCAAATACGACTACTGGATGCAAAGAGGATGATTAGAAGGATTGAGATAATCGATGAAAGTCATTTTGAGAAAGTTAAAAATAAAATTTGTGCCCTAATAAAAAACGACCTCTGAAAGAGGTCTCGGGGCCCGAAGGCATTTTGTGCCTTTAATTATAGCCTAATATGCTCCTACGTCAAGAGTTAATTTAAAAACCGTGCTGGGGGGATTAAGCTTTGTATTTTCCACCATTAACTTTGTGCTATATTTCTCTATAATAAAGCTATGAAAGTTAAAACAAACTACATTATTATTCCACTTCTCGTCATCCTTGTGGCGGTTCTGGGAAGCCTCGCCACCACGCCCAACATTGCCAGCTGGTACAACCACCTAACTTTGCCAAACATCGCTCCGCCCGGCTGGGTTATCGGCCTGGTCTGGACGGTTCTCTACATTCTCATCG
>Ga0172369_10005657_pt1 | contig 15272 bp, 28 predicted proteins | sample LakKiv25m_FD_114539 | JGI IMG/M metagenome (GOLD analysis project Ga0172369, IMG submission 114539) | Freshwater microbial communities from Kabuno Bay, South-Kivu, Congo - kab_022012_11.25m | ecosystem: Environmental > Aquatic > Freshwater > Lake | place: Democratic Republic of the Congo...
GTATGGCAAGAATCGCTGCAAGCAACCCCTGCACAGTTATCTGTTTGCCAGCCTCTTGTACCGTTTCCGTCAAACTGACGGCTACTACAGCGTGACGTGCTTGCGCTTGCCGGTAAACTTGACCTGGGCAGGCACAAACTTGCCGACGAAGTAACCAGCCACCTTGCTGTCAGGCGACAGGCTGACGTTCTTCTCCAGGCACGTCAGATCAGCGTCAGAGCGCAGTACGCCAACATGATCGCGCAGGAACCCGCACGAGCCATCCTTGCGCTCAAAACACACCACAGCGTTCGCAACGGGCTTCCGACCACGCTTACCAGCCGGACCCTTGGCAGCCTTCGCAGCAGCCTTGGCAGCCTCGCACTCAGCCTTGAACGCAGCCACCAATTCGGCATTGTCCTTGTTCGGACAAGTACGAGCATTGTGACCAACCTGACCACACACACTACAACGACCCTGCTGACCAACCTGACGACCCATAAGAAACCTCCAACGATGCGGAATCATTTCCGCGTCAGTTTCGGGAGCCAATCTCCTTCAACCATAGACACAGTATACTCGACCTTGCCTAAGAAGTCCATCAAAAAATGCAGCCCATCTTCTTTTTCTTCGAAGGTATTGAATCGCTTGAGAAACTTTCATCTTTGGAGGCAGCTCAGATCATCAACAAGATCGATCTTTTAAAACGTTCCTTAGATTTCAAGTCCAACAACAGTTTCGTTAGCCCTGTCAGTGGTACAAATCTGCTTACATTGATGGAGGTCACATAACATTACACAAGGTTGAACCACAACTGGAAAGAACACACAAAATGCAATTGCAGCAATTACAAAGAACAGCCAGCCAACACTATTACGACCTTTCAATAACATGCTCACCTCTTTAAAGAACAATACCAGCCTCTAGCAATTCGGTCATATGCTGCATACGATCTTCTTCATTGCCAAGATACAACGAAAGATCTGTTCGAACGGTTACGTTATATCCAAACTTTTTTGCATCCTTAGCAGTAGCAGACACACAATATGGCATTACCAATCCGCAAATTTCTACATCGGTAATTCCATCAACCTTTAACAGATTGTCAATGCTGGTTGCCTTGTTGCCATTTGTATCAAAGAAAGGACTGAAGGCTTCCTTATTATCTTCAATTCCCTTGCTGAATACATGATACGACGCATTCTTGGGAAAGTGCAATCCCTTATGAAACTCTGCACCCACGGAACCCTTTACACAATGAATCGGAAAAGGACCACCAGCAGTAGTAAACGAACAATGGCCATTAGGGTGCCAATCCTTCGTGTATACCAAAAGATCGTAATCTACATTATCGATTCGATTACTGATCTTCTCGATAAACTCCGCATTGGCTCCAGGCACAGCAAGGGCGCCACCTTCGCAAAAATCGTTTTGAACATCGATAATCAAGAGCGCCTTTTTCATTTACTTTCCTTTCTCTGCTTCTTTTGCTTCTTTTGCTTCCAATAAGACGATAACCAACCGTCTTGATAGTCTTCGACTAGTTCATCATATACGCTAGCTGGAACAACCTTTTCAATCTCCAATAGGTTTCCTTGCACAAACCACTTTCGAATTTGAGAAGAGCTAATTGCTCCCTCTGGACGATCAACTAAATATACACCACAGATCTTATGAATCAACGGACTTGCTCGCCAACTCATATTCATCTGCAATTCTTGATATTCGTCACTTCCAACGATTACAAAGTACTTGTTCCATTCGTTTGTTTCGTTGTCTTTCTCGACTCTAGCAACAACCTGACAAAGTACCTCAACAAAATACACATATTCGCTAAAGATTACTTTGACCTTGGGATTGTTCTCGAAGGCATCGCTTGTCCAACTGAATCTGGTAATGTAGTCTGCCATTGGCTTATTTACCAAAGGATTCTTGCCACAGGGCAGAACATATAGCTTATCGAGATTTAGATCTTTGATTGCCTTTTCTGCAACATAGATATGGCCATTGTGAATTGGATTCGCTGATAAACCTAGTAATCCAATGTTCATCGTTAACCCTACAACGTACCAAAATATGCCGCCACCTTTGCATCTAGGATTGTATCAGGTCCGACCATATCTTGCAAGAGATTTATGTCAATATCTGAATCGACCGTAAAGCATTGAAGATTCAGAAGAATTTCTGTCTCTTCTCGCTTGGGGCTTGCAATGACTTCGGGATCGACAGTAGCTTGCACTAGCCAAACGATTTCGCTTGTAATTCCAGGGCTTGAAGCAGTCTTTGTAACCGAATCAATTGAAAGGATCTTAAATCCTGTTTCCTCAAGAAGCTCTCGCCTTGCCGTATCTTCAACAGATTCACCAGAATCCATCAAGCCAGCAGGAAATTCAACCACTTCACAGCCAACAGCCGGTCGATACTGCTTGACAAGCAAATAGCGATCAAGATCTTCGATAAACGGAATGATTACAACTGCTTCTCGATTGTTCTTTCGAGAAACATACTCCCAATCAATCTTTGTGTGACAATCCTCAGATTCCAACCACTTGACGTGAAAATCAATAAAGCGTCCCTGATGAAAAAGAATGTCAGCTTGTGCGTTGAGCATTAAAACCTCGGACAAACAGGCACAACTTCATTCTTATGCTTCGAGCGCACAACCATAAGGTGAACCCTTGCAATCTGATCATTGGTGATCGGAGCATTATCAACAGCGGTTTCACCAAACAACCAACACAGACAATTATCAAGCACACCGTAAGAAGGCAAGCCCATTTCATCAACGTCGGTCTGACCAGCCCAAAGATCAGCACTAGGAGCCTTGTCAATGATTTCTGTGATTACTGGAACGTAAGTATGATCTCGAAGATACTTCGCAATTTCCCATACTTCCGTCTTGTAATACGCTCCGATGGGAAACAGATCTGCCGCATTGTCACCAAACTTCGTAGCATAGCCAACAGACTCTTCACTCTTGTTGCCAGTACCAATGACAAGAGCATCAAGATTCTGTGCCCATGCATACTGAAACACCATTCGCATACGAGCCTTCGTATTGCCACGAATCAGCGCGTTCATCTTGTCATCGTCAGAGTACAGCAGAAAATCCCAATTGTTCGCCTGATGGTGAAAGCTCTCAGTCAGATCTTCAATTCGCAAAGGCATCTTCCAAGCATCTGCCTGCATCTGAGCGTGCAAAAGGCTGTCCTTGCTCGACTCACAAGGCAAGGCAACAAGATGAACGTGTTCTTTGCCAAGTGTTCGAATTGCAAGAGCGCCAACAACAGCACTATCACAGCCACCAGAAAGACCAAGCACTACATCGGTCTTGCCAGCACCATTTACATACGAACGAATCCATCCACAAATCTGATTGACGGCATGTTCAGCATTGAAATAACGATTAAGCATCTTAATTCTCCATCTTCTTTCTGTTGTCGATCATGCAACCACATTCGAATCTTGGCTTGTTGTGAGTTTCACAGACCCCACAAAACCAATGACCAAGCGTACCAACTTCTTTGCAATTTACACGATCAAGATCATCATCTTCGGGTTCTCGACCAAAACGATCCTTGAATTCTTCAGCAGTCATTTCAACCTCTTCCCAGGTTCAGCCACAGCATAGCAGCACTCTCAGGCAATGTCAAGCTCCTTCTTGCAGCGCTCGATATTTTCCCTGCTTCCCAAAGCCTTGCCAATATTGTCGGACAACTTGACAGTTCCGACACAATTAGCTTTCGTAAGCTTAATAACGATATTCATCGGGTCCAATTCATCAACATCATGAGTGAACCATGTTCCAACAGCAAAAGAAGGAATCAGATCGTTAAACTTGCAAGCATCAACAATCTCGTAAACCTTATCAAAACTGCTGATTCCGTCAGAAAACACTACCTTCTTGGTCTTCGGATCGATTCCGTGCTTTCGATAATTGTCTCGCGCAAGCTGACAAAACGCAAAAACATCACCAGAATCATGACGAATTCCGTCATACAGCCGTGCGAAATAGCCATCGAATTCGTTGAAAAAAGCCTTGCTTGTCCAAGTGTCTGTCAGAGCGATACCAAGCTTGCCCTTATAGAAATTGCTCCAATCACAAAGAACATTAGCATTTGTACCAACAAAAGTACCACGAACAGAAGACAAAGCCATAAATAGCTCATGAGCCATTGTACCAACTGGTCTTACACCAAGCTCCATTGCAAGCTTAACATTACTGGTTGAAACGCTTTCTGCTCCACAAACATTGATAGCTGTCAATAGAAAATGCTTTTGAGCATCATAAGAAAACCTACGACGAGTACCAAACTCTGTAGGAAATGCATGAAATGCATATAGCTCATGCTGCTTAAATTGTACAATCTTCTTATAGCTGTTCACTGAATAGCTCAACGGAACCATCGGAAGACCACTCATTCTGGAACGAAGCTCAGAAATCATTGCCATCAGAGGCGTTTCCCAAAGGATAAGCCGTTCCCAATTACGAAAATACGAAGCAACCTTCACCTTCAAGCAGCCATCAACAACTTCAATATGAATATCATCAGGATAGAACTTGAAATTTCTCTGAAGCCATTCAAGATACAAATCGCTGAATAGATTCAAGCTCTTCAGATAGGCAATCTCTTCGTTGCTCACACAAAGTTGACTCATCATGCCAACTTGAATTTCGAGATTCTCTGCAAACTTCTTGATATCAAGCTCATGTTCGAAGGGCTTGCGAACAATAAGCTCATACTCAACAGGTACATTAGGATAACAAGCATGCACAAAATTTTGCATTGTCAGCTTATACAAATCTGTATCAAGAACACTGTTAATGATTCGCTCAGTAGACATTATTGAATTTCCTTTACTTCCCATCAAGCTTGTCGGCAATATCGTCAACTCGACAAAATATACCATACAAAACAAACAAAGCACCAATCAGCAAACTATCTGTCAGGGAGGCACCATAACCTCTTACCACCAATACAACTCCAGCAATCCAAAGCAACGTAATAAGTCTGAAAATTGCAATCGTCATTTGTTTCAGTTCCCTTAAAGATTGATAGCTACCCAAGCGCCAACTTCGACTAGCTTCCTACGACGAAGATGATCGACTGACCGAATGTTATCAAACAGATACGTAGCACAACCACGCTCACCATCAATAGGCTGAACCATAAAAATAACTGCTGCATGCTTATTTTCATCAGGCTCAAGATATCGCAAAACCTCATTAAACTGAATGCTGTAAATGAGATCCTCATAAACATTGGGCTTCGTTGAAGCAATCTGCTCAAGCTTGTCGAAGAACGACGGATCGATCTTAAACTTGGGATATCGAGTCAACTTACTATTGACAATATTGGGCGTTTGCTGGAAACAATAACGTCCCTTCTCGTCACCAAGAAAAAAGTAGGTGTTATTTGTCTCGCGCTCATAAAACAGATCATAACGATTGAGAACAGCAGGAATCGACAATTTTATTCTCCACTCAATTTCAGCATCAGTATATCAGAAGCCAAATTGCCTGTCAAGCAACTTGTGCAACACCTTAAAATCTTTACGATTCTTCTTGCTGACAACCACTGCTCGCCAACATCGAGAGTCTGTTAATGCTCGATTATCAAAGGCAACGATTGCTTCTTTTGCAGCCCTGATCAGTTTTTCGTTGTCAAATAAAGCGGTTGTCGTCATTATAGCTCTCCAAATCAATCAACTCAAGCTCAAAATCAGTTAGCCATCTACTCTTAATCAATCGATCTTTGAATGATCCAGTCGACATGCAAGAAACAATGCCTTCAGGCAGAATCAGATATGTAACATTATTGCGAGACACTTCCAAAATTAGAATCAGCCATTCATTGATCTTTTTTGTGTCTTTCAAATATGTTAATCGCATTACTTTGTTGACATACTTTTCTTCAAGCTCTCGACGTTCTTTGGTATTCATTGCTTTTATCGTTAAGACTTGACCAGCTTAAAATCTCTTTCGAAATCATACTGAGACATTGAATGCATAATCCCAGAATCATTTTCTAGCACAATAAGTTTTGCACTATCAAAACGCTTCTCAATTCCAACAACCGTATACAACGAAGAAGTCACGTAAAACTTGTTCGATGTTCCCATTCGCCATTCCCAAGGTTCTTGCGCTCTCCAACACCAATTAGAGCCAACGTAAATCTTGACTTGCTTTCGTTCTTGCTTTTCTTGTTTGACTTTTGCTTGCCATTTACGTTCAGTCATTCGGGTACCCGCCTAAAGTAATGCGGAAATTCACGACGTTCAATTGAAACGATTTCTCCGGTTACAGTATTCAAAAAGCGTGCAACTCTGCAACCATGCCTTCTCCATACTTCCGTTTCAATATAGATCAATAATTGTTCTGTAAAATTGCGATAATGAAGCGCATGTTCAACTCTCAAATAAGATCCTTGCAATTTCGGTTCAAAAATAATCGCTGCCGGTTGATTTTTCACTCGATTACCTCGAAATTGTCAAGAAAGCGTTCAAGCGCCAACGATCTGATCTTTTTGGCTGTCTCAAGATTCAAAACAGTCACTCGATAGCTCATTGCTGGCAGATAAAAGATCTCAACCAAAAGAAGCTTACTGTCAATCAATCCAAGCTTGGTAAGACTGTCAACAACATCTTCTGACAGATCTACTCTTGCTCTATACACTGCACCAACTTTTGCATCTTCGAGCTTCCACTTCATGCCTAGAGTATAGCCGATCAAAACCCGGCTGTCAAGGTTTCCTTTCCAGAACTACAGCGCTAGTTATTTCAGAAGTCAAATACCTTTTTAACATGGAAGTTTTGTCAATATGTCACAACAAACAAATCCGCACGTACTTGCTGATGAATATGCTACTCTAAAATCTCAACAAAAGCTACTATTAACAAAAATTGACGGTTTCCGTGAAAGCTTCGGAAAAATGGTAGAAGAGGGAAAAGCATTCTTCTCTTACTCCAAACAATTTGAAAAAGAAATCTTGAATTACAATGGCTTTCAAATATGGGCTGAATATTGTGATGGTAACATTCTGATTGTCAACTGGAAAGTCGATGGACCTCACAAGGCTGAATTGCACGTCCATGAAGATTCGAATGAAATGATTGTCGTCGAAGGTGGCGAAGCGATCTTGCATCTTGAAAGTCAATCGATTCCTCTCAGCAAAACACAATATCGAAACATCGCATACTTAAAACCCAAAGACATTCATTCGTTAGAAATCATCAGCAAAGATGGTGCATATGGCTACGCAGTACTTATCCCGCCTGATTTTGGCTTAGTAGCCAAAGACAACAAATGTATCTACAAAAATCTCTTCGGAACCTGCCACGGACACGACAATTGCCGTTTTTCTCAATAGTTATAGTTGAAAGAAACGACGCTCTAAAATACTACGAATTCTACAACCTGAAGGGATACTCAAAGAATGCCACCAGAAAAACAACTGATGACAAACGAGAACGTAAAAGAACTGTATAGCTGGATGGGTGGCGTCAACGAAACACTAAAGAATCTCAGCGCTTCCGGTGAAAAGATGGAAGAGCAGTTGATTCAGCGCATCGAAAACAACCATAAAGAAAGCATCGAAACGAACACAGAAGTCAGTAAATTTAGGCTAGATTATACTGCTTTTAAAACTGAAATCGAAACGTCTGTCAAGGAAAAAGCACGGTTTTGGGGAATTGTAGCAGTAGCCATTGCTTCTCTTGCCGCTCTCCTGACAGCAGCAAACATTGTTATTCAACTTGTAAAGTAATCTATCTTCCCATTTCTTCGTCAGATAAACCAAAAACATTATTGTTGACAGAGCCAGCTATAGCGCCAGATGACATACCAGAAGATTCAGTCAATCCTTCTTGATCATACAATTCATCTGCTCTATGCCAACCAGAAGGCGCGCCATTGGAAGCTTTGACTGCATTATTGTTCTTATCCCAATAGGATACTTGATACGTATATTGTCCACCCTCTTCTATTTTATCTTCAACAACTCCATATACATTGAGCGGCTTTACAAAAACAACACTGCCGATCCAATGTTCTTGATCGATTGATTCTTGAAACACACCAGCCCCAGGAGGCGCTGACTTGCTTCGTTCTTTTGGCGGGTTTACCACAAATGGCTTACCGGTCTTTACCGGCTTCTTGCCACCCGTTAGAATAGCGTTTTTACGCTCAGGATAGCCTTTTTTCACGCTCTTCTGGTAGTCATAGGACTCTTCTAGGGTTTCATTTACAAAATCGTTCCAGAGGGCATTATAAGCGTCATTTGGCAATTATTTTCAGTCCTTATTCATCACTTCTTGCCACAAGTACGAGCATTATGACCGGGCTGACCGCACCTACCGCATACTCGACCTGAAGGCTTCTTTTCCTTCTTAATTAGCTTATTCGAAGCCTTGGGAATCTTGCCCTTCTTCTTGGGCATCTTGTCTTCATCAAGAGATTCGATAACCTCAACAGTTGGATCGACAATATCGTCTAGCACGTCTTCGTTCTGTTCAAGCTTCTTCTTGCCACCTCTAGCAGCAATACCACCACTCATAAGAATGCCCTCGGACCAAAAATGCTTCGAATTATGCTTATTAGTTGTAAGATAACATTCAATGACAGGCTGATTGTCTGCTTCGATAAACTTGTGATGAATACAACTGCCAAACGTCATATCATATTTGTTTTTGGCGTTCTTTCGAACCTTGCCAGAAGCCATAACTGTTGGAGCGTTCAAATAAGTAATACATCGATCAAGAATTTCTTGATTGCTCAATCCTTGTTTCTGAAGTTGCTTCCAGTCGACCTTGATATAGCCTGCAATTACCCAAGTGCTTGTTCCATATCCAGGCACAGTAAAGACGCTGCCATGATATCGACCCTTCTTAAAGACCGTATCCTTTGTAACAGGAAATATTCGATACTCTGGAATCTCTAGAAACTCGCACTTGAATTCATTGTCATCAGTCATTGAGAAGCTGCTTTCCATTCTTGCTGTTAAACTTGACATAAAGTGCATCTGACTCACCAAGTAACGTAAGTGTTCCGCCACTCTTGAGAGTCACAAGACTAAACTTGGTTGTTGGCGTGCAACCTTTGATCTTCTGTTCTCGCAAAAGCTTTTCATGCTGTGGGGAATCAACAATTCCTGCAACATCGCCAGAGTCTAGATAACGTTCTCGCACAAAATACGTATCAGCAACGCTATACGTACCTGTCTCATTACGAGTCACTTCCTGAACCTTCATCAACATTTTCTTCTTCCTTTTCTTGCATGGCTCGAATATATCCCAAGCCAATATTCCTTGCATCTTCAAGCGCACTAATCAAATTGGTTAGATTCGAAATGTACAAATCAATTCTCTCGTGCAAAAGATCTTCTCGTTCCTCCTTAATTGCCTCAACAATTGTTCTTGGCATATTTTGAAGATTAACCCTGGCATCTTCAAGGTGCCGAAACACAATGACCGGTGTATGGACCAGATCAACTGTCAAAGTTAGTTGTACTCTCTTGTTATTGTTCATATTGCTCTTGCACCTCTTCTAATTCGTAATCAAATAGGATAATGTTATATAGTTGCACTTCATGAACCAGACACAAAAAGCGTTCGAAATTACGACTATCATTCTCAAGCTGCATCAAAACAGTTACGAGAACGTTGTTTTCATTTAGCAAGTTGTAACTTTTTGAAGCTGACTTGATTATCCAAGCGCCTTGTTCATCTTTCTTTGGAGTTGCAAAGACTTCCTTACTGTACTTGATTTCATTGCGAATCTTATATGCTCTGCCAACTGAAATCATTACATTTCCACTTTCTCAAGCTCGTGTTCATAGCAAATAATCAAGTCCAACGATCCGTCGCTGGTGATCATGCAAAGATATCGTTCACCGTTACTATCTCGAATCATCTTGTTATCAATGATTATTACAATCAATTCACCACACTGGTCTGAATCGATTGCAGATCTAGATCTAGATCCGATGGCGCCAAAGCTAGCGCCAAAGCTAAAGCTGTTGTCCTTACGCTTAGTCATTACAAACTTGTAACCACTCCACCATCTACTATTGGTAATACACACATCACCATTTTTGAAGACTCGATATCTTGCCATTATGTCTAGTTGTCTCCAACCAGCTTCTTGCTTGCCTTGCGAAGAAAACGCTCTTCGGTATCGAAGATCATCGCAGGATCGTCAATCTTCATGATCCGATAAGGCTTCGAACCAACAGCGCTAGAAGCAACAGCATCGGATTCGTTTTCAACAACGATGAAAATATCGCTGCTGAAATCAATCTTGTTGCGAAACTGCCAATTAAGTTGGCGCTCGATCAACTGCTTGGCAGCAGGAGACTTGCGAACCATTACATAACTACCAAGAGTGAAAGTGGCTTCCGAATCAACAGCAGCGATGACCTTCATCGCGTACTTGTTCGTGACCATCTTGTTGTAGACGTTTTCGCTAGGAATGTAAGCAGGATCGGCAAGACCCTTGGCAGCAACTTCCTTCCAGTACTGACCAAGCTTCGCATAGTACTTACAGCAGATATGAAACACACGAGCCTTTTCGGCATCCCAAGTCTCATTCCACGTCTTTGCAGCGCGAATCTTGTCGTCATTGAATTGGTTTTCGATGTTCAGAAGATACTTGACCTGACCGGCAGTAAGACCGTTATTCTTGTTATGGTACTTTTGGAAGTCCTTGACGACAGTCACATAGTTGGCAGGAAGATTCGGAACGTTCAGAAGCTTTTCCAGGCGAGCAACGAAAGTGATATCTTCGACAATTTCGGGCTTTTGATACGCGGGGTAACGCTTCGACCAAGCCATATTCTTTTTCTTTCATTCCCAACCAACAGAAACAGTATAGCAGAGTCGGATCGGAATGTCAACGACTTATTTTTGAATTGTTTAAGTCGTTGAAAGCATTGAGGAAGATGTCAGATTCGAACTGACCAGACGCATTGCTCGTGCGCCTTACTGCTTTCGAGGCAGCTGCCTTACCAGCTAGGCTAATCTTCCAAAATTAAAAATACCAGCAATATCAATCACTTAGGCGGAATGTAGTCGATTCGAACGACTGAAGCGCCTTATTCAGACGCTTGCTCGCTTTCCAAGCGAGTGCCTACAACCAGACTAGGCGAACATTCCACTAAAACCTCAATAAAAACAATCACTTGCGGCGGTGGTTGAAAGATTCGAACTTTCGTGACCCGAAGGTCAGATTGGTTAGCAACCAATTCCGCTGACCACTACGGCAAACCACCGTAATTAAATACGTCGAAAACTTAATTTCAATACTATATACTAACGCAATATTCAAAGGACAAACAAAATGCAAACTTTAAATGTGACGTGTGCTACATGTAACAAAATCATTACTCGACGCATTGGCGACTTTTCAAAAAAAGTGCGAGAACAATTTAAAAAAGAGGGCATGATTACCATTCCCGTTTTTTGTAGTCAAAGCTGCCTCTTTAAACATCGCGAAACATCACTTTTCGTTTGTTGTCAACAATGCAATAAAGAGTTTTATAAAACTCCCTCCCAAATTAGATCTAAAAATAACTTTTGTTCTCATTCTTGTGCTGCCACCTACAATAATACGCATACCCCTAGAAATCGCCTTTCCGGCTTACGTCGTTCAAAGCTTGAATGCTGGCTGGAAGGGCAACTCACAACACTTTATCCGAACCTCGAAATTCACTTCAACCGCAAAGACGCCATCAATTCAGAACTCGACATTTACATTCCATCTCTCAAGCTAGCTTTTGAACTGAATGGCATCTTTCACTATGAACCAATTTTCGGTGAAGCAAAACTTCAATCAACTCAAAACAACGATCACCGTAAATTCCAGGCTTGCGGAGAAGCAGGAATTAGTTTGTGCATTGTTGACACTAGCGCACAAAGATACGTTAAGCCTCGCACCTCTCAAAAATATCTAGACATAATGCTGTCAATTTTAAAAGAACGAGTGCATCAGCCCACCTAGGGTGATTCGAACCTTCGGACCCTGTTTTGGCAGGGTCACTCCCTTAGCGGGGTGCTGACCTACCATTAGTCCACTCTTCCAACTGACACTATCCTACTCGATCACTACTCAGTTGTCAACAGAAAACTGATAGACGCTCTAGTGGCTGTGACGCTCATGGTGGCTTGATTCCTCGTCCCCATGTTGGCAAACTTGTTCAAGTTCTGCCAGCAGCATCGGAATACACTTAGTGCATACGTTGGTTTCGGGGTTAACAAACTGGCATCTACCAGCTTCACTAAGCAATGTCTGAGGTGTTTGAGGAATCATTTCATACGCTTGACAGCCAGTGATACACGTACAGATCGGAGCACCAGTAGCAACAGAAAGACAATTCGACAGAGTTACATTTCCAATTTGCATTATTCTTTTCCTTCCTCAATCAAAGCTACATCAGCAGTTAATAGCGCGCTTGCAGCACTTGCAGCATTACGCAAAGCAAAAATTACAACCTTTGCAGGATCAATAATTCCCTTCGAATACATATCAACAAATTCTTCACTTAGGAAATCATATCCCAAATTTGGACTATGTGTATCAACTCTCTTTGTTCCATACCACGTTCTCTTGCTGGTTCTCAGAAGATGCGGAATAACGTTATATGACTTCAAGCCTGCATTCTCAACCATCTTTAGAATTGGAGCATAACAAGCTTCCAAAAGAGCATAATAACCTAGCTGCTGTTCTTTTGTGATTAATGAATTTACAGAGTTTCTCGATTTCTGTAAATTACAAGCGATCTTTGCCAAAGTACAACCACCACCGGGAACAACACCCAAAGCTTGTGCAGCCTTGACAGCTTCCAGAGCATCTTCAATGCGATGTTTCTTCTCAATCATTTCTACTTCAGTTGAACCACCAACACGAATGACAACAACACCACCGTTCATTCGAATCATTCTTTGATGATACATTTCTGCATTGACTGGTTCCGTTGCAGCTTCATACAAAGCTTTAATATCGGCTAGTCTTTGTTCGATTGCTTCTTGTTTTCCGCCAGTACCAATCAGCGTGGTATTGTGTTTATCAATCTCGATTGTCTTTACAATACCAAAATCAATCAACTGAATATCTTCTAAAAGATCACCTTTGTCTCTTCGAAAGTATTTTGCTCCTGTGGCAATAGCAAGATCTTCAAGGATATCACGACGTTCCTCGCCATACCTGGGAGCCTTTACTGCAACAACCTTTAGTGATCCTCGAAGAGCATTTGCAACCAAAGCAGCAAGTGCTTTTCCTTCTACTTCATTGGCAATAACAAGAAGAGGCTTGTTATCACGAGCAATCAACTCTGCTGCGTTCTTGATTTGCATTGCCTCGGACAGATCATAATCAGTGACCATTACTCTTACGTTTTCATAGCGTACTAGCTTTCGACGTTCATCTGTGATAAATGCGTTTGATAAATATCCAGAATCAAAGCGAAAACCTTCTAGAGCATCAATGGTTGTCTCTACGCTTCGAGACTCTTCGATTGTAACAACTCCATCCCTACCAGCAGCCTCAATGGCTTTGGCAACTAGTTTTCCAATCACCTTATCGTTATTGGCAGAAATTGTAGCTACGTTCTCAACATCTTCAATGGTTTCAATGGATCGAGCAACCTGCTCAATCTCTGTCACAACCGTTCTGACTGCCAGATCGATTCCCTTCTTAATTTCAACGGGAGACACGTTTCTAGCGATATGCTTGCTTGCCTGTTGCAAGATTGCATCTGCTAACACCGTCGTCGTTGTAGTGCCATCTCCGGCGTCATTTGAGGTACTTTCTGCCGCTTGTTTGATTATGCTGGCAGCGGTTTGCTCGGCAGGATCATCAAACTGGACAACACGAGAAATTGTAATACCATCTTTTGTGATAATCGGACTTCTTCCATCACCGTGAAGGATTACGTTTCTTCCTCTCGGACCTAGCGTAGAGCCAACGATTTTTGCTAGCTTTCTGGAAGCGTTGAGAGACTTGCTTCGAAGCTCTTCATCAAAACACTGTAATTGCTTGCTCATTCAACAACTCCGTTTTGCTTGTAATCAATTGGGAAATATTCGCCATTAACGTTTAGCGGAAAAATTACGATTTCACCTTTTATGATTTCGTGATCGGTAATGTCTCGCGGATCATCTTTTTCGATTACTAATTCTACCCAACCTTCTTTGGCATTAGCTCTCTTGACTAACCAGGACTTATTACAATCGCCATTGATGACAGCGAAACAACGATAGACTCGATAATAAAACCCATTATGTTCTCGAATATCTTCGCTTTCGTAATCTAAGTAATCTACAGTGATGTACTTTTCTTTGTTCTTATAGGCTTCGCACAGATCAATATGGTGCATTATTCCTCTTCATCTGGTTCTGTTTTTGCTCCAACCGACACAACCGATACTGTCCAACTTACGCCTAACTCTGGATTCTCATAAAATCGCTTGCCTACTCGATACTTGTTGGCATTCGTTCTAGAATACGTTGTTCTTGTTAACGTAATTGGTCGAAGCCTGAAAGCAATGTTTATTTTTGGATCTGCCTTGTATTCTTTTACGATTGTTTCAACGGACTTAATACGATCAAGAATCAATTGCAGTTGTTCGATATTTTTGACTGTTCCGTCAACATCGGCAACTAAAATGCCATCAGCCTTCTTTGGATTATCATCGCCACCTTCAACGATAAGTTTCAGAAATTCACCGTAACGTTCACCAAACAATCCAGAAAGCTTGACATAGTAATTTGCAATCTTAAATCCACCAATCGAGAACGTTCCTGCTGCTGTACGGAATTCGTCGTACTTGGCGAGTTGATTCATTACGTCCTTGGAGATTCTATCTGGATATCGATAACCTGGAACAAGCTCCTGAACGCGGCTGGTAAAGGCTTCGCGCTCTCTTTGAATCACGTCAGCTAGCTGTTCTGTTGACAATCTCGCTTGACTTATAAGACGAGTTACGACAGCTTCAGATTCTTCTGGTGTCATTCCTACTTGCTGAAGTCTCCCGTACAACTTGTCCTTGTCCATCCAGTTTTCAAGAAACTCGAAATTCTCCTTCTTCATGGAAATTCCAAACTCTTGACCGGTCTTTAATGTAATCGCGATATCTGCCTTTGGTTCCGGAAAGCCTCCAGCAACAGATCTAGCGCCTACAACTTCGTATGTTCCAAGATCGCCCAAAGACAACGATTTTGGACCATCAGCACAAATAGTGTTGATTGCGTTAGCTAGAAATCTTTCTGAATCTTGACCAGAAAATGTAACTGGCTGTTTA
>Ga0172369_10005659_pt1 | contig 15270 bp, 18 predicted proteins | sample LakKiv25m_FD_114539 | JGI IMG/M metagenome (GOLD analysis project Ga0172369, IMG submission 114539) | Freshwater microbial communities from Kabuno Bay, South-Kivu, Congo - kab_022012_11.25m | ecosystem: Environmental > Aquatic > Freshwater > Lake | place: Democratic Republic of the Congo...
AATTCGCTGGCAAAAGGCCGCCAGCGAACCGGGTCGCTGGCCGTGGAAAAGTCGCAAACCCAGCGACTTTCCCACCGCACTCCCCTTTGCCCACAAGCTCCACAGGCCTCATCAGTTTTGATAGAAAAATTCAAAGTCAAAACCGAAAGTTCAGACTCATACCTCTATTGGAATTGACTTTGTGCCGTCCGTCGCCCGGCACCGATATTAACTTTTTTCGCTGTCGCTTATCTTCGGTACCCCAACTGCAAAATTTTTTTGATGAACCCAGACGAATCCAGCCTGCGCCTCGACAAATGGCTTTGGGCAGCACGTTTTTTCAAGACGCGGAGTCTCTCGGCTGCGGCAATCGAGAACGGCAAGGTCCTGGTTAACATGCAGCGCGTCAAACCCGCCAAAGAAGTGCGGCGTGGTGACTTGCTCGATATCTCGAGCGGCGATCAGCGTTTTATGGTGCAGATTGCCGGCATCAATGATCAACGCCGCCCAGCTGTCGAAGCGCGCCTGCTCTACGAGGAAACACCGCAGAGTCTCGCCAAGCGACAACAGTTCCTGGAAATGCGCAAGCTTGCTCCTGTACCCGGTTCAAACCTGCACGGGCGACCGACCAAAAAAGCCGGGCGGCAAATCCGGCGACTGTCGGATTCTGGCTGAAAAGACGAACCTCAGATCATTTGCGCGGCAACGCAAACATCACCGGCAAATTGGCAGTGGCCCCGACAACTGTTTGCTGATCAGGCGGCCACGTCCTTTGGCAAACAGTCCTTGGTGGACAAACCGCCGAAGCGCTCGTAAAAATAATCCGCCGCTTCAGGCAATGCTCCGTCGGCAGTCTCCAATTGATCCATCAGATACCTTTCCGCAGCGCATTGGGTAACGCGATACAAGTCGTGACAGATACAGCGCGCAATATCGCCGGGCCAGTCCCTTGGGAGTAGTTGCGGCGGGAGTTGCGGGTCGCGCAGCAATACGCGGCGGAACTCATGCATCAACAGGGTGCGGATAACAAAGCATTGCTCCGGGTCGAGCGCGCGGGCTGCTTTCAGATTGGTCAGCAATGGCCGAAAGCGCTCGATATAGCGCATGTAATCCGCGGCGATTTCCTTTAAGTTCCAGCAATCATGCACCAGGTCTTGCAACGGGATGCTGTTACTTGGCCGCAAAGTTCCCCCCTGCATTACAACAACCTTGTCGAGAACGCCATTGCCCTGCAGGATGTCGAACAGGGAATCGCTACTGTCCGATGGATGCGCCAGGACTCCGGGAGCAATGATTCCATACCCCTCCCAAAGTAGATCCTTGCGCAAGACTTCGCGTTGCGCAGCGGTAAGTTTTCCGCTGGTCGTCAACACCAGTTGCCACCCTCCGGCCCACTGGGTCTGCGGCTGATCGTAAATACGTCGGTAGGCATGTTCGAACCGGCGACGACCGGTTACCGTCAAGCTGTAATAGCTTTTCCGCCCTCTCTGCTCGGCGACCAGCCAATTCTCCTTGGCGAGGCGAAACACGCTGGTACGAACCATGCGGGGATTCAGTCCAAGCGGCGCAACAAGGCGGATGAAACTGCCAAGCCATACCGTGCCGCCATGCGGCGCGATCGAGTCGCCATAAATAGTGATGATGAGAGAATTGGCGCGGACTTTGCGCTCAGCCAAAAAGCTGTCTACCCATAGACCGACAGCACGGCTTTTCATGTTTGGTTTTAAATGTGCTGATCGCTATAGGTCAACAGGTTTCAAGTGCGCCGCTTGCGCATATGCTTGCCTGGCGCTGATAGTTTTCTATCTTGCGGTTGACGCGACGGGGACTGAGACGAGGTCTTGGCTGCATTGCCCGGAAGTTTTTTCGGTCCCATGCTGATCTCGATTTCAATGATTTCGTCCCACTGGGCGTCCGTGCGCAAACGCTCCGGGATGGCCAGCAACTCGCGCAGCCTGGCCTGCGGGTTAACTTGGGGAGTGCGCGGTGGTTCCTCTGTCGTCATACGCTTTTCCTTACTGAAACACCCTGCTGCTTACAGAAAGCACGTTTTTCATCCGCGCTCAGCCGCTTCATCTCGTACTCTGCCTTCAATGCCGCAGATCTGTCAGGATACTCAACACTCAGCAACAAACGCCTGGGCGGATGGGAGCGCGTGTAACGAGCACCTTTCCCGTTTTCGTGTTCCCGATAGCGTTGCGTCAAATTCACTGTAATGCCGGTATAAATACTCCCGTCCTTGCATTCAATCATGTAAAGAAACCAAGCCATCCTAGCATTTAGGAAAATAAAAACACAAGCACAAAGCTATCCCTTTGTCAGATCGGCGATTTTACCTCTTTGGCAAGATTATGTCCGTCGTGCACAGGAATCATGGACAAAATTTAGGCGAATGCCACTCATCGATCGACAAAATCTGAAGAATCTCGTCACACGACGTCCCTGCATTACGACGCTAAAGTTCCACACAAAATGCAATCAGCTAGGATTCTTGTTCAAATGATTCTGACAAGCTTTTGTTATAATAGAAACATTGAATGCACCGCATTGTGAACATGGTCCTGAGTCGTTCACGGTGAAACGGTTGCGGCGACGAGAACGCACCTCCCTGCCTGAAGCGCATCGCGAGTTCTGGTGGCGCGTTTGTTTTGCTGTATTTTTTCGGAAAAGTTGATTATGCCGGCGATTACTTTGCCTGACGGTTCCAGACGCGATTACCCGCAACCGGTCACGGTAGCGGAAGTGGCGACTTCGATCGGTTCCGGCCTGGCCAAAGCGGCCCTGGCTGGCTTGTGCGATGGCAAATTGGTCGATACTTCGCACCGTATCGAAAACGATACCAGCCTGACCATCCTCACCGACAAAGATGCCCAAGGCATAGAAATTCTCCGCCATTCGACTGCCCATTTGCTCGCCTATGCGGTCAAGCAATTGTTTCCAGATGCCCAGGTAACTATCGGCCCGACCGTGGAAAACGGTTTCTATTATGATTTCGCCTACCAGCGCCCGTTTACGCCAGAAGACATGGTGGCAATCGAGAAACGTATGGCGGAACTGGCCAAACAGGATTTCCAGGTAACCCGTGAGGTTTGGCCAAGAGACAAAGCCATCGAATTCTTCAAGTCGATCGGCGAACACTACAAGGCCGAGTTGATCGAAGCAATTCCTGCCGGCGAACAGATCTCTCTTTACCGCGAAGGTGATTTCGTCGATCTATGCCGTGGCCCGCACGTGCCTTCTACAGGTAAGCTGAAGGTCTTCAAACTGATGAAACTTGCCGGTGCCTACTGGCGAGGGAATCCGAAAAACGAGCAATTGCAGCGCATCTACGGCACGGCATGGGCGAGAAAGGAAGACCTTGATGCCTATCTGCATATGCTTGAGGAAGCTGACAAGCGCGATCACCGCAAGCTGGGACGGCAACTTGACCTATTCCATCTCCAAGACGAAGCACCCGGCATGGTGTTCTGGCATCCGCACGGTTGGAAAATCTGGCTGGAAATCGAGCAATACATGCGCGGAATCCTTGCTCAGCACGGTTATCGGGAAGTCAAGACGCCGCAAGTGATGGACCGAGTTCTCTGGGAGAAGTCGGGGCATTGGGAAAATTACCACGAGAGCATGTTCACAACTTCTTCTGAAAACAGGGACTATGCGGTCAAACCGATGAACTGCCCGGGACATGTGCAGATATTCAACCAAGGCATCAAAAGCTATCGCGAACTGCCGCTGCGCTTGGCCGAGTTTGGCTCCTGCCACAGAAACGAACCTTCGGGTGCCCTGCACGGCATCATGCGGGTACGCGCATTCGTGCAGGACGACGCGCATATTTTTTGCGCCGAAAACCAGGTGCAATCCGAATCCCTGGCATTCATCGATCTTCTGCGCGAGGTTTATGCAGACTTTGGCTTCGAAGAAATTCTCGTCAAGTTATCGACCCGCCCCGACAAACGCATCGGTTCGGATGAGGCCTGGGACCGGGCCGAGGCCGCTTTGGCAGAGTCTCTGGTGGCCAAAGGACTGGCTTATGAACTTCAGCCCGGAGAAGGTGCGTTCTATGGGCCAAAAATCGAGTTTTCTCTGAAAGACTGTCTCGGACGTGTGTGGCAATGCGGTACCCTGCAACTCGATTTCTCCCTGCCACAGCGCCTTGGCGCTGAATTCGTGGGTGAGGACAATATACGGCACACGCCGGTGATGCTGCATCGTGCAGTGCTTGGTTCGCTCGAACGCTTCATCGGCATCCTCATTGAACACCATGCGGGAGCCTTTCCTTTGTGGCTCTCCCCGGTGCAGGTAGTGGTTATGAATATCTCCGAGGCCCAAGCGGATTATGCCCAGAGCGTAACGGAAAAGCTGCGCAGCGCCGGTTTCAGGGTTGAAACGGATTTGCGTGGAGAGAAAATTAACTATAAAATACGTGAACATAGCTTGTTAAAGCGGCCTTATCTCGTCGTGGTCGGCGACAAAGAAAAGGCCAGCGGGGTGGTCGCCGTACGTGCCCGTGGCAATCTTGATCTCGGGCAGATGGCTCCCGAATCTTTGATCCAACGCCTGGTGCAGGAACGGGGCGTGCGCGGTGTAAAGCACGCAGCGGCCTGATTTTTTGTTTATTTGGAGAACTGAACCATCGCCCAAGAGAAGACGCACCGCGTCAATGAGGAAATCAGTGCGCCCGAGATTCGTTTAGTCGGGTTGGATAGTGAACAACTTGGGATCGTGCCGCTTCGTACCGGGCTCGATCTGGCCGAAGAAAAAGGAGTGGATCTGGTAGAAATAGCGCCGACGGCGCAACCGCCGGTATGCCGCCTGATGGATTTCGGCAAATTCAAGTACCAGGAAGCCAAGCGTGCACATGATGCCAAGCTCAAGCAAAAGCAGATCCAGGTCAAGGAAATAAAATTCCGTCCAGGTACCGACGAGGGCGATTACCAGATCAAGTTGCGCAATCTGATCAAGTTCTTGCAGGAAGGTGACAAGACCAAGGTCACATTGCGTTTCAGAGGCCGCGAAATGGCGCACCAGGAATTTGGAATACGCTTGCTGGAAAGAGTCAAGACCGATTTGCTGGAGTACGGAGTTGTAGAGCAATTCCCGAAGATGGAAGGACGCCAGCTGGTGATGGTGCTGGCGCCAAGCAAGAAAGCTGGAAAATAGAGATTCGTCGGTTGCGCGGGTAGTTTCCAACCGCGTGACAGACGCAACAAGTGGCTGCGGGTTATCCAAGTGTCTTCGTAGTGAAGTCCACCCGGTGCCATGTTATAAAAGGAGATCTTCGATGCCGAAGATGAAGACCAAAAGTGGCGCCAAAAAGCGCTTCAAAGCCCGTCCCGGAGGCAGCATCAAGCGCGCTTCCGCTTTCAAACGTCACATTCTGACGAAGAAAACCACCAAGTCGAAACGCCAATTGCGCGGAACGACCGGAGTTGTTGCCGCAGACGTGAAATCCGTCCGCGCGATGATGCCCTACGCATAAGGAGATAAACAAATGCCTAGAGTCAAACGCGGCGTAACGGCCCACGCACGCCACAAAAAGATTTTTGACGCAGCCAAGGGTTACCGGGGTCGTCGCAAAAACGTCTATCGTATTGCCAAGGAAGCGGTGATGAAAGCGGGGCAGTACGCCTACCGCGATCGCCGTCAGAGAAAACGTCAGTTTCGCGCCCTATGGATTGCCCGCATCAATGCCGGTGCGCGCGAATTGGGCCTAAACTACAGCGCTTTGATGAACGGCCTCAAGAAAGCCGCCATTGAAGTCGATCGCAAGGTACTGGCCGATCTGGCGGTATTTGACAAGCCAGCCTTTGCGGCGATTGCGAACCAGGCCAAATCACATTTGGCTTCCAACACTGCTGCTTGATTTGTGCTGACGCAGGAACCGGACGCCTGTTCCTGCGCGGCTTTTCCCCATGCACAACGTCGAACAATTGGTCGCCGCCGCCACCTCCGAGTTTGCCGGAATTAACGATGCCGCGCAGCTCGAACAAGCCAAGGCGCGCTACCTGGGCAAAACCGGTTCCCTGACCGGATTGCTCAAAAGCCTCGGGCAAATGCCCGCTGAAGAAAGACGCAGCGCAGGCGCGAGCATCAATCGCGCCAAGGAGCAAATTGAAGCATTGTTGAGCCAACGGCGCGACGCAATCAAGCGCGCAGCATTGGAGAACCAGCTTGATGTGTCCGCGCTCGATATCACGCTGCCTGGCCGTGGCCGAGGTCGCGGAGGACTGCACCCGACCGTCCGCACTCTGGAACGCATTGAGCAACTGTTTCGCTCAATAGGCTTCGAGGTCGCCGACGGCCCTGAAATCGAGGCGGATTGGTTCAACTTCACGGCGCTCAACACGCCGGAAAATCATCCGGCGCGCTCGATGCACGATACTTTCTACCTCGAGAATGCTCCCGGGGTTCTGCTGCGCACACACACCAGTCCGGTGCAGATCCGCTACATGCAGGCCCATGTGGCGCAATACGGTCATCTTGAACACATGCCGGAAATCCGCATCATCGCCCCGGGACGCGTGTACCGGGTCGATTCGGACGCCACCCACTCTCCGATGTTCCATCAAGTGGAAGGTTTGTGGGTCGGTGAAAATGTGAGCTTTGCGGACCTAAAGGGCGTCGTCGCCGACTTCCTGCGCCGCTTCTTCGAGAGCGACGATCTCAAGGTCCGCTTTCGCCCCTCTTTTTTCCCGTTCACCGAACCTTCGGCGGAAATTGACGTCGCATTCATGAGCGGCTCACTGGAAGGTCGCTGGCTGGAGATTGCCGGTTGCGGCATGGTCCATCCCAAGGTCCTGCGCAATGGCGGGATAGATCCGGACAAATACACCGGCTTTGCTTTCGGCATGGGACCGGATCGTTTGACAATGCTGCGCTATGGCATCGATGACCTGCGCCTGTTCTTTGACGGCGATCTGCGCTTCCTCTCGCAATTCAACTGAACACCGCAGTACAGACTAATCATGCAGTTTTCCGAACACTGGCTCCGCACTATGGTCAACCCGCCGCTTTCTAGCGGCGAACTCTCCCATCTATTGACCATGGCCGGCCTCGAAGTCGAGGAGATGCAGCCTGCGGCGCCGCCGTTTTCCGGCATCGTGGTAGCCGAGGTGCTGTCCGTCGAAAAACACCCGGACGCTGACAAACTCAAGCTCTGCCGGGTTGACGCCGGTTTGGGGGAGCCCCTGCAGATTGTATGCGGCGCCCCCAATGTCGCAGCCGGTCTAAAAGTGCCCTGTGCGCTGGTCGGTGCCGAATTACCCGGGCTGCGCATCAAGAAGGCCAAAGTACGCGGTATTGAATCTTGTGGAATGCTTTGCTCGGCCCGCGAACTCGGTATTTCGGAGGATCATGGCGGCTTGTTGGCACTGTCCGCAGACGCTCCAGTCGGACAGAATATCCGAGAACACCTAGCGCTCGACGATACCCTGCTTACTCTCAAACTCACCCCGAATCGAGCGGATTGCCTTTCATTGCAAGGTGTCGCACGCGAAGTTGCCGCTTTAAGCGGCGCGCCATTGCTGCTGCCGACGATTCGCCCCGTTCCTCCGGTCCACGACAAACAGCGCCAGATCGTGCTTGATGCACCCGGTGCATGCCCACGCTACTGCGGCCGCATCATTAGCGCAGTCAATGCCAAGGCGCCGACGCCATACTGGATGAAGCAACGCCTTGAACGCAGCGGTATCCGCTCGATCAGTGCATTGGTCGATGTCACCAACTACGTCATGCTGGAACTCGGCCAGCCCCTCCATGCCTTTGACAATGAGCAGCTAACCGGCTGTATCCACGTACGCTTCCCCAGAACCGGCGAACAGCTCAAGCTGCTCAATGAACAGATCGTAACCCCCGCTTCAGATACGGCATTGATCGCCGATGAACGCGATGGCGGCCGTGCGCTGGCGCTCGCAGGCATCATGGGCGGCGAAGATAGCGGAATTGGCAGTTCCACGACAGAATTGTTTCTTGAAAGCGCCTTTTTCGCCCCCGCTGCGATAGCCGGCAAGGCGCGCGCATTGGGATTTTCCAGCGATGCGTCTTATCGCTATGAACGCGGCGTCGATTTCGAGTTGCAGCGCAACGCCATCGAGCGCGCCACTCAATTGATTCTCGAAATTTGCGGAGGCAACCCGGGGCCAGTGGTCGAGGCGGCTTCAAGCGCCAATTTGCCTTCCCGAACACCGGTCAAACTGCGCAGCGCCCGTGCCGCGAAAGTTCTCGGCATTCCGCTCAGTCCGGCGCAAATTGAAAAACTTCTGCAAGGTCTGGGTTTCCCGGTTCACCGCGATACCAGCGATTTTGTCGTCACGCCCCCGTCCTATCGCTTCGACATCGAGATTGAAGAAGATCTCATCGAGGAAATCGCCCGCCTCCACGGTTACGACAATATTCCATCCCCCACTCCCACTGGCCTGCTGAACATGCCGCCGCTGCCGGAACAACGGCGGACGCCAATGCAACTGCGGCGCCAGCTCGCCGAGCGCGACTATCAGGAAGTGATCAATTTCAGTTTTGTCGATGCCGGCTGGGAATCCGATTTCTACGCCAATCCCGATCCGATCAAATTGTCGAACCCGATTGCCAGTCAAATGGGCGTGATGCGCTCAGGATTGATCGGCGGTCTCGTCGGCACCCTGGCGTACAACCTCAACCGCCGCACCAGGCGCGTCCGCGCTTTCGAGGTTGGCCGCTGCTTCCGGCGTGCCGCGGACAAGGAACCCGTCGCCGGCTTTCAACAACCCATGCGTTTGGCGGCGCTCTGCTCCGGCCCGGCCTTGCCCGAACAATGGGGAGAATCCACTCGGCAAACGGACTTCTTTGATCTCAAAGCCGATATTGAGATCCTGTTCGCACCGCAGCGTCTGCAATTCACAAAAACCAGACATCCGGCATTGCACCCAGGACGCGCGGCAAACATTCTTCTCGATGGCAAAGCGATTGGGATTATCGGCGAGCTGCATCCGCAATGGGTGCAAAAATACGAACTCGCCAGCCTCGGCAATGTAGCGCCTGTCGTCTTCGAACTGGAGCTTGATGCGCTGACGAAAGCACCGATGCCCCAATACCTGGAAGTATCGCGCCTCCCCTCAGTGGAACGTGACCTAGCGTTGCTGGTGTATCGCGACCAACCCGTTGCAGCACTCCTGGATGCCATGCGGGAAGGCGCTCCAAGCATCGTGCGCAGCATTGATCTATTCGATGTGTACCAGGGAAAAGGAGTTGAGCAAGGCAAAAAGAGTCTTGCATTCCACATAGTTATGCAAGATACTGAAAAAACTTTGGCGGACAGTGAAGCTGACGAAGCCATCAAGAGCTTGACCGAGTTGGCAGTAAATAAGTTTGACGCAGCATTGCGTTCGTAACCAAACGCGAATTCAGGGGGAACAATGACATTGACCAAGGCGGAACTGGCCGATCTGCTGTTCGAGAAAGTTGGCTTGAACAAGCGCGAGGCAAAGGACATGGTCGAAAGCTTTTTCGAAGAGATTCGCGGAGCTTTAGAGAATGGCGATAGCGTCAAGCTCTCAAGCTTCGGCAATTTCCAGCTGCGCGACAAACCACAGCGACCGGGCCGCAATCCCAAGACGGGCGAAGAAATACCCATCACAGCACGTCGCGTTGTCACTTTCCACGCCAGTCAAAAACTCAAGCTTGCCGTCGAAAATATCAAGCGCGACAGCAATGGCAACATCCGACAGTAAAGACCCTCTTCCCCCGATTCCAGCCAAGCGCTATTTCACCATCGGCGAGGTTAGCGAACTGTGCGCAGTCAAACCGCATGTGCTGCGCTATTGGGAGCAGGAATTCACCCAACTCAGGCCGGTCAAGCGACGCGGCAATCGCCGCTATTATCAGCATCACGAAGTCCTGCTGGTGCGCCGCATCCGCGAATTGCTTTACCAGGAAGGCTTCACTATCAGCGGTGCGCGCCATCGCCTGGAGGAGCCGGCAACCAAACCGGCATCCCGGCATGTATCAGAGCACGCACCGATGTCTCCCCTGCCGTTGCGTGCCGAACTCCTGAGCATCATCGAGTTTCTGCGCGCCTGAATAACAACACTGAGCAACAGCAGCGGCGGCGGCTTTACTCAAGCGATCTGTTATAATTCTATCCAGTCGGGGCGTAGCGCAGCCTGGTAGCGCACTTGCATGGGGTGCAAGGGGTCGAGTGTTCGAATCACTCCGTCCCGACCAGTAATACCAAGGGTTTCCAGTCGCAAGCTGGAAACCCTTTTTACTTCCAGCCCCGAAAATCAAAAATTGCCCCATACATTGCCCCATACAGGAGCGCGCGCTACTGATGGAATTTTGGGCAGATGCTCGATGCCCTCACTTCCTCCTGACCGCTCCGTCACGGCGCTTGCAAACAAACCCGCAAGCCCCGCGCCGTCGCTACCGCCTCGCGTACTCGACCACCGCCGTCGCGCGATAAACCTGCGCCACGGCTCAGTGCCTCCGGCGACCGCCTGACCTCCTGCCCCGCCGCCGCTGCGCCACTGCGCTGGCCAGCGAAAGACCGCTCGCCAGCTTGCGGCTTGCCGGCGGCTACCGTGTCGGGTGCTCCACAGCGCCAGAGGCTGCGCCACTGGCTTTGTCGCTCCTGCAATCGCCGTCCCGCCGGCGCCGACTTTTGCGCTTGGCATACGTTCGCGCGTACTGCCCACCGCCTGCGCCGTCAGCTACGCTCACGGCTTCGTCGGCTACGTCGGGGAAAGACCTGATCGGTTCGCTGTGCTCAACCGCACCCAGGCCGCTCCGGGGTAAATGCTCCGCTGCGCTGCGCATTCAACATAACAGCCTCTTACCCGAACCCGCGAGGGCGCGCAGCGGTCGGCCACCAAGCGCAGCTTGAGCGGAGCGATTGGCCGACTTTGGGTAATGCGCTGTTATGTTGAATCGCTTGCGATTTACCCCAACCTGGCAGGGTGCAGTCGAGCGTCGCGAGCAAGCCGGGTTTGACGTAGCCGACGGAGCCGTGAGCGAAGCTGACGGCGCAGGCGGCGGACAGACCGCGCAAACGCTCGCCAATGCCAAAAGTCGGCGCTGGCGGCGACCGTAGGAAGTGCAGAGCAAGGCGGTAAAAGAACGCGCAAAGCCGTGGCGCGGTTTTATCGCGCGACGGCGTGGTTCAGGATGCGATGCGGTAGCGACGGCGCGGGGCTTGCGGGGTTTGTTGCAAGCGCCGTGACGGAGCGGGCAGAGGTCAGGCAGGGAAATGACTCATGCGCCAAAAGTCGGCGTTGGTGATACGGTGATCGCTATTCGGCCGATGGCCAGCGTTGCGCGGCATGCAGCACGCGGAGAATGGTGATCGTTTCGCTCTCGATGCGATACACCATGACGTAGTTGGGATGCACCACCGCCTCGCGGGTGCCCGGCACCCGGCCCGGGCGATAGAGGTGGGGGTTGGCTTCGATGCGGTCGGCGTGAGTCTCGAGATTCTCGTCCAGCGCGAGCGCTGCCAGAGGCTTGTCGCGGGCGATGAAATCCATGATGCATTCGCGATCCGCCATCGCCAGCGGATGCCAGATCAGTTTCACCGCTTGGCTTGAGCTTGTTGGCGCAGCGCGTCGCGCCGGGCGGCAAAGTGTTCGCGGGCCGCATCGGCGGGTATCCCTGGACGCGGGTCGTCAATCGCTTGTTGCACCTGTGCCTTGAACCAGGCGTCGTAGGTGGCAGCGTCGCCGTCTGCTGTGGTCGTCGCCTCGGCGAGCCCATAGCGCTGGTTGAGGAATTCGATGAAATCCAGGGCTTCCTGCGCGGCAGCGTCGGGTAGCTTCAGACTGCGTTGGTAGATGGTCTCGGCGAGGGTCATCTTTTCACTCCTTTGGTGCCTTGATGGGACAGGCGAATAGTAATACGGGACGACAACGGACGTAGTGGGCATCTCACGCGCTCAGCATAGCGGCTGGCTTGCGGCGTGGTTTCAGGGTGACGATGTTGTCGTCGCCGCGCGTCAGCAATTCGAGCCGTTCGCCGAGCAGTCGCCAGGCTTCGCGCTTTTCGGCGTCGTAGCTGTGGCGCTGGTAGGTGCGTTTGACGCGACTCTCTTCGGTGTGGTTCAGGCACTTCTCGGCGACTTCGGGTAGCACGCCCAAGGCGGTCATGAGGGTGGCGGCCGTGCGGCGCAGGTCGTGAGGTGTCCATTTGCCGCCGGGCAGCGTGAGGGCGTTGGTGTAGGGCGAGCGCCGCGACATCGGGGTGGCGTCACCGCGTTGGCGGTCGCCGAGTTGCTTGGTCACGGTCTTGACGCAGACGTGTGCGCTGTCGTCGCGATTCGGGAAGCACCATTGGCTGGTCCCGTTGATGGTGTGCAGGGCGGTGAAGTGGCGCAGGGCGAAATCGGACAGATGGATGGTGTGCGGCCGGCCGTTCTTGCTGTTGTCGGCGGGGATGAACCATTCGCGCGTATCGAGGCGCACATGCTGCCATTCGGCGCGCAGCAGTTCACCGATACGGCAGCCGGTGGCGAGCGCCAGCCAGAGCGCGGCTTCGGTGGTGTGAAGCAGGCCGGCAGAGGGAATCTGCCGGTGCAGGGCGCGTATTTCATCCTCGCTGAGCACCCGGTCGCGCTCGATATCCTTGCCGCCGATCTTGGCCTTGCGAATGGCCGCCGTGGGGTCGGCCTCGATGATGTCGCGGTCGACGGCGAAGCGGAACATCTGGCGGATCAGCGAGAAGATCATCTTCGCCATGCGCGTGACGCCGCGCGCGAGCAGGGCGTCGGTCACGGCGGTGACGTGGCCCTTGCGCACGTGCTCGACGGCCAGCGTGCCGATGAGCGGCAGAACGTCTTTCTCGAACATGCGGCGGATTTCCTTGCCCTGATCCTTGCGGCGGATGAGTTCGACGGTGGCCCAGCGTTCGAACAGGTCGGTAACGGGAATGCGGGCCTTCAGCGCCTGCAACTCCGTCAGGCGGGCTTGCTCGGTCGCCACCGCTTCGGCGGCTTCCACCTGTTTGCGCAGCCGGGCTGCCTGGTTGCGGTCGAGCGGGTCGTCGCCGTTGTTGACGCTGGTACGGTATTCGTCGCGTTTCTCGCGGATAGCCTTGAGGCTCTTGTCCGGCCAGGTGCCGCAAACGATCTGGCGAATCTTGTCCTTGGATCGGTAGCGGTATTCAAACTGGACGATAATCTTTCCTCGGCGCTCTCTGACCTTGCCGGTCAGCCCGCCGCCATCGACCAGCCGGGAGCCGATGTCGCCCGGCTTCAGTGCTTCCAGCGCCTTCTGCGAGAGGTTCGTCATTCCGTCTGCCTTTAGATCATGTCAAAAACTGCCCCATACATTGCCCCATACAAAAGGGCTGGCTTCCGCTGGATTATATAGGACGTGGCTGGAATGGCAAACTTATATAACTATATGAATAAAAATACAAACAGTCATTTCTTGTTGTTCGCTGGATGTGCCCGGAAGGCGTATTACCTGTATGGGGTGCAAGGGGTAGAGTGTTCGAATCACTCCGTCCCGACCAATTAAAACAAACAGTTGCACACAGAATGCGGCCAGCGATAAGCTGGCTTTTTCTTTTGCGGCACGGTTTACCCGTTGGAACCCTGATGCTGAATTTTTGTGCTTACTGCTCGTCGCGCGTAGATAGTCGGTCAACCGGCGAAGAAGTCTTCGACCAGCTGGAAGACGAGCGCCAATTTGCCTCGACGGAGATCACCAGCAACCCCAATGTAGATCGGCCGCTTCGTCGCTAGCCTGCCGCAGCGGATCAAGAACAACTTCACGCCCACACTCAATCTGCTACGCGATCCGAAATTCCAAGACCTCCTGCTCAACTACCCACGGGCCAAGCGCATTTTCCTGGTCGCCTATGAGACTACCGATAGCGTCACCTCGGAATGGAAATTCCGGGTCGAAAAGGAACCTCACCATCGAGCTTGACGACTTCGATGCCCCGATCTTTTTCCAGCGGGACAGGTTAGCAAGGCTCGCTAGGTCTTCGCCAACGACATGGCACCGATGCTTAAGTGGATCAACGCGGCGCTTGCCTCGGTCTGACGGGCGGCTGGGGCATTTGATTGCACTGGCAGCCAGCCGCTGGGAAATTACTAGCCGGGGTAGGGCAAAGTAGCTTTTATCGCCATTTTTGACTACAATAACTGCCATATGGCAATCAAGGAGTATTGATCATGAGCACAGCCACAGCCGTCGCAAGCCCTACCCGTCCAGCTTCCAGTTCAGTTGAGGCCCTGTTGGGTGGTCGTGGCGTCCTGCACGCCAAGCCCCGTACCGCCCTCGATTGGGTCTCGGTCATCCGCCACGGAATTTCGTCTTCGGCGGTGGAATTCCTCGCCAAGACTATTCAGGTCACGCAGTCTGAGCTTGCCTCGGCCTTGGGCATTCCTGAACGCACCCTGGCCCGCCGCAAACGGGAAGGCACACTGAATAGCGAGGAGTCGGCCAAGCTCGTGCGGCTGGCCCGCGTGGTTGAACGTGCCGAAGAAGTCTTCGAAGACCTGGAAACCGCGCTGGCCTGGCTCAAGAGCCCGAATGCCGCGCTGTTCCGCGCCTCGCCGCTGTCGCTGCTGGATACCGACATCGGCGCGGAAAGCGTTATGGACACGCTCGGTCGCATCGAGCACGGCGTGTTCGCCTGATGTTGGTCGTCTGGCGGCTGCTGACCGCTCGATCTGCTGATACCGCCTTTACCGGCGAAGGCGCTCGGCTATATGGTGGGCGCTGGAACCGCAAGGGCGTACCGATGGTTTATACCGCTGGCAGCCAGTCCCTCGCTACGCTAGAAATGCTGGTGCAGGACGAACCGCTGCGGGCTCGGTACGTGATGATCCCGGTCGGCCTGCCCAAGAACCTGAAGATAGAGCGGGTGACGACCGAAGAGCTTCCCGACGACTGGCGCGACCTCGCGGCCCGCGATCAAACCCAGGCCATCGGCACTGCATGGGCGAAGCGCAAGTCGAGTGTCGTGCTGGCCGTACCTAGCGCTGTCATCCCCGCCGAAATCAACTATTTGCTGAATCCGCTGCATCCCTCCTTCTCGAAGATCGAGATCGGTAAGCCGCAGGACTTCATCACCGACCTGAGACTGATAAACCGATGAGCGATATCGTTAAAAAGCTCTGGGGCTTCTGCAGCAACCTGCGTCACGATGGGGTCGATTACGGCGACTGAATCGAATAATCGACCTACCTGCTGTTCCTCAAGATGGCCGACCCATAACCCACTCCCTTCACCGATCGATTGCTCTTTTTCGGTAGGCTTGAGGTTTCGCAAGTGCTTGTCGGTCAGTTTGTTCTCAGCCATGGAGGTGTATAATCGCAAT
>Ga0172369_10005662_pt1 | contig 15268 bp, 11 predicted proteins | sample LakKiv25m_FD_114539 | JGI IMG/M metagenome (GOLD analysis project Ga0172369, IMG submission 114539) | Freshwater microbial communities from Kabuno Bay, South-Kivu, Congo - kab_022012_11.25m | ecosystem: Environmental > Aquatic > Freshwater > Lake | place: Democratic Republic of the Congo...
AGACTCAAGGCGGAAGTGGTCGGGGCGCCGTCGCCGACGAGGCAGAAGACCGCGGCCTTGAACCGGCCATCCGCTGCCACGGCCGGCAAACCAATCATGCTGCCCATGGAGTAGCCCACGAAGCCAAGCCGGGTCAGATCAATGGGGTACGTCTCGGCCAGCAGGTCGATCGCCGTCGAGACTTCGGCCGCGAACTGCGCCGCCACTGCAGGAAACCGGCTCTTGTTGCGGAGGAGTGCCATGGGGTCGTGGTTTGAGCGGTCGCCGTGCATCGGTGCGTCGAGCCCGGCGCTCGCCCAGCCCCGGCGGGCCCATGCCTTCGCCGGTTCTTCCACGAAGTAGTCGTCCTTGCTGGCCGTGGCCGGGTGCTGGATGAGGACAAGGGGCAGGCTCCCCTCGGGCTCGCGGGGCATGTACATGAGCCCCGGGACGCGTTCGCCGTCCAGGTCGAACGAGAACCGCACCTCGCGCAGCTCACCATAGAGGCGCTCCGTCCTGGCCAGCTTCCCTTCCACGGTGCCTAGCCTACCCGCAAGCATGGTTAGCGTCGCTGGGCGGAGGCGTCCCCACCTACTCGTTCCCCACCCGTAACCGCCGGCCCGTGCTGTCGATGGGTGTTGCCTCCGTCCTGTATGGTGTGTTGGCCGGCCGGCCTCGCCTCGATGTCTGTGCGCGGCCCATCCTTCGCACACGAGCGTCAGATGCCGATCAGTTCTACCCACACGCGCACCACCCTTGCCGTCCTTGCAGGGATCCTCCTGGTGGGCCTTTCGATGGGCCCGGAAAGGGTGCCCGCGCATGCCACGGGGCCTGCTGTCCTCACCGTCAACGGCCTTGATGACTCCAACGATCCTGACGACGTGCTCACCTTCCGGGAAGCACTCCTCATCGCGACGGGCAACCTTGTTGGGGGGCTTACACCGGGAGAACAGGCCCAGACCACCGGATGCACGTTCAATGGCGCCGGCGACATTACCGGTGGTTGTGGCGCCGGGATCAGCGAGACCATCCGCTTCGCGCCCGCGTTGGGGCTCCTTCCCGTTATCCACCTGACGTCGATGCTGCCCGCGCTCGACGATACCGAGGGGATCGCAATCGATGGCGCCGGGGTCGGACCGATTCTCGATGCCGCCGGGGTCGGGGCCGGGAACGATGGGCTCATCATCACGTCCAGTGCCAACGCCGTTTCAAGCATCGCCGTCATCGGTGCTCCGCGTGACGGGGTTGTCATCTCCGGTGGTGGGAATTCGCTGACCAGCGTCGCGGTGCGAAGCAGCGGGCGGCACGGCGTCCTGGTCGCGGGAGGCACCGGCAACCAGGTGAGTGGCAGCAGCATCGGCGCGGCTTCCGGTGACAGCGCCTGTGCTGGCGGGAACACCGGGAGCGGGGTGTACGTCACGGGCGGCGCGCAGGACACCGTGGTTGCGGGAAGCCTGATTGGCTGCAGCGGCCGCGACGGCATCACCATCGACGGCGCGCAGGCCAGCCACATCTTTGCCAACCACATTGGCGTTTCACCGGCAGGAGCCCCGCTCGCGAATGGCTTCGGGGTGGCGGTCTTTGGTGCGGCCACGGGTAACGAGATTGGCCCTGTCGCCGGCGGCGACCCGAACGTCATCAGCGCAAACACGAATGCCGGGGTCTACGTGGTCGGAACAGGCACGACTGGAAACACCGTGGTGGGGAATCTGATCGGCCTGAAGCCGGGCGGGCTGGCGGCCGCCGGCAACAGCGGCGCCGGCGTTCAGGTAGGTGGTGGGGCCGGAGGCAACTTTGTACGGAACAACACCATCTCCGGCAACGCCCGGGAGGGTGTGGTGGTCGAGGCGGTGGCTGACACAGTTGTTGCGGGAAACCGCATTGGCACCAACCTGCCGGGCATCGTCGCGATCCCGAATGGCCTGGAGGGCGTCGTCGTTCAGTCTGGGGCAACGAATTCGACGGTCGGCGGTACTGCCCCGGCCGACCGCAACACCATCAGCGGAAACACGAACGCAGGCGTGGTCATCCGCGATGCGGACACAAAGAACAACGTCGTTGACGGGAACAACATCGGAATCGATGTGAACGGCTCGATTCGGCTCGCGAACGGCCAGGCCGGCGTGGCGATCTTCGACGGCCCCGACAATCGTGTGGGGAGCGACTCCGCGACGCTCATCCAGTTCATTTCGGGAAATACGCGCGAGGGCGTCTACGTCGAGAATGCAAACGGGACCGTGATTGGCCCGAGCACGGCCATCGGCATCGGGTGGAATCTCTCCACGGCCATCGGCAATACGCGCGAAGGGGTGCTCATCAAGAACTCCTCGGACGTCGTTGCGCGGCCCGGGTTCGTCACAGGAAACGGCCTCACCGGCATGGCGCTGACCGGGTCCGCCTCCAGCAACAACATCCTTGCCCCGATCGAGAGTGGAGCCAACGGTGGGCTGCCGGTCGACCTCAACAACGATGGCGCCACCGTGAATGACGCCGGCGATGTCGACACCGGTCCGAACGGGCTCTTGAACTATCCGGTGATCACCAGCCGGGCCGCCGGCACGGTGACCGGCACGACCTGCAACTCCTGTTCCGTGTTGGTCTACGTCGCTTATGCCAACCCGGCGGCAGCCGGCGGAAAGGCCGAATTCCTGACACAGGTCAGCGCCTCCGGCTCCGGAACCTGGTCCGCGAGCATTCCCGTTGGCATCCCGCTCTCGGCCATCACCGCGATGAGTTGCACGGGCACGTGCGGCGCGGGCAGTGCAACGTCGGAGCTGGTTCCGGTCACCGCTGTCACGCAGATTCGCACGGTCGAGTTCTTCGTCTCGGCCAGCGCGGTCGGGGAAGGAAACGCCGCCAGGGTTCAGGTGGTGCTCACAACGTCCGACGGTCTTCCGTCCACAACCGGGGTTGTCGTGCAATACAGCACCGCAAACGGCATCGCCCTGGCGGGCATCGACTACATCGCCAGGTCTGGAACCGTCTCGTTCCTCGGCGGTTCCGCCAACGGCGAAACACGGTCCATTTCCATTAGCACCCTCGCAGATGCGATAGACGACGAGGGCGAGACGTTCACGATCACCATTCTGGCGCCCACGAATGCCCGCCTGGGCGAGATCGTGACCCACAGCGTCACGATCGGCCCTGCGAGCCCCGTCCTTCCGTTCCACGTCTTCGTTCCTGCCGTTGTGAAGGAGAACTGACCCGCAGGGCGCACCTCTGTCGTCCGCATTTGGTTGACCCGCTTCCGCGAAAGCGGCTTGACACTGACTCCGCGGGGGCCAACGATGCTGGAAGCGACACGATCGCGCGCCTAGTCCGCGTTGGCGGAACGGGGGAACCAGTATTCGGGGCGAATCCGCAAGGGCCGCAATCCAGCAGGGCGCGGCGACGGCGGAACGGCTATCTCCGGCCGTAGCCCGGCAGCTAACCTCGGCGGCGTAGGAAGACCTCGGACAGAAGGCCTTCTTTCATGGCCATCATGGCCCAGCGCGTATCGTCGGCGAACGACTTCGCCCGGAATCACTCCACCCCCCGGCTCACAGCCTCCAGCCACGACCGCGAGCGGCTATGGAACCTTATGCCGCTCTGCATCTCCCTCACCATCGTCTCGACGATCTTTTGGGGCCCCTATTACGCTCCATGGGGATTCGCGATCGCCAGCATCGCCTTCTTCACCTACTGGCTCTTGCGTTCATATGGTGTTGCGGTCTCATGCATGGTCGGCCTGCGCCGCATCGGCCGCTGGGAGCGGACGGACTGGCTGGCGAAGTATTGCGCGTGGCTTCCCGGGCACCCGTCGGCGCCGGCTTGGGGCTGGGCGCGTCACATGGTCATCATCCCGAACTACAACGAGAGCGAACAGAGTCTCGCCCGCACCATCGATTCTCTTGCCGCCCAGGTCAACTCTGATCAGCTCGTGATCGTCATGGCGATGGAAGCCCGGGAAAAGGGTGCAGACGCGAAGGCGGATCGCCTCGTCGCGCGCTACCGCAGCGCGTTCCGCGACATGTTCGCGACCTTCCACCCCGCCGGTCTTCCAGGGGAGACGCCGGGTAAGGGGTCGAACGAAGCCTGGGCGGCACGCGAGGCGCACCTCTATCTCATCGAGCGCCGTGGCGACGACATCGACCGCTACTCAATCACCAGTTGCGACGCTGACGCTGTCTTCCATCCGCGCCACTTCGCGGCCCTGAACTACCTGTTCCTCACCGCGAGGGACCGCTACCGCACGTTCTGGCAGCCGACGATCTTCAATTCCAACAACATCTGGGACATTCCCGCGCCCCTGCGCATTCCCGATGGCCTCTCCGGGATCAACCGCCTTTCGAACCTGGTGATGCCCGGGAGCGTCAAGTTCCCGACGTCCTGCTATTCGGTCAGTTGGAAGATGCTCGACGAGGTCGACTACTGGGACGAGGAGGTCATTCCCGAGGACTGGCACGTTTATCTCAAGTGCTGCTACACCCTCGGCGACCGCGTGCATGTGGAAGCGCTGTATCTCCCGCTTGGGAACGATTGCGTGCTCACCGAGAGCTACGTCAGAACACTGAGGGCTCACTACAACCAGAGCGTTCGGCACGCCTGGGGTGCCACCGACATCCCATACGCGTGGCGCGCGGCAACGGCGAATGCGAGTCCACTTCACCGCCTGCGGCGCTTCCTCCTTGCGGGCACAGTCACCAAGGTGCACGTGCTGTGGATGTCCCAATGGTATCTGGTGACGCTGGGAGTCTTCCTGCCATCGAAGCTCGCAGGGAGCTTCGGCGCCCCTCTGCCGGATTGGTGGACTCACCGCTATCTGATCCCGGGCACCGGTTGGCACCCGGAGCGGATCGCCAACCCTGGCGCCTGGTTGAATTTCGACCGCACCGGCCTTGTACAGCCAACGATGTACGTCAACGTCGTCGGCATCCTTGTGGCGGTCTGTATCGTGCCCCTGATCGCGATGATCGTGATCGAATCGCTCACCCGCCCGAAGCGCCCGGACTACGTTTCTCGGATCGCGGCGGCGGCGCAGTACACGATGTGGCCGCTCATGGCCGTGATTACGTTCTTCTTCGCCAGCATGCCGGCGCTGCACGCGCAGTGGAAGCTCGCGAGCGGGAAGGGGCTCATCTACCGTGTCGCCGAGAAGGGCAGCAGGCGAGTGGCCGCTCCGCACGGCGTTCCCGCCATTCCCGAGTCGAGCGCGGAGCCCTTCGGGGCGGTGGGCGGGGGTTCCTAGCCAGGCGCCGTCGTGCAACGGCCGGGGGCGGTCCGGTTGTCGGCCACACCGGTCGCCGGTATCGTTGCGCCCACCGTTGTGGAGGTGCGCAGCGTGGCAGTCATTCAATCGGCAACCGGTCCGCTGGACACCGCAGACATGGGTTTCACGCTCATGCACGAGCACGTCATCGTGCTCTGGCCGCCGATGTACCAGCAATACCCGGAGCTTTTCGACCGGGAGGCCGAACTCGAGAATGCGGCAACGCGACTCAAGAAGGCCCGCGATGCAGGCGTGAAGACGATGGTCGATCTTACGCCGATCGACCTCGGCCGCGACCCGTCGTTCATCGCCGAAGCAGCGCGGCGTTCCGGCATGCAGATCATCGTCGCCACCGGTCTCTACTACACGATCCCCTTCTACTTCAACCACCGGCCCGACACCGAGATGGTCGACCTCTTCGTCCGGGACATCACGACGGGCATCGGCCAGTCGGGAGTGCGCGCGAGCGTCATCAAGTGCGCCACGGAGCCGGAGATGCACCCGGTGAACGAGCGCGTGCTGCGTGCTTCCGCCAGGGCGCACCGGACGACCGGTGTTCCGATCTGCACGCACACCCATGCGGCGAACAAGACCGGCCTCGACCAGCAGCGCGTCTTCATGGACGAGGGCGTCGATCTCGGCCGCGTGGTCATCGGCCACTCCGATGACTCGGATGACTTCGACTACCTGGACCGGATCATCCAGAACGGTAGCTACTGCGGCATGGATCGCATCGGTCTCCAGCGTCCCCGAACGTCGGAGCAGCGGGCCGACATGATCGCGAAGCTCGTCGAGAAGGGCTATGCAGACCGAATCACGCTCTCGCACGACGCATCGTGCCTCATCGACATGATTTCCCCGGGGGTGCCCGACAAGTTCATGCCGCAATGGAACTACACGCACATTCCTCTCGACGTGATCCCGATGCTGCGCGAACGCGGCGTCGCCGACGCCGCCATCACGCAGATGACGGTCGAGAACCCGCGCCGCATCTTCGAACAGGGCCAGCCGTACTGACCTGGCGCCGCTGACGAGTTCGCTATCGCCGAGCCCACATGAGGATGCGCTTGAAGGGGTAGAAGAAGGGGCGTGCGTCGTCGAGTTGCGGCAGCAAGACCTCCCGGTAGCGCGCGAGGAAATGGCCGTAGAGCTCCGCGGGCATGCGCCTTTGGTAGTCGGTCAGGAGCGTGCCTTTCACCCACTCCACAACCTCGTCGCGCGACGCGAGGTGGTGAACGTACACCTGCAGTCGCACGCTCTGCTCGCCAAGACCCAGCCGGTCCAGTTCCTGCGCGTACCACTCGGGCGCCTGCACGGGGACATGGCGGACGTAGCCGTCGAGGGCGGTGCGGAATGGCTCCTCCCGCGCCAGGTTGTGGGCAACGATGTGTGAGATGTGGTCGTGGTTGGCGGGCACCTGGATCGCAAGCTGGCCGCCGGGGTTCAGAAGTCCGGTGAGGTACGCAAACAGCGTTTCATGGCCGGCGACCCACTGGAGGGCCGCGTTCGAAAACACCAGGTCGAACCGACCCTGTTCGGCCAGGCGCCCGATGTCGCCCGCTTCGAAGCGCAGTCCGTTCCCGGCGAATGGGGCACTTCCAGCGAGCATCGTCTCTGAATTGTCGACACCCACGGTTTCGAGGGCGCCGGTGGTCCTATGCAGTTCGCGCGTCAGCTCCCCGGTGCCGCAGCCGAGGTCAATGACGCGGCCTCCGGGGCAGCGCGCCACCATCGCCAGAAGGTCGAAGAAGGGCTGGCTCCGCTCATCACGGAAACGCTCGTACTGAGCCGGGCTCCAGGCGCTTCTCGCCATGATGGCCTCCTGTGCGCTTTCTACGACGTCGTCGCGAGGTCCTTGCCCATGACGTAGAAAGCTGCTCCTCGCGAGGCAAAGGTCATCCTCGTCAGCACCTCGAAGCCGAGCCGTCGGTAGAGTTCGTGCGCACGGCTGTCGGTGCGCGTACTCAGGACCGCTGTCGCTTCTGGCCGGCCATCGAGCAGCCTCCCGATCAGGGCTGCGCCGATCCCCTGGCTCTGCCAGCCGGGTTCCACGGCGACCTCCACGACCTCATACGAGTCAGCAAGCCACCTGGCGGCCAACTCGGGTCTCAATGCGTGTGCTACTGAGTCATGCCACCACTGGCCGTTCTCTCCGTGGTAGCCGTAGATCATGCCGACCACAGTGGCGTCTGGTGCGGTGGCGCAGAGTGCACGGTACCCGGCGCGCTGGCAATGCACGTCGCGCATGCGTGCGCGGATCTCCTCGCCGCGGCCGGGGTCGCTGTAGGGTGGCTCGGCGAAGGCTCGCGAATAGACACCGATGGCCCCCTCGAACTGGGGACCATCGGTTGTCAGCGGTTCGAGCCGCCATGTCATCCGCGGTACTGGATCTTTCCGCCGACCTTGTCCTTGTTCAGCCGCTTGTTCAGGTGCAGCCCTTCGAGAATGAACTCGACGGCGGACGCGGTTTCTGCTGCAGCGGCACCCGGCGCAACCTTCTGCACGGCGGCGCCGAGGCCATCGATCTGCTGCGTGAGGCGCGAATACTGGTCGCTGCCGACGGTCTCGCCGACCTCGACCGCCACCCCGGCCTTGAAGCGGCTCACCACCGGTTCGAGCTCCCCCAGGTTGTAGTGCCGGTTGAATACTGCCACCAGAGCGTTCTGGATGAGCTTTTCGATGATCTGGTCCTCGCGCCCCTCCTCGACGGTTTCGAACTCTACCTTCCCGCTGAGCGTTGGCATGATGTAGGCGAGGTCGCTCACGCGGGGCACCACGACGTCCTCGTGGTTCAGGATCGAGCGTCGCAGGGCGTTTGCCAGGAGGCTTTCGTAGTTGGCGATGCTGGCCCGCACGCTCACGCCCGAACGCTGGTTCACGTCCGGGCTCCTCCGCGCCAACCGGCTTATCTCGGCGATGACCTCTTTCATGTACGCGGGAACGACCACGTTGAAATCGGCCGGCACCGGGTGGTGCTCCGCCTCCATGATGCCGATCTCATGCTCGATCTTGACCGGGTAGTGGGTGCGGATCTGGGCGCCGTAGCGGTCCTTGAGAGGCGTGATAATGCGCCCGCGGTTGGTGTAGTCCTCCGGGTTCGCGCTGGCCACGACCACCACATCGAGTGGCAACCGGATGCGGTAGCCCCGGATCTGGACATCCCGCTCTTCGAGGATGTTCAGCAGGCCGACCTGGATGCGTTCCGCAAGGTCTGGCAGTTCGTTGATGCAAAACACCCCGCGGTTCGTTCGGGGGATGAGACCATAGTGGATGGTCAATTCGTCCGAGAGGTATTTCCCCTCGGCAACCTTGATGGGGTCCACTTCGCCGATGAGGTCAGCGATGGTAATGTCCGGAGTCGCCAGCTTCTCGCCATAGCGGTCGTCGCGTGTGAGCCAGTCAAGGGAGGCACCGTCGCCCTTTTCGGCGATGATGTCGCGCCCCATGCGAGTAATCGGCGCGAAGGGATTCTCCGGGATCTCGCAACCCCTCAGGACGGGGGTCGCTTCGTCGAGCAGCGACGTGAGCGAGCGGATGATCCGCGACTTCGCCTGGCCGCGTTCGCCGAGAAAGATGATGTCCTGCCCGGCGAGGATGGCGTTCATGATGTGCGGGACGACGGTCTCCTCGTACCCGAAGATCCCGGGAAAGAGGTCAACCCCCCGGCGCAACTTCTCGATCAGGTTCTTTCGCATCTCCTCGCGCACCGGGAGAACCTGGTAGCCGGAGGACCTTAACTCACCGACAGTGCGTGGCCGTTCGAGCGTTGTCATTGCGTATCCACCTCTCCACCAGCCGCCCGGGGGTATGAGCGGGGTGCAACTGCATCATCACCGGTCGATGTGCCTGGCTTTTCGTCCGGCCCGTGGTTCGATCATAGGGAGCGGGGTAGGCGTGTCAACCAACGAGAGGGCAGGTACGCAGCGTGGTAAACGCCGGCTTTCGGCAGGTGGCGACGACTCCGGTTTCTTGAGTGTTGAAGGATCTGCTACCTCAAGGTGGGCGCCTGGCCGGGTGTGCTCGCACATACCGCTCGATCTCAGCCAACGCCTCGCGACGGTTGGCATTGCGGAAGCTGAGCAGCTCCGGATCCACAAGTCGAATCTCGTCTTCCCCAACGACCAGGACGTCGAGCCCATCGAACGCTGCGGTGATCTTCAGGACATCGCGTTCGACCGCCCGGCGGAAGGGGCCGGTACAGGCTTCTGGCCGGTAGACCGCGACCAGCGGGTTGCGGTAGCCGTCCACGTCGACGCAAACGATGTCGTGCCCCGCTGCGCGCCGGGCAAGGTGGCGGACGGCCCCCGGCTGGAGCAACGGTGCATCGCAGGAAGTGGCAAAGCAATACTCGGTTGTCACCGCCGGAAGTCCGCTCGCCAGGCCGGCTAACGGACCTTTCGCTTCCCAGAGGTCGTCAACAACCGTGGAGGGGATGGCGACCTCGATCGCCGGAAGCACCTGCCCGGCCGCGCGAACGATGACAATCTCGTCGCAGGCTGGGGCGAGCGCCGTCGCAACCCACTGCAGCATCGGCCGCCCACCAAGCTCCGCCGAAGCCTTGTCGGATCCGAATCGGGTGCTCTTGCCGCCGGCAAGGATCAATCCAGTCAATGCCTGCTGCGTCACCATGCCCTGAACCATGGTTGCGTCTTCCCCCATCGCGTCGCAAGGGATGTGCGGGGCTGGAGCGCAGGCAAGAAGCGCAACCCGGGTCAGACCGCGCGCAAACGCCCGCCGTACTGTTCCTGAAGGTAGGAGACGAATTCGGCGCTCTCGGCAGCACCCCAGGTGGCGCCGTTGTCGGCGTACCACTGCACGGTTCGGGCGAGGCCCTCCTCGAATGGCACACGTGGCAGCCACCCGTGGCTGCGAAGCTGCGAGCTGTCGAGGGCGTACCGCCGGTCGTGCCCCGGTCGGTCGCTGACAGGTTGCACCAGGGATTCCGGTTGTTTCGTCAGGCGGCAGATCATGTTGGCGACATCGCGGTTCGGCAGCCTCTCGCCCGATCCGATGTGCCATGCGCGCACGCCCTCCGCTTCCCGAGGCTGCGCGAGCACCAGGCGAACGGCGGCGACCAGATCATCGACATAAAGCCATTCGCGCTCCTGAAGTCCATCGCCGTAGAGCGGGAGCGGTTGGGCTTTCAACGCCCGCGTCACAAACAGGGGGATGAACTTCTCGATGTGCTGGTTCGGGCCGTAGACGTTGCAGCAGCGGAGGACGGTCACAGCCATTCCATAGCTCTCGGCGTAGGCGCGGATCTGCAGTTCCGCCGCAGCCTTGCTGGCGGAATAGGGGCTTGTCGGCGCGAACCGAGTCTCCTCCGTCGCCTCCATCCCGGCCGGGAGCGAACCAAACACTTCGTCCGTCGACATGTGCAGCAGCACCGCCGAAGGGTTGGCACGCACGGCCTCCAGGAGTGACACAACACCCTCAACGTCCGTTCGCACAAAGACTCCGGGGTCGAGGAGGGAGCGGTCGACGTGGGTCTCCGCGGCGAAGTTGAGGACGAGGTCGTGGTTCGCGACCAGGTTGCGCATGAGCGCGTTGTCGCAGATGTCTCCCTCGACGAATTGGTGACGAGAATCGTTGCCAACGTCGGCAACATTTGCGGGATTCGATGCATAGGTCAGCCGGTCCAGATTCGTGACGGTGTGACCGTCCCTGACCAGCGCGCGCACAACATGGCTCCCGATGAATCCACACCCGCCGGTGACAAGTGTCCTCACTCGGCCGCCTCCATGCGGGAGTGATCGCCGAGCGTCAGACGCGCTCCGGCCGGTGCGCCCGCTACCCGCACAAAGCGCCCGATCATCGAGTCGCGGATGTCCGGACAGTCCGCAAGGATGGTGTCCTCCATCACGATTGAATTCCGAATGGCCACGTGCGTCAGCGTGCAGCGTGCGCCGATGGCTACGTAAGGACCGACGCGGGAGTCGCGTAGACTCGCTCCGGCGCCGATCACCAACGGCCCGGTCAGGACGCAGCGCTCGACCATCGCTCCGGGCTCGACTGACACGGGGCCCTCAATCGTCGAGTCCGCGGCCTGGTCCCCCGGGTCCGGAGCCGTCTGCATGGCGTCGAGGATCACCTGGTTTGCCTGGAGCATATCCTCCATCTTCCCGGTGTCGATCCAATACTCGCCGGTCACCGTTGCGTCCACTGTCAGTCCCGCGTCGAGAAGGCCATTGATGCTGTCGGCGATCTCGATTTCGTGGCGCGCGCTCGGCGCCTGGCGGGCGATGGCGTCGAACACTGCGGGACGGAACGCGTAGACGCCGATCACGGCCATGTCGGTCGGCGGGATGGCGGGCTTCTCCACGATGCGCGTGAGCCGGTTGCCATCCATCTCTGCGACTCCGAAGGCGCGGGCGTCGGCAACGCGCTTGAGCACGACCGCGGCGGCTGCGCCGGAACGCTGGAACCGTTCGACGAACGCCGAGATGCCACCCCTCAATACGTTGTCGCCGAGGTAGAGGATGAACGGGTCGTTGGCCAGGAAAGGGCGTGCCAAGTCGACGGCATGCGCAATCCCCAGGGGGTCCGGCTGTCGAATGTAGGTGAATCGCACGCCGAACTTGGAGCCGTCACCCATCGCTTCCCGGATCTGCTGTTCCGTGTCGCCGACGACGATGCCGATCTCCGAGATTCCCGCTTCGACGAGGTGCCGGATCGGGAAGTGCAGGACCGGCGTGTTCGCGATGGGCACGAGTTGCTTTGCGCCGGAGTAGGTGAATGGGCGAAGACGGCTGCCTTTGCCGCCCGCCAGGACGAGCCCTTTCATGGAGTGTCAAGTATATCTCGCTGTCGCCTTGCGAAGCCCGGACGTAGCATTCGCCCCCGTGACCGAGCCACGCCCGAGGGTTTTGCTGAACGCGACCGCAGTCCCAGGTCGCCCCGCTGGCGCCGGGATCTACACGCTCGAACTCGCGGCAGCCCTTCGCCGGTGCAGTGACATCGAACTGCTCGTGGCTTCGCCCGACTACGACGCCGACATCGTTTCGCCCGCCGGGAGCGCCATCGAACGCTCCGCCTGGGAACAGCTTCGCCTAAGCCGGATCATGGCCGCGGCCGGTATTGACGTTTACCACGGCGCGCACTTTGCCGTGCCCGTCGGCGCCGGTATCCCCTGCATCGCCACAGTCCACGACCTCACGTTCTACCGCTTGCCGCGCCGCTATAGCCTGCACCGGCGTTTGTACTACCGGGCCCTTGCCGAAACGTCACGGCGGGCCACGCGCATCATGGTGCCTTCGAAGGCCGTTGCCGCTGACGTTGTGCGGTTTCTGAACTATCCGCTGGAGCGCGTTCGCGTGATCTCCGAGGCGCCAAGGTCCGGGCTCTCGCGGGCTCCGGAGGCGGCGGTCGCAGGGGTATGCGGCCGTCTCCGGGTCGAGCGCCCGTATCTGCTCTGCGTGGGCACTGCCGAACCGGGGAAGCGTGCAGTTGACGCCGTACGTGCCATCGCTGTCATGCAGGTACCCGGGCCGACGGTCCAACTCGTGCTGGCGGGGAACGAAGGCCCGCTTTCGAAGGCGCTGCGCCGGGAGGCTGCCCGGCTTGGTGTGGCCGGCCGGGTTCGCTTTGTCGGTTACGTGGGAGACGCCGACCTTGCGGCGCTGTATACGGGCGCGACGGCGCTGGTCTTCCCATCACTTTATGAAGGCTTCGGTCTGCCGCCGCTCGAGGCGATGGCATGCGGCACGCCCGTCATTGCCTCAAGGGCGCCGGCCATGAATGAGGTGCTCGGACAGGCAGCGATCTTCGTGCCCCTTCGGGACCCCGATTCCATCGCCCGCGAGGCTTCGCGCTTGCTGGCGACTTCGGCCGAGCGATCGGAATGGAGCGCACGAGGTCGCGAACACGCCGCGCATTTCGCCTGGACCCGCACAGCCGAGGAAACCGCCGTCCTCTACCATGAGGTGCTGCGATTGTGAGCCTCGGGCTCGTCATTGTGACGTTTCGCTGTCGCGATCTTGCGCTGGCATGCCTGGAGTCCATCACCGCGCGCCTGCCCGGCTCGTTGGCGTCGGTCGTCGTTGTGGACAACGCATCGCACGATGGCACCGTTCAGGAGGTCCGCGCGCGGTACCCGATGGCCACGGTCATCGAGCAAAGGATCAACGCCGGGTTTGCATCGGCCGCGAACGCTGGGATCCGCGCTCTCCCCGATCACGATGTCGTGTGTCTCCTGAATCCAGACGCGATCCTGCTCGACGACGGGCTCTCCGTCGCGGCTGCCTATTTGGCCGCGCATGCGGACGTCGGGATCCTCGGCGCTCGCATCGAGAATCCGGACGGCTCGCTGCAGCCGTCGTGCCGCGCCTTTCCCGGTCACCTGACCGCCGTCTTCAACCGCCACTCACTGGCCACGAAGCTGCTGCCCGGCAACCGCTGGTCGCAGCGCTACCTGATGACAGCCTGGCCCCACGACGAAGTTCGCGACGTCGACTGGGTATCCGGGGCGTGCATGCTCATCCACCGGCGCGCGATCGAACGTGCTGGCCTTCTTGACCCGGGATTCTTCTTTTCCATCGAAGACGTCGACTTCTGCCGTCGGGTGCACGATGCGGGCCTGCACGTCCAGTATTTCCCGATGGCACGCTTGCAGCACCGGGTCGGCGGGAGCTCTCGCCACGCTGTCTACCGGGCGATGGTGGCACACCACCGGGGCATGTGGCGCTACTATCGGCGCCACATGCGCGGCAACGTCCTTGTCGACGCAATCACCGGCGCCGGCATCCTTGTTCGTCTCGGGATGCATGCGGCGTCGTACACGCTCCGAACCTGGACGAACGGGCTCCTGCGCCGCCCCAATCCCTGAGCCGCCCATGCGGCTGCAAGCCCGTGTCCGCCGCCTGGCGACGCCTACCCGATTTCTTGCCTTGCGGCCGTGCGCCGCGATCGCCAGCTGACTGGACGCGCGGAGTTCCACATCGAACGGATATAGCCGAGCGCGGCGACCAATCCCAGCGCAAAGAGCAACACTCCGGCACCCACCACCGCCGAACCCACGCTCTTGTACCACGCGTGCAGCATGAGCGCGGCCACGCAGAATACGGCCGTGATGGCGTAGATCGCCAGGGTGACGTGGAGCGGCCCCAGCCCAAACATGCGCTCGATGCGGTCGTGGAAATGATCCTGGTCGACCTCAAATGGGTGACGGTCATCGAGGTACCGGCGGAGGAAAGCAATGCCTGTGTCAAGTACCGGAAGGCCCAGCGCCACCGCCGGCACATAGAGCGGCACGCGCCCCGTGGTATCGACGAAGCCGGCCACGCTCAGTCCGGCGATGGTGAATCCGAGGAAGTAGGCGCCCGAATCACCTAGCCAACGCCGTGCCCGCGGGAGGTTGAAGGGCACGAATCCGAGCGATGCACCAGTCAGTGCGGCAAACAGGAGCGCGATCAGATCGTGGCCGAGGTCCCACGCAACGTAGGCCATGGTTGCCGAAACGAGGGCCGAGATGCCTGCCGCCACTCCGTCGCGACCGTCGATCAGGTTCATGGCGTTTGTCACCAGCACCAACCAGATGACGGTCACCAACGGGTCGAGAAAGCCGAGGGCGACCTTTCCGTCGAAGGGCAGAGTCATCTCGCCGATGCGGAATCCACCGAGGTAAAGCGCGATCGCAGCAATGAATTGGATGCCGAATTTCGTCTTCCAGCCAATGTCCCGGAAGTCGTCGCGGGCGCCGACCAGGAACACGAGGCCCCCGCAGACCCCGAGCGTCAGAAACTCACGCCAGTCGTTCCGCATGAATTGGCTCGCCTCATGCGAAACGAGGGCGAGAAGGATGGGGGCGAAAACAAACGCGGCGACGAGGCTAAATCCACCAACGCGGGGGACCCGGACTGCGCGCGGGCCGCGGCCCATCTTGGTGGGGAGGCGGAGGGCGAAAGTGAGGGGTGCGGCAATCGCGAAGGCGACCAGCGCGATCGCGACCTCGAGACTCATGCTGACGCCCCCGGGCGACACAGCAGGTACAGGCTCACCATGTCCAAGGACGATACACCGGATCCCTGCGTCCTGACCACCATC
>Ga0172369_10005665_pt1 | contig 15262 bp, 12 predicted proteins | sample LakKiv25m_FD_114539 | JGI IMG/M metagenome (GOLD analysis project Ga0172369, IMG submission 114539) | Freshwater microbial communities from Kabuno Bay, South-Kivu, Congo - kab_022012_11.25m | ecosystem: Environmental > Aquatic > Freshwater > Lake | place: Democratic Republic of the Congo...
AATCCTTGGGTGTTTATCCAATTTTGCCTCGGTTCTCCCTGTTTGTGAATAATGCAGGATAGATGTTCCCAGAGGTGTGAAGACTTGTAATGTATCTCCCGCTGCGACTGATTTCGTAGATGCCACTATAGTCTTTATAACTCTTATGTTCTTTCAAACTATCGGTATCATAAAATGATATGCCATTTTTATTCCAACATATAAGTATATTTTCGTCTGGTTTCATATCAAATTGATTAATCAAACTATCTCGTCTCAAATAAATTAACTGATTTGTAATTAAGTCAATTTTATAAATGTAATTGATTTCAGTCTTATTGAGTTCCCCATTATAATCGGAAGTAGCCAAAAAAAGAAATCTTCCATCATTTGAAAAAGTTGCTGTACCCAATGTCCAAGTAAATGGTAATGGCCTTGGATAATTATTAAATAGAATGGTATCTAATGTTTTTATAACCGCACCATCACTTAATCTACGAATATAAAATTTACATAATGAGTCCCTTCCTTTTTCTGTGCCAAATGTCAAACTATCAGGTGACATAAATTTACCTACATTTTGTATTGAGGCGTAAGACCATATTATATTGCCACTGTCTGCTGTACATAATTGCATTGTATCTCCATAACCAAATGTGTAAAGAACTTTTGTACCATCCTTTGTAAAACGGGCACTGCTCGAACCATGAAATCTCTTCGTCCAAAGTGTATCCTGTCCCTTCATTCCAGCAACTCCAAAAACCGACATAACAACTGCAAGAACTAATAATATTTTCGTTTTCATTTTTTTTTCCTTTGGAACAAAATCGTTATTTTGAATAATATTTTAATTTTTTATTTTCCGGAATCATTGAAATTCATGTCAATCTATGAAAAAAAGCTACCATTGCAAAAACTTTTTTCTGTTTTTGTCACATCTCAAAACTATAATAACACATGAAACGCAAAAGTATCTCACGATTTTTTGAAAATTTATAATTTTATTAGAACCGTAGGTTCGTAACCTTGGTAAGAAACGAGCCCTGCTGCTTCTTCTCTTGTCATCATGTAATTTACTTTTCTTTATAAATATAGCATGTGTTTTTCAGAAAATCTTTTGAAATATTGTAGCGGCTTTCCTCATCCAAAATGTTGAAGCTCCGGCTCATTAGCCCAAAGCCCTGGTCGAAGCCGATAAGCGTAGTCGCAGCAAAATTGATTGTTTCGAGAGCCAGCTCACGCAAATGAACGCATCCCTCGCTCCCGCCGATTCTCTCTGACACGTTCCGGGCAACTCCTCTTTCTATCTTTAATCCGACAAGTAGAGTTGCCTTTGCCGCAACATGCGGGCAATTTTTGTGCGGATGGTTCCCATACTCACTCATGGCATGTTCAATCAATTTTGTTTTGGGGTCAATCTGCAGATTTAATCTAATCAGATGATAAGGGTCCATAAAAGTTGCCTCTAACATTAGAAAACCATTTTCTAACTCGAATGCTTCTATTCCGATGTCTCTTTTCGAGACAAGGTGTTTTATCTGAACGTTTTCCATAATTAATGCCTTAATAAATTATTGTTTAAACATCTATTATGACGAATATTAAGCAGAAGTTAATATATTTCAAAAATAATCTTACTTTTTTACTTCAAAAATCTCCTTGTAAATGACACCTCCTGATTTAAATTTTATTATGTAAAGTCCGTTTCCCAAGAATCTGACATCCAAGTCTAAGCTATAATAACCAGGCACGAACATGCCTTCAATAATATTCTTGACAACAATTCCTGTTAAATTTTCCAATGTGCCAATGATCTTAGTTGATTGTAATACTGTAAAATACACTGTAATTTCTTCTTTCGCTGGTTGAGGATTAATAGAATTAATCGAGATATTGCCAATTGAAGAAACTATATAAGTTTCCTCGCAAGAAGACAAATAGAACGAAGAGGATGTGATTAATAGAATAATGATAAGTTTTTTCATATTAGACTCATAAATTAATAAAATATCTTAATTTGAAATTTAGACCGCCAACATTTTCGAGTCCACCGTTTTTGGCTGTTCCGAGGAATGTATAATCGTATCGGAGTGCAATACCGATAAAATGTTCTTTCGCTATCCTTGTGTTGACACCCGCATCGAACACAATACCCACGCCATTTTGGAATTCAAATTTATTATAAGTTCCGAGAACTCTACCGTCCTCAGCTATTTTTGTCATCTTTTTAAGCATAAAGGCGCTATAATCAGCAAAACCAAAGGAGAGATACGGTATAAATTTTCTCTGTCTTGCAAAGAAATGAGTTGCCGAAATTGTGACAGGAATTATATGTATTGTAAGGTCATTACCCGGCAACTGATCTACATTATTTACTATTACCACTTCTTCTGTCATGCTATTCACTTTGGTAGTTGATGCGATGTTATATATGGATTTACCGTAATCATTTTTCATCGTATAATAGCGGTAACTTATATCTGCCGATAGGTCAAAGAAATCGTTTAATTTAAAAATCATTCCCACTTCGGGAAAAACATAAGGAATTCCGACTTTATATTCATTTCTCATAGCAGCACTCTCGGGAACCGGATATAGAAGCCCAAAGTATAATCCGGACTTAGCTGTAATTGGAAATATACAGATAAATAATAATAATGAAAACCACAAAATTTTACCGAATTTTTCTCTTTTCACTTTAAAATCGTTAAATTCTGATAGAGCATTACATTTCATTTGTTCCTCCTTTTCAGTTTGTCTCTGAAATATTCGATTTCCGGACCGGTGAAGTCTTTGAAATCCATACCAATTCCGTAATATCTTTTGCTGGCTAATGTATCTTTATTTTCAGGCGTTAGCAGTTTTATTCCGTCTGCCATTCTTTTGTCTGACTCTTCTTTTCCATCAGGATACTCTTTTGTCAAATATTTGTCATTTCCTTTTATATCTGTAAAAATACAAACCTGGTCAGCAAAAAGATGATAGAAAAATTCCTCAAAAGGAGGATTGTGTACGTCAAAGTTATTCCAGCCATAGTTATGACCTTTGCCGCTTGTAATGTAAGTGTCATCACCTTCGGTATCAATAAAAAATACTTGCGATTTATTGATTGCAAAACCGAGACCATCGTCTTTCACTTTGTAAACATCATTTCCACCTTTGTCAAGAAACAGCGCCACGGTGAAATCATGACCGAATCCGCAGCCGACACTTTGTTCTTCCCAAAGAGTATGAGTATCGTTCCCTCCTTCGTCAATTAAGCCTCCGATGCAGAAATGAGCACCTGCCGCCTGCGACCAGCTAGCGCTCAAGTATTTATCATCGCCGCTTCCGTCGTAGATAAATCCCATACCGTACCAATAGCCGCATCCGAGCGACCAGTTGCCCGATTTGTATGTATCATTTCCGGAAATGTCAATCAAAGTTCCTATTCCGCCAGCCCATGAATGACCGTCCGTAACGTCTCCACGTCTGCCGATTCCGCATCCCTGAGAGTAAGAATAGTTGATTTTTCCGTCTTTTGAATGATAATCAGGACGAAAAACGACCGATGCCAAAGGTTCCGAATAATATGAGTCGTTCCCGGTTCTGTTGATTAATGTACCAACCCCGGCAACTCCTCCATAACCCTGACCATCGCCGTATATTCTATAGGAATCATCGCCGTTATTATCTATTGCCACACCAACGCCGAAAAATCCGGCTCCCTGACCGATTGTCCACATATCATATTTGTCGTCGCCTTCCATGTCCGCAAGAATCCCTATTCCGAACATTCCTGAACCTTGTGCAAACCTTTTGGATTCGTAAACATCATTTCCTTCCATATCGAGAAGCATCGCAGCACCGAAAATAGCTGCGCCCTGCGATGGAACAAATTCATCCTTGTTGATATATTTGTCATCTCCTTCCAGGTCAATCGCAAGAGAAATTGGGATATTAAGTGAAGGCGTGGAACCGATGGGACCTTTGTACACGTCATCACCACCCAAATCCACAAGAAGCAATAAATCATTGTATTCATGCACGTCGTCTTTCGTGCCTGAAATTACAATGCGACCGATAGGAGTCACAATATTCAGATTTTGATTTTTCCAGTCAATGTTTAGTTTCTTTTTCAGGATTTTTAATGTATCGGCAAGCTGCAAACCGGATTCCATTATTTTCATTCCGGCATAATAAATCGAATTCATATCAATTTCTTTTGCACAGTCCTCAATTTGCGGAAAGTACTCCAGACCGTCGAACTGAGTTTCGCCTAAGTTACGGATTCTCCAGACGTCGTTTGCTTTCTGGAAATCAACATTACGCATACCAATCTGCCTGAATCTGTAAGCCTCGGTTAAATGAATGACCGTTCTGGCGATAACCTTTTGAAGTTCTATATCAATTGATTTAATTGCATTCCGCAGGTCTTTTTCAATAAGCGGAAAGTCCGATGCTTTGCCCATAGCATTGTATTTCCAGACGGTATTTGTTTTAGTGTAAATATCTTTGATTGCCACAAGAAGCGGCTCCTTTTCGTCAATTTCTGCAAAAAGTGAAGCACTATACTCCCTGAACTGCGAAGTCACGTTTCTGAACCCGCAGTAGTAAGCAAGTTTCATAATTGAATTATGGTTCGCTGCAAGATAATCCGGATGGAGGTAGTCTTCGACAGAGACAGCCATATTTTTGACAAAATCGTAAATTCTTTGAGGTTCTGCAAACAAATCATCAAAAGACAACATTTTGTATGGAATATCCTTAGGGTCGGGATACCTCGTCCAATAACCTTTGGGTCGGAAACCCAGGTTTGATTCGTCAATATTAAGGATAGACATAATTTGCTGAAAAGCATCTTTTTTCAATTCCGGTTTTTGAGACAGTGATGGGATTGAAATAAAGAAAGTAAAAATTAAAACGAAGATGACCGAATGTTTGTTCATAATTAATCCTGACAATTGAAAAAGAAACAAAGACAAATTTATAAATTTAAGCGGTTTATTCAAAGGATTAAAAGAAAATGAAGATAGATAAATCATAAGGGTTGGATAAAAATTTGAAAAAAATTAATCAAAAGTCTTTGTCAATTCGGAGAAATTTCATAATTTTGTAATCCTAATGGGCTCGTAGCTCAGTTGGGAGAGCGCTAGAATCGCACTCTAGAGGTCGTGAGTTCGACTCTCATCGAGTCCACTCCAAACATAATTGAAATTGCCCTGTGGTGTAACTGGCAACACGTCTGACTCTGGATCAGAAGAGTAGAGGTTCGAGCCCTCTCGGGGCAGCTGGCAAAACAAAATAAACCCTTGAATTTAAAAAAGTTCAAGGGTTTTGTGTTTATATATTGTATTTTTAAAAATTCATCATTTGTGCATTCTGAACATTTAGAATTGCGCCTCTTTGAAGATGTTTATTCCTATTATAACCTCGGCATATTCGTCTTTTTTACCTGTAATTTTAAAATCTCCATGAAATATATCGAGAATTTTTGCTACTATTGACAAGCCGAATCCAGAACCTTGCTGTTCATTCAAATTCCTTTCAAATTGGACATACGGTCCGATATATTCAATCTGGTTGTCATCAATTCCGATGCCATAATCCTTTATCATAATATAATATTTATCTCTTATTGTAAAAGAGTTGACAATGATTTTATCTCCTTTATGTGAAAATTTGATTGCATTGTCCATAAGTTCTTCAATAATTTTTATAAAATACATCTCATCTATACAAATATGGGCATCCACTAAGTCGAGTTGTATGTCGTCTTGCCTTTCGTTCACATGTGCAAAATTAAAAACGGTTTCGTAAATAAACGGCTCGCATGTTTCCATTGTCTTTCCTTGTTTAATCGTTAATTCGTTTATATCGTTTGCAAGGATAACAAGATTTGCATAAAAAAGATAATTTTCCAATAGTCTTCTCAGCCGGGAAGTTGCTACTGATATATCACTCAGCATGTCTAACGTATCGGCGTTTTTAACTACATCTTCACTGAAATAATTTTTTAGAAAATTTGAGATCCCAAGTATTTGGTTTATAGGTGTTCTGATTTCATGGGGTAAAGCCATAAGCAAATTGGAAGTCATAAGATTAAGTTTATTACCAAGAATGGTCTGCTTATGCTGAATTTTCAAAGTTCTACTGGCAAGCATTTGGTCAAAAAGTGAATTTAGTTTTGCTTCTCTTTCTAGTACGATTAATTCGGAAATGGCTGAAGAAAAATACGACGTAAATAAATTTATCAAATCTATTAGTCTTGAATCATATACTGAATAATTTATTTTTGTTGAGAGTAATAATAATCCTATAATGCCATCATAAGTGAGCATAGGCACTATTATTATATTTTCGTTTTTCTCATCATCTGAAAATGTTGTTAAAATTTCTTCAGTTTGCAAGACTTTGGAGATATGCCCTTTGCTTGTCAAATTGTCAAAATCGTTTTTTATTTTGTTACTTATTGGTTCAGTAAAGTATCGTTCTAAAAGAAATGACTTAGTTTTTAATGAATAAATTGCAGCATATTCTATTTTGGGTAATAGCATAAAAATATTAGAAACAGATTCAAGTAGCTTTTTTACATGTTTTATGCCGGGCTTGTTTTGCTGAAATAAAGCAATCGCATTAAAAAATTGAATGAAATTTTCCGAAATATGTTGTTTGGTTTTCAAAATAATCTCTTTACTCAATTTTTAATATTGAATACGCTTGTTCATATTGAAATATAATGGAATCATATAAATTTTTTATTTCAGACTTTTCTATTTTTAATATATCCCAGATTTGAAAATTAGGTTCATCAATCAAATGGTCACCATGATTACCAAGCTCCAATATTTCTGCCATTATGTTTGCAAGATGGACACAAGCCGTTATCAAATCAGATTTATCGTCATTAATACGTAGATGATGATTTCTGATACAAAATCTTATAGTTTCGGGGATATTCCACCTTTCAGCAAGAATATCACCGGCAGTTGTGTGGTCAAAACCAAATATTTCTTTTTCTGAATTACCAATTGATATTTTTTTTTCATTAGCATTTACGACTGCTTCATTGTAATCAGTTGGAAAAAGTCTATAAAAAACTAGTTTTCCCAAATCGTGCATTAAACCTGAAATAAAGTAACTCTCAATATTTTTAATACATAGTTTCTGCCCTAAGAGTCTTGTAATAACAGCAACGGCGATTTAATGCTTCCATAAATCCACAACATTAAAATCCGACGTGCCTTTGATATTTCGGAAAATCTTCATAACCGATACTGCTAAAATCAAATCTCTTAATTCGTTAAAACCGATTATAAAAATAGCTTCCGAAACGGTCTCTACCCTTGTTTTAAGCCCATAGACAGCGGAATTGACTAATTTCAGAAGGTTAGCAACCGATGCCTGGTCTTTTGATACAACATCGGCAATATTCTGAATTGTAGCATGAGGATTTGATACAGCAATCAATAATGAATTATAAATAGTTGGCAGAGTAGGAAATCCATCAAGTTTATTGATTATGGAAATAAAATTTTTCATTATTTTCTCAAAATCGTTTTATATTTATGAAAAATTCCCATCTGAATAATTTCCTCTTCGAAACCATTCCGAGGTATCCATTTCATTCTTTCAGTAAGTTGCTTTTTTGCTAAACTAATTATTTCGTCGTTAAAGACAATTTCTTCACATTCATTTTCCTTAGAAAAAATTACAGCCAAAGGAATATTCCATGATTTCAGATTGTTAATTATTTTCGGGGTTAAAACAGTACCCTTTCCAAGTAAAACTTGTCCGAAATTGCTTATTATCGGCTCGTCGAGAACCATACCTTCTACCAGGTTTTCAATTAAGATTATTTCTTGCATAATACCTTTGTTCCAAATCAATAAAACAAAAATAAACAAATTTTTGAACTAAATACTATTAGAATGTTTCCCTTTTAAAAAAGTTTTGTTCTTCAATAAGAAATTTATATTGCATTTTATCAAAACTTTCCAAATGTAGAATGGTTATAACTCTGTAAATAAAAGTAAATACATTTAATCACAGACATTAAAAAATTTTTCGATTTGATTTCGATTTGAAAATTTTCAACTTAACTGAAAGAAATCAATATTAATTCCGGCAAAACATTATTTTCACAGATAATGTCATTTTTATCTGAATATTGGTTTGTAAAAATTGTCGACAAATACAATGCCGAACATAAGTCAAAGACATTAAGCTTCTGGCAACAATTCCTTGCGATGAGTTTTAATCGCTTACATTCAGAGAAAAATTCAATGACATGGAAACGTGTTTGGATGCAATAAAACAAAAGTAATAATACCAATTACTCTAAACAAAAAAGCCAGTTCCCATCCCTATTTAGCGGATATGTGTTAATAACTTAAGATAAACAGGATTTTATTCTGTAAATGTTTCTAAAACTTTACTTAAAACAAATTCATCCCTTCAAATACTATAATCTTCAATTTAGCATTTTATTTTTTCTAATTTCTTTGCTAATTTGGAGTTTTACAAATTATTGAATTAAAAATTTTAAATTTATGAATAAAGAATTACGCTGGAAGTTAAGATTCGAAGCTAAGCGAAAGGTTGAAGCATGAATGATACCAATGAATTCGGTCTGACTGAAGAAGCCATGAAATTGATTTACCGAATTTTTATCGGTTTTCCCGAAGTGGATGAAGTTGTGATTTTCGGCTCAAGAGCTGATGGTACTTACAAGCCCGGCTCTGATATTGACCTTGCTATTAAAGGAAGCGACATTGATTACATTATGACGGAACACATCCGCAACATTCTACAGGAAGGATTATATCTTCCCTATGGTTATGATGTTATCAATTATAATTCAATTCATAACCCGAAATTTAAAATGCCCATAGACACTTATGGAAAAGTGTTTTATAAAAGGGTGTAAATAACTATTGAATCCTTATCTTCTGTCCCTTTTGCAAGCCCCTGTCCGTTAGGTTTTTGTTATTCTTCTTTAGTGATTTAACCGAAACACCGAATTTACTCGATATTTCCTTTAAAGTATCATTCTTCTTAACAACATAATACTTCGGAAGTTTATTAACTTTCTTTGAAGCAGCAGCAGAACTGCCTTTTGAAGTTACTTCCTGATATACTTTCAGTTTCGTGCCGTAAAGAATCTTATTGCCTGAGATAAGTTTCGGATTCCATTTCTTAAGTTGAGTTTCGGTAACTCCATAGCGAGCTGCAATAGTACTCAGGTTTTCACCTTTTTTAACTTTATGGCTAACCTTTTTATTCAAAACAGGCTCGGAATATTTCTTTTCCTGCTTTGAGGCAAAAGTTGCTTTTTCTAACGCCTTTTTAGGTACGGTTCCGGTAGTCTGGATTTTTAATGTTTGTCCGGCATAAATATTTTTTTCTATCTTGTTCTGCCTTTTTATGGACTCAATGGTAACATTGTAATCATCCGCAATCTGAGCAAGAGTTTCGCCTGTTCGTACTTTATGTCGAACGATGGTCGGATTCTTAATTTTTATAATTTCAGTTGTTTTCTTTGGCTCCGGATTAACGTTGACGGCTATTTTCATAGATTTGCCGACTTCGATGCTATCCGAATCGTAAGGAATATTATTCAAATTACGTAAATCAGAAGGACGAACTCCATAGCGTTGAGCAATCAAATCAATCGTTTCGCCTTCGGCTATGGTATGAGTTATAAATTCATTATTCTTAACAGCCGGAACATTTGCGGCGGGTGTTTCCTTCTCGTTATCATCACCGCTCTGCGCTTCCAGGGCAGCCTTTTTCTCCTGCTTTTCCTTTAGTTCGGCGTAATCTTTCTGGTCAATCGGAATTCTAATAACTGTACCTTTGTGAAGTTTCGTTTTAGCGTTGGTTAGTTCATTTGCCGTAAGTATTAACTGCTCGTTAATACCGTAAATTTCAGCTATTGCCCTGACGGATTCTCCTCTTTCCACTTTGTGCATGACCCAGGGTTGCTTTTCCTCAGGTGAAAGTGTTGCAAAACTCGCGATGAAAGATTGCTTGGAACCGACAGGGATCCGAATCTGATATTCCTTATCGTCAGGTGGTGTGCAAGTGGTTATTAGTTCAGGATTCATAGCTTGCAATTCTTCAAGCGGAATATTCGCACATTTTGCCAAGGCTTTAAGAGAGACCGGTTCTTTCAATCCGTAAGTTTCATATTTATATTCATCCTGAAACTGCATGTCGCTTTTTTTAAAACCGTACTTCTCAGGTTCTAAAGCTATTTTTGCTGCTGCAATATACTGAGGAACGTAATTTCTTGTTTCTTTGGGAAGATAAGGTCTGACCTGCCAGAAATCCGGCTTTTCGAGCTTGCTTTTGTTAATTGCCCTTTTCACACCATTTGCACCGCAGTTATAAGCAGCAAGAGCCAGGTGCCAGTCGCCCAGGTCGTTGTATAAATCTTTCAAATGTCTTAGAGCAGCTCTTGTTGACTTTTCAGGGTCTCTGCGTTCGTCAATCCAAACAGAAGAGCTGGCATTCAGTCCGTAAAGTTCACCGGTTGACCTTATGAACTGCCACATACCAACGGCTTTTGCCCTGGAAACAGCCATAGGATTCAGTCCGCTTTCTATCATTGCAAGAAAGATTATTTCTTCCGGAACGCCGACTTCTTTCACAATCTGCTTAATCATAGGAAACCATCTGGTTGAACGCTCATACCATTTTTGAAACACTTTTCGCGGCTTGCCTGTGGTCAGAAAAGTAATATTTTTCTGAACAAAATCATTATCAACCAAAGGAATTTGATAAGTCGGTTCGGGTGTTTTCTGGGCTGCAAGAGAATTAACAGTTGTGTCTTTCGTTATGGTTAGTGGTTGGATTTGAGGAGTAATCACCGTTTTGGTGGTTTCAACTTCCTGGAAAAGTTTATCCCTGATAATAAACAGTGAGGAATTTTCATCCAAATTATCAATTCGCTGAACAAAACTTTCGTAATCTTCGATTATTGATTGAGCAAGGTCTGTAAAGTCGTCATTCTGCTCAATGCCGGGATAATTCACAAGCTTATTGAGAATGTTTATAGCACTTTCGAACAGCTTGGCAGCCGCTACCGTATCTTTCTTTTCAATGAAAATAAGAGCCTGAAGATATTTCTGACGTGACTCTTCGAGAGTTTTGAGCACAGTCTTATCTTTTGTTTTGGAAGGGACAGGCACTTCGTCCAATTCCGAGTATTCATCAGGAAATATCGAATATTCCTTGGTCGTTTTCGATGTCACCTTCTTATTCTTTGCAGGTAAGTTCTCCGAAAAACCTAAAAACAGCAATCCCAAAACAGCTAAAAAGATAAAAATTTTCTTCATATTCTTTCCAAAAGTCAATAAATACATACATCCCCCAATAAATTTACATTATTTGGAAAAACAATATAAGTCATCTGTTTTACAAAGACAAGAAAAATTTTATTAATAATTTTTCATAAACAATAGACGTTAGTGCCTATCTTGTATATCTTTATAACAATTAAAAAAAATTAATTGTTAAGTACACAAGAAATTTCTAAACTTTTCTCCGTTCCTTTGAGTAGAGAAACAATTACTTTTTTCAAGAAACTTTTAGATACTTTTGCGTTTCTTATGTTATTATCGTTTTGGGAAGTGACAAAACGATAAAAGTATTTGCGACAGTTGCAGTTTTTTCTTAGATTGAATTGAATTTAGTTTCCACAACGCCGGATAAATTTCTCAAATTGTCATTCCCGCGAATGCGGGCAAACAGATTTCAGCGTAGCTCATCCATCTTCTTTTACCAAATTTTTCAAGTATCTCGGGGGTTTTTCTTAATAAATTCCTAAAGTTAATTAATAAAATTAGGTGTCTTTCTTACTAAAGTGGGATTCCGGAGATAAAATTTTAGCAATAAAAAAAACTATCAAATTCTTCCAAACAGCAATTCTTATAAAAATCAATTACTTGCTATTATTTTTAAAGAACTTAACATTTTTTTCAGTAGTAATTCAGTAGCGATTGTTTCAATTTAAACATTTAATTTAGAAACGAAATTTCAAGTCAAAATAAAATGATTCTTATATTTTAATTGACTTATTTCTAATTTAAATTTGGGAGTATCATATGAAAAATTCACTTATTTCAATCGTAGTATTATTGTTTACGGTAGCTCTAATGTCATGTAATAAAACTGACTTAGGCAGTAACAACCTACAAGTTGATAAAAATTTATCTAATCCGAAAGGAAGCCATGTCGCTACAACTGCCAATCCGGAGATAGTGTACACATCATCAGTAGTAACCGGAAAGGGGAAGAACCAGACAAAACATGAAACCATTGGAGTTATGGATGCTAACTCAGCGAACCAAACTAATATCTATACTGCAAGTACGACAACGGAGCATGTATTTAAACCTACATGGTCTGCTGATGGAAATTCAATATCATGGATAAAACAGGAACCTCGCTATTCCGGACCTTCTGAAATTGTTGTAGCGGATATCGCAATTAATTCAAATGGAGTTCCGGTTGCAAGTAACTATCGTAGCATTGTGACTGTAACACCGAGCTCACCGGACTATCAGTGGCTTTATGCTCAGGCATGGTGCTCTCTCACCGCAACTGCAAAAATTGCTTTCATCACTACTTTCGGGACAGGTACTTCTGGTACGACCTATCTTTACACTGTATCAGCAAATGGTGGTGTCTGGCAAGAGCTCGCATCCATTTATACTACAAATGGTAGTGATTTTTATGTTAACCTCTGTTGGAGTCCTGACGATTCCAAAATTGCCGTACTACTCAGAAGCATGAGTACGGGGGATAAAATTCTCATCTTTGACAGTCAGACAGGAGCGTTAAAGGAAGAAATAAATCCACCATCCGGAGAGAATCGTATATTCTATCTCGACTGGTCACGTAGCGGCATGAATACATTAGCCTTCACTGCAGGTTCTTCGGGATACATTTACTATGTATCTCCACCTGAGAGCGGAATAACCCCTACAACTAATTTTGTAAAGGGAGTGTTTCCAACATGGTCACCAGACAACAGCAGTATTCTTTACTATACAGGTTCTTGGGGACGTGAAAAGGCAGGTCTAAAGAAAGTAACACCTTTTACTTCGACTGTTACAACAATATCGAGCACGTTTTCCGGATATTATCTTAATTGGAAAAAATAGAAGAATTCCAAAATATTAGATTTTCTCAAAGCAAGATTAAATAATTACATTTTGATATTTGTGCCTGCCGGAGGAACCTTCGGCAGGCATACTACGTTAATTATGAAATTTGTAATCTTAAATTAGGAATATCAAAACCAGAAATTTTTAAAATATTTTAATATTAAATCATAAAATCGGTTAATTTTACAAAATACTAATGCAATTATTTGAAAAAACAATTTCTTAGTATTTTGAACCAAAAATATCTTGTTTTTTTGACTTGTAAGACACTTTGAAACAATGACGCTGTTCTGACTATCATTTATTTCAAATAAAATTATAAAAGAACTAAGATTAAAAGGATTAACATGAAAAATATTCCGAAACTTGCAGTCTTTCTTTTTCTTTTTTCATTTTTCTTTAGTAATTTCACACAGTTATCTGCTAAAAAGCAGGGTCAAGCCCTTATTGACTCACTCCTTCAAGAATTGCCTAAAGCAAAGGAAGATACCAATAAAGTAAAATTGCTGAATTCTTTATCATTTGAATTCGGTTATACAAATCCTGATGAAGGTATAAAAAATGCTGAGCAGGCATTAAAGCTTGGAGAAAAACTTGGATGGAAAAAGGGAATTTCATCTTCTTATAATTGCTTAGGCAATAACTTTTGTTCCAAGTCCAATTTTCCCAAAGCATTAGAATATTTTAATAAGGCATTGAAGATTGATGAAGAGATTGGCGATAAACAAGGAATAGCAGCAGATTTAGTTGGTATAGGAAATATTTATAATGACCTGTCCGATTACTCTAAGGCATCCGAATATTTTTTTAAAGCTTTAAAATTCTTTGAAGGATTGAATAACAAAAGAGGCATTGCATCAAGCTTAACAAACATCGGGAATGCTTATAGATACCAATCCAATTATCCCAAAGCATTGGAATATTATTTTAAGGCTTTGAAAATAGCAGAGGATTTGGGTGATAAAAAAGGAATTGCACTTACTTTAGGAAATATCGGTAATATATATAATGACCAATCCAGTTACCCAAAGGCATTGGAATATTATTTTAAAGCTTTAAAAATGACAGAGGAATTGGGAAGTAAGTTTGGAATTGAAATTAATTTAGGAAATATCGGTAATGTCTATAATAAACTATCCAATTTCTCAAAAGCATTGGAATATTACTTTAAAGCTCTGAAAAAGGCTGAAGAGTTGAGTGATAAACTCGGAATTGCAATTAATTTAGGAAATATCGGGGTTGTTTATAATAAACAATCTGATTACCCTAAGGCTTTGGAATATCATTTAAAAGCATTAAAATTCAATGAGGAATTGAGTAATAAGAATGGAATTTCATTTAATTTGGAAAAAATTGGGGTTGTTTATATGGAGCAATCCGATTACCCCAAAGCCTTGGAATATTTTTTTAAAGCTTTAAAACTCAATGAGAAAATTGGTATGAAAAATAGAATTGTTAGCAATTTAAAGAATATCGGATTAATTTATTCAAAGCAAAATATAGACCCATCCAAAGCCTTGGAGTATTTTTTAAAAGCTTTAAAAATGGCAGAAGAATTAGGAGATAAGGGAAATCAAATGAACATATTAGAATGGATCGGTGATATACAAACTAAAAAAACGGATTACACAAATGCATTTGAAAACTACAAAAAAGCTTTGAAGATATCAAATGAAATCGGAGATAAACATTCTGTATCTGATGCGTTAGGTAGTATGGGTTCGTTATATTACCATTTGGCGACTGATAAAATTTTTAGTAATAAAAAAAATGAATTTAAATCAGATAAAATATTTTATTTACGTAAAGCTGTAGAAAATCTTGAAGAATGTATAAAAATCCATCGTGAAATCGGAATGAAACATGGTGAAATGAATTTTCTTATAAACCTTGTAAATTCTTACGAAGCATTAGGCAATTATAAAAAAGCATACGAGAATATAAAAAGATATAATTCAATTAAAGATTCAACTTTCAATTTTGAAAAGTCAAAAGAAATTGCGAACCTTGAGGCTAATTTCCGTGTAGAGAAAAAAGAAAAAGAACTACAATTAGTAAAAAAAGATAATCGAATCCATCAGTTAGCCTGCATTATTCACAAACAGGGAGAACCGAGGCAAAATTGGATA
>Ga0172369_10005667_pt1 | contig 15257 bp, 17 predicted proteins | sample LakKiv25m_FD_114539 | JGI IMG/M metagenome (GOLD analysis project Ga0172369, IMG submission 114539) | Freshwater microbial communities from Kabuno Bay, South-Kivu, Congo - kab_022012_11.25m | ecosystem: Environmental > Aquatic > Freshwater > Lake | place: Democratic Republic of the Congo...
ATTTCTTCTCCGATAATAAACATTCCTTTTTGAAAAGCCGGTGTACCGGAAAAATCCAAAACAAATTCATCAATTGATTTTGGAGTAAGTTTGGGGGTATAACCGGAGAGCAAACTTTTTAAAGCTAAATGAGTGGCTCTATATTTATCCGAATCGGGGGATCTAACAATTAAATTGGGGCATAAAAGACGACCTTCTTTTACCCGTAAACCCACTTTTATTCCCAAACGTTGGCTTCTATGGAAGCGGCCAAAATACACCCGTTTGGGGTATCGTAGGCGGCCACAGCTATGGGTTTGCCCCGAAGCAAAGGATTTGCTTGTTGTTCAATGGAAGCAAAACAAGAATTGAGATCAATATGCATAACACAACCGGGACGATGATTAAAATCAAGTTTAATTTGGTAATCCATCGGCAATCTCTTCCAACGTCCAAAATAAAGTATCTGTGTCTAATTTAAGACGAAAGAATAAATTGGAAGAGACAACAGAAAAAATATGAAAAAGAGTACGACCTTCACGAACAGTGTGATGCATGCCAACCTTAGCAATACGAATTACACGACCATCCCACATAATTTGACGTGGAGAAACACTACGACGACGATGATCAAAAACGAGTTGAACCGAGATTGGTGCCGATATTTTTTGAATCATATTACCCGAAGATTTAACGAATATACTCATTTAACCAAAGATTACCCGAACGGTCAAGAGACAAAATGATCTACTCTATCTTCTAATAAGCCCAATGGCCCCGCTTGTTGCAACTACCCTTCCGCTATCAAGTGGTGGCAGTTTGAAAATTTCATAGAGATGACCACGACTGGTTCTATCTATTGGAATTTTTTTCCACAGGAATAAGTATTCATAACCATAATTAAAACCCAGAGGCATACTGTAAGAAACATTAAAATATTTATCTTCTTTTTGGTTTGCCAAGTAATTAACTAAAACAAGTTTATCTTTTAGAAGGATTATTGGAACATCAATTCCTTTATATGGAAGATTAACAAAAATAAACACAATGATCAGAAAAGGAATCGGTTTTATTTTGGATACCAATGAAGAAAAAATAAGTGGTAAAAGAGCTGTAGCTATAACAAAATAATATTCAGGAAGATTGCCTTTATATTTGTACAAAATAACAATTGGAGTAATAAGCCATAAAAATGTAAACAGTTTGAATCTTTTGTTGCCACCAATCCACATCCAACCAAAAAACAAACATGACAATCCAAGAATTAGATCTAATACGCTTCGCCAATTGTGTATAGATGAGGCACTAAAAACAACCCACGCTCTATCAAGTACTCTAAAAAAGTTACTCCTGTCCCAGACAAAAGGTGAATTTCCGTCAACTAGTTCTATTACTTTTTTGGTAATGATTGATTCATGCCTTAAATCAAAGAAAATTAAGGGTATAAACCAAATCATGTAAAAAAAGGCCATTTGAAATATTTCGTTTCTATTCGGTTTCTTTTCTCCTAGCAATATTCCAATTAACAATAATAGTGAAATGCTCGCCGGAACCAAGTGCATGTTTGCCGCAATTCCCGCTAAAATTGTTGGCCAAATCCATTTTATTTTCCCTCGCATTGCCATTACTATCAAATAAAAGCCAAGCAGTGCCAATAAAGGACCATACATTGCATTCCAGGTCTCCAGTTTCCCCGAAAATGCATAAATAAATCCCGCCAAAAAACCTGTAAGGGGGTTCCAAAGTTTTTTTCCAATTAAATAATAGGCAGAAACGGTTATTGCTACAATCATCATTCCCAAACCAATGCCACTAGCAGGATGACCTCCTGTTGCAAGAAAAAATGGAAGTAATAAATAATAATGATAAGGTCCGGTAAAAAAACCATTCTCACTTGCAACTCTTGGACCAATTAAAGATGGTTTGTGGTTCCATACCATTTGCATTACTGCCATTGCATCATTTTCTTGATCCCAATCAAATTCAAAGCCAAATTTTTGTAAATAAAATAATCTAATTCCAACAGCCAATACAACTAGAACCAATACTACTTGCCAGTCTTTGATTTTTAACCTCATTGAGGATAGCTTACTAAACCAAACAATAAAAATCTATAACTAATTTATTTTTCAAGCTCTACCGAAATCGTACATTCCCCTATTAATGCCGCGATAGCTCCAACGGCAGCCAAAACCGGAAGAATTGCTGTCGCAACGACACCTATTGTAAGAGGAAATTCCGCAATTACTTTGCCATTTTTATCTGTAATTGTAATGTGACGAACATTTCCTTGAGCAATTAAATCTTTAACTTTCTTAAGAAGAAGCTCACCCGAAACTTTAAATGTTTCTTTTTTTGTTGTTTTTTCGGTTTTCATCTTAATGGTTATAATTAATATTTGTTTCTTAAAAATGCGGGAATATCCAAGTCGTCTTCAATATCAACTTCACTGTGATGTACTTTATATTTACCTGCAAGTTTTACTTGATCGTTTGGCTGAATTTCTTCAGATTTATTTTCTTCAACAACCGTTGGTTCGGTGGGTTGGACAATTTCCGGTTGAGGATTATAGTATGGATTTGGGGTTGGAAGACTACCAAAATGTCTTCTATTTTCATCAAAACCTGCCGCAATAACCGAAATCTGAATTTCATCACCCAAATCCTCTCTTATTGTGGTTCCAAAAATAATATTAGCGTCCGGATCTGCAGATTGAGTAATGATTGACGATGCTTCGTTAATTTCCGTGAGAGTTAAATTCTTACTACCGGCGATATTGAATAGAATTCCGCGTGCTCCATCAATACTTATTTCCAAAAGAGGCGAACTTACGGCAGCATTGGCAGCAATAATAGCGCGGTTTTCTCCTGATGATCTTCCGACTCCCATTAATGCAGAACCTGCATTTGTCATAACTGCTTTTACATCGGCAAAATCGACATTTACCAACCCAGGAATAGTAATTAAATCGGAAATACTTTGAACACCTTGCCCAAGAACCGAGTCTGCCATTTTAAATGCATCAAGAAGAGTTTGTTCTTTCTTGGTAATATCAATTAATCTTTGATTTGGAATAACAATTAAGGTATCAACTTTATCTTTTAGGTTTTCAATGCCTTCTTCGGCCTGTACACGACGACGGGCTCCTTCAAAAAGAAAAGGTTTGGTTACAACAGCAACCGTTAACGCCCCAACATCTTTTTTGGCAATTTCAGCAATAATTGGTGCAGCTCCTGTTCCAGTTCCTCCTCCTTCACCGGCAGTAATAAAAACCATATCTGCTCCCATCAGTACTTCTTTTATTTTTTCTTTGGATTCTTCTGCCGCTTGAAGTCCAATCTCCGGATTTGATCCGGAACCTAAGCCTTTTGTTCCTTTCTCTCCAATTTGGAGCTTGATATCGGCATTGGAATTTATCAAGGCTTGCATGTCGGTATTTACGGCAATAAATTCAACACCTTTAATCTTTCCTGACGAAATCATGGAATTTATGGCATTATTTCCACCACCCCCAATTCCCAGGACTTTTATTTTGGCAAATGTGTTTGTATCAGGTTTTACAAGACCCACTTTATGGTAAGAATGATTTGATAAATTCGATTACTCGGCTAACAAGCTGTTTGCCGGGAATCCCCTTTATCATACCAGACAGTTTCAATCTTGGTTGAGTAGATTCTTCTTTGTGATGATATCCATAAAGAGTAAGGCCTACGGAAGTCGCATATACCGGGGAATTTATTTCATCTGTAAGGCCAGACAAACCACTAGGTATTCCTAACTTTGCCGGAAGTTGCATAACTCTACGACAAGCTTCGGTACAATTTATGGTAAGTGCACCACCTCCGGTAATAATAACCCCAGCGGGAGTTTGGCCAACCAAACCAGATTGTTTGATTACCTGATTAACCATTGAAAATATTTCATTGAGACGAGGTCTAATAATACCTTCAACAATTGTTTTTCTGGAAACTTTTTTTACGTCTTCCGTTAATCCTAGTTTTGCGATATCAATTTCGTCGCTTGTTTTTGTGTCTGTTGGTTCGGTATCTTTTTTGGTTTTTCCAAGATAATGTTTGATTTTTTCTGCACTATCAACACTTACCTGCAGTCCAATTGCGATATCGTCACTAATTTTTTTGGCACCAATTGGAATAACTGCTGAATATACACATGACCCTTCGACATATAAACAAACACTTGTGGTGCCTCCACCAATATCAACCAAAACAACCCCCAAATCTTTATCGGTATCGGAAAGCACTGCTTCTGCAGATGCCAATCCGGTAAAAACCAATCCGGAAACATTTACTCCAATTTCATTAACACAACGTGTAACGTTTTTTATTGCCGGAGAAAGGCCGGTTATAAGATGCGCTTCTGTTTCCAAACGAACTCCAGACATTCCGGTTGGATCTTTAATTCCGTGCTGACCATCAACAATAAATTCTCTGGGAAGTACATGAATTATTTCTCTTGAGGTTGGAAGAGAAATTGCACGAGCAGCTTCAATTACACGAAAAACATCATCCGGACCAATTTCTCCTTCTTGTTCGGTAATTGCAACTAGTCCTTGAGAGTTTTGAGATTGAATATTTTCTCCTGAAATAGAAACAAAGGCAGAATCAATACCAAAACCTGCCATTCTTTCGGCCGATTCAACACAATCGGTAATTGAACTTACACATTCCTCAATATTTACAACTTGGCCTCGTTTTACTCCCCTGCTTGTAACCGTTGCTGCTCCCACCAGATTTATTTTTATTCCATCCTGACCCGGAACCGTTATTAAACATGTAATTTTGCTTGAGCCAATGTCAATAACGTTTATTCCTTGTGGTTTTGCCATATTTTTTATCTAATAATCGGGTTTTTAAAACTTAAATCAATTACTTTTGTGTCTTTTTTAATTGTAGAGAGATAGTTGATTGATTGTAAAGCAGAAACCAAACTACCCTCATCAAAAGGTACACCTATTATGATATCAGGTTGTTCCGACCTGCTCAAGAAAATACGATGATTGACAATATATATTTGTGAAAATTCAAGATATTTTTCAACCAATTTTGTCATTTTATAAATTGAAATGACTTTTTCAGGCGAAGGTTTTTCGGAAAATATATAGTTTATATTCGCCGATGCAGAAGCAATTGGAGTCATAGATCCATTTTCCCAAAAATTAAATCCCAGCTTTTCTTTTGAGCTTACAAAATCTTTTAGCTCAACGGTAGGCTTAATCCACCAACCCGCTGAGTCGGTTGAGCTTGGAGCATTATCCATTGAAAGAACCGGTAGTGTATTTACCAAATATAGATTTGTTTGGATATAAGGACTTGAACCAAAAAAATTAATATTAATTGTGTTAAATGTTTTATAACTTATTTTCATCTTTTCAATCGGAAATATTGCTTTGGTAAAAATTAATAATTCCTTTTGGTTTATAAATAAAGAATTGGATGATAAGAGTTTATTGGTGACAATTTGAATTTCTTGCGGACATATTTCGTTATTGAGGGTACAGTTTATTTTTTTTATTGTTAAAAGAATGTTGGCGATAATAATAATCGGTATAAATATAAGAATCGGAAATATTTTTTTCAATATTTCCTTTGCTCTATCAAAAGAAATGCGGGTACGACGATTAAGCTTTTGAGAGGAAATCATGAACGATTTGGATGATTTTGTCCGTAGCATTGGTCACTAATTTGTTTGTCGGCTTAACAGCCGGCTTTTTTATTAAATCGTATATTGATTGCAATAATGATTCCGAGGTAAGATATTTTTCCTCCAAAACAGTACAACCTATTTGTTTTTCAGCCAATTTAGCATTTAAATATTGTTCGTTGTGTGAAACCCAAGGTATAGGAATAAGAATCGCCTTTTTCCCCAAGACCATTAATTCATAAATTGAATGTGCACCCGATCTTCCGATTATCAGTTGGGCTGAACGGATATAAGTTGCTGCTTCTTCATTGTAAAAATATGGTGCATAAATATATCTATCGTTATATTCTCCTAATTTTTCTTTGATTCTTCTCGCACGATCGGAGTCTTTAGTAAGTGTGCTTGCTCCGGTTTGATGAACAACAGTAAATTTTTCTACCAATCTAGGTATTATGGGAAAAAGCGCTTTGTTTATTGTGTGAGATCCTTGTTTACCACAAGAAACATAAATTAATTTTGGATCAAATTTTTTTGTAAATCTTTTGTCTAACAATTCTTTTCTCAAAGGAAGCCCAACAACAATTGATTTTTCTTTCGGATAATTTTTTAAGGATGATTCGTGAGTTAATAATATTTTTTTAACAAATGGTGATATTGCTTTATTAGCCCAACCGGCAATTACGGTTTGTTCGTGGGTGATTGAAGGTATTCCAAGTACCCAACCAACAATTACCACAGGAACCGATAGATATCCTCCCGATGAAAAAATTAGTTTTGGCTTATATTGAATTAAATAAATAAGTGCTTGAAAAAAACCAAAAACAATCTTTATCCACTCTAAAGGATTAAATTTTTGATAGAATTTTCCCGCTTTTAATTCTAAAAAACGAAGATTGGCTCTGGTAATTTCCTGATACTCCGCAGAAATAGATTTATCCCCTTTTGAAGTAAATTTATGTCCTATCCAAATTATTGGATAGCCTTCTTTTTGTAGGGCTTTTGCGATGACCAAAGCGCTGTTATGATGACCTCCGGTAAATGCTATTGTTGGTTTCATGATTTTTTGGATATGTTTATTAGAATTCCAAGTGCGATAAAGTTCGTGACCAAGCTAGATCCTCCATATGAAATAAAAGGCAGTGGAACTCCCGTAAGAGGAACCAAGGCGACCATGGAGCTTAGATTCACAAATATTTGAATTAATAATAATAAAGAAATACCACTTGACAGTAGCTTATCAAATTTATCGTGAACATTCAGCGCAACTTTAAACGAAGAGGCTAATAGACCAACCAATGAAAGAATAAAAACACTACTTCCAATAAAACCAAACTCTTCGGCAACAATCACAAATATTGAATCTGTAGTTGCTTCGGGAAGATAGGCATATTTTTGACGAGATTTTCCAAGTCCGACTCCGCTGACTCCTCCGGAACCAAGTCCGTAGAGTACTTGATTAATATGATACGAACTACCTAACGGATCGTTGGTAGGATCAATGAAAGTTTTTACTCTGTCCATTCTGTAGGGAGACAAAAAAATTAAAGCGCCAATTGCAATAGCCAAAATTGCACAAAAGGTTATTATTTCTTTTATTTTTGCTCCCGATAAGTAATAAATCATAAACGAAACCGCAATAGTAATTAATGCCGTGCCCAAATCCGGTTGCAACATTATAAGAGCTAAGTTTAACCCCAATAGAATCAGAAAATTTTTGAGATTACGTTCTTGTTCCAACCACCTTGCTAGATATATTACTAAGGTAATTTTTAGAAGCTCTGACGGCTGAATAACCATAAATCCGATATCAATCCACCGTCTTGCACCAAGAAATTTTGATCCAATCCCGGGAATTAACACCGCGACCATAAAAAGAAGATTTATACCAAAAAATATATGAGCATTCTTCTTAATAAACGGCAAAGGAATGACTGATGTAATTATCGCAACAATAACCCCGATTATTATCCAAATTGATTGTTGTTTGACGTAGTGTAATTTGTCTCCGAAAGTGCGAAAGGCATCAACAACCGACGCATCATATATAGCTAATAAACCGAAACATGCCACGAGTATTCCAGCAATAAGAATTGTGGACGGAAGACGATTTTGAGTGCCCTTGAGGCGTAACATAAATTATATTATGGCTAACCAAATTCCAAAGATAACTAACATGATACCTACAAGCCACGATCTTTGAACAATTTTCGGTTCTGACCAGCCAATTTTAAGAAGAAGGTAATGAAGAGGTGCAATCGGCAATAAACGTTTATGGAAAATCTTTACCGAGAGAATTTGAAGAAAACTGCTAAAACCGTCAACCAAGAAAGGTAAACCAACAATAATAAGAGCGATAACTTTTCCAGTAAGTAAGCCTACGGTGGCAAAAGCTGCACCAAAAGCTAATGCACCCACATCACCCAGAAATAATCTGGCCGGAAAAATATTAAAATACAAAAAAGCAATTAATCCCCCCAACCAGAGGGCAATAAAAATTGATAGAGGTGTATCTAATATTGAGGTTGATAGTATTAAAAACCCAAAAAGACTAATCATTAATAAACCTGAGGCCAGTCCGTCCATCCCGTCAGTGATATTTACCGAATTGGCAAAGGCTACAACCAAAAAAGCGGCTAGTGGAATAAACAATAGCCCAAAATGAATAACACCAAAAAAAGGAATATGAATAATGTCAATGCCGAGGTTTAAATACATCATTGCCCCGATAATCAAACCAAGAGTTATTTGAATTAATAATTTATAACGAGTTTTTAGTCCGGTATAACCCTCTTCCCTATCAAGTTCAAAAAATTTCACGATATCATCGTACAGACCGAGTAACCCAAAAGAAACAAAGGAAAAGAAAATAACGTTTATTTCATCATTTATTGGATAAACGTGAGTAATTTCAAAACCAAAATTCTTTAACATAGGCATCATAAACGCAAAAATCAAACCGGTGATGACAATTATTAAAAGACCCCCTCCCTCAGGAGTTTTTGCCTTTGATCTAATGTGAATTGAGGCTTCGTCGGTTTTATCTTGAGAGATAGCGGTATTGTTTTTGAAGAATTTAAGATGATATAAAAAATTTACAAAGGGAACTATTGTTATTGCATGAATAATAAAGGAAAAGATTAATATACCAAGTAATAAATCCATTTTATAAAATGTTAAAAATTTTTGGTAAAAAGATAATTAAGGCAACAATGATGGAAAATATGGCAGAAACCAAAACCATTGCTGAAGCAACGTCTTTGGCGATTTTTGCATCGGCTCTTCTTTCAAGGGTAATTAAGTCAACCATTGCTTCAATTGAAGTATTGACCATCTCGGCAATGATAACAATGTTGATGGTAAATATTAGGATGAGCCATTCGTTTGCGTTGATTGATAAATAGACTCCTAAAAGAATCACCATAAAAGATGCTAAAAGGTGAAATCTAAAATTTGGTTGAGTACGAATTGCGTAAATAACTCCATCAAAAGCGTGTTTGAAACTAATTTTGTGAATCCTAAAGGGGTTTTGCATGATAGATATATTCTAGCAGTGTTGACTTTAAAGCAAAAGCTGTTTTGCTATGGCAAACCAGAGTGGTGCGGCTGTTTCTGACCCCCACGGAGAGGTTTTTGGTTCGCGAAGGGTTACCAACATCGTATATTGAGGATTATTGGCAGGAAAAAAGCCAACAAAACTTGCGATAGTTTTTTCTGCATCATAATGCCCCTCAATCGGAATTTGAGCTGTTCCGGTTTTTCCCGCTACGCTGATTCCTTGCGGTTTTGCCCATTTTGCTTCACCTTTATCAACCGCTTGAATCATTATTTGTGTTATTTCGTTTACCGCCTCCGGAGATAAAATTTGTTTGTTTTTTCCTATTTCTTTTTCAATAATTGAAGGTTTTATGTAATAACCGCCATTGGCAATTGTATTTACCGCTGCAATCAATTGAATTGGCGTAACGGCTATACCCTGACCAAAAGAGTTTGTGGCCAAATCAATATCTCCATAATCTTTTGCTTCTCGCTGAATACCGGAAACTTCTTCTTGTAATTGTATTTCAGTTTTTTTCCCAAAACCAAATTTTTTTAGATATTCAACCAGCTTTTCTTTTCCAAGTTTTCTGGCAACAAATACCATTCCGGTGTTATCGGAATTAATGATTGTATCCGTCATTGTTGTGTTTGGGTGATATTCTTCATTCCATGTTTTTATAGAATATTTTCCGATTATCAGAGGGCCCGAGCAGATATCACAACGAGAATCTGGTGTAATAATTTTTTCGTTTAACCCCGCAGCCATGACCAAAACTTTAAAAACCGATCCCGGTTCAAATAAATCCGCTATATTGGGATTTTTATATGAAGTATTGGGAAATTGTGAAAATATACTTGGATCATAATTTGGAAATGATGCCATAGCTCTTACTTTGCCCGTTTTTGATTCAACAATAATGACACTACCCGCAGAAGCTTGATATTTTTCAATCCCTTCCTTAAGCATGTTCTCGGTTAAATATTGAATTTTTTTGCTAAGAGTTGTCGTTGTGGCTTTTCCTTCTATTGCGTGAAGAAATTGATAGTTTCCGATTAGGATAGGGTTCCCTTTTGCGTCTTGTTCGGTTCTAATTTTTCCGCCTCTACCTCTTAATAAACGATCTTGAAAACCCTCAATACCAAAATATCCTTGTTCTTCGCCACTTGCATCTTGACCAACGAATCCTAAAACATGTGCGGACATACTGGCTTCCGGATAAAAACGAACGTATTCATCTTCAAAACCCAGTCCGGAGATATTTAGTTTTTCGATTTTTTCTTTTACTTCCGAAGTTAAATAATGTTTTAGAGACACCCAATTTGAATCTAGAGAAAGACGCTCTTTAAGGTAATTTCGTAGTTCCGCTTCTCCTGTTGAATTTGGATCTTTATCAAAATTTTCAATTAATTTTTCAATTAAATCATTGTTTCCTATCGTTAATTGTGGTTTATATACATATAAGTGGTAAAGATTTTTTGTCCCCGCAAGGATATTGCCTTCAAAATCTAAAATATCACCTCTTTTTGCTTCCAGATAAGTTGTTGTTTCATGCTGATTATTTGCTTTTGTTTGTAACTCAGGTCCTCTAATTATTTGCCAATAAAATAACCTTGCCAGTATGGCAAAACAAATTATCGGAATCAACAATATGATTATTTTTAAACGTTTTTGAATTGAATTCCCCTGAAAGTATTGCATCTATTATCTCTGAGCAAAAGTTGGAGGTGTTGGAACAAAAACAATACTTTTTGATCTTATATAACCACGACTTTCCGCGAGAATTTCAATATTTTTTAATTGCGATGCTTCTTCAATTTTAATAGAAATAATTTGATTTTCTTTTTCCAGCTTTAAAGTTTTTGTTTCAACCTCACTAACAGCAACTCCTTCTGTTGATAGTGAATTTGTACCAATTAGATTCACGGCGGCAAGACCAACAAATATTACCGTCGTTATCGTAATAGCGGTTTTATAGTTAATTATTTTTTTTAGCAATCCTAAGTTTGGCACTTCTGGTTCTCTGACTAATTGATAATTCAAACTTTGAAGGTTCAATCGGTTTTTCGTTAATAGCGCTTATTACTCCTTTTTCTTGTTCTTTTTTTATAAAGTCTTTTATTAATCTGTCTTCTCCCGAATGGAAACTTATAATTCCCATTACTCCGTTATTTTTTAATAAATGAGGAAGTTGCGGTAAAAGAAGATTTATATTTTCTCGTTCAAGATTAACTGCCATTCTTAGTGCCATAAATACTTGAGTAGCAGGATGTATTCTTCCAAAACGACCTTTTTTGACTTTATAAATTAAATCGGCAAGTTGTTTGGTGGTTATTATTGGATTAATCTTTCTCTGTTTGACAATAGTACGAGCTATCGGTTTGGCATAAGGTTCATCTCCCAATGAAAATAACTCAACGAGTTCACCTTCGTTTAATACAGCCAAAAGATCAGAAGCGGTAACACTCAGATCTATTGTTAACCTCATATCCAAAGGTTCGTCCGAGTTGAAACTAAAGCCTCTATCGGCAGATAATATTTGAAATTGTGATGGTCCGAGATCAACTATTAGGCCGTCAACTTTTGGTAGTTTAAGTTTTTCAAATATTTCACCAACTTGAGTAAAGTTTGAATGAACAATCAGCCAATTAAACTCTTTTGATTCGGGAGAAAAAATATTCTTGGCATCAATTATTATTGGTGAAAATTTTTTGGGAATAAATTCTACCGCTCTTTTAATGGCTTCAGCATCAACATCAAAAGAAACAACACGACAACCGGCTTCAAGAGCTTCCTCCGTGTGTCCTCCGTCCCCCAAAGTAAGATCTAAGAATAAATAATTGGGTCTAAAGCAAAAATATTTTGTCAGCTCATTTTTAAAAGCAGAATAATGTCTTTCAACTATTTTATTCATAGATTAATTTCGGCCAGGCCTTGATCGGCTTGGTTAATCGTTTGCGCTATTAAATCAAGGTGCTTGTGATAGGCTTCTTGGTCCCAGATTTCAATTCTGGTAAGGGTTCCGGCGACTACCACTTGTTTTTTTATATTGACTTGAGTCCTTAGATGTTCGGGTATTAGTGTCCGACCTTGACTGTCTAAGTTCAATTCCACTGCGGATTGAACTAAAATACGAGTCAAGTTCCGCGCTCCGGGATTTGTTAGAGAAAGCGAGGCCAACTTTTCGGAAAGCTTCTGCCAGTATGATTTGGGGAAAAGAAATAGACAGCCATCTAGACCCCAAGTGATGACGCCACCTAATCCGAGTTCTTTTCTGAAGGATTGCGGTATTGCCAATCTCCCCTTGGCTTCCAAATTGTGGTAGTAGCGTCCAGTAAACATAATTCATATTGGTAGGTTCCAGAATGGTGTCTATAGGATACTTCACCACTCATCACCACTTTCCAGTATGCTACATAATATATACGATGTCAAGGGGTGTGTAAAGGGTACGTGAAAATATCTGCAATGAAGCAGCAAACAATACCGGACTTCAAACAAAAAGGAAATTTATTTAATTGTTTTTATTTTTCAAGAATGATTGGGCCAAGCAAATATAAATTAAGTGATTCTTTGCTACCCTTTTCGTCATCTCTGGTTATTTCTGCCTTCATAGACCAGGGTTTGTTGTTTAGAGCAATAGTGATAATACCGTCTTTTTCGGTATATTTTAGAGGCTGATAACTTTGCCCATCATATATTTCAATCCCTTTGATGTCGGTTTGATTAATTGAAAGTGAACCAACGATATTTTTGTCTCCAACTGCAGAAATTACAATTGGGTAAAGCGCTATTTCTTTATCAACCGCTTTTGGCAGTCCAAAAGAATTTAGCAGGATTAAATTATCATTTGAAGTGGTTTTTGATGGAGTAAAACTAACCTTACTGTCTGGAAGATTTTTTTGACCGGTAAGAAAGACAAAATCTCCTTTAAGAACGTGGGTTACCTTTTGGTTTTCGAAATTTAACTTAAACTTTAGAGTACCGGATTTTAAATCTTTATCAAAAGAACATTTTCCTCCGGTGGAACAACTACCGAGAATAATTGCTTTTATGTAAGGATTTGATATCGGAGTTTCCAAGGTAGCTCTGGCACCTTTTAACAAATCACCGGATTGATACTCTACATCAAGGGTGGCAGCTTTTGCTTTATTGGCATTAATAGTCACAAATGTAAAAAGTTTGTTGGTTGCATGAGGAACAAGAACCGTAAATGGCCTTTCCGACAAGGCTAATTCGTTTACCAATAGTTTTGTTCCTATCGTCGCGTCGGTCGTATCATTAGTTGTTTTTTTTACTCCACAAGCAGAAAGCAATATTGCAAATGCCAGAACAAATATAAGGTTTTTTATTTTCATATGATTGTTTATTATTGCAATAATTTAGTATTGCCGTCAAGTTTACTATTTTATTAATGGACCAATCAATTTTTTACTCATTATTGATTCAAAGTAAGTTGTTAGTTTGCTGGTTTCAGGAAATTTTGGAAGTGAATATCCTAGATGTTTGAGTAAAAATAAACCAAATTTTCTTCCCAACCTATTTATTTCTTTTTGGGAAGAGGATTTTTCTATGGCATCAAGAAACGACTTGGTTGAAAGAAAGATTTCTTTATCATCAACCTCCTTTGGGAGCGTATTAAGTAAAATTTCAATAATTGTAAGGCACAAGCCAATTTTGGCAAAATCTTTTTTTATTTCCGGATAGTAAGCGATTGAATCAACCTGTTCCAAAAAACGAGGATGTTCTCCTCTACCCGCTTGAAATTTCACAAGATTAAACAGGTCAATATGAGGTGATTTTTTTGAAGATATTCGCCTTACTCCACGAGCAATAAAATCTTGTAAACCGTGATTTTCGGTAATAATGGAAACATACTTGTCCGCTTCACCAGAATCAGTGGATCGGATAATGATCCCTATATCTGAATATGAAGCTTTCATTTTAATTAAGAATCAGCTCTTTATCTTGGTCCAATTGAACAACCGTTTCGTTTCCGTTAAAAATTATTGTATTTTTTATGATAGGCGTTCCTGGTTGTTTTTGAATCAGTAACTTGTATGTAGTCAGATCCATTTTTGGTAGTTCATATTTGAATACAATCTTGCTCTGACTTTGTGGACGCATAGTAAAAAATGCTTCAAAAACAGTTTTGTCCAGGTCTTCGGAAACTTGTTCTTTAACTTCCGAACCAACAACAGACAATAGTTTGCTTCCTTTTGGAACCAGTAAACGAATATAGTCGCGATAAGTGCCATTTAAACAAAGTTGGCCAGCTTCTAGGTTGCAGTTACTACCTTTGTAGGGGTTATTGTAGCTGATACTAACCGTTTTGGTCACCAAACCGTTTGAGGATTCAATCTCTTGTTCAACTTCTCTGGTGATAAACATATCAGTTTTAGCTCCACCTAAATTAGCATCGTTAACATGCAAATAATCATATGTAGTTGGTGTTATTCTTCCTGCAGCATTAAAATCTTCGGCGACTTGTTGCGTCTTATCTTCAAAGAAATAAAACAACAAATGTTTTTGTTTGATTGATTCAAGTGCAACGTTTAAGAGTTTTGGCCAAAGATGTTTTGGGCTACCCATGGCGTTCGCCATCATAGAGTGCATGAGAGGTCCCAAAACGGCTTTTCTTCCTGCCTTGATGGTACTTGATGGTCTGTCGGCAATTTCTTCCAAAGCATACACAACTTGTGGACAGTTACATCTTGAATCAATATTGGCACTAAAGTTACCCCAACCACCGACTCCAATTGGACCTATGACTTTTAATATTTCAACCGGAAGCTGAGTATCTATCGCGATGATCCCATCGGGGCGTAACATACCCGGAATGTCATTGTAGTATTTTGAAAAAGTATCCATTGAAACTTTGAAGTCCGGAGACATATTTGAATTTCTCAGATTAAGATAAGATTCGTTGAGATATTTCTTGATGGCATCGGGAGCCGGTACTTTTTTATTAAAACGTGCGTCAAGGTCATAGATATCATACGAACTTAATAGTTCAATCTTGCCTTTGGTTACTTTCATAAATGCATATGCAGTCATAAATCCTCCGGTGGGTCTCAACTCA
>Ga0172369_10005668_pt1 | contig 15257 bp, 10 predicted proteins | sample LakKiv25m_FD_114539 | JGI IMG/M metagenome (GOLD analysis project Ga0172369, IMG submission 114539) | Freshwater microbial communities from Kabuno Bay, South-Kivu, Congo - kab_022012_11.25m | ecosystem: Environmental > Aquatic > Freshwater > Lake | place: Democratic Republic of the Congo...
CTTCCAAGCCCGATTGATTCAGTGCACTTGCCAGCTTGCCCTAGATGCCGCCTCCGGCTATGTGCGCCATGGCGGAGACGTGTGCCACGGGTTAGCCTTCGTAGCCGCCGGAAAGCGATGCGGCGAAGTGTGTATAGATTTTGGACGGGTGAAGCAATTGTTCCGCCAGTTTGGCGTGTTTTTCGTGCCATTGGCCGCCGGCGTGGTATTCCAGGATGCGGCGGGCCAAGGACAATCCGTTGGAGCGGAAGCCGTCTTCGCGAAGCGCGATGATGGATTGCCCTGCCTTGACGCGCGAGCCGTCCATCAGGCGGTCTTTTTTGGCCAGCCAGATGCAGGACGCCGCCCAGTTGAGCCTAAAGGCGCCGAATCCGCCGACTTTCTTGCCCAACTCGGCGATTTCGCCGTTGATGATCGAGACGTTGGCCATCTTGGCGGCACGCTCAAGACCGGATGCCAGCTGTGCCATGGGCTTGGCCTCGACGCGGCTGACGTCCAGGACATTGCCGACGGCGATGGGTTCCGCGCCGCGGATGACGGCGTCATCGCAGACCATGGCCAACAAATCGAAGCCGAGCGTGTCGAACTTCTTGAGCCGCTCCGCGATTTCCGACTTGGTGCCGACTCCGTCCAGGTTGTGGCCCAAAACGGTGTCCTTGAGGTTGGACACGTCGATGAAGCGCAATGCCGAAAAGTCGTCCTGCGTGCCCTGCACGCGGCCGGCGCCCTTGCGGAACTGCCACGTGCTCTTGGAGGCTTTATAGAATGCGTCGGATGCCGCATCTCCGGCTTTGACGTTGACTCCGGCTTTCTGATAATCCATGGCAATAGTGCACCTGTCAGTTTGATGTCGTCCAATTTAAAAAAGGGCTTTTGCAGTTGCAGATTAGGCCGGTTGTCCTTCATGCCGTGGTGGCCGGCTTCCGGTCTTCCTAGGTGCATTTCTTTGCCGAATCCAGCCGGCCGGAACAGCAGAACGGCGCGTCCTTGGACTCGCGCAGCTCGATGCCCGCCGGGGCGCAGATGCGCACGGAGGCCTTGGATTCGAGGCTGAAATAGCGCTTGTACGGCGATGGGTACGGCGACAAATCGGGCGTGACGCTCATTGGGTGGGTTTCAGTCCAGGTACGTTCCCAGAACGAATCCCAGAATGCTTCGTGCCATTCGTCGGCGCATTTTCCGTTGTGGTTGAACTCCTCGGCCGGCTCGCCGTTGGTCCCAGTACCGCCGCACCACTTTCCGCCGGGGTTCCAGACGCAGCAATTGTCATGGCGGATGCTTCCGGCCGACGTGTAGCAGACGCGCTGGCCGTCCTGCTCAGCCAGGCATCCGATGCGCTTTCCCGTGTTGGTCTCTCCGGTTCCGGAAAAGTCCTTGCCTTTGGAGCCCTTGCATCCGGGTCCGACGGAGCCGAAGCACGCCTCGACCTTGCCGTCGGCGTTCTTCGTCGTCTCGTGCACCTGCGATGCCTGGATGGTTGATGAATATGTGTTCCCCGCCTTTTCGAAGACGAGGTTCGAGCTCACTCCAAAGTCAGGTGAAATGCCCCAGCGCACATCCGGCAGGTAGATGCGGCCGTCGTCGATGGCCCGCATCGGAAACGACTGGCCGTCGATGAGGACGCCGTTGACATTCATGAAGCCCGAACCAATGAGCGTGACTGGTTTGCCGATCTGGTCGTCGTCGGCCCGGATTTGCTCCAGAATCGGAGCAGCGGGGGGTTTGGGCGGTTGGGGCGGTTCGGTGAAGAAAGGCGCGATGCCTTCGTTGCGCCGGTATGATTCCTTCTGGTTCTGCAGGTATGCCTCGAACTCCGCGACGGATTTTCGGTGGTAATACTGCCAGTCCCGCATGCCGCGCACGAAGGGCTTCTGCGAAGTGTCTTGGACGATGTACGCGTATGCCGCGTCGTATCTGAACCACTTCATGGCTTTGTAGGCTTCCAAGTCCGGACCGAATGTCTTAAGCAGCGTCTGGCGCACGATACGGACGTCGTAATCCTTCATGAATTGGCCGATTCCGGTGTCCTTCAGCACGGAGTCCCAATTGTCGCGGATCCATTGGCGTGCCTTGTCCAGGTTTTTGCCGACGCGCCCGGATCGTAACGCGGCCAAAAAGTACTGGAACGGCGCTCCATCTTCCCGGGTGGCGAATTCCAAAAGGCCGGGATAGTCCTTCCGGTCGAAGTTCTGATCCATTGCGTTCGCCACGATCCATTTTTCCTGCTCCGGCGATAGGCGGGTCCTGACCGTCCGGTCCTGGCTCATGTCCAGTACGCACTTCTCGTAAGTCCGGTCCCATCGGTCGATGGCCTTCACCACGGCGGCGCACCCGGATTCGAAGAGGCCGTAATCGCCCTGCACTCCTTCGAATTGCAGGATGGGCGGCTTGCGCGTGTCGATGTCGCCGCTGCATTTGCCTCCGTCCGGACCGCAATGGAATGCATCACTGCCGGACGCGATGACGATGCCTTGGTCAGGTTGCATGATGGTCAGCTTCTTGTAGGTTGCTTTGTAGAACGACACGGCTACCGCGCGGTCCGCGTCCATCGTCAGGCGGCAGACTCCTTGGCCGATGCAGCTTCCTGAATACCCTTCAAAGACGAATCCGCCGTAGGTCTTGACTTCGACTTCGATTTTGTCGCCGTGCTTGAATTCGTACGAGCAGTTGGATTCGCATTCCTTCAGCGGGATGCGCACGCCCGGTTCGGACGTCATGACATAGATGGCCCCGCCGATGGCATTGGGCATGCTCAATTGGAGTTTCTTTGGACCGGGCGGGCCTTTGAAGACGGCACGCGCGGTCTTTTCCCCGTCCATCCGGATGGCGCACTGCGGTAATGAATGCGTGCAGGCGCCTTCCCACCGCTCGAACGTGGAAACGCCTGAGGCCCGCGCCGTCAGCTCGACGGTGGACTCGAAGGCGTATGGGCTGGCGCAGTTGTAAACCACGCGGCCGAAGCTTGCGCAGAAAATGCGGCCGTCCGACGAACTGACCGAACCGTCGCCTTGCAGTCCCACGCTCAATTGGGTGCGGCCCGGTTCGAACACGGCCCGCACCGTCGTGATCGATGCGAAGAGCGACGAGCCTTCCACCGTCACCGTGCATTGCGGTCCTTCGGCCTTGACGCAGCTTCCGCCCCAGCCGACGAACTTCCATCCCGGCTCCGGACTTGCCATCAAGGGAACTTCGCTTGACGGCGGGTAAAGTGCCTCGCAATTGCCGCTGCAGATGAGCCTTCCATCCCCCACTTTGACGGTTCCTTGGCCCGTGACTTTCACGTTCAACGAATATTGTTTTTCAGGCGCCGTCGTAGGCGTGGGCCGCGGAATGTACGGCGGAGTCGGTTTGTCATCTTTACCTGGCTTGTCGTCCGGAATCCGAGGAGCCTCCGTCGGAGCGGGTGAAAATCGGGCCGTGATTTTCCTGGGTTTGTCCAGCGTGACTTCACACGCGCCGCCGGAGCAGTCGCCGCTCCAGGCTTCGAACTGCGAATCAGGCCTCGGGATTACCTGGAACGACAACACCGTGCCGGCGGGATAACGGAGCGTGCATGCCGCGTCGCTGGAACCGCAGAGTTCCTGCGACTTTCCCGACGGCCATACGTAAATGGCGCCTCGCCCGGCACCCGATTTGGAAAGCGTTAACTCGTATTCCGGCGTGGACGTGGGTCTGGCCGTGGCCTGGGTGGACGCAGCGGCTGTGGCGGAAGGCGACGGAATTGGCATTGAGGTGACTGTGGGTGTTTGAGTGGCTGTTGGCGCAGGGCTGGGAGTCGGCGAGTACGCGGGCAGGAATGTGGCGGTTACTGATTTTGCGGCATCCATCCGAACGGTACAGCTGGTTTGCGTGTCGAAACAGGCCCCGCTCCACCCTTCAAAACGTGAGCCGGGTTGAGCTGCGGCGGTGAGCGTGACGGTGCTTCCGGCTTGGAAGTTGGCCGTGTCGTACGGCGCAATCTGGCCGAGCGTGATTCCGAATGGCTCGGAGGACACAGTACCTTTTCCGTGGCCGTTCTTTTTGACCGTGAGCGCGTACGTGGTCCGGACTTCTCCGGCGAATGTCGCAGTCACGATTTTGGGGCCATCCAAGGTCAGGGTGCACGTCGCCTGGCTTCCACTGCAGGCACCGGTCCAGGCCTGGAAATCTCCGTCTTGCGCGGTGGCTGTGAGTGTGATGGACGTGCCGGCGTCGTAGGTTTCCATGCAGGCCGCGCCGCAGAGGATGCCGGAGGGACGGGATGAGACGTAGCCGTCGCCTTGCGTGATGACGGTCAAGGAGTAGCCGGTTGACGCGGTGAATGCGGAAAAAAGAAGGAGAAAAAAGAGGGCGGGATTCGGCGTCGTGGGCGATTTCATCCGCTTACCCTTGTTGGTTGGTCCAGCCGAACTTCATCTGGATCTGGCCGGCGGATTGGACCGTCGGCGGCTCGGCGCGGTAGATGACCCACATGAAGTCGACCCGGTCGCCGCTTTGCTCGATGGGCCCGTCGTTGGTCCCGCCGTTCCAGCCGTTCAATACGAGCTTGCGTTTCGGGCCGTAGGCGTTGACGCCCCATTTCTGCCAATCCGCGTTTTCGATGGGCTGGATGCTCCACGTGCCGCTGGATGAGCCGAAGCTCCAGGTCTGGTCGGTGCGGATGTCAAGCAGGGTCGTTGCCGGCGTCTCGAGGAAATTGCTGCCGCCTTCATCATAGAATATGGATTCCGAATAGACGCGCCACTTGCGTACGATTTGTGGCTCCATGGACGATTCGACAGCCTGAAGCGGGGTGGATTGGGTCTTGAGCTTGAACGAGGTGAACATCTGGACGGCTTGGGCCAGGTACGCCTCGATGGTCTCCGGAGTGGAGGCGAACGTCACGATGACCGCCTGGCCGTTTTGGACGGAAATCACTTGGAGGTAGGCCAGCGTCGTGTCGCCGGTCTTTTCCGTGTAACTGACCTGCCTTGCCGGGTATCCGGACAGCGTGGTTTCGCGCGAGTCGGCCAGTTGGGCGTTTCCGGATTCGAACGAGTCGCCCAGCGCGGTCTGCACGAACTCTTCCAGCGACAGGTCCGTGGGGGCTAGCACCACGTTGAGGTTTTCCTGCAAAGCGTCGTTCTCGCCGCTTGTTGGGGCAGTGAAGAGAACGTATTGGGGTTCTTCCCGCACAGTCCATTCGGACGGGTATTGGATTTCAAACGCGTCGCCGGAATACGTCTTGAAATCGGCCGGTGCATCAACAGATGCTTGGGCTTGCGACGTGGCAGAGACCGTCGTCGTGCCGGCGGCGCTTGCCTGAGCCGTGGCGACGGGCGGATTGGATGTCGTGTTGACGCAGCCGACGAGAAGCAGCGTGGACAAAAACAACAGGAATAATATGCGGACGTTCATGCTTTCGGAACGCGGCGGCTGAATAAAAAGGTTCGTTGAGTTTGGTGTCGGGCGGCGTCCCGTACCTTACTTGATTTCTTCCTGCACGTATCGGAACAGGTTTTCGAACACTTGCATGCCTTGGCCTTCCTTCGGTACGACTTGGCCGGCGCGCTGCAATTCGTCCTTGCGTCGGTGCCAGAGTGGGTGGTTCTCGAAATCAAGGAATCCTTCGGGGTGTGGCATCATGCCGAATACGCGACCCGTCGGGTCGGAAATGCCGGCGATGGCCTGCATCGAGCCGTTGGGGTTGTCCGGGTAAAACTGTGTGGGCGACGCGCTCTTGGCGGTCTGGGTGACGTATTGGCCGAGGACTTGGCCGTCTTGGAAGAGGCGTTGGAGTGTTTGCTCTCCTTGGGCCGGGGACGCGGAGCCAAAGCGGTCGTAGACGGTGAAGCGGCCTTCGCCGTGGCGGATGGGAAGCTCGATGGTTTCAATACCCGAGAAGGCGGGGCACTTGGACGGCAGTAATTTGAGTTTGACCCAGCGCATTTCGAACTTGCGGCTGTGGTTGAACGTCAGCGTGGCGCTCTGTTGGCCGTATTTTCCGTCGAATGCGGGAAGCATGCCGAGCTTGACGAGGCATTGGAATCCGTTGCACGCGCCGTAGACGATGCCGCCGTCGTGGACGAACTGCGTGAGGTGCTCGACGAAGGGCTTGCTGGCAATGCGCGTGGCTTGGATCAAGTCCGCGAGGGCCTTGGCGGAGCCGAGGTCGTCGCCGTGAAGGAAGCCGCCTGGAAAATGAAGGACGTCGGCATTCAAGGGTTGTTTTCCGGAGAGCAGGTCGCGCACGTGGACGATTTGGGCGTCAAAGCCGGCGCGCGCAAAGCCGACGGAGGCTTCGACTTCGCAGTTCAGCCCTTCTCCGGCAAGGATCAATGCTTTGGGTTGTTTGGCCATTTTTTCCACGACGTTCGCATTTTCGATGTTTTTGTTTATTTTGAGCGGTTTTGGTTTTTTTCGGTTTTCTTCTTTTTTTCCTTTTTTCATCAAACCTTGATTTCCGGCAGGTCTTCCCGCAGGGGCTTGGTGTAGGCGTCGTTGAGGTCCTGCAGCGTCAGCGTTTCGGTGTGGCCTTCCAGCGTCTTGACCGTCAGCACTTTGTCTTTACTGACCATGCCGATGCGGGCGAACACGACTTTGCCCTGCAATGCGGCTGTGAATGCGGCTTCCTTTTCGGGTGAGACGCTGATGAGGAAGCGGTTCTGGGTTTCGGAGGTCCAGAGCAGGTCGTTGCGCTTGAGGCCGTCTTTCGGCACGTCGGAAAGATCAATCTGTACGCCCAAGCCGGCGGCCATTGCGCACTCGGAAACTGCCAAGGCCAGGCCGCCTTTGAGGACGTAGTAGGCGGAGGCGGCGTGCGGCAAGGCCTCTTGGACGGCGGAGAAGACTTTTTGGCTTTCTTCGGGGTCCACGTGGGGCACGTTGCCGCTTTGCATGCGGAGTTGTTCGGCGTACTGCGAGCCGCCCAGTTCGTTCTTCGTCGTTCCGACGATGTAGACCAAGTCGCCGGGTGCCTTGAAGTCGATGCTTTTGGTTTTCGCGTAGTCGTTGACCTTGGCCACCAGCGAGATGAGCAGCGTAGGCGGCACCGAGATGCGGTAGGACTTGCCGTCCTTTTCGTACTTCAAGTCGTTCTTCATGCTGTCTTTTCCGGACGTGAAGGGAATGCCGAGCGTCACGGCGTAGTCGTACATGCCTTGACAGAGGCGGATCAGTTGGGCCAGCTTGTGTTTGCCGTCGGGGTTCTTCTCCGACCAGACCGAGTCGGGGACGCAGAAGTTGTCACAAGCCGACCAGAACGTCTCCTCATCCGGTAGGTGCACGCCGAGGGCAACAAGCTTTCCGACGGCTTCGTTGAACGCGCACATTGCAGCCGAACGGCTGTCCAAGTCGCTGTACTTGGGGTACGTGGCCTGAGACGTGGCGACGGCTTCGCGACCCTCGAGGAAGGTGGGCTTGATGATCGACGCGGGAAGATTGACTTGGCCCTGGACGCCCCCGATGGGCGGCAGCAACGTGCCTCCTTTGACGTTGTGGTCTTTCTGCCGGAAGACCCATTCCTTGCTGCAGACGTCCAACGCCGAGAGTACCATGCGGGTGGCCGAAGCGAGCGTGTTGGCCGGCAGGGGTTTCTGCGGGAATTGCGGAACGCCGCGCCATTCGGCCTGCAGGCGCATGCGGGGCACGCCTTTGTGCAGGAATTCCAATTCCAGGTAAGCGATGGGTTTGGCGTTGTAATAGACTTCGAAAAAGCCGGAATCCGTGAATTCACCCAGCACGGTGGCCTCCACGCCGCGCTCCTGCGCCAGTTGTAGGAAGGCGTCGATGTGGGCGGGCGGCACGACGGCGCTCATGCGTTCCTGGGCTTCCGAGACGAGTATTTCCCACGGCTGCAACCCGTGATACTTGAGTGGGGCTTTTCCGATGTCCAACCGCACGCCGTCGGAGAGGCGGGCCATTTCGCCGAAAGACGAGCTGAGGCCGCCGGCGCCGTTGTCGGTGATGCCGCGCATCAAGCCTAAGTCGCGGGCTGCGGCCAAGAAGTCCAGCATGACTTTCTGGACGATGGGATCGCCAATCTGGACGGCCGTGACCGGAGTGTTCTCGCTTCGGGCGACGGAGGACATGGTGGCGCCATGGATGCCGTCCTTTCCGATGCGTCCGCCGACTTGGACGGCCAAGTCACCCGGAATGGCACTTTTAACGGCTGAATCCTTGCCTGCGATTTTGGCTTTCATCAGGCCGCCTGTGCCGCAATAGACCAGCGGTTTGGCCATGAAACGTGGGTCGAACGAGAGGCCGCCGCTGACCGTGGGAATGCCGCACTTGTTGCCCCCGTCCTTGACGCCGGCGACGATGCCTTCGAAAATCTGGCGCGGATGCAGGGTCTTCGGCGGAAGCGTGCCGTCGTGATGGGGGTTGCCGATGCAGTAATAGAACTGGTTGAACCACAAATCGGCGCCGCCCATTCCGACGCCGGCGACGTCGCGGTTGTTGCCCACGATGCCCGTCAAGGCGCCGCCGTAGGGATCCAGCGCGGAGGGGCTGTTGTGCGTCTCGACCTTGAATGCGAAGTAGTAGTCGTCGTTGAACTTGACTACGCCTGCGTTGTCCTTGAATACCGACACGAGCCAGGGGCTGTGCGGCGAGACTTTGGTCGTGGCGCCGGCGACATAGGTGGGAAAGAGGCCTTCGATGGTCTTTGTCTTTCCGGTAGTCGCGTCCTTGTACTCGATGATGGCGTTGAATTCCTTGTGTTTGCAGTGTTCCGACCACGTCTGCGCGAAGACCTCCAGCTCGACGTCAGTGGCCTTCTCCGTCAGGCCGACTTTCTTTCGGGCTTCCAAAAAAGACTTGTCTTTGTAGTGCTTCTGAATGGCCTTGAGTTCATCCATGCTCAGCGCCATTTGCCGGTACTCGTTGAGGATTTGCAGTTGTTGCTCGGTATAGCCGCCCAATGCAATTTCTTCGACCACCGGCTTGTGGGGGTCGACCACCTTGGGCACAACGGCTGGCACGCGTTCTCCGGATTTGAATTGATCCTTGGTCAGGATAGTGAATTGCTCGATCAGCGGGTTGCCCAACAGTTGCGTGGCGATGATATGGCCATTCTCGGCCGTCAGGGTTTCGCCTTTTTCGGCGCGGAAGAGGTACTGGGTGGAGGAATAGACGGCCTCATCGTCCTTGAGTGGGCGTTGCAGGACCGCCGCGGCGACTTGGCGGGCGGTCTTGCCGACGGCGTCCGTCACCCCTGGCCGGAAGCGTTTCTCAATCAGAAGGTCGAAATGGAAGGGGTTTTCTGACACCCAGGCCTTGCGGTAAGCCGCCTTTTCCACGAAGGTGTCGCAATACGCCTTTTCGGCCAGTTCTTTGAGCTGTTCGGGCGTCACCTCGAAATCCAGCGAGTAGACTGACATGGAGTATGCTTCGGCGACAGGCATACTCAGGACATTCTGAATTTTCTTGGCCAAAGCCGGTTCTTCGCGCAAACCTACTTCGATGCGGTGGACCATGGAAAAAAGGACCTAGGCGTATTTTCGGGGTGAAACGATTTAAACGGGCGCTTTGAAGAGGTCATTCCGTTTCCGGAAGGTGAAGCGAGTTTCTTTCGTTCAGCAAGTCCATGACTCTTTTGAATCGGAGTCTGACCGAACTGGACAAGTTGCTGGGCAGTTGCATCCGGGGCAGAATCGTGCGCAGTATGAGATGAGACGCCCTGGCCTCTTCGTTTGGCAACTTTTTCGGCGTCTGGTCTCCAGGCGTTTTACCAGTGAGTCCCAAAGTGGATCCGTTGACTTCCATACGGGCCGGGTGAGTCTGCCGGGCGTATCGGTCTTTCACCCGGAGCTCGACTCGACCGTCAAATGCTCCAACCTGCTTCGGCTCGATGAAAATGTTAAAACTTCCTCTCGGGTGGTTTTGCTGCTCAATCCATTGTTCGACCATTTCGCGGTTTTCGAACTTTTGAAACTCGGGGTCTATTTGCCCGCTTTCCGCCATTTCGATCTGCTTGGGCCCTCGTTCATGTCTGACTTCTTGCCGGATGTGTCCTTTGATGAACGAACGGGCGTATGCCGCGAATGTTTCGTCTTTTCCGGAATGGATTTCCGCGGCGCGGATTAGGCCTTTGAGTCCAGCACTTCGGATGACGCTGGCTGCAATGTCGGGGTTTTTTCGGATGCTTTGGCCAATAAGAATTTCCATGAGGGTGCGGTTTTGTTGAACCAAGGGATGGGTCTCATCCACTTCGCGGAGTTTGGGCTTTGCCCTGGAGGGCCGGCTCCATTGCGGTTTCAGCAGCCCGCGTCGGTTGGCCAGGTCCCGGAGGGTTCCGATTTTTTTGACGGTCAGGCCTTTGGATTTATATTTTTCTGCCAGTTCACTGGCCGGTATGAACCCGCGTGTTCGGCGGTTTTCAGCCATTTCCGTCAGGATTGTTTCCTCAAGGTCGCTCAAAGTGCGTCGAGGCTTGGTTTTGGGTGCGATGACGACTTGGCTTGCAATGATCTGGGTCAATTGGAGAATCTGGCTTGCCTTCATTTTGTCCAGGCCGTAGGCCCGTTTTCCTGCCTTTGCAGCAAACGCGGGAAAATCGACTGGTACTATGCCATGACGCTGCTCCAGATACGTGTACCAATTTCCATGCCCGAAATAACCTCGTCTCGCTGCCCGGTTGGCTAAATGAAACGGGCTTAGGTTTGTGACGGCATCTTGAACGCGGTTTGAAGTCCAATCCTCCAATTTCAGCGAATGACCGCTTTGAATGACCTGGGTAATCATCCGGTGGAGTTTCTCGTCACTGAGACGCACATTCCGGCGACCATACTCCACATTGAATTCCGTTTCGACGAACGTCCGCCAATTGCCGTGGCCAAAAAACTTCCGCCCCCTGGCTGTTTCATAGAGACTATGCGGACTTTGGCTGATTTCAGGAATGACCTGGTTGTTTTGAATCCAGTGGCTGCCCGAGGGGTTGACGCCGTTATGCAGAAGCATTTGAATGCGGCTTTTGATGCGTTCATCCGGAATTCTTGGCGCCATACGTTACGCTGACGTTTAACCTGCTAAAAAGGTGTTCGGCTTCGACCTAAGGAAGGAAGTCCTGCGTCTTGATTTTTTCGGGCAGGTAGCTCTTCGAGATGTACTGCAGGCTCTTGGAACTGAGGGCCTGGATTTCGGCTTTGAGCTTTTTCTCCAAGAAGAGGTTGATTTCGCGCTGCCACTCCTTGCTTTTGAACCAGTCGTACGCCTTCATTTCCTGCGCGCGCTTGATGTCGACTTCTTTCGCTTTGATCGTCACGGACGACAAGTCGTAATGCTCGATGTCCGACGTCGACATGCCCAAGAACTTCATCTCGGGACAACCCAGGCGTTCGGATTCGTGCGCCAATGCCATGGAGCCGTACTTCATGGTGGAGTAGATGTACCATCCGTACGGGTCGGAGTCGGTAAGACAGTAGATGGGCACCTTGAGTTCGCTGCTGACGCGCTGCAAGAGCCGCCGGGCGCCGCGGGCGGCCTGACCGGCCGTAGTCATGAGCAGGCACTTGTTCTTCTTCCAGTACTCGTCCTCGTTCAGACGGTCGAAGATGGCGTTCTTCTCGGCCACCAGGACGTACTCGATGGCGGAGTCCTCGAATTCGATTTGCTCCACGATGGAGGGCACGGCCCAGCCGCCGGAGCCCATTCGCGAGAGGTCGATGGTGTCGACCTTGTCGCGCACGCGGTCCTTGACCTTCAAGTCGCCGGCCATGCGGCCCTTCGGTTCGGCCCGCAGGTGCAGGCGTTCACGGAAGGTGTCCAGCGAGACTTCGAGGTCGACGATGGCGCCGTCGGATTCCTTCTGTTCGTCAATCGTGTCTTCTTTCGTGCCGGCGATGGTGTGCTTCTTGGCGTAGTATAAGTCACGAAGGGTGGCCGTCAGGTTGTTGGCCAGCAGGTCTTTCTTGACGTAGGAGGCGACCAGCAACGTCTGCATGAAGCGCCTCGCGTGGGCGACGTTGAACAAGTAGCGCTTGGCGATTTTGTCGCCCAGCATGATCTGCTTGGCTTTTTCGTCGTAGAAGACGTTGCCGGAGCCGCGGATGGGAATGTCCAAATGGGGGTTCTTGCCGGACTCGATCTCATCGACTAACAACTTGCCGAGTTCGTCGATCTTGGCGTCGATGATCTTGGCTTTCTCGGCCTGCGTCATTTCCTTTTCCTTCTTTGCAGCCATGGGTTATCGTCTCCGTGAACATATTGCGGTTTGTGGCGGGTCCCGTTCTCAGCCGTCGTTCTTGACTTCTTCTTCGAATTGGTCTTCGATTTCCTCAAGCGCGGCTTCGGCGTCGGGGTCGCCTTCCTCTTGGGCTTCCAGTAAGGCTGTGCGCTCCTCCGCGATCTTGCGCAGCTTGGGCTCCAAGGCAGATGCCTTGCGGCCGGTGACGTCTTCAAGCGCCTGGGCGATTTCCTTGATGTATTTGAAGAAGATCTGGCGGCGGCGTTCCTGCTCCTCGGCCTTGGCCAGGCCGTGCAGGTACGTCGAGATGTCGCGTGCGGCTTCCATCAAAGCAAAACGGATTTCCGAGACAATCTCTTCCTCCGCCGAGATGGCCAGTTTGCCGGCGCCGGTATAGGGCACGTAGACCGAGACGAAGTTGACTAGGATGGTCACGGGCATGGTTTCGAATTCCTTGAGGTCGTAGCGGTTCAGATCGAGGCTCTTGAAGGCTTCGGTGATGGCGCAGTTGCCGGCGTCGAACAAAAGCGGGACGCGGTTGGCAAAGCGGACCAATTCGCCTTTGCGGGATTCGTTCACTTGTTGGCCGGATTTGCCGCCGTAGCCGATGGCGACTTCCACGCTGAAGGGGATGCCGCCGCGAAAGACGCGGGCCTTGCGCTCAACGACTTTTAGTTTTTCAGGCTCCAGGAGGTTCTTGAGCGATTTTTCGAGTTGGTCCTCGCCGATGGGAATCAAGGCGTCGGTTTCCGGCGCAATCCACTTGACTTTCTGGAAGTTCTTGACCAGTTCCTCGGCTTCCGCCCACGACAGGGCGGCGGGGGCGCGTTCCAGGTCCACGGCCGGCATCAACGCTTGCAATTCCTTGACTTTTTCGGCGCTCACGCGAGTGAAATCGGAGACGAGGAAAGAGGAAATCTTGCGGGCGGAGGTGACCTGCGCCATGTCCATCAAGTCGGACGTCGTCAAACCGAGCGGGTGGGGTTGGACGTTCTTGGGCTTCTTGGGAATGTCCTTGCTGGCCCTGGGGAAAACGGTAATCTGGTTGTCCGGCTCGACCAGCGTGATTTGGCAGTGGGGATTGGCCAACGCGGTGCGGCGGAGGTACTCGTACGAGCCGTATTCCGAGCGGTTGTAACCGACTTCGGCGTATTCCGCCTCGATGCGTAATCCTTGGAACTTGCCGGCGTATTCTTTTTCGTCCGTGATGGACGGCTCGTTGCTCTTGACGTCCACCGAGACCAGGCATTCATAGACCTTGCCGTCGCCCAGGCCCGTCTTGACCTTGGTCGGCTTGCCCGTCGTGATCTGCGCAAAGAGCGTGGCGTATGCCGCGCCGATGCCTTGTTGGCCGCGTTTCTGCGCGCGTTGAGAGAACTTGGAACCCGCCAGCAGCTTGCCGAGGGCCTGGCCCACGTTCTTCTTGGGAATGCCGGTGCCGTTGTCCTCGACCACCAGCTTGTAGTGCTCGTCCGGCAGTTGGGCGATTTCGACGCGGATTTCCGGCAATATCTTGGCATCCTCGCAGGAGTCCAAACTGTTCGTCACGAATTCGTGAACGAGTGTGGTCAAGCTGCGGATCTTTCCGGAGTAGCCCAACATCTGGCGGTTCTTCTTGAAGAATTCCGCCACCGAGTACTCGCGGAACGACTTCTCCAGCTCTTCGCGCGTCGGAGCCTTTTCCTCGGCCTTGGCGGCTTTTTCCTTCGAGACTTTTTCGATTTTCTCGGCCATGATGATCAACCTGGATGGGTGGATTTCTGGGTTTCAATGGAGCGGTTATTTTTTTTCCGTTTTTGGATTGCGCGTTTGTGGGTTTGGTTTTTTCCTTCTTTTTCTTCGTTGCGGTTTTTGGTGCTGCTTCCGTCTTCTTTTTTTCGCGACTAGTTTCACGGTTTTGCTAAATGAAGCGTCTCTTACGGGCGTTCTCCTTTTCAAGGTACGCATACACGCCGTTGTGCTCGGCTCCCTCCAAGAGTCGCAGGATGGCTTCTTTTGCGGATTTCAAATCATCGAACTCGCCAAGGATGGCAATCTGGTCCGCTGTCACGGCCAAGTGGGCGCCGGAAAGTTCTTGGAGTTTCTTCTTGGCGGTTCCTTGCGCGCCGATGACGCGGGCCTTGTAGCGCACCATCTTCTTCTGGTTGCCTCGGAAGGCATCCTGGAGGTTGATGACGTCCATGAAGTACTGGTCGGAAAAGAGCTTGTAGGCCTGTTTGGCCAGAAAACCGTAGCCGAGGGCCTTGAGGATCTGCTCGACAACCCATTCCTGGCCGCCTTCGCCGTCAATCGACACTTCGCGCTCGTCGACGGCCAGCTTGACTTTGCCGCGTTGCTCAATCTCCTTAAGCAGTTTGGAGTCGTTGCGGGTCAGTGCGGTGATGGTCTTCTGCGGCAATGAAATGATGCGCATGGGGGTTTTCAGTGATCCTCCGGTTTTTTCCGCATATTTGTGCGGAATCCGGAGCGGTGGGACTTACTAATGGGCGCGTATTAAAATAACTTGTCGTGGTATTCGGCCGATTGGCTGGAGGCGTTTTTACGACGCAAACGAACGGTCCGCAGGGGAGCCGTCAGCTCCGGAATCCCATCTCCTGGAGCTTGGCTTGAAGCTTAGGAACCGAGAATGGTTTTGCAAGAAAATGCATGGCCGGCGCGCGGTTTGCATATCGTTCGTTATGTTCGGTAACGTAGCTTTGCATGGATTCCGGGTCTTTTTCGCCGCCCGCGGCGCCGCTGATGCCCAGTACGCTTACGTCGTGGTTCCCGGCTTTGCGTAAGGCTTCAACGAGTTGATTGCCCCGCATTCCAGGCATGTTGTAATCCGTAGCCAACAAATCCGGTTTATGCTTCTCGACCAGTTCCTTTGCCTGTACGCCGTCGGCGGCTTCATGGACTTTGAATCCGTGAATTTTGAGTATCATCGCAAGCAGTTTGCGTATTGCGGCGTCGTCATCAGCAACGACGGCCGTCCATTTTTCCGTCATGTTTTTTATTGATGCCCAAAAACCCTTTAAGGATTGCGCCCAACGCAAGGGTATGATGATGGACTCCATCCGCGTGCGAGCGCCGGCCACCACGGCCAACATGGGTGCGGGCTTTGACGTCTGCGGCA
>Ga0172369_10005673_pt1 | contig 15250 bp, 7 predicted proteins | sample LakKiv25m_FD_114539 | JGI IMG/M metagenome (GOLD analysis project Ga0172369, IMG submission 114539) | Freshwater microbial communities from Kabuno Bay, South-Kivu, Congo - kab_022012_11.25m | ecosystem: Environmental > Aquatic > Freshwater > Lake | place: Democratic Republic of the Congo...
CGACGCGGCGAACTGCCGGAAGTTGCCCGTGAACAGCTCGGCGAGGTGGCGCAGGCTTCGATCGTAGGCGGCCTGATCGGCCCAGGTATCTCGCGGCCACAGGATACTGCGCGGCACGCCGGGACATTCGGTCGGCACCGCCACGCCGAACAACGGGCACTGTCGGAACGGTACGGCGTCGAGCGCGCCGCTGAGCGCAGCCGCGATGATGGCTCTCGTATCCTTGATGCTGATGCGCTTACCGATCCCATGGGGGCCGCCGGTCCACCCCGTGTTCACCAGCCATGTCCGCGCACCGTGGCGGGCAAGGCGCTCACCGAGCATTCTGGAGTAGACGGTCGGGTGGCGCGGCAGGAAGGGCGCGCCGAAGCAGGTGCTGAAGGTGGCGCTGGGCTCCTGTACATCCGCCTCGGTACCGGCGATCTTCGCCGTGTAGCCGGAGATGAAGTGGTAGCGCGCTTGATCCGGGGTGAGCCGCGAGATGGGCGGCAGGACGCCGAACGAGTCGCAGGTCAGGAAGAAGACGTTGGCTGGATGGCCTCCCACCGCAGGCCGGACCGAGTCGCCGATGAAGGTCAGCGGATAGGCCGCTCGCGTGTTCTCAGTGAGCGCGTCATCGTCGAAGTCGAGCAGGCGCGTCGAGAGGTTCACGGCAACGTTTTCCAGGACCGTTCCGAAACGTATGGCGTCCCATATCCGGGGTTCGGCCTCGCGCGACAGGCGAATGCACTTCGCGTAGCAGCCACCCTCGAAGTTGAAGACCCCCTCATCACTCCAGCCGTGCTCGTCGTCGCCGATCAACCGCCGATCCGGGTCCGCAGAAAGAGTGGTCTTGCCTGTCCCGCTCAGGCCGAAGAACAGGGCCACGTCGCCTTTGCCGCCCATGTTGGCCGAGCAGTGCATCGAGAGCACACCCTTCTCGGGCAGCAGGTAGTTCATGATGGTGAACACCGACTTCTTCATTTCGCCGGCGTACTCGGTTCCGCCGATGAGAACGAGCCGCTTCTCGAAGTTCACGCAGATGTACGCCTCCGAATGGGTGCCGTCCATCTCCGGGTCTGCGTGGAATCCCGGAACGGAGACGATCACGAACTCGGGAACATGGTCACCAGTTTTCGTCCAGTCGGGTCTGACGAAGAGCTGCCGGGCGAAGAGCGCGTGCCATGCGAACTGGGTGACCACCCTGATGGGGATCCGGTACCGGGTATCGGCGCCGGCATAGCAGTCCTGCACATACAGACGCTTATCTTGCATATACGCCAGCGCGCGACGGTACAGAGCCTCGAACTGGTACGGCGGCATGGGCTGGTTGGCCTCGCCCCACCAGATGTCGTCCTCGAGGTCGGGCGTCTTCACCACGAACTTGTCCCTGGGTGAGCGACCCGTGTGCAGGCCCGTCCGGACCACGAATGCGCCGCCTGCCGCCAGAAGACCCTCCCTCTGGGCCAGAGCACTTTCGATCAGCGCGGCGGTGCCCTGGTTCCAGTGGACGAAGAGCGCGTCCTTGATGCCATGGTTCTCAAGGCCGTACTGACTGGGGTTGACGCCGAGGTTGTGCACGCGGAACTCCTATGGACCGTTCACGGCCCGAAGACTGGTGGATCGGGCGGATTCTACCCGAGCCGGTGTCAGTCCAGCAGGGCCAGCAGTTCTGCCGGCGACGCGGTTCCCGTCGTGCCCAGCTTGTGGATCGTCACGCTGGCGCACAGGTTGCCAAGCTCGGCCGCCTCTTCGAGGGTGGCCCCGGCACATAATGCGCAGGCGATTCCCACCGAGGCACTGTCGCCCGCGCCGACGATGTCTATCGGCCCCCTGAGCGGGAGCGCAGGCACGGGGACGCATTCATCGGAGGAACAGGCCATCATGCCGAGCGCGCCGAGTGTGATGAACACGGGGCGCCGGTTGCGACGGGCCAGAGCCCGCCCGAAGGAGGCCGTCTCCTCCAGGCTGGGCTCTCCCTGCCCCCGGAACCCCATGGCAGCTGCCGCCTCGCAGGCGTTGGGCTTGACAATGACGTCGCGAAACTCGCCGATCCGCACGCGCGAATCGGCGAAGAACAGCGTCCGGGCAGTCGTGGCGATCCGGCTCACTTCCTCTCGAACACGGTCCGTGACTGCGCCGCAGTTCCGCTCTTGCACCTGGTCGGCCAGCATCACTGCATCGAAGCGCTCGGATATGGCCACGCGCCGGACCTCGGCGATCAGCCAGTCCTCGATCTCCGGCGGCATCGGCGTACGGTTCTTGATGTCGAGCCGCTCCAGCTCGGTTTCGCCGCCCATGTCGCGCCTCATCGGCTTCGTATAGGTCGGCGTGAAGCGACCCGGGGCATTGCGCAAGCTCTCCACACCCACTCCACCCTCGACAAGCCCCCGGCGGAGCTCGTAGCCCTGGCCGTCGTCGCCAATGACCCCGATCGCCTCGAGCCTACCGACCCCAACGGCGGCGAGGTTGCTGGTTACCGTGCCGGCGGCCCCCGGGCTACAACGGATCTCCACTACCTGCCGGGCCTCGAGCCCGGTCTCGAGGGAGACCTCCGCAAGTTCGGGGGCGACTACCATGTACTTGTCAAGGAAGAAGTCGCCGACTACGGCGACGCGTAATGAGGGTAGCCTGTCCAGCACCTCTCGGAGCCGCGCCTTATTCACGTTCGCGCCGACCTCATGCGCTTGCACCGACCTCGCGCACGCAAGCTATCAACTGCGGTGCGCACACCACAACACGGCGTTCGTGACTATGCGCTGGACCGTTTCGCTGAAGTACGTCGGCACGGTTTCGTGTCCGGGCCTGAAGTAGAAGACCCGCGCCTTACCCAGTCCCTCGCCGACACCCCCGCCCGGCCCGGAGGTGAATGCGGGGTCCTTACCTTCGCCTACCGTCCAGCATAGACCGCTCGGAAACGTCTTGCCATCATACGGGAAGCGAGACTGCAGCACCGTCACGAGCGGCGGCGGCACATCGAACGGGGCTCCGTACATCTCTTCGTGGGGGATCGTGAAGTCCGTGACGTCCTTCGCGATGGGGTGCCACGGAGCGCAGACGCGTATCTCCTCGGATTCCATCGGGTTCAGCTCGCGCCAGCCACCCTTGAGATGGCCGGGCGCATTCAGGATGCGCTGAAACGGCTTGGAGTAGTGGGCCGAGTGTAGAGCCACGAACCCCATGCCGCCGCTAACCACCCGAGCCACAACGCGTGCGGCCGTTTGGTCCGTCACCTCGCCATGTCGTGCGTGACCCCACCAGACCAGGACGTCCGTGGCATTGAGCAGGTCCGCCGGGCAGCCTTGCTCGGCATCATCGAGGTTGGACGTTCGCACCGTTAGGCCGGAACCTCCAAGGCGGCGGAGCCCCTCGGCAACCGCGCCGTTAATGCTTGCGGGATAGACTTCCTTCGGAGCGTGCCGCGGCGCCTCATCCCATACGAGCACGCGAACAGGTGACGTGTCTGCCATGTTGGTTTTCCTTTCTGTGGGCCATTGAGTGCGCGGGCATATTCGCCGCGCGACCGCGGCACTCCTTCCGAGTATTGCACCAGAGCGCCTGTCACCATTTGCGACGGCCGCCCGCGTCGGTCGGTCATGGCTTCCCGCCTTCGCAACAATGACGACTGGCAAACGTGGCAACATCCCGCCGCTTCGGCGAGCCGCACGCCCGTCACAACCGATGACACGCACGGTTGAACGACCCGGGGCGACCGCAGGACTCAGCGTCGCACGCGCCTAACAGACTCCCGGCCCATCGCGGCACCAGGAGATCGGCAATGCCCCAGCCAGACTACCCCGCCCCGTGCGTTCCCGGCGCAGACGCCCTCTCGCTCGACGCCGCCATCGGCCAGACGCTCTGTTTCGGCTGGTCGGGCGAGGACGCCGACACGGCGAACGAACACGCCCGGCTGCTGGTTGAGGAAATGCAGGTCGGCAGCGTCGTGCTGCTTGCCAGGAACGTCGGCACGCCGCTCGCGACGCGGGCGACACTCGACACGCTGCAGAGCCTCGCCTCTGTCCCGCTCCTCGTTGCCATAGACCACGAGGGCGGAATGGTGTGCCGCTTTGGTCAGGACCTCCACACGTTTCCCGGCAACATGGCGCTCGCCGCGACCGGCGACGCATCGGCGTCGGGGTGGGCCTACCGGCAGGGCGCCGCACAGGCCCGCGAGCTGAGCGCGATCGGGATCGGCTGCAACCTCGCCCCCTGTCTTGACGTGAACAGCAACCCGGACAACCCGATCATCGGCGTGCGGTCCTTCGGCGACAATGCCGCTACGGTATCTACGCTCGGATGCCACGTGATCAGCGGCCTGCAGGAATGTGGTGTGCTCGCGTGCGCGAAGCACTTCCCCGGCCATGGCGACACCAGCATCGACTCCCACCTTGGCCTTCCCCGAGTAGACGGATCGTGGAGCCACATCGAGGCGGTGGAGCTGCCTCCGTTCCGGGCGGCGATCGCGGCCGGTGTCGCAGCCATCATGACCACTCACATTGTGTTCCCGGCGCTCGATCCCACCCGCCCGGCCACGCTGTCGCCGGACATACTGACCGGTCTCCTTAGGGAGCGTTTGGGCTTCGGAGGCGTAGTCGTGACGGACTGCCTGGAGATGGCGGCAATCTCCGAGAGCGTCGGCACTCCAGCGGGCGCAGTCGCCGCGCTTCAGGCCGGAGCCGACCTTGTGATGGTCTGCCACACGCTGGAGACCCAGCGCGAGACAGTGAGGGCCATCCGCCACGCGGTTGACGCGGGTGTCCTGTCTGAGTCCCGCGTTCGCGATGCGGCGTGCCGAGTGCTGGCCGCCAAGCGGCGGTTCCCGCTGACCGCCGAGGCGTCGGAGCCCTGGCTCGACCCGGCCCATGACGCCCTGGAGGCCGCGATTGCGCGCGCATCCATCACACTGGCCCGCGACAAGGGCGCCGTGCCGATTCCGGTCAATGCCACCGTCTGCGTGGCCTCACTCCACCCTGCCGCAGACGACCTCCTCGCCGAGATGCGCGGTCTGGGGGTGCATTGCCGACGCGTCGCTCTGCAGGACGAGCACGCGGGCGGCTTCGGCGAGGTTACCAACCTGTCCGACATGATGTCGGCCGACCGGACAGTCCTCCTTACCGCGCCGCGTGAGCCGTGGTCGGACCGGCCCATTGACCAGGACCGCCAGGCCGCGATCGCGCGGACCCTCCAGACGGCTCTCGGAGATCGTCTGATCGTCGTGGCCGTGCGCGAGCCCTACGACATCCGTCGCTTCCCCGAGATCGGCACGTACGTCTGCACCTACGGCTACCGCCACTGCAGCATCGCGGCACTGGCGCAAGCGCTCGTAGGAGCCTTCAAGCCAACGGGCCGCCTTCCTGTGGCGATCCCGTTGCCCACCTGATCGTCCTCCGCAGATCACCATCGAACTTCCCAGACCTGCAGGCTTCGCGCTGGAAGCGCGAGTACCCGCCGCGTGCGCACCGGGAGGGACTCGACCCTACCCGCCGCCGCGTCGGGGTCGCGCATCACGGTGAGCCGCAGTTTCGCGGCCGCTACTCCATAGGTCCGCGCGTCCCAGTCGAACGCCGTGCGTACCGCGCCATTGCCAACATTGACAAACAGCAACAGGAGCCGTCGCTCAGCCGCGAGCTTCCAGGCGCCGGTCATCACGGCGGGGGTAGACACCCAGGTCTCCCCGTACCAGGCCCAGTCCGCACGCACTGCCGGCACATCTCCGGCCAACCTCGGCGGCCTCGCCATCTCCCCTCGCGACCAGTAGGCGACATGGCGACTCCTTGTGCGCACCACGAGCTTCAGGAACGTCCCTGCGATCGTCTCGGCCGCGATCCTCGGATCGAGCCATCCGATCTGTTCGCCGAACACAAGCTGTTGCCCCATCTTCATACACAGAGCCAGGTCGCGCGTGCCCGCGCCGGCCGAGTAGTTGCGCCCGAAGTACTGCACCGCACCTCCGTAGATCGCGGGCAGCGCAGGAACCATGCCCTGTGCCTGCCAGTCCCAGGTCAGGTAGGCATCTATGCAGTTCGCGTAGGGCTCCGCGGCGCACTCGGTTGTGATCATCCTGTCGTCGGGCATCCGCTCCCGAAGCGCTCTGAGAAGCGGCCAGTAGCCCTGTTCGGTCCACCAGGAACCACCACCCAGCGCGTGCCTGTGGGAGGCGTCCATGCATAGCGCCGGCGCCGCAGCGGCGATCTGGTCTATGTAGACCCCCTTTGTGCCGACCTCCGTCATGAGTCGGAGTACGGTCTCGCGCACGGTCCTCTGCCACAGCGGAGTGACTGGACACATGACGGCCAGGCGAACCGGGCTTCCGTCCGCCTCCTTGCTGCCGTAGGTCTCAATATAGGGCTGGCCTGCCTCGTCCTTGGTAGCTGATGGCAAGGCCCTGCTGCTGAACTCCGCGTCCTCGACGCCTCGGTCCCGGGTATCCCACAACCGTCCGTTTATGTAGGGCATAACGTATACATCGCGTGCCTGAAGATCGGCAACCGCCTCGGTGACGCCGGGCTTGGTCGGGAAGTAGTGGGGATAGTCGTTGTCGAACGGGATCCGGTGCCAGTTGTACCAGTGGAAGCCGATCGGCACCCCGAGCGCGCGCTGCATGCTCTTGACCGCCTCGACGCACTCGGCGGGGCTCCCTCCTGTCTGCGCCCATGCGCACAGCCGCTTAGCCCACACGGGCGTGTCCGCCCGCCCATCTGCGCCGAGCTTTGGATACCACCGGGCCTCCTTCACCACCCATGACCTGTACATACGGGCCGCGTCGAACCAGTCCCCGCGGAGTAGCCGCCAGACAGCGACACCCGTAAGCGAGAATCCCGTCCCCGGACGTCCCATCATGGGCGCAGGCACATCGAAGGCCATCGTGACGGCGCCGTCCGGCTCGCGTGTCTGTACGATGTTCTTTGCTGATGCCAGCGGATCGTGCAGGGCGTAGTAGAGCCCCGTGCCGGACTTCGGACCGTACACCGCCATCATCTGCATGGTGCACCAGCCGTTCGGGTAGAGGGAGTTCCGGCTGAGAGGGGCGCCCGCCGCCAGGGGATGCAGCACGCCCGGACCGGTCGGGTATAGCGCGACGGCATCGGTTCCCGGCGGCTCGACCCCTATCTGTGGAAACGCGACTCGCAGCAGGCTCCACGCGCTCGACCTGTTGGCTACCGCGATATGCCAATGCCATGCCGACGCCGCCGGGTCGGGCGTCGCCTTCACCGTGACTGAGATGCCGCTGAGTCGCGCGTCCGTCGGGTCGGCAAACCGGAGAAGGACGCCCGCCGCACCGTCCTTCACGGACACGGTCTTCCACCCCGCGTCAGCTCTGAGCTCAGCGCTGTCTTCGCTCCGGTTCGATTCAGCCGCGGACGCAGAGGGGAGGCGCCGAAGCGATATCCTGAAGAGCGGCGGCTGTGTCGGAGCGGCAAGTTCGCGGCCAAGCTTGAGATCGAACAAACTGGTGACGCGAACGCCATGCTCGGATGCATGCAGCGCCAACCCGGCTTCGCCGCCGGCGCGGATGAGCCATCCCGAAGGCGGCGGTCCGTCCGGGAGCGTGCCTGATGTGCCGACGATCCGCCGCGCGCCGGAAAGGTCGCCGGACTGCCGTAGCCTGTCGGCTATAGAAGCCATCCATCGGGCCCGCCTGGGCCGACCCGAAGCCGAGAGCTGCACGATGCGCCGGTCCAGCGGTACGGTGGTCACGACCGCGCGTGTGGTTCGGTCCATTCGAGCCGTGCGAGCCACGGCGTCAGCCGCGTCCACTGCGGCGCCGATCCAGAGCCACGCCGACAGCCTGCGATCCTCTGAGGACCAGGACTCCCATGCTCCGTGGATGTACGTGCCGTACTCGCCGCGCCCGTCGTAGAAGCGCACCTCCGGGGCCAGGATGCCGAGGCAGTTCCGCCCCGAGATCACGCTCCCCCATCGTGAGGTCACCCAGCCCTTGCGTGTCGCACCGAAGCTGCCTTGAGCGGGCGGATCCCCGCCGGCCCATCGTGTGAACGCTGCGTCGGAGCTGTTGAACTCGAGGTGGTGCAACTCAGCCCAGTGGCGGGCCTGCGGCTGCGCCACGAACGCCTGGCAGAACACCTCGTTTGCGGACGGAAAGACGTACCAGTCGTAGACGGCAGAAGCGCCGCCGGGCTCGGGGGCGCCATCCTCGCGGCAGTAGCGCGCAGTCACGCGGACGACTGTCAGGTTCGGTTCCTGCGCCAGCACCTGCACGCGAGGCGATCGGTCGTTTCGCAGCATCCATCCTCCGCGCTCAGGATGATGCACCCGATCGTTCCATGCGAAGCTCGTCAGTTCCGGATCGTCTCCGAACCGGATGGCGGATGGCAACCCTCCCTGGCGGCTCGGGCGGAAGGCCAGCGCTGCGCCTGCTCCTCGGGCGATGAACGTGTCGGAGATGTCGGTTACGGGCAGCGGCGCCACGGTCACGATGGGGTACAGGCCCGGGACGCCACCGGTACCGCGCGTCACCAGGGTTCCTTGCCGCACCAGCGATGGTCGCCCGCTCGGCTCGGGATCCGAGATCGCATAGGCGATGACCGGCGTGCCGGTCGGCGCCTTCATCGTAACGCGCCAGACCGGGCCTTGCGCGCCCGGGTACCTGGCGACGACCGGAGACAGGACCACTCTGCCGGTACAGACGCCGACGGGAAGCGACTGAAGGAACCTGATGGCTGGAGCGCTCGCGGGCAGGCTCGGAATCGTCGCCATGATGAACACGATCCACCTCCGGGAGTCGTATAGCGTGGTGGCACTGGCTCGCGTGTTCGCACGCTACCCTGGAGTTCGCACCCCGATGCCACCCGACACGCCCATTGTAGGGGCGGATGGGCCCCACGTCAAGGGATGCATGCCGCCGACTGGGTTGACGATCGCGGCGTCGTGAGCTATGATGTGCGACCATTTGCCCCGCGGCAAGCCCGTCTTGTCTCGCGGCGCTAGAGGGTAGTGGATGACAGAGGCGTCAGAAACACCAGCCCGGGCCACAGACGTAGTCATCAGGCTTGTCGGGGAGTCCGGGGAAGGCACCGTCACACTGGGTGACGTGATGGTCGAGATGTTCACCCAGATGGGCCTGGATATCTACACATTTCAGACGTTTCCCGCCGAGATCAAGGGCGGCACCGTGATGTATCAGCTCCGGGCTCGAAGCGCTGTGAACCTGTCGCCCGGGGACTCGGTGGGGATCCTGGTGGCCCTCAATGACGAGGGCTTCTCGCTGTTTGGATCAGGCCTCAGCGCTGACGCCATCCTCCTCTACAACTCCGACGAGTTCACGCCTCCGCCTGACCCGTCCCGACGTGACATCGCGCTGCCCATCACCTCGCTCGCCCGAACACAGAAGGAGGCGATCCGCCACGAGTTGTCGGGCGAGATATTGAAGCGACTGCCTGCGCCGGTGAACACAGTGGGTCTCGGCGCCCTGCTCTTCCTTGTCGGCGCGGACCTGGAGCCCGCCGAGGCTTACCTGTCCCGGGTCTTTGGCCGCAAAGGCGAGCCGGTAGTCCGCATGAATGTCGCAGCGCTCCGCTCCGGCGCCGACCACGTGGCGAAGCAGGTCGGCGACTGCCCGCTGCCTCGCGTGCATGCCGTCCCGCATGAGAGCCGCAGGATGATGGTGACGGGCAACCAGATGCTGAGCATCGGCGCCATCGCCGCGGGGCTTCGCTTCTACGCCGGCTACCCCATCACCCCGGCCTCGGAGATCATGGAGTTTCTGGCCAAGGAGCTTCCTGCATTCGGCGGCACGATGATCCAGGCTGAGGATGAGATCGCCGCCATCTCGATGTGCCTCGGGGCGTCGTACGCTGGAAGCAAGTGCATGACGGCGACATCCGGCCCGGGTCTCAGCCTCATGGTGGAGCAGCTCAATCTCGCGGGTCAGGCCGAGATACCGTTGGTCGTTGCCGATGTGCAGCGGGGCGGCGCAAGCACAGGACTGCCCACCAAGACCAGCCAGGGCGACCTGAACCTGGCCGTCTACGGCATGCACAACGAGTCGCCCCGAGCGGTCCTTGCCTGCTCCAGCGTGGAAGACACGTTCTGGACCACCGTGGAGGCGTTCAATCTCGCGGAGGAGTACCAGTGCCCCGTCGTTCTGCTCTCAGATCAGTCGCTGGCGACGCGTCGTTCGACCGTGCCTCCGCCTGACCTCGCCAAGCTCACAGTATCGGAGCGGCTTCAGCCGACGGCGGATGAGCTTCGCAGCGGATACCGGAGATACCGTGACACGCCCGATGGCGTGTCCCCGATGGCCATTCCCGGCGCCAGGGGCGGCATCTACACCAGCACGGGCATCGAGCATGACGAGACCGGCGATCCCGGGTACACCGCCGAGCTCGCGGCTCGCATGAAGGCAAAGCGCTTTCGCAAGATGGACGCGCTTCGGGATAAGCACGCGGCCCGTCTGGTTCGGCTCTGGGGCGATCCGGGCGAGGTTGATGTGGGGATCATCGCATTCGGCTCAACCGAGGGCGTGGTGCGCGAAGCCACTGAGCACGCCCAGGCTCACGGCATCCGTGTCGCGCACCTGCACCTCAGGCTGCTCGCGCCATTCCCAAAGGCGCCTGTCGAGGAGTTTGCAGCGCGTTGCCGGGCTCTGCTCGTGCCCGAGCTAACCTGGAGCGGCCAACTGGCGAACTGGATTCGCGTCAACACCGATCTCCGCGTGGTCCCCTTCCACAAAGACGACGGGTTGCCGTTCCTTGCGCGCGAGGTGTTCGAGCGAATCCTGGCCCTCCGCGACGACTGCACCGGGAGCAACGGGAGATGACGGCCAACCTGGCAACCAGTGCGGATCGTCTCGCGCCGCGCGATTACAAGAGCAATCTGCCGCCCATCTGGTGCCCGGGATGCGGCGACTTCGGCGTTCTCAGCTCCCTGTTCAAGGCGCTCAGTGAGTGCAACCTGGATCCAAGCCGGACCGTGATCGTCTCGGGCATCGGTTGTTCCTCGCGTCTCCCGGGGTTTGTGGCCACCTACGGCTTCCATGGCGTGCATGGCCGCGCGCTCCCAACTGCGACGGGGATCAAGTGCGCACGGCCCGACCTGAACGTCATCGTCGTCGGCGGCGATGGCGACGGCTACTCGATCGGCGGAGGACACGTACCCCATGCCGCGCGACGGAATCCCGACATCACCTATCTGGTAATGAACAATAACACCTACGGCCTCACCAAAGGCCAGGTGTCGCCCACCTCCATGGTGCCGCTGGCTTCCCTTGGGGCCAAGATAGACCCGAAGCGCTGGAAGACGACCCCATTCGGCAATACCGAGGACGCGATCAATCCGGTCGCGCAGGCGATCGCCCTGGACTGCTCATTCGTGGCCAGAGGCTTCTCATACAAGCCGAACCAACTGGCTGAGATTCTGGGCGAGGCCATTCGCCACCGTGGCTTCTCGCTGGTTGACGTGTTCTCGCCCTGTCCGACTTTCAACCAGGACCAGACCGACGAGTTCTACCGGCGCAATACCTACGACGTCCCGGCGGACCACGACCCGACCGACAGGGTTCAGGCGTTCGCATTGGCGTTCAGCGATCACGGCTACCCGATCGGCGTCATCTACAAGCACCCGCAGAAGCCAAACATCGTGGATGAGCAGGAGGCCCTCCGGCGCCGGCTCGGGGGGCATGCCACACTTGACGAGCTTATCAGGCGGTTCGCCTGAATGCGGGTCCGGCCGCGTTGGGCATCGCCGCCGCAGAGCCAATGGAGGGCATGAGTGCCCGGCCCGCTTGGCCACGACAATGCGCCGCGCGTGATTGACCCTCGACGGGGTTCGGACGACCCCGATGAGGTGTCCCTGCGCCCCAGGCGCCTGTGCGAGTTCATAGGGCAAGCCCGCCTGAAGGACAACCTGTCGGTAGCCATCGAGGCCGCCCGGCGCCGCTCGGAGCCGCTGGACCATATCCTGCTCTACGGACCTCCCGGACTTGGCAAGACGACGCTGAGCCACGTGTGCGCCAACGAGATGGAGACCCCCGTCAGGGCCACGTCCGGCCCCGCCATAGAGCGGCCCGGCGATCTCGCTGCAGTCCTGACCAATCTGGAGCCCGGCAGCATTCTGTTCATTGACGAGGTTCATCGTCTGAGCCGCATCGTCGAGGAGATCCTCTACCCGGCCATGGAGGACTTCACCCTCGATCTGGTCATCGGCAAGGGTCCGAGCGCGAGAACCATGAGGCTTCCGTTGCCCCGCTTCACCCTGATCGGCGCCACGACTCGTGCAGGGCTTGTGTCGTCGCCCCTGCGCGATCGGTTCGGCATCCAGTGCTACTTCGACTTCTACAGCGCTGAGGAGCTGGCCACCATCGTCAGGCGGTCCGCCTCCATCCTCGGCGTACGGACCACGGCCGAGGGCGCGACGGAGATCGGAGGGCGGTCTCGTGGAACGCCGCGCGTGGCCAACCGACTGCTCCGCAGGTGCCGCGACTACGCGCAAGTGCGGGCCGACGGCGTTGTCAATCCCGAAGTCGTTGCCGCCACCATGGAGATGCTGAGCATTGACGGCCTGGGCCTGGATGAGTTCGACCGGCGCTACCTCCGGACGATCGCCGAGAAGTACGACGGCGGCCCCGTTGGGGTCGAGACCCTGGCGGCGGCGCTGGGAGAGGAACGGGACACCATCGAAGACCTTTGCGAGCCGTATCTCCTCCAGCTCGGATTCCTCCAGCGGACGCCGCGGGGCCGTCAGATCACGCGCCCTGCCTGCGAGCACATCGGCCATCCGTGGCGGCCCAGGCCGGGCGACCCGAGCGCGCAGGCCCGCCTGTTCGACTGAGGTCGGCCGTCCTACCGTGGCGGCGCGCGCCTCGTAATCTCGACGTCATCCACCATCACCTCGAACGGCCCGCCGCCGGGGCGGCCGTCGAAGGCGAGCATGATGGTGGTGATGGCTTCGCCGGCCTTGTGGCCGAGGGGCACAACGATCTGTCGCCACTGGCCGACTTCCCCCCGGTCCGTTCCGGGGTGGGCGCCGCGGTGCTCCGTATCCGTCGCTCCGGAGTCGCGCAGCGTGGAGCCGTCGTCGAAGAGGAGGTCCAGCCCCGATTTCCGGCTTACGGCATTCATCGGCTTGATCCAGTAGGTCAGAACCGTGTCCGGATGCACCACGACGGTCGTCCGGAACAGCCTGCAGTAGACGTAGGAGTGGCCCGCATCATCCGCATGACCGGCCAGACGCACCGCGACCGAGCCGTCCCGGCCCTGTCCTGGCGCCGGCGCACAGACCAGCCCGCTCACCGACCGGAGGCCTCCTCCCTCGGCCTGGACGGCTCCCGCCTCAGGCGCAGGTTCGCCTTGCTCGAAGCCCGACCGGAACTCGGTCGGACCGGGACGCGGCCTCGGCGCCTCGGAGTTCCCCAGCAGCTTCGCCTTGCCGCTCCGATCTTCGACGAGCAGCCCCTTCGGCTGGACGCATGCAACGACTCGCGCGGCGGTGACGCGCTCTCCAAAAGTGATCCCAGGACGCCAGTTACCCTGGAACACACCGGCATCGAGGCGAGCCGTTCCCGCCTGCGCCTGCAGCGGGCCCGTGAGGTTATTGAACTGCTGAAGCGCGATCCGACCCGACCCCTCGAGCAGGGCCGCCCTCGATCCCGCCCATAGCTGGGAGTTGAACATGCGAATGCTGCCCGCGAATCTCGGCCCGGTGACGATGGAGGCCACCTGGCTCTTGCCGAAGATGACAAGCTGGGTGTTGTAGAGGTCAAGACCTCCCTGCCCCACGCTCTCGAAGGTGATGGCGCGGCTCCCGGCGTCCGTGCCGTGGTTGACCACCACGCCGGTCGTCCCACCGCGATCGTCCACGAACTTGAGGCCGTCCACCGCCGAGAAGAGGAAGGTACGGAGGATCGTCTCGTCCTTGCAGCGGCCAAAGACGAGCCCTTCGAGGTTGGCCTGCTGGAACTCGATGACCTGCCCGAAGGGATCGCCCGCGTACGTCGGCTGCGGCATGCCTGCGGGCAGGCGCGCCATGTAGTGCGGGTTGAACTGAACGTCCTCGACGTGTCCTCCGCCATCGCTCTTGCTGACGAACAGCCCGCGCCGGAAGAAGCCGCCCGAGAGGTACAGAATGCGGTGCCCCGTGCTGGGGTGCGAGAAGAAATCCACGCCCTGCCAGGCGTTGCCGATGTTCACGTCGGTCAGCCAGCACCCGGGCCCGAGAGAGCGGACGGTCCACGGGTAGGCCGTCGGCGCCGTCAGGTTCTGTTCGGGGTACCACACGCTGAGCCCGCGCACACCGGAGCCGGGCTGCAGTGAGATGAGCGGAGTGCCGTTTTCCGTGCCCTTGCCTCCCGTGGCCAGCAGAACGGCGCCATCGGATACGGTGTGGTGCGGCACATCGAAGCTGCCGCGAAGCTCGACACCCGACGGCACAACGATGGAACCCGCCATGCGGTATCGTCCTGCCGAAAGATAGACGGTGCCGCCCTTCCGGCCCGCAGCGTTGAGAGCGGCCTGCAGCGCAGCCGTGTTGTCGGCCGCGTCCGGCGAGACTCCGTAGTCGGCCGCGGCGACGAGGAAGTCCGTTTGCGGCCTCGGCATAGCGCAGCCGATCGGCCTGACGCCCGGCGTATCGAGCTCGATCGCGCCGTCGTTCACGACCACATCGCTGCCTGCCTGAGACTGAACGACGACCGGCAGTGACTTCGCGCCCGGCGGAAGGTCGCGCGTGCAGCCAAGAACGCGCCCCGACCGGACGCCTGCGGCCAACTGGACCTCGGGGCCCGAGCCCCGCAGGCGGCAGCCGACGAGAACCACCGTCCCGGCAGAGGCACCGACCGCAACCGCCTTTGCGACCAAGCCGGTCCGGCACGCCGTGACGGTTCCTCTGCCGTCCGCCTTGAGGGCCGCCGCACCACCCGCAACCGTACAGCCGTTCAACTGGAGCACGCCGGAGAACGACGCACGTGTCATCACGCCGGCCTCCCTGCCCAGGAACCGGCACTGCGTGGCTGCGAGCCCGACCGCGTTCGTCTCCACGACATCAAGACCGATGCCGCATGCGTCGGCGCTGCAGCCGTACATCACGGCGTTCGTGGTGCCTTGCGCGCCCGGACGGAACCGGAACCCGGCGCCGTAGCCTTCCGCCCTCACGCGGTACAGGTACTCCCAGTCGCTCCGACCCACGTCGACAGCCACGGCCTCGCGCAGGAGATGCGCTCGCAGGCGCGTCCACGCGCCGGGGCGCGACGCGCTGCGCAGCGACCCGGCAGTCTCCCAGTATCGCGGCGAGAAGTGGATCTCGGTCAGCCTGCCAA
>Ga0172369_10005675_pt1 | contig 15247 bp, 20 predicted proteins | sample LakKiv25m_FD_114539 | JGI IMG/M metagenome (GOLD analysis project Ga0172369, IMG submission 114539) | Freshwater microbial communities from Kabuno Bay, South-Kivu, Congo - kab_022012_11.25m | ecosystem: Environmental > Aquatic > Freshwater > Lake | place: Democratic Republic of the Congo...
ATTTCAAAGCTTCAGCAGAATATCCTGAGCTTGTTAGGTTTCTCGCCGGATATCTATACCCGACTGGCTACCGATTCTCCAAAACCACCTTAGAAATGGGCGAATGGCAAGCATTAAGGGTCAAATTTAATGATGTCAACACCGAAATTGGGTCTTAGCCAGGATCAGGCGGGACAAGCTGCGGTTGAAGCGCTGTTGGTTTTGATGATCCTGGCGCTGGTCATTTTCGGTGGGATTGAACTTAGCCGCGGCGTGGCCATCCGGCAGGCATTGGATAGCGGATCTGGCGCTGCTGTTCGCGCCTTATCGCTGGACCCCACTCAATGGAGTTTTGCCGGCAATGTTGTCCAGCAAGGTGTCAACCAAAATGTGATGGGAGCGAATAGCACCATAACCCTGCAAGTTTATGATGCTTCCGGCAATCTTCGCAGTTCAGCCTGGCTTTCCGGAAGCCCATTTGGCACCTCTTTTATTTTGGAAGCGTCCGCTCCATTTCAAGCAGATATCCCATTCCTGGCTGAACCTGCGACGACGATTCGGGTGCGCCATTGGGGTATCGTGGAACGTTATCCATGACCCCATTTCATCCTTGTGCTTTTTACGGAAAAGGAATGATCCGAGATCGGAGAGCGCAATCGGCGGTATGGGGATTGTTGACGATCCTGGTTTTTATCCTGATTGCCGCCGGGTTGGTGGATATTTACCGCCTTTATTCCGCTCGCAATTGGGCCTACTCCGTTGCACAGGAGGCTGCCTTAGCCGGTGCTTCGCGGGGCAGAGACTGGACTTATGTGGCTGCGACTGGCTCTATCCGGCTTACTCCTGATATCGCCGCTTCACAAGCCCAGCAGATCATCACGGCAGAAATGAACGCCCGTGGAGTATCCGGTTACAACGCGGATATCCGCGTATTGCCTGATCCCAGCGGTGGAACGATAACGGGCTACCCGCCTCGGCCTGTACGACTCGGAAATGCCCGGGGAGATTGGAGCACGAATGAACCTTCGGTTGGAGTTTATCTCTCTGTCCCTGTTGAATGGCTATTGCTGAATCGTGTCGGAATCATAGAAAAATCAGTCTGCGTATTTGCCTCAGCCGGGGTTGCCCAATAAAGGATCGTATGCTCAGGAAAAAATATCCCATTGCACTTTTTTCTGCCTTGTTGATGGCAGTTTTGACGGTTCAAACTGTTCTTGCCATATCACCGGATTATCTCAAGAGCGGTCGTACGTATGACCAGGAGCGAACTTATATTCAATGGAACGGCTCGGTGTCTTATGTTTCACTTTATCATCGGGACAACACCTCATTACCCGCATCTGAGGGTGGGGCCAATTGCAACAACGGCTGCACCGAGACCGTCACTCGTATTCAGAACGGCAGCTCCGTCTCTGGAAATTTCACATTCTTGAAGACTTTTAACGTCCAGGTTGCATACACCGGGGATAGTTCCGTGGGGAAAGCCATTATCCGAGCCTGCGGAACGGTCATTGCTACTGTTGATCTTTATACACCTGGTTCCGGCGCGCCGGGATTCAATAACTTTCCCAGTCCGGCCTGGAGTGTTCCTACATCCGGAGATTGCACCTGGTCGATTACCGCTTCCGGCGGGTATGTTGACTTCCGGGCAGGTACAACCTCTTATCGGGATTCACCCCCGCCCACCGTAGATATCCAAATCAATAATTCTCAGGGGCCTATATCACAAACAGCACCGGGTGGATATACCCTTAGTTGGACCAGTACCAATGCCTCTTCTTGTACAGCTTCCGGTAACTGGAGTGGAACGCAGTCCGTATCCGGCTCACAAGGGTATAGCAATATTACAGCCGGCACATATACCTATACCCTGACCTGCACAAACCCAACCGGTTCTGCATCGGACAGTGTCACCGCCTATGTGTTTGCCCCGCCTTCAGTGGATGTAAAGGTCAATAACCTGGATGGTCCTCTATCCCTGTTTGAACCGGCTTCTTATACAGTAACCTGGAGCAGCACTAACGCCAGTTCATGCCAGGCTGAAGGGAATCTTACAGGCTCCACACCCTTGCAGGGTGCTTTTGGATTAAATGGCAGTCAGCCTTTTGCTAATATACTCCAGGGAACCTACAACTATACCGTTCGCTGTTTTAACCCGGTTGGTGCTCAGGTCGTAGACACTGTTCAAGTCAGGATCAACCCGCTGCCTCCCACAGTCGATTTACGAGTTGAAGGAGTCAATGGGCCAATTACACGCGTCTCCCCGGCGAGTTATACCCTGAGCTGGGTCAGCCAGTACGCAACCACTTGCTCCGCTTCCAGTTCGGAAAGTGCCCCGGAGGGGTATGGCGGTTGGACAGGGAGCATTATCCTGAGTGGAAACCGAGCCTTTGCCAACATTCCGATAGGTGCCCATACCTATACGGTTACCTGTTCGAATGTGTCCGGTACAGCCAGTGACACGGTCACCGTATATGTTGTCGCGCCACTGAGCGGAACTATTTCGGTTACATATGCTCGTTTACTCTTATTCGCTCCAAACCTGGGGCAGCCCGCGCAAACCTTATCGGGCACTGCAACGGGAGGAGAGCCGCCCTATACCATCGCAGTTCATGTTCGAGCTCCATCTGGAGTTGAGATAAGCCTGTCCCGCAGCGGAGCTACCTGGTCGGCAACTCCTCAAAATTCTGGATATATCAATTTTGGCACCACTGAACAAGGCATTTGGACAGCCTGGGCTGATTTGACCGACAGCGCGGGACGGACATACCGGACATCCAGCGTAATTTGGGAGGTGGCATGGCATCCCGTGCATGGTCAACCATAAAACGGTTTGGTCTCATAACAATCATCATGGTTTGCACAGCTGGATATCCTGTCTATCCGGTTAAAGCCGAGAGCGGTGGAACTTGCCAGTCTGCCTATGGTCAATCACCTGCTTCCATCCCTGAATGGCTCCAACCTGCTCAGGAAGGCATGGATTTGAGCACATCCTACCGATATGATCTGTTGTCTGGCAGCCTCTTATCAACAAAACTGGTAGATGGAAGTTCATGCCCATCCGGAGGATTAAACCCGGACGGCTCTCCGAATGCTTGTGGAGTAGAGGTGTCCAGAAACCAAACGATCGCCTGGCAAAACCGATATGACGCGGTGATCCTGACAGCAGCTCAAGCCAATGATCTCCCCCCTAAGGTATTAAAAGCAGTGATTGGGGTCGAATCTCAATTCTGGCCAGCCGCAAACTGGGTCCGGGGAGAAATTGGGTTGGGGCAGATGACTGAGTTTGGAGCTGATCTGGTTCTAACCTGGCGATCAACATATTTCCAGGGAATATGCCGGCAGGCATTTGGCAGCGCCGGCTGCAATACCGGCTATCGGTTCCTTGATCTATCCACACAGCGGCTCTTACGCGGATTAGTTTTAAAGGAAATTGATGCTACCTGCCTGACCTGTTCTGGTGGGGTGGATATTGAAAAGGGAGGCCAGGCTGTGGAAGTTTTAGCCGAGACTCTAAACGCCAGTTGTTCTCAATCCGCGCATGTTGTTCGCATGGCAACCGGCCTGACGCCATCTTCCCTGATGAGTTATGAGGACTTTTGGCGATTGGCGTTGGCAAATTACCATGCCGGCGCCGGATGTACCTATCAAGCAATTCGAAGGGTCGGTACACCGAGTAGCTGGAACAGCATTTCGGCCAATTTTTCAATCGGGTGTTCGAGCGGCTCAGAATACATTCGGCGAATTGAAGAACAAATTAAACCTTAGGAAGAGGAAACTATGGATTGGATTATATTTGGCCTGGTTGTTATCTGGCTGGCAATGGTTTCATGGTTCGATATTCGTAAAAGCGAGATACCACACAGCGCCTGGGTGATTATTCCAATCATCCTGGCAAGCGCCTATCGAATCTGGCAGGGTGGGTGGCCCTTAGTCCTGCTAACTGCTTTTGTCGTTGTTGTCAGCGAACGGGAAAGGATCTCAATCCTGTTTCAAATGGATGAGTTGGGGCGAATTATCACCTGGCTTCCACTCTTATTTCTTGGCGCATTCTTTGCTGTGCAACTCTCACCCATCTCAGCATTGGCGATCATTGGCTTTTGGGCAGCGTGGGAATTGAAATGGTGGGGTGGAGCGGATGCAACTGCGGCAATAACCCTCGTCCTGATTTATCCTGAACTGATCTTTATAGTAGCTTTTCTTGGCGTGCATGTTTTTGTCACGATTGGTTTGGCGATAAGGTCTTTGATTAAAGAAAAATCGGTAAAATTACATAAAATACCAGGACTTCCTTTGCTATTACTGGCGGTCTTATCCATCCAAATTATTCAATACTGTTTCAATCCCCTATGATCAATGAGATAAATTCGGCTATAATTTTGATCAACAGTACCCACCACGCCTCTGCCTTGAGCATGCGCACCGAGGTGGGTCATTTGTTTAGTTCCTTATTAATTATGGATTGGTCTCCTGTTAAGAATATTTTTAAGCATTACTTTAATCGAATGAAGAACAATAGAGCAAACCAGAAGACGTTCATTGCATTTATTTTAGGAAACATTTGATTTTTCTGCTTCCATAAAGAATGATAACAAATCAGTAGTTAATACCACCCAGGCTGGTTTGTGGTCTACTTTGGACTTTGATAAAACCTCGGCCACGACAAGTTTCTGAAGCAACCCTGCTACCCATGCATTAATAGACTGAAACCTAACTTCATCCCACAATCCCCAACGATCGAGATACAACTTAATATCATCCATATCAAATTTTGATCCTGCCCTGGATCGCTTAATAAATTTGACATAGACGGCTAATTCAATCAATAAATAATCCTCATTCGGATAAACACTTTTATTATCATGGAACAGCCTGTGATAATTTTTATTTTGACGAAGTATTAATTTTTGAGTCTTAACCTCTGGGAATTGATCTAAAGCTTCGATTTGAAACTCCTTTAGCATATGGTTAATGAATCTGTTTTTTTGTTCTCTTTTTTGCAATAATTTAATTCGGCGTTTTTCATCCTCTATTGCTTGTTCTGCTTTTCTTGCAGCAAGCAAGTTTGAATAATCGACCTCCGCTTTACTTATGAACCTTTCTTCTATTTCCGAAAAAGAAATTTCATCATCCAAGTCGAGTAGAAGGCCGGTGTGGCGCGAAACGTTTTCTTTCCAAATAACAGCACAGTAAAGATGATGCTCAAAAGTTGATTCTTTATTTATTACTGAAATGAAATGATAGATTGCCGGTCGATCTCTATTTGAAGTTAGATATGAGAGGGTCGATCCCTGTCGCACCTCTACACCTGAATTTTCCCAGGTTGGACGAAAAGTAATATTCCTAAGGGTATTTCGCTCGTAAAACTCCAAATTCTTGATGACAGAAAAATCATGTTCGTAATAATTATTTTCAGCCTTTAGTACAGAGGCTAATTCATTTTTTATGCCTATAATCCAAACCGGAATAATACCGGCCTTTCGGTAATCTGCAGTCCGCTGGGCCCAAACTTCATCGCTTTGAGGGCTGAATTGAATTTCAATTGCAAACTTTTTGGTTTGTGTGATCAGAAAAATATCTGCTTTTTGACCAGATTCTACAAACGCTTCCTTTTTGACACATTCCGATGGATATTGGTTCCGTAAGATATGATATATCCATGACTTAGCGAAGTCATGCTCTGCCGATTCTTCACAGACTCGGCATTGTTCACCTACAATCCGGTGCGCAAAATGGGATCGCTTGAGATTGCATTTGTGCAGAATTACTATTCCACCACATCTGGGATCTGGACACCGAAGAAGCCCTTTATTGCTCAATTCTCTCAATTCAAAGAGTTGTTCCTCTGATTGAAAATCATCGATGTCTATTTGTCGATTTCCAGATAAGCAAGTCAACATAAACTTAATCTCCAATATTAATCTAACACCATAAATTAATTATATAACCGCCCTTCCGAAAGCGTCGTTTTTTTGCTCCTATCCCCCCTGGGATTAGCGTTTTTCATTCTTTATAATAAAAAGTAGATAGTCAATCAATCGTTGGCCGGACATGTAACTGCTGGATTCGCAGTATGCGTGTCCGGCTTTTTTTATCTATAGCGCCTCTTTTTGTTATGGGGCAAAGGAGCTGTACCTGATCGTCAATCTTGTATTACTTGTCTTGCTTTTCGTTTGCATGATCTACGATCTGAAGGATCGTGAAGTTCCTATGCCATTAACCTTGGGAAGCCTGGTTGGGGCAGGAGTATTGGGCTTATTTCATGGGCTTTGGTCACCTGTCTTATTGACCATCGCGTTAACCCATGTGGCAGATTTCAATCCCAGGGAAAAACGCCTGGCTTTTGCATTGACTCTGTCAGCATTCGCCGGAATATTTCAACCCGATGCCGCTTTACTCTGCGTAGTGATCCTCAGTATTTGGATGTTGTGGGAGTTCGGCATCATGGGTGGCGCAGATGTAAAGCTGCTGGTCGCCATCACAATCATGACCGGCAACTCTACCATTCTGATCCCTATCGCAGTAGCAGGAGGAATCCAGGGCGTGATTGCCAGCTTGCGAAAACAAAGGGAAATCCCTTTTGTGGTTTCGATTTTCAGCGGGGCGCTATTTTTTATACTATTCCCGCTAATTTAACAAAGAGAGGAGGTGATTGGCTTTGCGTTTTCTGAAAGATAACCGAGGGATCGAGTCGACCGAAGTCGCCTTGATTATTGCAGTGGTCGTCCTGGTCAGCTATGGTGCCTACCGGCTGTTGGGGCAGAACATCGCCGCCAAAGTGAATGATATCGCCGGAAAAATTTAATCGGTCTTAAAGTTCTGCCGGCCCAGGAGAATCCGGCAGAACCTCATTTTTGCCTGGAGGTTTATGAAATTTCTAAAAGATAAACGAGGGATGGAAATGCTTGAAGCAGCCATCACAACCCCGATTGCCATTCTGGTTATGCTGGCCATTGTCAACCTGGGGATGGTTGTTTATGCTCAACAGGCAGTGCAGGCTGCCGCCAGGCATGGCGCACGGATGGGAAGTGTCGCACAGCAGTGCCCCGCCTGTTATGCCATGAGCGGCGCGAAATCTGCTATAGCTCAGGCCGGCATTTTGGAAAACACGTCCGTAAGCGTTTTAGCTCCGGGTGGTAGCGCCGGAAGTATTCTGAAGATTCAAGTGAGTGGAAGTGTACCTAATTTTCTTGCTCCTTTAATCAGCCTGTTTCCGGGCTTGCCCGGGCAAACGTTCAATGTCCGCGCCGATTCCACCTTCCGGCAGGAGGGTTGGTAATGGGCAATATGCGGATCAAATTGCTGCGTGACCGGCGCGGATATTCCATGACCTTCTGGGCTGTGTTCATTGGACTTGTATTGATTCCTGCTTTGGCTTTTGCCATCGAGTTGGGCCGATATTTCTATGCGATTTCCGAAGTTCAGAAAGCAGCGGATGCGGCTGCCGTTGCTGCTGCCGCCGAGATTAACCAGCGGGTGTTCCAGGATACAGGCAGTCTCACGTCCACCTCCAAAACTTGGGCAAACGCTCAATCCTACGTCAATTCCAACACGTTCGGTTTATCCGCTAAAGGGGTTCATGCTTTCGTCACCGGCATTCAGGTGAGTGGTGGTGATAATACGGTTCGTGTCAATGTATCGGCCAACCTATCCATTTTGTTTCCATCTGTGGTGCCAAATGTCACGGTCACCCAGACCGGCATTGCCAAACTGCGAGCGTTTACCCATTGAAAATGGTTCCTCATCCCCTCGCCTTGTTATTGGCTTTTTTTGCATGGGTCGGATTCACTCAAAATATGGTTTACGCTAAACCGCAAATATTGGCTCACGGAATTTCTTCCGAAACGTCACAAACCCTTGAACCTACCAGTTTACCTTCGACCGTATTCCCAACCCTTGTTCAGGCAACAGAAATCCGACCCTCGCCAACCGGAACGCCAACCCCCTGGTTACCTAATCCTGTTTCTACATACAAGAGCTTGATTGATTTCTGCAATCGCAGCCAGGTGGATAATGATCCGTGGCAGTACGCATTAAACCAGATTATTTTTCCGAGTGATGTGACGGATTCCGTACAAGAACAATTACCCAATCCCGTCGAGATCCGGCCTTCCTGTAATTTTGATTTGCAAAATCAACCTAAGGCAATTGTCATTCACTATACCGAAGGTTCATTGGATGCGACCCTTGCCACCTTCCAAAAACCTCATAACAGCAGCGCCCATTACGTCATTGATCGCGATGGCAAAGTTTATCAAGTCATCCCTGAGCAATTTGCTGCCTATCACGTAAATTGCTATGGAAATCGGACGTTGTGTATGCCATCTTGCCCGGTTTGTGCAGATCAATACGGTAGCTTTGTCGAACCCAGGTCTCAAACGATTGGGATTGAATTGGTGAATTTGGGGCATGTTGACCCACGTTATTACAGCGGTTCAGCAGGGCTATTCGAGGACTATAACAATTCTTTCGGCTATCGCATCTGGGAAGATTATCCTGAAGTACAGCTTCACTCGCTCCAAATCCTGGTCGAAGATATTCGCTCTCGTTGGAACATTCCTTTCGGCATGGTGATGGGACATTCAAGGATTAACAATAATGTTGATCCCGGCCCAGCGCTGAACCTGTTCTGGCCTCGGTACGGAAATCCATCCCGACCAGGGATTTTCAATCGGTAATGCCTATCCCCCTGGGATCAGGTCGATGGTGTTGATATACTGAAATTAACAAGCATCAATCTTTTTCTATCGTTGGCCGGACTAAACCCGCTGGGTGAAATGTCCGGCATTTTATTTAATTGCACCTCTTACTTGAGGACTGTGACACAAGGAGGCTCTATTGATCAATGAGGTTATTGTCGAAGGAATTGTCGTCCGCGATCCATGGAAGTTCATGGAAGACCTGTTCTTCCGCCTGGTGGTCTATCGAGATAGCGATCAGCCGTCCAAGAAGTTGGATTTAGAGCGAGATGCCGGTGATTACATCAACGTTCGGGTCAACGGTGGCGCAAACGGCTTAATTCACATCCGTCGGGGTATGCGTTTGCGTGTCCATGGGTTTCTCCAATCACGGGACTATCGTGAAAGCCTGGAGGAATTTATCGGCAAAGCTCGCAAATCCAAAACCTTTGGCGAACTGGCGATTGAGATCAAAAACAATGATTTCAAACCCGGCCAGATACAGATTGACCGCAATGTTGTTGAGGTTGTTGCTAAACGCATCATCGTTTTGGAACGCCCAAACCCAACCCCAACAGGCAATTCGAGCGGTACGAAGGGCGAAAGTGATGATGAAACACAAAGCGAGAAAAAACCAAAACCTGCAGCGAGAAAAGTCCAGACCAGAAACATCGACCCGGGAGATAGTTCGCCGGAAGAAGTCTCCACCAATGGAGACCGTGATTTAACCACAGATTGACTCATTCCATTCACAACCGATTAATGTGCGCATACTTGCGGATAATCATGCGCCAAAAAATCTCTAAAAATTTCATGATGAATGGGTCTAATCGGTTAATTGTCTAGTAAAAACCGCGTCGGGTTGTCGTTTGCAGATAAAAGGTTTTTCTAACCTGAAGCGAGAGGTTTATTCGCTTTAGGTTCACATGGAGGATCACAAGGTGGTGCTCATCCATCTTGCTCATAAAGCAAGATGGTTACTAAGAGCGGCCACCTCAAAGCTCCCGAAGTTTCTCGGGGCGAGTGATCCTCCTTTTTGTTTAAACCCTTTGGATGGGGCAGCACATTAATAAACAACCTTTTCCTCTTTTGAGGCGTTTTGACGTGCTGAAAAGCAGAAAGGTTCATATGACATGGAGAACATTACCCCCTTGAAGGGGATCTTTGCGTGGGTGGTCGGGGTTGCCCCGCCTACCCACGCAGACTTGAACAGGGCAATAAATGCGAGTGAAAAAGTATCTGCCTTTTTCCCTGGCGTTTGCTGCCCTGTAATTTTACACGGGTAGTTTTAAACGCTGGAACGCTCTTGATGCTATTTCGAGGGCCGGTACTTCACATCATTTGGACTCTATTCAACGTTGGTTATTTTCACAAGGAGGATTATGCAAGAAAGCCAAGAATTGAAACAAGCACAAGCTGAGCGCACCGAACGGGCGCGATCTGCCATCCTGGCTGGAAAGTTCCTGGTTACCCGCATCGCCCCTCAGCAATGGACGGTCAAAAATGGCGACAAATTACCATACGCCGTTTCTTTGAATGGTGATGTCTGGGCATGCACCTGTATGGACTACCAGCAGCGTGGGCCGCAGATTCTCTGCAAACATATCGAAGGCGTCCGTCTCTCAGAGACAGCGCAAAATCAATCCTATTCAAACATTAACAAGGAGATGCAAATGAACGAACAACCCTCATCAGATGGGAGCCTGGGGGACCGGTTGAGCCGCATATTATGGGAATTACGTCAACCGCTGGATATGTCCAGGGTCAAACGCCGGCAAGCGCCAGGAATGGGTTCTGTCCCTTACCTGGAAGGCTACGATGTCATTGATCGAGCAAATACCGTCTTCGGTTTTGCCTGGTCATTTGACCTAATCGGTGAGCCAGTTATTGTCCGCTGGCAGAAAAAGGTATTAGCCTGGAGCCAGCAGGAAAAACGTAAGGTTCCGCTGATCGATGCCAATGGCAATGTTCAGACAGAGGAAGTCGGACTGGTCTATATCACCGGCAAGGTGTCCGTAGACCTGGATGGTAAGTTTTATAGCCATGCCGACCTGGGCCGCTGCATTTTCACAGGCGATACTCCTGAAGCATTGGATATGGCTTTAGCTGGTTCGGCGACGGACTGCCTGAAACGCTGTTTTCGTCAAATGGGTGAGCAATTCGGGAATTCGCTGTATGACAAGGAAATTGCCCAGAATGCTGGTTTAGAACAAGGTCGGGAAAATGGTCAAACCACTAACTCGGCTGCATCAACGACCTCACAACCCTCGCGAACAACAGCACCGGCCCCGATTGTTCGTAAATACGGCGACGGTGTCCTGGTTAACGGGAATGTTCCCGAGCAGGAAGCCTATGACCAGTTCAAAACCAAAATGGGCAAGGCGCCCGCCTCGAAAGATGAACTTCGTAGCTGGCTGGCAGGCCAACGCTCCACTCATATGGAGCATCAACCTGCACCCGCTTCTGTTGTCGCCTGACTCACCTGACAATCACGTTACTCAGAAAGGAAAATCACAATGTACCAAACGATCATCCTCATCGGGAATCTCGGAAAAGACCCTGAAATGCGTTTTACACCTTCCGGTCAACCGGTCACCACTTTGTCTGTTGCCACAAATCGCCGCTACAACAACCCGAATGGGCAACCTGTCAAAGAAACGACATGGTTTCGCATCACGGTTTGGGGCAAACAAGCAGAGGCTTGCAACCAACATCTCCACAAAGGGAGCCGTGTACTGGTGGAAGGCCGATTAACGCCTGACCCCGAAACAGGCGGGCCGCACATTTGGGAAAATAACGGTAAATTTGGCGCTTCCTTTGAGGTAAACGCTTCTGCAGTGCGCTTCGTTTCCGGTCGTGAAGACTCCGAAGAAAGTGAAACGCACATGAACACTTCAAGCGAAAGCGACATCCCGTTCTAACCCAACATTTACATCGAGAATCACAACAAAGGACATGCCGACCCGGGCGTGTCCTTTTCTATTTTTAGAAACAGATACTGGAGGAACACATGGTTAAAGCAGAAATTACAGTTGGAACTTGTTATGGAGATGTGGTTATCCCCGTTGAAGTATTGGGAAAAGGACCACGTCCTGGTACGGCTTGGGTGCGCGCTTTGAATGGTTTGGAGCCATTTACCAAGATCAGTCATGGCGGTCCGTTTCAAGACTCAACCTCAATTGTTCTTATACCCCACCTACGGGAAGTCCACATTGAAAAAGATCCAGACGAAAGTATCGAAGAGGAATTGCTTCAGGAAGACGGCATCGAAGTTCAACTCCCGATTTCTGAAAAGCGCATTCCCGTAGAGGATCGGAACATCCCCGTGGAAGACTGGTTCCTGGAAAGCGCCTATGAAGACCGAACATTCATCGAATGATTTGGCTTTGTTGGAAAGGAGGAATATTCCAATCCAGAGATATCGGAAAGGACCGGGTATCCGAGAAACCGTATTTCTTGTCGCACCTACAGTCACCATCCAGGGGTATCAATACCTGGTGGACTTTGGTAATGGCAACCCAACACGCTTTCACCGGGTCAACAAAAACAAAGAATGTTCGTGCGGGGCACCCTACTGTGAAGCCATTGAAGCGGTAAGACTGTATCTACAATCTGGCGGCGCACGTGCTCCTGATCCGGAAGGCATGCCGCCTTGTCCGATCTGCGGGAGTAAGACATTCCGCGACCGGGATTGGGATGGCAAATACACCAAAGAGTTGGGATGGCGCTGCGCTAAAGGTGGTTTACGCCACTTTTTGGATGCCAAAGCTGAACGGATCAAGAAACGGCTTGCAGAAAATCCCTGGCTGATCCCGCCAGCGCCTGGATATCCAGGTGTCCGGCGAGATGAACTGATGACCTTGGAAGAGTGCGAAGCGATCAATCGCAAGATCTTTCTCGAAACCGGTTACGACCCAACTGCATGAATCATATAACCCCAACGGAGGGGGCAGCATCCCTCCAGGGGTGGTCTGTCCCCTTTTCTCAAAGGAGATAGACATGAACGACTTTCAACCCTACCTGATACAAAACGCCCATCCTCAAACCTACGCCTTGCCCCGGCTGAAGCACCTGCCTGTTCGAGAGCAGCCCGCTTTTCGAGTGGCCAAAGACTCGGATGCATGCAGCCTGGCTGAACTGCTGGCCGTCATCATCGGTGGTTCGACCCAAATCGAAACCGCTGAACGGTTGCTGGCACAGTTTGGCTCGATCCAAAAGATTGCCCAGGCGCATGTGAATGAGATTGCCAAAGTACAAGGTGTCAGTAACCTAACTGCCCTGCGGCTCAAAGCTGCCCTGGCGTTAGGGCGCAAGCTACTCCAACCAGAAGATGAACGCCCTTGCATTCATTCACCTGGAGACGCAGCCCAGATCTTGATGCCCATGTTGGCCCACCGCGAGCAGGAATACATGGTGGTGATGCCGCTCGACACACGCAACCGTATGTTGGACGTGATCGAGATTTATCACGGCTCGCTTAATTCCTCGATGGTGCGTGTTGGTGAATTATTTAAGCCTGCACTGCAGCGCAATGCAGCGGCGATCTTGATTGCTCACAATCACCCATCTACAGACCCGACCCCCAGCCCGGAAGATATCAGCGTGACCCGCGCCATTGTTCAGGCCGGCAAGCTCTTGGATGTATCTGTTCTAGACCATCTGGTCATCGGATTATCCCGTTGGGTATCCCTTAAGGAAAAGGGTCTTGGTTTTTCGTAACTCAAGAATCATCACAAGGAGAATCTCATGAAATCGATTTTGTTTTTTGACATTGAAACAACTGCCAACCCGGATGCAATAGCACTCCTCCCCGAGCCAACCACTCCGGCCAATTACAAAGATGCTGACAAAATTGCTCAGTACATCACTGAGAAGAAAACTGAGCAGATTGCGCAGGCTCCTCTGGACGCCGATCTGGGCAAGGTCATCGCCATCTCCCTGCAAAGCGGGATTGAAAGTCCGGTAGAAGTTCACCTGACCGGCGACCCTGAAACCAAAACCGAAAGTGATCTGATCCGCTGGTTCTGGGCCGCATTCGCAAAGGCGGATGGCCGATCTTGCGGCTACAACATCATCGGTTTTGATCTGCCTTACCTGCTCAGGCGTTCGTTTGACCTGGGCATCCAGGTCCCAATCCAGCCCCAACTGTCCAAGTTTCGCACCGATCCCACTACCGATCTGATGGCCATCCTCTACAACTGGGGACCGGCCAAAGGTTTGAAATGGGTCTGCAAGCGTTACGGGATTAAGAACCCCTTGCCTGATTTGGATGGCTCTCAAGTAGCCAATATGGATCCGGAAACGCTGCGCAAGTACGCTGGAAATGATGTGTCCCTGGTCGTGGAACTGTACAAGCGCATGTGTGGGGTGTACCTGCCGGTGCTAAATTCTTACCAGCCCGCTTTCTTTAATCGCTAACACAAGGAGGATCGAATGGATCAACTCACCACATTACAACACCTGGAATACCTGGAAACAGGCTTTGAAGTGTCCAAAATTCTGGCGCAAGCTGGATACGGAATGGAAGCTCCCGCTTTTGTGATTACCTGGGGCCAGGTTGCTGAAGTGCTGGCGCACACACTCGCCGATTACGGTCTGACCCCTGACCGGTTGGACGAAGGTCTGTTAATTGACCTGGCACAGGATGCACAGAAGGCGTTGGAAAACGATGATGTGTTTTCCTGGCGCGATATTCTCCGCGCAAATGCCACTTCCAATCCGGGAATTATGGCGTTTCTCGAACTGCCGGATATAGAAGACGACGAAGGCCCATTGACTGAACTGTATGAGAACGCCACCCGCTTGGGTGACGACGAAGCATATTGGCCAGACGGTGGCGCCTCTGCCGACTTCTTTGACGACTTTTAGACCTCAGACACGCAAGATGGTTTTCCACCTTGCGTGTCTTTCCCAGTATCGATATGGAGAATTATGGAAACACAAATGACCCAACTCAAGATCCCTGTACCGCCTGCGCCTGTTTTGGAACAGGCAGTCGGATATCGAGATTACCGAGGTGCGCGTTATCTTGCCCTCTGGTGGGAACCCTGTGGCGACGAAGCTATGGTATCCGATGGCTTCGTAACCTTTACGGGACTCTGGCCAGGATATTTGGCGTTTGTACAACATCGAGCAGTTCATCCCCAGGTGGCTGCTTACAACCTGGGCTCATCCGAGGAACCGGCAGAATATCGTCTGGTCATCGATCTCGATGAGAGGCTGGCGTTTATCGCTCCCTGCAGGGAAGCTGAAAGATTGGTAACTTCCCAATGGGGTAACCCTCAAGAGAAACCTGTCACAATTTCACCTGCGGAGATGGAAACATGGCTGGCGGATTTAACCGAGCAGCTATCCTATTTCCCCAGTATGGATGAACTGTTGAGCCAGATGGCTGAGGATCAAAAACGTGTTGAGACCCTCCAGCATTGGCTGGATGAACAAATTCCGTAAATCAAATAGATGAATTCACAAGGAGGATCATTATGACCTACAAAGTAACGGTACAAAAGAATGTATTTGCTGAAAGCCTGGCTATTGTTGGGCGGGCAGTAGGTTCTCATACTCACCTGCCTATCCTGTCCAATGTCTTG
>Ga0172369_10005676_pt1 | contig 15246 bp, 9 predicted proteins | sample LakKiv25m_FD_114539 | JGI IMG/M metagenome (GOLD analysis project Ga0172369, IMG submission 114539) | Freshwater microbial communities from Kabuno Bay, South-Kivu, Congo - kab_022012_11.25m | ecosystem: Environmental > Aquatic > Freshwater > Lake | place: Democratic Republic of the Congo...
CGAATATACTTTACTGATGAGGATGAAAATTGGTATTTTCAGGAATTTGAGGGGAGAACAGGTACCGTTAATCCCAAATATGTACCTCCTGTTGAAACTTCAAAAAGTGAAATGGATTTATTTATTGATCAAAATAAATGACCAAAAATGACTAATCAAGAATTAGAAACTATATTTCGCAACCTTCTTGCACTTCCTGCAGAAACTGAAATAGTAGAATTCAAGGAAGCAAATCGCAACTATGATTTCACGAAAATTGGTAAGTACTTTTCTGCACTGAGCAATGAGGCAAATTTGCAAGGACGTCCTTTTGCGTGGCTAATATTTGGTGTCGAAGATAAACATCATCATATTATAGGCAGTCTGTTTCGCCCGGTTCGACAGGATTTGGATAGTCTTAAAAGTGAAATAGCAAATAAAACCACTAATCGTATAACATTTATTGAGATTTACGAATTATATCTACCCGAAGGCAGGGTGGTAATGTTTCAGATTCCTGCAGCGCCTAAGGGTTTTCCAATAGCCTTTGAGGGGCACTATTATGGGCGTGACGGCGAGGATTTGGTTCCTCTAAATCTGGAAGAAATAGAAAGAATCAGGGCACAGGCTGCTACTGAGGATTGGAGTGCTGCAATTATTCCTGATGCCACCCTTGATGATCTGGATAAGGATGCCATATTGGTTGCCCGTAATAATTTCAAAAACAAATTCTCAGAAAAAGCATCAGAGGTCGATAATTGGGATGATACAACATTTCTTAATAAATCAAAAATTCTAAATAAAGGGAGAATTACAAGGACTGCCATTATTTTATTAGGCAAAGAAGAATCAGAGCATTTAATCAGTCCGGCCGAGGCAAAAATCAGATGGTTACTCAAAGATGTCAGCGGCAATGACAAAGATTATATGATTGTTGGATGTCCTTTTTTATTGGCTGTTGACAAAATCTATAACCGGATTCGCAATCTGAAATATCGTTACCTCAAAGATGGTACCCTTTTCCCCGATGAAGTGAACCAATATGAACCTTTTATAATTCGTGAAGCACTCAATAATTGTATTGCACACCAGGACTATACAAAAAATGGAAGAATAAATGTAGTTGAATTGGATGACCAATTGATTTTTACAAATCTTGGAAGTTTCATCCCTGGAAGTGTTGAAAGAGTTGTTAAAGAAAACGCCCCTGAAGAACATTACCGGAATCGGTTCTTAGCTACCGCAATGTTTAACCTTAAGATGGTTGATACTGCCGGAGGAGGAATCCGGAAAATGTTCAACTTCCAGCGGGAACGATTCTTTCCCATGCCTGATTATAACCTGTCTGATGGGAAAGTCAAAGTTACTATCACTGGCAAGGTTTTAGATGTAGAGTATGCAAGGGTACTCGCAAAAAATAGAGATTTGACACTTGAAGAAATCATGATGCTGGATAAAGTTCAGAAGAAACTACGACTGAATGATTTCGAAGAAAAACACCTTAAAGCAAAACGATTAATAGAAGGAAGAAAACCCAATTATTTTATTTCATTAAAAGTTGCTCAACAAACTGGACAAAAAGCAACCTACACGAAAAATAAAGCATTTGATAAAGCATACTACCTGGATCTTATAATAAAATCATTAACAGAACATGGTCATATAAATAGGTCTGATGTCGATGAATTATTATGGAATAAACTACCAGATTGGATGAGTGAACAGCAAAAGAAACATAAAGTTAACAATTTGCTCGCTGAATTGAGACATAAAGGGGCTATTAAAAACATTGGAACCGATAACAAGCCAAATTGGATACTAATTAAGTAGTCAATAATTAGACAAACTATTAGATAAACTATTAGAGATAATATTAGATTAGCTATCAAACAAGCTATTAAACAGGACATTAGAATAACGATTAGATTAGCTTTTCGATTAACTATTAGATAAACTATTAGATAAAATTATTTCTTCATACATGCAGACCCCCTCCTTCAAAGAAGACCACATCAGCCAGATCCCGGCATTACAGATGCTGCTGAAACTGGGTTATACATACCTTAGTCCCGAAGAAGCATTGCAATTCCGGGGGAATAAAACCACCAATGTCATCCTTGAAGATATTCTCCGGCAACAATTGAAGGAAATCAATGTCAGAAAAGTCAGTTCAACCCGGGAGATGATTTTCTCTGATGCCAACATTGAAAATGGCATTCAGGCTTTGAAAGACATGCCTATGAATGAGGGATATATTTCTGCCTGTGAACATGCATACAACCTCCTTACACTTGGTAAAGCCTTTGAGCAAAGTATTGATGGAAATAAAAAGAGCTTCACCCTTTATTATATTGATTGGTCTCCGGAAACTTTCTTTACAAACAATGTTTTTCATGTAACGGAAGAGTACAGTGTAATGCGCAGTACCAGTAAGGAACATTATAGACCGGACATTGTTCTTTTTGTCAATGGAATCCCACTATGCATAATCGAATGCAAACGACCTGACATGAAGGACCCAATTGTGCAAGCGATTTCTCAACAGCTCCGGAATCAGCATGAAGATGGAATCCGCAGTCTGTATGTTTATGCTCAATGCCTTTTAAGTATAAGCACAAACGAAGCCAATTTCGCTACAAACGGTACCCCTGAAAAATTCTGGTCAATCTGGCATGAGAAGTTCAATAATAAAGGGGAAGAAGAACAATATCGGAATCATTTGTTGGAAATTAAAAATCAGCCTTTATCGCTTGACCAGAAAAATCAACTCTTTGCCGATCGGTTTAAATATGTCCGGACTTATTTTGATGCATTGGAGTCCGAGAAGATCCTGCCAGTTATCCAGGATGAATATCTTTTCGGATTATGCAGTCCGAAAAGACTTTTAGACCTGGCTTTTAATTATATCCTTTTCGACAACGGGGAAAAGAAGATTGCCCGATACCAGCAGTTTTTTGTCATTAAAAAGGCCATGAATCGTATCCGGACGATGGAGGGAGGGAAGAGAAAAGGCGGGGTAATCTGGCATACCCAGGGCAGCGGAAAATCGCTTACTATGGTCATGTTGGCCCAGGCAATAGCACTTGATAAAAGCATTCAAAATCCAAAGATTATCCTGGTCACCGATCGAGTTGACCTCGATGAACAGATTACCGGAACATTCCGTAAGTGCGGGATGTTTGTTGACAATGCAACTACTGGACAGCGCCTCGTTGATCTTCTGGAGAGCAAGAGTGATGCAGTCGTTACCACTGTGATCAATAAATTTGAGGCGGCAGTAAGGAAGATCAGTAAACCACTTGAGAACCCGAACATTTTTGTCCTGGTTGATGAAGGGCACCGTACTCAGCATGGTATGTTCAATATCAATATGCAAAAAACCTTGCCTAATGCATGTTTTATCGCCATGACCGGAACCCCTTTGTTTAAGAAGGATAAAAATACAGCCATCAAGTTTGGCGGTATCATCGATGAATATACCGTTGATTGTGCCGTAAAAGACAAAGCTGTTGTTCCATTGTTGTATGAAGGTCGTCATGCAAAGCAGGTTGTCCATGAAAAAGCTGTTGATGATTATTTCAACCTGATTTCTGAACCGTTGACAGAATATCAGAAAGCCGACCTGAAAAAAAAGATGAGTCGCGCTGATCACTTGAATGCAGCAGAACAAAAAATCTATGCAATAGCATGGGACCTGAGTCTTCATTTCAGGAATAATTTTCAGCATCGTACACCCTTTAAAGGGCAATTGGTTTGCGACAGAAAGGAAAACGCTATCAAGTACAAATCCTGTCTTGATGATATTGGGATTGTCACATCCGAAGTTTTAATCTCCCCTCCAGACGATCGTGAAGGCGAGGATAGTGCCTTTGGAGAGACATCGGACAGGGTAAAGCGATTCTGGAAAAAGATGATGGATGAACATGGCAGTCCGAAACGTTATGAAAAGAACATCATCAGTCGCTTCAAATACCAGGCGACCCCGGAAATAATTATTGTGGTTGATAAGCTTCTGACCGGGTTCGATGAGCCAAAGAACATTGTCTTGTATCTGACCCGGAAACTACAAGGGCACTCGCTCTTACAAGCAATAGCCAGGGTAAATCGTGTATATAATGATAAAGATTATGGCTACATCATTGATTATTATGGAGTGATTGAACAGTTGGATGATGCATTACAACTGTACTCTTCTTTTGAAGATTTTGACTTGGATGATCTTGGCCAGACTCTTACCAACATCATTGATGAAGTCAAGAAACTTCCGCAAATCCACTCCGAACTCTGGGATATTTTTAAAACAATCACCAACAAGCGGGATGCCGAAGCTTATCAACAATTCCTGAAAGATGAATCGATCCGGGTTGTTTTTTATGATAAGTTGCTGGCATTTGCAAGGATATTAAAACTGGCATTCTCCTCTATTCAATTCCACAAGGAAACGGATTATAAGACCATTGACCGGTACAAAGAAGACCTTGCTTTCTTCCTGAAATTAAGAAGCGCCGTATTGCAACGCTATTCTGATGATGTGGATTACAGGCAATATGAAGGTCAGATACAGAAACTTATTGATACTCACGTGCAAACCGACGATGTAAAACCAATTACCGAACTGGTGAACATTTTCGAGAAAGAACGGTTTGAAGAGGAGGTCGAAAAAACTGTTGGTATTGCTGCCAAGGCTGATAAAATTGCATCCAGGACAGCGAAACATATTTCAGAGAAAATGGAGGAAGATCCCGCTTTCTATAAAAAGTTCTCGCTAATGTTAAAAGAAACCATTGAACTTCATGAGTTAGGCCGCATCAATGACGCCCAGAAATTAAAGAAGGTCACTGAAATCATGAATGCAGTGCTTTCACATACCGATGCTGATATTCCGGAATCTTTGGAAGGTAGGGATGTGGCAAAAGCATTCTTCGGTTTGTCTAAAGAGGGTCTTGCAGATAAATTTCAGGATGAAACAATATTGAAAAGCATTTCCGCCGATATTGCGATAGCAGCAGATGAAATCATTAAAAAACATATAGTCGTTGACTGGCAGATAAAGATAGACGTTCCAAAGCGTATGTTTCATTTAATTGGTGATTATCTGATCGATGAAGTCAGGGATAAATACCATCTTCAAATGACATTTGAGGAAATTGACAGTATTGCTGAACAGATTGTTGATGTTGCAAAGATCAGATACAAGAAATGATGGATTCCATTGAATTCGGTTCAAAGACCATAGCATTCCAGTTGATTTTTTCAGACCGGAAATCGCTTGGTATAACCATTACTCCCAATATGGAAGTCATGGTCAAGACACCACGGAATGTTTCTATCGAAAGAATAAAAGAGAAAGTAAAAAAGAAAGCCCCCTGGATCATTAAGCAGCAGGGGTATTTTTTGTCGTTTCTTCCGAGAACACCTGAGAAAAAGTATGTGAGTGGCGAAACCCATTTATACATGGGCAGGCAATACCGGTTAAAAATAACAAAAGCTAAATCAAACTCTGTTCATTTCAGTGGAAGGGTTTTTGAAGTCCAAATAAAAAAGAAATCGAACGCCAAAACCCTTCTTAGGCAGTGGTACCGGGAAAGAGCGAAAATTAAATTTGCCGAAATTGCAGAACCATGGATACTTCATTTTCAGATGTATAAGGTTAAACCTGAATCCATTTATTTACAAGAGATGCCCACTCGATGGGGTAGTTGCACTCCAAAGGGGAAGATCATTCTGAATCCGGAACTTATTAAGGCGCCGAAACCCTGCATCGAATATGTGATTATCCATGAATTGTGCCACCTTGTTCATCCGAATCATACCAATTCCTTCATACAATTGCAGGAAAAAATGATGCCGGATTGGGAAAAATGGAAAATGAAACTGGAAACCCTATTGGCCTGATTTAACAGAAATATTTTTTAACTTGGAACACATGATCCCGTTATTTACCAAATAAAACTGCTTATCTTATATGAATCAACTTGGATGGATAGATTTTTCTCCTACGCATCGTAACAGGGTGATGTTAGTAATGGATCTGTTTAAAGAACAAGGCGTTATAGATGAGCTTGGTTTAGGGACAATTAGGGATGCTTTAAGTGACATTATGTTCCCCGGAACATCAACGATTCAAACAAGGGCAAAATATTTTTTATTGATTCCATGGATTTTTCAAGACATTGAGAAAAGAGCAAGAATTGATAGATTTTACTCAGACTTAGAAGAATCTGAAATCAATTTTGTAAAATGCATACGAAATAACTCTCCCAATGAAAACGGGATCATTGGTGCTACATTGAGAAATGCAAATCCTAAAAGAAAACCATCATCAATCTACTGGAATGGATTAAGAACATTTGACATTCTTAATTTCAAGGGCTCAATTAGTGATTATATTAACTATTTACGATACTACTCCAAAAAACAACAAAAACTAAAAAAAGAAATTGCTGAGGTTGATGGTAATATTCCAGGTGATGATAAGGATGTAAATCATTTAAATCAGCACCACCTTTGGTGTCAAATACCAAAACCACCAGATGATTGGAAAACAAAATTGACAATAAATTTATCTGAAGAAGAAGCAAAGTTTCTTAAAGAAAAAATTATTCGAAGCAACTGTGATTCCTTGTTTTCATTTGCTTTAAATCATATCCCTGATGAAGTAAAAAGTTTTTCGAGTATTACAGAATTTCTTTCAGTGAAGGAACTACCTGAAAATTTGAAAGAAATAGTAAAATTGGCAGTTGATTTCAATATCATCATGCAAGGAGCATTAATTTACTACAATTTACTTATCCAGTCAAATCGTGATAATGGTAGAGTAAATGAACTAAATTCCATTTGGACCAACCATTGGAAAACGATAACAAGGTTTCAATGGAACACATGGAGTAATGCCAGGCTATGGAAATATTGTCCTTATGCACAATTCCCTACGAAGAGATTTGTAGAAAGCTGGATTGATATTGTTAAGGCTAATACCTTTGATTCTATTAAAGCTACTCAACTTATTAAAGATCGGGAATTAAAATTGAAAGGAATAAGAAGAGCAAAGCTTAGTGACAAATCAATTGCGCAAAAGCAGAATTCGTTTACCGGAATTTCAATATTTGAAGATGGAAGTGTTATTTACCTCAGATACAGATGGAATACAGTAAGTGCCTTTATAAATGATATTCAAAACGCACTAATTTAATATGTTACAGCCACATAGTGATAGATTAGATTATGGTAATCTCCTTATGCCACCCGATGGATTTCAGTTGGATAATGCAATTGCAACTAGCTATTCATTGGATCTTGATGCGCTAATTTCGATTCCTGTGGCCCTTTATTTCGCTCATTCTTTGGATCTTATTGTTAATCAGGATGTGGTTCAAATTTTGGATTCAATTCGTAGAGCAAGTAGTAGTATAAAAGTTTTCTGTCAAAAAGGACAAATTAAAGTTCCTGAAAATCAGCATCGCTTATATAGTTTTATCGAACCTTGCATTGTTCAAATTTCTCCGACCCACAAAAATTCATTTCATCCCAAAATTTGGATTATCCGTTATAAAAATTATGTACAAGAAATAAAATACAAAGTTATTATCCTCAGTCGCAATTTAACATTTGACAGGAGTTGGGATATTGCATTTCAAATGGAAGGTGATTGTTTTAAAGATCGACAAAATAATTTTAGAAATACTAAACCATTACTTGATTTCATTACTTACCTATCTGGATTTGAAAAAACAAACTGGATAAAAACTTTCATAGAAGATTTAGGGAAAGTCGAGTTCAAAATTACAAGCAATGAATTTGATGAATTCAATTTCATGCCCTCTGGTTTTCCTGGTTATCAGAAAAACATCTTATTTAATAAAGCGGTATATGATGAGTTGCTTATTATAAGCCCTTTTATTACAAAAGGAGGGCTGGATATCGCCAGGAAACATTCGATAACCAAACCTATCCTTTTCAGCAGGGAGTTTGAATTAAGAAAACTGGCTCAAGATGTTTTAAAATATTTTACCGCTTTTAATCTTTCAAATGATTTTGTAGAAGGAGAAGAAAAACTTGATGTTGACACAGAGGAGAATGTTACTTCTCAACTTCAAGATTTACATGCAAAGGTATATTCCTGTAAGATTGGATGGAATGCTCATTTACTCTTGGGTTCAGCAAATTGTAGTCTGAGAGCTATGGAAAACAATGTTGAATTCATGATACAGCTTAAAGGTAAAAATTCTAAAATTGGTCCTGAAGCAATATTTAATGAATTAGTAAATGATGATTTAAGAGTATTCCAAAAATATTCTGCAACAGACCCACTTTCTCCATCGGATATAACACTTCTAGAGCAAGAACAAGAGTTACAAAACGTAAAAATCGATTTAGTTAATTCAGTAATCAAAGCAAAGGCTATTGTTCAGGAAGATAAGAATTACAAAATTGATTTTGATTTCAACATGACGAAAATATCTTATAATCCAAAAATAATAGCAACTGCATATTTATTTAGAACCCCCGAACAAAAACAAAACCTGGAATATGAGAAAAGGAACTGTTGGTCAGTTTACAATATATCCGAAATGGATATCTCTTCTTTTCTTATTATTGATCTAAAATATAAAGGTAAAGCATCACCCATCAGTTTCGCGATAAAAATTGATATTCAAAACCTTCCCACGACTAGAAGCACAAAAATCTTCCGAGATATCATCTCTAATACTGCAAATTTTTTTAAATACATTCGATTTCTCCTTGCTGATAATTACTGGGATGAGCAATTATCATTCAGAGAGGTCTATAAAAATAAGGGTCAGAGTAATTCTTTCGGTGTTTTTTTTGATCATGAAGAACCCATTTATGAAAACATGCTGAAAGCAATTTCAAGAGAACCTGAAAAATTAAATGAAATCAAGAAGGTTATGGATAAAATCAGTGAGGAAGAAAATGAATCAGAACCTATTATTCCTACTGATTTTAAATCACTTTGGATTGTTTTTGAAGAAACAGGTCTAAATAATGGGAAGAACTCCAAATAGTCAGTTAAAGGATTTTCAGGGTGCAACGGTGGAATATGTATTTCACAGGTTTACCGAGGCAAATAATCAATGCAATCGGTTTTTAGTTGCAGACGAAGTCGGCCTCGGTAAGACACTTGTTGCAAGAGGAATCATCAGAAAGTTCTACGATAATTTCTTTCATGCAGGTAAAAGTGAATTACATGTTATTTATATCTGTTCAAACCAAAGTATAGCAAGTCAAAACATTAGCAGGTTGAATGTAGAAAGTCAAAAGGGCTCTTCAACAACAAAAATAAACCGCTTAAATGACTTAGCAGTTGTTAAAATAGATAACAATCATCAATCCTTTTTAAAAATAATAGCCCTTTCTCCAGATACGTCGTTTAATATTTCAAGAGGGTGGGATCGTCAAAGAAAGAGCAATTCTTTATCATATTCTTTGTAAGCATGATTATTTTTCTAATTACAAAGAAAAATTAAAGAAAATATTCCGATTAGATGTGAATGAATCCACTTGGGATTGGTGGCTAATTGAATTGATAAAAAACATCAGGGATGAAATAGCTCTGAAATTTAATAACCTTATAAATGATAAAGATCCGATTTATGCGCAACTCTCCTATGTTTGTGAGGAAAGATTCGATAATGCAAATAATTCTTACAGGCGATTAATCGGTGGCTTAAGAAAAATTCTTGCGTCTGTCTGCGTTGAATACCTCAACCCCGATTTAATTATAATGGATGAATTTCAACGATTTAAATACTTACTTGATTTGGATGATGATAGTGATGTCAAACTCATTACCGAAAGCTTATTTACAAACGATAAAATCAAAATTCTCTTATTATCAGCAACTCCATATAAAATGTATACTTTGCAAAGTGATGATGAGCAAGGCGAAAGTCATTTTGAGGAATTTAAATTTATTGTAGACTTTTTGTTGAATGATAAGAAAAAAATGAAAGTTTTTCTTGCGGCCTGGGATGAATACTCAACTTCCTTATTAAATCTTGAGGAAAAAAACTGGAATTTGATCAAGGAAGAAAAAGTGAAAGTTGAGTTGTTATTAAGAAGCGTAATAGCAAGAACTGAAAGAATTACTGTTTCCGATGATAAAAACACTATGTTGCGTAGTTCTGCATCAGATATTTTATGGATAAAACCGGCTGATATTAAATGTTTTATTTCTGCAGACTCAATAGCGGTAAAGTTGAAAGATGTAAACAGTCCGATAGAATACTGTAAATCCTCACCATTCCCATTCTCATTTATGGAAGGATATCAGTTACAAAAAATGACTCAGCGGGAAATTGCCCGAGGAAACAATGAAATTAAAATTTCATTGAAAAAAAGTATAGATTCTTTTCTTCCTATCGAGAAGATTAATAATTACGAAGCTATAGATTCTCCAAATGCAAAACTAACTTACCTTTTGGATGACGTTTTATATAATGGTGGTAGCGACTTGCTATGGGTTCCTCCCTCTCTTCCCTATTATTTTTTTGATGGTTCGTATTCCGGAAAGGAAAACTTTTCAAAAACATTAGTTTTTTCATCTTGGATTATGGTACCTAAAATGATTGCAGCATTATCTTCTTATGAATATGAAAGATTAACGATAGGAGAAAATTCAAAAAATAAATATTTTGAATCAACTACTCATCCAAAAGACAAATTAAGGTTTGGCAGAAAAGACGATACTCTAACAACTTTGCCGCAATATGCTTTACTTTATCCATGTATTACACTTAGTGAAATTTGGAAGCCAAATTCCAAAATGCAATCACTACCGGAACTAATAGCAGAATTGACAGCGAAAATCAAATCTTTCTTAATCCAAATAGATACAAGAGATTTTGTACGGGAAACGACAAAAAAGGATGATGAACGTTGGGCCTTGGTTTATATGCTTCTTTTGGACAGAAAACATAAAAAAGAAAAATTAAATCAACTAAAACCATTGGAAAACGATATTGATTGGGGTTGGTTTAATAGTGATGAAGAAAATTCTGTCGCAAGTTTTTATTATGAAAAGGTGTTTTATGATATCCTATTTGCAAACAACCCTAAAGATCTTCCAGCACCTTTATTGGCATATTATGGGAAACAAGAAGACCCCGTTAAACTTGTATTACAAAAACTTAGACTTGGTCAACCACCTGCTGATATAGCAACACAATTAGCATATTTGACTGTCGCTTCTCCTGCAATTTGTTCTCAAAGATTATTGACAGCGTACAAATCTGGAATAAAGGATTATGAATCTATTTGCTTTTATGGTGCGTTTAAAATTGCAGATAGTTTTAGAAAATTCTTTAATAAACCCGAAAATACAACCGTAGTCGAAAAGTTCTCCGAATTTGACTCTTACTGGAAAAATGTTTTATCTTATTCAGCTCAAGGCAATTTTCAATCAATGCTTGATGAGTTTGCATATGCGATGATAGATCACAACGGTCTTTGGGACTATCCATTGGGCGAAAAACTTAGTAAATTAGTAGAATTGATTTCGAAAAATATCGGTCTGAGGACTGTTACAGTGACCGGGCATACATATGTGTAAATTTCAATTGAAAAGTAACCCAGTATTTCAGTTAAGAAAGAACACCACTTAACAAAAATAATAAATAAAAGAACAGTTTATTAACGGGATTGAGACGGGAGATAACTCGAAGAGTTATCCTCGGCTCAAGACCTTTCTCTTTTTGCTTCTTTTTCTCTTTGTTCATATCTGTTAATATGTTGATAACTCTGGTCATTACTGCATTATTTATCCATCATTCGTTTGGTTTCCTTGACCCGGAACGATTTGCCGTTCATATTCACAATATAAGCCCGGTGAGTCAGCCGATCTACCATGGCTGCAGTTAATACAGGATCGCCAAAAATCTCCTTCCATCGGTCAAATGAGAGGTTGGTTGTGATGATGGTCGATTTGCGTCCACAACGCAGGGATAAGTGGCTAAAGAGCAGTTCTGCGCCTTCTTTGTCAAAAGAGATATAACCGAACTCATCACAAATCACCAGATCGAACTTTTCAAACCGGTTTTCAACGGTCCGGAGGTACTTCTGTGAACGACTTTCCCGTAATTGTGTCAGCAATCGCGGAACAGTTGTGAACAGTACATTATATCCCTGCTGACAGGCCTCTATCCCCAAGGCGGTTGCCAGGTGTGACTTTCCGGTACCCGGATTACCCGAGAGGATGATGTTCTGTCCGGTTTTAATAAAATCCAGACGTTCCAATAGAGGAAGTTTTGCCGCCGCATCCTCGGGAAGTTCCTCCCGGTTGATATCGTGCAGGTATTTGTACTGAACAAAACCTGCCTGCCGCAAGCGGGCTTTGCGGCGGTTTTCGATCCTGCAGTTGTATTCAAGCTCAAGCAGGCGAAGCAGGAACTCTTCATAGGAAAGTGTTTCGCTGGCAGCATCAACGGCTACCGTTTCAAATTCCTTGCGCAGGGTGGCAAGCCGCAGTTCTCTGCATAGCGTATCGATCTGTTGGTTCAGTTCTTTCGTACTCATATGACTTCCTCCATCGTTAAAGTCATTAAATGGGTAATCTCCTCCAACTGACGATTGGAGTATTGCTCGATCTCACCACAGGGCTGTTCTGCCTCAGAGATACCAATGATCACTCCCTGGTTCCCTAGTACGGCCATGATCTTTTCGGCCGATACATGATCCGGGCAAAGGCCGCTGACATAAATGGCCGTATCCAGAAGCCGTTGGTGTTCGATCAGGTTTTCCCGGCAATACTGCAATAAGAGGATGAACTCACGAGGATGGTTAATGAACCAGGTTTTATAGACGGTTTTCACAGGTTCAGGAGCCTGGGAAAGTGCCTGAGATCCATGCAGGGCGCCAGGCTTACGGGATAGTGTCGAAAGATAGTGATCCAGGGAGATAACCCACTGATGCCGGCCGTAATTGCGTTCATGGGAACATACCGGACCATGAGCAAAATAGATCTTCACCTCGTTGGAATATACTTTTACATCAACCATCTTCCCGCAAAATATATCGGGAACTGAGTAGCGGTTCGTTCCAAAGCAGAGCGTTGCGTATTTATCCACCTTCAGCGAATGGGTGATAAAGCATTCCATGGGACCAGGGTACTTCCAAAGCGAAGGCCGTTCCTGAAGAAGTTCATCCATCGGGATTTTTTTTGTTGCTCCCGCAGTCGTATTTAACTGATCACAGGTATTGAGAAGGTGATCCTGGGCCTGTTCCCAACTGTCAAATGAATCACGTCCGCTGAAGGCCTTACGCCGTATAAACTCCACGCTGCGTTCAACGTGCCCTTTTTCATTACCCCTGCGAACATTGCAAAATCTCCAGCGGAACCCGAACCAGCCCGAGAGGTTCAAAAGGGCTTCAGTAGGTGTTTTTTCGTGACGGCCCACAAACTCCCGTACCGCAACTTTCATGTTGTCATAGACCATCTCCTGATAAACACCTCCCATGTGAGCAAAAAACTCATTGTGAGCCTCCATGAAAGCCAGGGTGTCCTGGCGGTTGAACAGCAGGGAATACCGGTAATTACTGTACGCCGAGGTGAATACAGCCAGGTATAATCGTTTGTTTACCCCTTGTATCTCCAGTTTGATCTCTGCCCAGTCAAACTCGCATTCTTCGCCCGGAAGATATTCCTGCCGGATAAAGGCTTCTTGCTGATGCACTGCTTTGGAACGGATATAGTTACAAATAGTCGTGTAACCAATCAAATGCCCCTGACTAACCAGTAACTGATGGATGTCAATCTTGCGCTTGATCTGCTTACGTAACCCCTGTTGCCGTTTGCGCTGGTTTTCGTCCAACTGCTCCTGGATCAGATCCTCGATCTCAACCGTGAGCTTACGCCGGAATCGGTTATGCGTATCATACTTGGGTGGACTGCTTAAAAACTCCTGGAGCGCTTTGGTTGAATCCTCCGAAAGTGACTCCTGTTCAGCTTTGGTGTGCTCTGAAAGTTGCTTTCGTATTGTTTTGCGACTGACCCTTAGGTCACGGGCGATCTTTCGGATGCTGTCAAACTCCCGGAAGTACCGTCTGAAGATCTCTTGTTTGGTATCCATGCTTATCATCGTTTTTATGTTGCTTATCCACAAGATAAGTAACTGGTTTAACTCCGATAAGTGGTATCCTTTTCAACGAGAATGTGGTATCCTTTTCAATTAATATTTACACATATGATAGTTTTATCAAAGAATCGAAATCCAGACATTTTCGCTGTCATTTTGGTGTTGCTTTGAACCATTCATTGGACAATGAAAAAGATGTTATGCGAAGTGACAGCGTTAGGGATGCTTTCAACTCACCATTTAGGCCTTTTATTCTTACTACGACTTCCATTGGACAGGAAGGACTTGATTTTCATTTATATTGTAGAAAAATTCTTCATTGGAATCTCCCGGCTAATCCGGTTGACTTTGAACAAAGAGAAGGTAGAATAAATCGCTTCAAGAATCTTGCAATTCGACAAAATCTTGCAATAAAGTATAGGGAGAAGCTGCAAAGTCCAGATTCATCGACTATTTGGGATCAGCTCTATCAATTAGCGATTGATTATGAGAAAGGTGATAAATCTGATTTAGTACCATTCTGGCATGTCGAACCCCAGAATATTTTTATTGAAAGACAAGTGCCGACTATTCCATATAGCAAAGAGGTCAAAAAGCTTAGAAACTTACTTAGAACTATTTCTGTATATCGAATCGCCTTAGGCCAGCCAAGACAAGAAGATTTAATAAATTATTTGATTGAAAACTTTGACGAGAAAGAAATCGAGAAAGTGCAAAAACAGTTATTAATCAATCTTTCCCCATTCCGAAGAGATAATAATTAACTCAAAAAGATCTCATTTACAACCCGCAGTTAGTTTGCTTCTTTTATCGTATTCTACTATCTGTTTCTTTCGGATATTTGACAACCCTGGAATCTACAATCATTGAATCATCTGGTTATTTTTCTTGTTCCGGACTCTGTTTCTTATTTCTCAGCGTTTACAAGTACTATTTCCCCAGAGTTTATTTCTTTACCTTTTGATTTTCTTTCCCGGATTGGTTTTGCAAAGCTTCACGCCTTTGTTTCCCGGTCAATTCATCTGCTAAGCTAAAATCCCCTTCCTGGGTTCAGTTCCACTCATTCAAGGATTTTCCCGGCATATCCTGCAGGTATTCGGTATTCCAGTTCCTCCTTGAGTGCCCCTCCAGGGTCTTATTTACACTTGCATATAAATTAACCTCTAAAACTCAA
>Ga0172369_10005677_pt1 | contig 15246 bp, 11 predicted proteins | sample LakKiv25m_FD_114539 | JGI IMG/M metagenome (GOLD analysis project Ga0172369, IMG submission 114539) | Freshwater microbial communities from Kabuno Bay, South-Kivu, Congo - kab_022012_11.25m | ecosystem: Environmental > Aquatic > Freshwater > Lake | place: Democratic Republic of the Congo...
CGCCCGGTTTGGTGGAAGGCAACCATCTGGATCGATGTCTTGCTTTTTGGTCCCTATTATGCCTTTGCAATATATGCATTTATCAAAGGAAAAGACTGGATCCGGATCCCAACAATCATTGTCATGTCGATCCTTCTTACCAACGTTACAATTATTTGCAGTGAGGAAATCTTTGGCCCCACGCCGGCGTTGAATCTCCCCCTGGTTCTTATGGCAAATGCACCCTGGTTTTTCTTCCCCATTTTCCTTGTCTGGAAAATGTGGAAGAACCCACATCCTTTTACCCAAACAGTATAGATATGCTTCCATTATTTACTTCTTTTAACCTGAAAGGTGTTCCTGTTAAGAACCGGATCATTTTTCCTCCTGTAGTCTGTTTTGGTTACGCCGGTGAGGATGGCTTTATTACCCGGAAGAATGTGGAGCACTACCGGGAACGGGCCGAGGGAGGCCCTGGAATGATCGTGGTTGAAGCAACCTGCATCCGGAAAGACGGACGTCTTAATCCGTTACAACTTGGCCTTTGGTCTGATGATCATATTGCCGGTATGAGCGAGATTTCTGCCTCTATAAAAAGTTTTGGCGCTGTGGCGATTGTTCAGCTTCATCATGCAGGACTGTTAACGCCTGATACCGTAGTGGATTTTCCCGCAGGCCCGTCAGTACATCCGCAGTATCCCAATTCAAGAAGCCTGACAATTGATGAGATTCATTCTCTCAGGGAGGATTTCATTCGTGCAGCCATCAGGGCTCAGCAGGCTGGTTTTGATGGGGTTCAGTTACACGGTGCACATGGCTACCTGATCAGTCAGTTTGCTTCATCCTATTACAACTTCCGGGAAGATGAGTATGGAGGGTCACCTGAAGGACGCATGAGGTTCGCTGGCGAGGTCATTGACGGGATAAGGGAAAAGTGCGGGGACTCAATGTTGCTCACCTTCCGTATGGGGGCAAACTCCCCAACCCTGGAAGACGGAATTGCTGTTGCCCGCTATCTTGAAAAAAAGCCCATCGATTTGCTTGATGTGTCCCATGGCGGATCACTGGTAACACTGCCGCGTCCGCCAAAGGAGTTTGATTACAACTGGATTTGTTATTCAGGTACTGTGATCAGGAAAGAGGTGAACATTCCGGTGAGCGTCGTCAATGAGATCCGTACGCCACAACGTGCCAACTACCTGATCGAAAATAACCTGGCCGATTTTGTGAACCTAGCACGTCCTATCCTGGCCGATCCGCACTGGGCGAGCAAAGCGCAGCACCATGAGGAGATGATCGTATCGTGCCTGGATTGTAAACCCCGGTGTAAATGGTATACAGACAGCTCATTATGCCCGGCGCTGAAAATCAGGTTGGAATCCATTTGAGGTTAACTCATCACAAGCGAGGAATTTGTTGGCAAATCGTAATGTGTAATGGTCAAGAACTCAGATATGTTTTCCGAAGGTTGCTCATGAAATGTTTATAAATGATAGGTTTCACTAAATTAATTCAAAACAACGCGACTATGAAAACCTTGACTTTTAATATAATCTTTTGTTTCTGTGTTATTTGTGGATATTCACAACCCTCGTTTAATAATGCGGATAACCTCAAAGGAAACACAATAATTGAAACTTCAAATACGCCACAAGATGCGTCCTCTGAATTTATCAACTTACCTGAAGAAATATTCTTGGAATCTCATGCGATACACTTACCCAATGGTATATATTATCTATGTTGTAAGAATGGAGATCTTATTTTATACAACAATTTAGGATCTGTAGTTGGTTGGGGTCCAGACTGCGGTGGCATTCCGGAAGGACATTGTATTCGATGTATCCTTTATACTCCAGATGGACCACCACCCTGTTCTGGAGAGAATCCACCAGACGAAGATGATGTAAAAGATCTCTTGAACTCTCTATCATCCTCTTCCGGAGAGGATCACGAAGGGGAATTTTGTACCGAATGTGCAACGTATTGTTTTTCCACTGATGAAATAGGTCAGTAAAAGGTACCTTAGACAAGGAGGAGTTCTCCTCCTTCTCGTAATTTTTTGATTGTGATGGTTTTTTTCAGAATAATTTTACTGATTGGAATAATCCTATCAACTTTTGTTAGTAACAGTCAGATTAGGACCGCATTCACATATGATATTAAATTAGATAATAGAAACGAACATTTTCATACCTGTTATGATGTAACATATTATCATCTTGTCATTAAACCTGACTTTATAAGAGAACAAATAACAGGTTCTGTCAGTATTACATTTCAATTGATTTTTAAATCAGATTCCATTCGAATTGATCTTGATACGAACTTTCAAATAAACTCAATTAATATTACTGGGGGTCTTTCAATTCCTTTTACAAGGACGGATCAACAAATTTTGATTCCTACAAATTGTTTATACAGTAAGGACCTCTTCCATAATTCGATCACAATTGAATATTCCGGCTCATCAAGAGGGACTAATTTAGCTCCATGGGATAGTGGAATAATTTGGGATAAAGATAGCAAAGGAGCTCCATTCGTCGGTGTCTCTTGTCAATTAGAGGGAGCCAAAACATGGTGGCCATGTAAAGATGTTTGGAACGATAAACCCGATAGTGTTGAGATTGTCTTAATAGTTCCCCAACTACTATCCGCTATATCTAACGGAATTCTAAGAGTTAAAAGAGAATTAGATACAAGCATTGAATACACTTGGTTTGAAGAATATCCCATTTTGCCATATAATGTAACATTTTATATTGGCAGATATGTTGAAATAAAAGACTATCTATTTTACGATAAAGACTCAGTTCCTTTGATATATTTCGTGCTTGAAGAGAATATTGAAAAGGCTAGACAGCATTTCCAACAAATCAAACAAATGGTCACTGTTTATCAAGATCTTTTCGGAAAATTTCCTTTTTACAAAACAGGCCTCAAAATAGTCGAAGCTCCTTATCTAGGGATGGAACACCAAACAGCCATTGGTTATGGGAATAAGTTCAACGACGGACAGAGCGGTTTTGATTTTTCTGGTATTGGCCTTAAAGAAGATTATGTCCTTTTACATGAAATACCACATGAATGGTGGGGGAATAGTGTAAGTGCCAATGCAAAAAATGATATTTGGATAAATGAAAGCCTTGCTACATATAGCGAATCTTTATATATTGAGTCATTACATGGTTTGGACACTGCACTACTTTACATAAACTTTGATAGAGCTAATACCTTTCAAAATAAATATCCACTATATGATACCATTGTTGGTTCTGTTTATAGTATTGACATGTATTTTAAAGGATCGGCAATTTGGAATACACTGCGGACGGTTGTTGACAACGATTCATTATGGTTTTCATTTTTTAAAAGCATCCAGAAGGATTTCAAGTTCAATACGATCTCCACTGCGGAATTAATCCAATATATTAATAATTATTTTCAAAATGATTATACGGTTTTTTTTCAACAATATATCTATAATAACAGCATTCCTATTCTAGAAATGAAGCGAGACTCAATCGATCCGGAAATTTTATCTTATCGATGGAAATCCTGTGTGAATGGCTTTGAGATGCCGCTAATTTATCATGATAAACAGGAAACCTTTATTATGAATCCTGGTAATGATTGGACTTCTCAAAAAATTCCCATAAACGATTTTGACTTGGTTCCTTATTTATCTTTTCGATATCTGATTAATGTGGTGGGAACAAAATTGGAACCAGGAAATATATTCCCAGTATTTTTGCAATTATATGATTCGAAAACTTCGAAATGAGGTGATACCATAAAATAACTTAGTGTTGTTATTCTAAATTAGAACCTGTTTATAAAGTGGTGATTAATCCAACCGGGATCATTTAACTGAATCCAGTTTCGTCATCATGTTCTGAATCAGGGTTTTATATGTTCCTAGGTTTGCAGTATCCACAGGTTCCGCCGGAGGCGATTCCATCTTTAAGGGATCCACAGGGGAGTTATTCTTGTATACCCGGAAATCAAGATGAGGACCCGTTGAAAGCCCGCTGCTGCCAACGTACCCGATTACATCCCCCTGCTTTACAAACTTCCCTGCACTGATCCCTTTGGCATATCCCGAAAGATGACCATATCCGGACGAATAGACACTGTTATGCCGGATTTTAATATACCTCCCGAATCCGCCGTTCCAGCCGGCCTCAAGAACTTTTCCGTCTCCCAGGGCAACGACGGGAGTTCCCCGGGGCGCTGCATAATCAATTCCAAAATGGGGACGGTAGATCTTCAGTACAGGGTGTTTTCGCGCATTGCTGAACCGCGAACTGATCCTGGAAAAACGAAGAGGCGCCTTCAGGAAGGTCCGTTGAAGACTTTCACCCTGCTCATCAAAATACGTTCCGATACTATCCTGTTCAAAATAAAAAGCGTAGAATGCGTGTCCTGATGATTCAAATTTTGATGCAAGGATATTTCCAATACCTACCGGTATCGTATCAATGATAAGCTCTTCGTAGATGACTAAAAAATTATCTCCTTTCTGAAGCCCGTAGAAATCAATAGTCCAGGCATATACGTCCGACATCTTCAGCGCCAGGTTAATATCAAGGCCATTGTCAACAAAGGCATTCCATAAAGAAGATGTAATGGTTCCTGCAGCGCTTTTCACGGTTTTCGTCACCACTTTCTCATCCCTGTAAACATGCAGGGAGTCTCTGAAATCGTAAACAACGAAATCTGTGGCGGTGATTTCATAGATAAAAAACAATGTCCGTTTCAGGCTGTCACGTGCAGAAATTACTGCATAGCGGTTTCCCTGACGGATCTTCCGGACATCGAAAATTTGTCTTGTGGTTTTGGATATCCGGTCAATGGTTTGCATTGAAACCAGCGGGGCCAGTATTTCGGAAAGATTCTGGTCCTTTTTTACTTCCCCATATTCAATATCCAGCGTATCGAGGTTAAGATGGTATGCAAAAGTCGATAAACTGGTTTGTTCCGGCTCTTCAGGATCAACTGATGTCGTTTTTGAGATGATGAACCCAACAATTATAAGTATCAGGATTATAACGGGGAAAACAAGTCTCAGCCAGGATTGCTTCATGCCGCAAAAATAGCTTATTCTGCCTATTTATTCCTAATTTTACTTCCCCAACCCGGCTTTACATACTATGCGACTTGCTCTTTTGACCCTGTTTGTCATGGTTTCAACGATTTCGGTTCCAGGGTCTTCTGATAAATACCGGTTCGAACAACTTCCGGATGGTGTTGAGGTCTCTTTTCAGAACTATACCTTCAGATTACAGGTATGCTCTCCCAGGATTTTTCATATTATTTGTGCTCCTGGCACTGAATTACACGAGGATTCTGGTCTTTTCGTCAATAAAAAATGGGAACCTGTAGAGTGGGAACTAATCAGGAAGGGTGAATCTCTGATAATAAAAACAGCTGAAGCATCTGTTGACCTGGATGTTTCAAGCATTCTTTGCCGGTTTTTCAATGCTTCAGGTGAAATGATCCTTGAGGAAAATGAAAGGGCTTTCAGTCCGACTAATCTGGAGGGTGAACCTTGCTGGAACGTCTTTGAAACATTTAAGCTGTCGCCGGATGAAGGGATTTACGGTCTTGGACAGCATCAGAATGGCTGGTTGAACCACCGTGAAAAAGAGGTCACGTTGGTTCAGAAAGAATCCAGCACCGTTATTCCTTTCCTTGTTTCAACGAAGGGTTGGGGAATTTTATGGAACAATTATTCAAAAACCTACTTCCGGGATAACCGCAATGGAGCTACGTTCTGGTCAGAATATGGGAATGTAGCTGATTATTACCTTTTTATTGGTAGGAATATTGATGAGGTCATAGCTGGATACAGGAATGCGATGGGGATTGCGCCTTTATTTGGAAAATGGGCTTATGGATTCTGGCAAAGCAAAGAACGATACCAAAGTTTTAAGGAGTTAGCTGACGTGGTTGCTGAATACAGAACCCGCCGGCTTCCAATGGATGTTATTGTTCAGGATTGGAGATACGGGAGCGAGCTTGAATCGTGGAGTCCCGTGGAACCTGATCCCAGGAGTTATCCTGAACCTGAAAAAAACCTGGATATTATTCACAACCGCTTTCATGCTCACCTGGTGATCTCCATACAGTCTGGTTTGGGAAAAGATTCAACCGTTCATTGGATCGATGGTACTGAACCTGAATTGAGCGGCCGGCATCGTAATGTATCTTTCACCCGGTTTCACGACATCAACGCACGCTATGATGTACTTAGAAGGCAGATCTCAACGGGATTAAATCTCTCCGTATCCGGAATACCTTACTGGACGACAGATATCGGGGGTTCTTATATCGAGGGGAACGATCATGGTTTTGGTCCGGGGCTTTATCCGGGAGGGTGCAAAGATCCCGCATACAAAGAGCTGTATGTCAGGTGGTTTCAATTTGGTGCATTCTGTCCGATATTCCGTGCCCATGGAACTCAAACGCCACGGGAGTTATGGCAATTTGGCGATCCCGGCAACTGGGCCTACGAAGCCATGAGCAGGTTCCTTTACCTCAGGTATCGTTTGCTGCCGTATATATACTCTGTGGCCTGGAACGTGACATCGGCCGGAGGAACAATGATAAGACCCCTGGCCATGGATTTCAGTGACGATAAAAAAAATCTTGATCTCGACAACGAATACCTTTTTGGTCCTTCAATCCTGGTTTGTCCGGTCACGGAGGAGCAGTATTTTCCGCGTGACACAATCCTGCTCAAACCTCGTTCGCTTGATGATCCGGCATCGATGCAGGTATACCTTCCCAAAGGCGCAAACTGGATTGATTTCTGGACCGGTGTGACCTTCGAGGGTGGAAAGATCATCACCCGTGATACACCTGTCGACATCCTGCCTCTGTACATTAAAAGTGGATCCATCATCCCCATGGGCCCATTCCTCCAGTATGCGGATGAAAAACCTGCCGATCCAGTCGAATTGCGGGTCTATCCGGGCGCGGATGCCTCATTTACCCTTTTTGAAGATGAGGGCGACACCTATAACTACGAAAAGGGGAAATACAGTACCATCAACTTCAACTGGAACGATGAATCAGCTACACTGAGCATCGGAGCGCGGAAAGGAGACTTCCCAGGGATGCTTCAGTCGCGGTCCTTCAGAATTGTACTCGTATCGCCTGAACATGGCATTGGAGTGGAGATCACTTCAGGTCCTGATAAAGTAATTCAGTATCATGGAGCAGAAATAAAAATCAAACCCTGAAAAATGGAACACAGATTACACGGAGAATTAATATAGATTGCTATTAATTGCCACCAATTGGTTAATTCAATTATTCGTCATTCGAAATACGCAATATTCACGAACACCGATACTACTCAATTATTTCATGAGTCATCATTCGTAGATTGATCCTGACGATCTCCGGACGGTTCCCCAATCTTAAAGGAGGTCCCCAGGTACCAAAGCCGGAGGAAACGTAAAATTGTGCGTTTCCAATCTGTTTGTATCCCCAACTGACTTCATAAATGGCTTCAGTGATGTAATTTAACGGCCATAACTGGCCATGGTGGGTATGTCCTGAGAGTTGCAGGTCAATGCCCATTTGTGCATGCTTTTGGAGGTTGAAGGGCTGGTGGTCCATCAGGATAACCGGAAAGCTGGTGTCCACCTGAACCATTATCGCCTCCAACTCCTTTCGGGGTTTACCTGTAAACCTTCCCTTGTCGCGATCGTCCCTGCCAACCAGGTAAAACTGGTTGTTTATCAGGACTGAGGTATCCCTTAACATCCTGATACCATGATTCTCCAGATATTCAACAGCGGGACCCACTCCTCCGATATATTCATGGTTACCGGTAATGGCATAGACTCCCAACCGGGATTTAATCCTTGATAAGGCTTCCCCCAGGTTGTTGTTGATGACAGGCGCAAGGTCTTCGTCCACAATGTCGCCGGCGAAGAGAACAAGATCCGGATGCAATGCATTGATCTTTTCAACCAGCCGGTTGGCTTTCCGGCTGGCAATGATCGTTCCCAGGTGGATATCGGAAGCCATCACGACGGTGAACTCTCCCGGGGTTGCATTTGGTTTTGATATTGTCAGGTTAAGTTCCCTGATCAGGGGGATACGGGCGTTTATGAAACTAACCGTAACGAACAGGACTGATAAACCGGTAACTGCAATCAGGGTTACTAATTTTGTATGAGCCAGGTTGGTATAAAACGATGCCGGGAAAAAATGTAGAAATGAGTTGAATAAACGCACAACGTCGATCAATACCACTGCCAGGAAAAAGAAGAGCATGAATCCGAGCCAGAAGGAGCCTATCCATGTCACAATTCCGGTGAAGAGACAAGGGTGAACCCGCTCCATTATCCGTGCAATGATGAAGGTTGATGCAATGATCCAGAAGATTACCGGGAACCAGGTTTTCCAGGCCGAACCTGATGGAATTGCCTGATAACCACGCATGAAGATATAAAGGTTTATCGATCCGTATATAACAATGACGATAAACAGAAAGATGAGGAACTGTGTTGTTTTCATTGCGTAAAGGTATGAATTGTGAATTTTATATCTTTGCAATAACACCCCAATCATTCAATAATTTATGGATACTGCTTTCACTCTCGGATGGGTCGATTACGTGATCATGGTTGTCTATTTTGTCTTTGTACTGGGGATTGGGTATGCCCTGAAAAGATACATGAAGTCGAGTGCGGATTTCCTTACCGGCGGAAAGTCGATACCCGCCTGGATCACCGGACTGGCATTCATCTCCACCAACCTGGGAGCTCTCGAAGTGATGGGGATGGCTGCATCAGGGGCCAAATACGGGATGATCACCACGCATTTTTACTGGATCGGAGCAATTCCTGCAATGATTTTCCTTGGTCTGTTCATGATGCCGTTTTACTATGGCTCCAAAGCCCGGTCTGTCCCTGAATACCTGAAACTTCGTTTCGATGAAAAGACACGGGGTTTTAATGCCGTTTCTTTTGCCATCATGACCATTTTTGCCAGTGGTATCTCCATGTACGCTCTTGCCATGCTGATGGAAACTCTTCTTGGCTGGAATTTTACCCTGAGCATTTTTATCTCGGCCCTGATCGTGCTGATATATACGTACCTTGGAGGTTTAAAATCAGCTATCTACAATGAAGTTCTCCAGTTTTTCCTGATTGTAATCGGCTTCCTTCCCCTTGTTTTCCTTGGCTTGATCAGCATCGGCGGCTGGGAAGGGCTTACGAAACAACTCGCCGAAGTGGCAACGAATCAAGGCTATGCTCCCGGAGCTTATACAGAAACCTGGAAGCCGGTGGCAAGTGCAGCCGACAACCCGATGGGGGTGGAATGGTTCGGCCTGATCATGGGACTGGGATTTGTTCTCTCCTTTGGCTACTGGTGCACAAATTTCCTGGTTGTTCAACGCGCCATGGCAGCCGGTTCCATGTCAGCTGCCCGCAAAACACCACTGATAGGCGCGTTGCCAAAGATGTTTATTCCATTCCTGGTTATTGTTCCCGGAATGATCGCGATGGCACTTACTTCCGACCCTGACAGCGGTTTTGCACTTCCAGTAAAAGGAGGATCATACGATTATGACAAAGTGATCCCTATGATGCTGGGATACTATTTCCCCACAGGCGTTTTAGGACTTGGACTTACTGCCCTGATGGCTTCATTCATGTCGGGAATGGCCGGGAATGTGACTGCTTTCAATACCGTTTGGACGTACGATATTTACCAGAGCTACATCAGCCCAAACCGGTCTGATAAACATTACCTCTGGATGGGACAAATGGCTACTGTCTTTGGGATCCTGGTAAGCATCGGTGCAGCATTCATGGCGAAACTGTTCAACAATGTCATGGATTTCCTGCAGTTGATCTTTGCTTTTATTAACGCTCCGCTTTTTGCCACTTTCCTTCTTGGTATGTTCTGGAGACGAACCACTGGTCATGGAGCTTTTTTCGGACTTCTTTCGGGAACAGCCGCCGCTGCGATCCATCATGGATTGACACAACCGGTTGGAGCTACCTCGCTGATCAAAGGCGGATGGCTTGGAACAGCAATTCATACGTATCCCAGTGAGATGGCCCAGAACTTCTGGACAGCCATCTTTGCTTTTTGTACCTGCCTTGTCATTACGATAATCATTTCATTATTGACCAAACAGAACAAGACGAAGGAAGAGTTGACCGGACTGGTTTATTCTTTAACACCACGGATCAGGGATGAAAACCGAAACTGGTATCAACGTCCCCAGTTTCTGGCTGTCATAGTTGCCATAATTACAGTAATTTTATCAATTATATTCTGGTAAGGAGGTATCTCTATGGAAGTTGACATCAGGTTACCGATCGGATTTATGTTCACATTACTGGGATTGCTGCTGCTCATTTTTGGTCTGACTACAGTGGCTGATCCGGAACTTTATCAACGATCTCTTGAAATTAACGTAAACATCTGGTCAGGGACACTGATGCTGGTTTTTGGAGGCCTGATGCTCTTGTTTGGATTGCGTGCGAAAAGATCAAAAAACAACATAACATGAAAATTATTAACGCATGAGATCTGTTAAAAGGGCTTATTTCAAATGCCCGATCGGGTATGTTGAGGTCACAGGCACCATTCATGGGATTCAGACTGTCACCATCAGCGATCAGAAGATGAAGAAATGGTTTGTCCCACTCTGTCTCAGGGAAACCGTATCCCAGCTGAAGGAATATTTTGAAGGGAAACGACAGGTCTTCACGGTGAAATTAGATATTATGGGAACTGAATTTCAGATGAGGGTATGGGAAGAACTTGGCAAAGTTCCATACGGGAAAACAATCACATATCATCAACTTGCTCAACGGATTGGAGATCCCAAAGCCTTCAGGGCAGTAGGTCAGGCCGATGCCAAAAACCCTGTCTGGATTATCATTCCCTGCCACCGTGTAATAGGCAATGATGGCAAACTGGTCGGTTATGCCGGTGGCCTGTCCCGCAAGAAGTGGCTGCTTGAACACGAACATGCATTCGCACAAAAAGACCTTTTTTACTAATTACAAAGACGAATTTCGAATAACGAATTTCCCATGAGACATGCATCTAAACTTATCATCACTATTGTGCTGATAGCAACTGCTATTCCCGTTTTTTCCCAGGTTAAGCAACTTCGTTTTTCTGCCCCGGAAACCTTTGCACTTGAAGGTGTTCAGATGGAAGATGGCGCCAATGTTTCCTTTCGTTATCAAATCCCCTTTTACACGCTGATGATGGATGATAACTTCTTCGCATCGTTCTGTTCCCCTCCGGAAGTCATTGACGGCAGGATTTTCTTTATTCTTGGCGATTCCATCCAGGGTTCAGTTACGTTCGACAGTTTGTTTGATCCCGGGGTCCGGTACAGGATACGTTTTACAAATCCAAGCCAAACGGCACATAAGATCGAAAACCTGGTTCCCCTTGGAGAGGGCGGAGATAAAGTCTATATCTCGGCAGAAGGAACAAAAGAATGGCCCGATTATCTCTGCCGATCAAAGCTGTACCGCCAGGGATTTGGCCCCGTGGGTGTGATCTTACCTGATAATGCGTGGCACCTTGGATTTGCCGATATGCGCATCAATGATTCTCTGTCCATCGTCGCCCTGGCCCGGAGAACAGAAAGGGACAGGGATAAGACGAAGCTTGACAGATGGGCAGTCACCCTGGAACCAGGAGGCTGGGTGGAGTATACCGTTTGGGTTGATGTCCACAAAGGAGATTGGCATGAAGGACTGAAAATCATGTTCCAGGACAGGTGGTTGTACGACCTGGATACATTCGACCTTGCCATGTACAGGCGGGAAGATCTCAAATGGATGAATCACACCTATATCATGCTTCTGCAGTTTGCCTGGGATACAGATTATTATGATTGGAAATCAAATAGATACAATTATTATTCTTCCCTGTTTGAATTTGACTCACTCACAGGGGGGTATGATATTTTTACACTCTGGCCGACATGGCCAAGGCTCGGACTCGATCAGCGCAACCAATGGGATATGTACCGTGATCTTCCCGGAGGTATTTCTGAACTTAGAAGACAATCGGATTTTGCTCATGCCCATCAAAAAAAATACTTCATTTCATACAATCCCTGGGATGAATCGGGACGAAAGGAGGAACATCTGCAGGGGATGGAGGAGCTTCTCAGCCAGATTGATGCCGATGGTGTTGTTCTCGACACCAGGGGAGCTTCCAGCTATGAACTGCAGGCAACGGCTGATACGGTCAAACCGGGAATTATCATGTATAGCGAAGGGATGGCCGTTCCACGCGATATGCCTGGGATTGTTTCCGGTCGCGTGCATGATGCCCTTGTTCTTCCTCCTCCGGTGAACCTGAATAAGCTGATAAAACCCGATTTCGCTATCTTCCGGGTTCTTCAGCTGGCCGACGACCGGCTTCATCGTGAAATTGCATGTGCTTTTTTCAACGGGTATGGTGTGGAGATCAACACCATGCGGCCCGGCCGGCCAGACTGGATGAAAGGGGAGTATTCATTTCTTGGAAAAACCACCATGATTCTCAGGGAAAACAGCTCCGTCTTTCATAATTATCATTTTCTGCCATTGCTACCCACTCAAACTGACAGTGTGTATGTCAACCGGTGGAGCAACAACATAAAAACGGTTTACACCATCCTGAGCATGAAACCTGCCGGTTTTTCAGGCGCACTCTTCCAGGTGGATCCAGTTCCTGACAATCATCATTTTATAGATCTGTGGAATCACGTTGAGATCTCAACCACTGAAAAGAAAGGGTTAACGATGATCCCTGTTGACCTGGAACCTTTCAATCCCTCCTGGGTTCATTCCCGCAGGGAAGGGGTTCCTGGTTGTGTTGCCCTGTTCCCGGCACGCCTGCAAGTTCGGATTACGCCTGATACGCTCTATTTTTCTGCTCCGGCGGATTCCGGCGACAGGATTGTGCTGACAGGGAATGATCCTTCATACCAGGCTAAACAATTTGTATTTGGTACCAGCCCCCATGCGATTTCATACTGGGACTATTTTCCTGCAGAAACCAGAAAAATTGTAGTGCAGTTATTTGAAGCAGGTGAACTCGCCGATGAACGAATTGTGATGGTGGATAACAGCTTGCCCCATATCATCTCCACGGTTAAAAAGACTGACATTGTTAGAAAATGTCCGGAAGGCATGGTTAAGATTCCGGCCGGTGAATTCAGTTTTTATACTAAACGGGCTCCCGGGACCATTGATCCCTTTATTTCCTTTCCGGATCATGCGGATACAGTCAAACTTCAAATGAAAGAGTTCTTTATGGACCGTTATCCGGTCACAAACCGGCAATGGCAGTCTTTTGTGCTTGCGACAGCTTATCAGCCCGAAGATACTTCCCATTACCTGAATCATTGGATCAACGGACAAATTCCCGAGGGAAATGAAGATTGTCCAGTCGTTTTCGTAAACCAGGATGATGTGAAGGCTTATGCGGCATGGTCAGGAAAACGTCTCCCGACTGAACCTGAGTGGCAGTATGCTGCTCAGGGTTCGGATTTGCGAAAATATCCCTGGGGAAACAAGATAGATAGCACTCTCTGTAACTTCAATCTGAATTATTCAACGCCGGTGAACCAGTTTCAGGCGGGAGCAAGTCCGTTCGGTGTAGAGGACATGATTGGAAATGTATGGCAGATGACGAATGAAGTTTATTTCAACGGGAGTTATTATTTCAATGTCATCAGGGGGGGAAGCTATTATCACCCTGAATCAAGTATCTGGTATGTGACCGGCGGTCCGCTGCCAGCAGACCATCCGGAAATGCTTTTGCTGATAGGTCCCGGCCTCGACAGGAATGCAACGGTTGGTTTTCGGCTTGTTAAAGATTCCGACAGGTAGGTCAGGTTAACAGGTCAGATAAATCACCCGGGCCTGAACTAAAAAACCTTATGTTGTTATTGCTTGTATAACCAGGCGTCTTTATAGAGTTTTTTTGCCTCTTTTAACAGTCTCAGCGCCTCATCCCGGTCGGATGTGTCAAACAGGGAGACTCTTATTTTCCCTCCGTTTTGAATGATCCTGGCCTGATTATACTGGTTGGATTTTAGTTGCTCTACAACCTTCTCTGCCTCCAGTATCGGTAGCAGACTTTTTACAATGATATAATAATGGTCTGTGGCTGATTGGACTGAAGGTTGAGATTTTGTGGACACTTCAGGTAGTATAGAAACGACTGGGGTTTGAGTCTTGATGGGAACGGTATCAGGCTGTTTATCAGGTGGTTTTTGTCCACATACAGATGGTGTCCTCGTGGTGTCACGCTCCTCTCCAAACCAGGCCACAGCATAGTTCTGGCAAATCCCGATACCGATTGCTTTCCATTCCCTGTCTTTCCACTTTCCGGTATTCATCAGAAAACTATTGAAATAATCGAATGATCTCCAGAAATTGATCACACTATCAATCACTACATCACTGTTTTCCCAGTAAACGATCTCAAATCCTTTGCCAGGGTAGTCCGACAGTTCTTTTGGTTTATCCCAGACTGAATTTTTTTTATCCTCATCTGCAGGATAGCAGAAAGGCTTCCAGGGTCCTTTATCTGACCATGAGTGAAAATTACACGATTCAATATCAGGATGGTGAAAAAACAGATCTTTTGCATGCGTATTGGCTACATAGCAAAGGGAACGTGACAACGGGATGGGAGGGAGGTCATATTGTTTTCTGTATTCGTTGATCATCAGGAAGAGTTTCCATTCATCAGATGACAAACAGAAATTCTCAGGCACTTCACTAACCCGTGTGATTTTTGTTTGTGCAATCAATCCATGCCCGGCTATCAGCATCAGAATGATCCATGTAATTATTTTTTTACCAGCCATTCTTGCGGTGGTCGTTCTTGTTTGGCACTGTAATACAATGTTTTTCCTGGATCAAGGATCCTTCCGTAAAAAGCATATCCACCCAGGTTGTTTTCAATTTTCAAGAGCAGTTTGTTCCATCCGATTCTCAGGTGGACAGGGATTATTGCCTGGTCCGGTTCCGCGACCCTGATTCCAAGGTAACGATAGATCTCCTTGTTGTTGAAAATGACCTTGGCCCCATCATCACTTCCGATCATCAGTAAGACATCTTTTTCCTGCAGTGAATAAATATATGTAAGCGCATAGGTTACAACCAGTTCGTTTGGATCCACCTTATCCGAAAGGGAAACATAACCGTTCTCAGGAGTTCTTACGTATTTCCAACGAATAGGTTCCCCTCCTGCACCGCCATA
>Ga0172369_10005683_pt1 | contig 15233 bp, 16 predicted proteins | sample LakKiv25m_FD_114539 | JGI IMG/M metagenome (GOLD analysis project Ga0172369, IMG submission 114539) | Freshwater microbial communities from Kabuno Bay, South-Kivu, Congo - kab_022012_11.25m | ecosystem: Environmental > Aquatic > Freshwater > Lake | place: Democratic Republic of the Congo...
CGGCGGGAACTCGTTGCGCCGCGCCAGCGCATGCACGCGATCCGACAGCCGGAACGCGAGTTCGTTCAACTCGTCCGGCCCGCCCGGTTCCACGAGGATCGCCCACGAGCCGTCGTCGAACCGGCACAGCGAACGCATGTGGCTCAGGTTGTCGGCGATGGCCTCCGCCAGCAGGTCGTCGCCCAGGTCGCGCATCCCCGCCCGGAGCACGCCGTAGCCCGCCCCCGTGCGCCCGTGCCGCTCTGCCGCGCGCTCCAGGTCCCGGAGAAAGCGCGGGTCGGGCGCATCCGCCGTCCGCAGGAACGTCACCCCGGAGCTTCCCTTCCGATGCCCTCCATTCGTACGAATCCGCATGTCCGACTCCCTCGCCCCCCGGTTCCGACGCGCCTCGCAAGCACGGGACGTGCCAACGGCAATTCCCGTGAAGACAGGGCTTCGGAGAAGGCTTGCCGATCGATCCGGTCCCGATTTGGGACTTTTCGTCCCAAAACGGGACTGGGCGCCGTCTGCAGGCCGCTGCGAAGCAGCCGATTCCGGGGTGGCGCGGGGGCTTGTCCCCCGTCGCCGTGTCGCGGCGGAGGACGTGCCTTCCGCTCCCGGGGCATGGCCGCAACCCCGCGGTTTTGCGGTGCTTTTCCGGTATTCCCGGAAGTCCGAAATCCCTGGACGGTACAAGTCGGTTCACCACGGAGAGCACGGAGTTCCCGGTTTCCCCTGTCTCCGATGCTCCGTGTTCTCCGTGCTATCCGTGGTGAACCGCGGTTGGGCTGTGGGAGCCAGCCCGCACTGAGCGCCCGTTCAGGGATCGTCCGGCGCGGCGCAGCGCGCGAGGGCCGGGTGCCCCCAGGGGTTGTTGCAGCCCGTGGCCAGGCGCACGAGCGGGTCCTTGAACATGCGCGCCGACGGCGGCACCACGATGACGTGCTGGTCCTGGATGCCCGCACGCCAGCGGCACGGGCACGCGGCCGTCGGCTCCAGGCCCTTGGCGCGGCACAGGGCGTCCGGCGCATGGGCGGGCAGCACCTGCTCGAGCCCGTCGCAGGCCACCTCCCAGTCGTCGGGGACTTTCACGACGAGGCACGACCGGTCGACGGGCAGGGCGAACGTGCCGTCCAGGCACTGGCCGGCCTCGCGCATTTCCGCCGGAATCGAGGGCCGATCGCCGAACGTCTCGCGCAGGCAGCGCTCGACCTGGTCCACCATCCGGTCGAACCGCTCCAGCGCGACCTCCTGCTCCCCCGAATCCACGCGGATGCCTTCCGGCGTCTCGCGGCCGGGCAGCACCGGGTACGAGAACTGGTTCTCGTACCGATAGTCCCTGCACTCTCCGGAAGGGCTTGCGGCAGCGCAACTGCAAAGCGCAAGACAGACTGCCCCGGCGGATCCGTGTCGCATGGCAGGCACGCGGGGGTGTCAGTTGTCGAAGCGTTCCAGGGCGCGCGCGACCGACGGCGCGTCGGCCGCATGCGCGAGCGCCGGACCGCCGCGCAGCACGATGCCTGCGACGCGCCCCCGCGAGTCCAGGAGCGGCGCTCCGCACGCGCCGGGCGGCGCCTGCGTCGCGACCGGAAGAAGCCCCTCCACGCGCGTTTCCGCGTCCAGCGCGACCGCCCCGCCGATGTTCCACTCGGCGATCGGACGTACGCGCCGCGGCGCAGAGCGGAACGAGAACCCGACGCGCTGCAGCGGCTCGCCCTCGGAGGGCCGATCCGGACGCAGCGCCAGAGGCTCGGCGCGCTCGCGCGTGCGCACCAGCACCAGGCCCGGTGCCTCCGCCGGAAACGCGATATATTCCACCGTGAGAGGATGGTCCCCGTCGTACACGGACAGCGCGCCGGCGTCGGCCAGGATCGCGCCTTGGTCGGGCGCGAAGGCCGACTCGCTCGTCGCGAACGTGCGCGGGCCGACGTAGACGCCGCTGCACGCCCGGGCCGGCTCCCGGGGCGCGCCGAGCCACCGGGGCGTGCGCGCCGACACGAGCACCGGGAACACGGCGCGCTCGATCCCGCCCGCAGGTGCGCCCGGCGGCGGCGCCTCGTGTACGCACGCGGCCAGAGACAGCAGCAACACCACGCCGCGGCGGCCGCCACCGGCCGCCGTCGTGTACACGACGGAGCGCATCGTCCCCCCGCGGCCGCGGTCCGCCCCCCCGGGCGGGACGTGCGGCCGTGTGCTCGCTTTTCACGGTGCGTGCCGGACGGAGGCGGCGGCGGCGGAGGACGCGGAAACGGCCGGATTTCCGGCATGTGCGGCGGCTTCGTGCGCCGGCGCCGGCGGCCGTCGCCGGACGGCGGCAGGCGGGTGCCGGTCCAGAAGGGAAAAAGGACGGAACGGGAGGGAATGCGACCGGCCGTGCGCCGGCGCGGGACTGCTCAGCCCCGGGGCGGTCCGAACGCGCCGCAGCGGCGCAGCGCCTCGTACAGCGCCGCGGCCACGCTGGAGGACAGGTTGAGCGATCGTCGGCCGGGCAGCATGGGCAGCGCGACGGTCCGATCGCCGAACGTCTCCAGCACGGCCGCGGGCAGCCCCCGGCTCTCGCAGCCGAAGACCAGCCGATCGCCCGGCCGGAAGTCCGCTTCCACGTGCGATCGCGGCGCCGCGGCGGTGAACAGGTGCATCCGGGTGCGTCCTGCCCCTTGCGCCTCGAACGCCTGCGCCCACTCGTCCCACGTGCCCCACGTGCGCAGGGCCGCGCGGTCCCAGTAGTCCAGCCCGCCACGTCTAAGATCCCGATCCGACAGGGGAAATCCGATGGGCGCCACCAGGTGGAGCCGCGCCCCGGTGCAGGCGCACAGGCGGGCGACGTTGCCGGTGTTCGGTGGGATCTCGGGATGGACCAGCACCACCTCCAGGGGCGGTTCGCAGGGGACGAAAACCGTCATGCGTGCGATTGTGGCACGGCTTGGGGGCGCCGCCCCCGGGAGATCCGTCGTGCCGCCCCCGTCCGTCTGGCGCCTGGTCGACCTCGGGCCTGCCGACCGGCCCCTTGCGGAGCCCCGGGTCGTGGCCGGGCGCGTGCTGCGGGCGGAGTCGTTCGGGGCGCGCCTCAAGGGGCTACTGGGGCGCGCGTCTTTCGAGCCGGAAGAGGGGCTGTGGATCGAGCCCTGCGACTGCATCCACACGTTTTTCATGAGGTTTTCCATCGACGCGGCGTTCGTGGACCGGACGGGCAGCGTGGTGCGGCGCCTGGACGCGCTGGCGCCGTGGCGCGCGACACGGCTGTACGCACGGGCGCGCGCGTGCGTGGAGCTGCCGGCGGGGACGCTGGCCCGGGCAGCCGTGGCGGAGGGAACCCGCCTGGCGCTGCTGCCGGGTCCGGGGGCGTCCGGCCCCGCCCCCGGATCGGAGGGACCCGGTCCCGGCGACGCGGGCGGGGGCGGGCTGCCGGCGATCGGTTCCCCCGGCCGGTCGCGGCTGGTATAAGGTCGCGTCTTCGCCCCGGGGAACGGGACATGCAGATTACCTACGGCTCCTGCACGCACGTCGGCATGAAGCGCGAACACAACGAGGACTTCTTCCTGCTCATGCCGGAGGAGCGCCTCTTCGCGGTGTGCGACGGCATGGGCGGGCACGCCTCCGGCGAGGTGGCGAGCAAGCTCGCGTGCGAGGAGATCCGCAACTTCTTCGAGCTGACCGGCAAGGATCGCGACGCGACGTGGCCCTTCAAGCTGGACCGCAAGATGGGCTACGACGAGAACCGCATCCAGGTGGCGGTGCGGCTGGCGAACCAGTCGGTCATGGACCGCAGCGCGTCGGACCCGCGCTGCCGGGGCATGGGCACGACGTTCGTGGGCGGCTACTTCGTGGAGGACGGCGGCCGTCTCATCGTGGCGCACGCCGGCGACAGCCGCGCCTACCGCATGCGCGAAGGCAGGCTGGAGCGCATCACGCACGACCACTCGCTCGTCGAGGAGTACGTGCGCATGGGCCGGCTCACCGAGGAGGAGGCGCGCAACTTCCCGCAGAAGAACATCATCCTTCGCGCCCTGGGCCAGCAGAAGAACCTCGAGGTCGAGGTGAACGTCCACGACACGCAGGACGGCGACCTCTACATGGTGTGCTCCGACGGCTTGAGCGGAATGGTGGACGACGCGCACATGCAGGAGCTGATGCTCGAGAAGGGCTCGGACCTGGACGCGTGCGCGCAGGCGCTCATCGAGGCGGCCAACGCCGCCGGCGGGCTGGACAACATCACCACGATCCTGGCGCGGTTGTCGCTGGCGTAGCGGCGGCCGGCGCCGCGTCAATCCCGCGCATCCGTGTATTCGTCGCCGCAGACGTGGACGCTGCCGTTCCCGCGACCGCCCCGCCGAACTACTACACCATTAGAATGTAAGCGAGAACATCGTCGAGACGCCCAGGTTCCACACGCCGGTGAAGCGCAGGCGGCGGCCGGGCTGGTCGACGCGGTAGTCGTAGTTGGGGTTCTGCTCGCTGCTGCCCAGGAGCACGCGGCCGTCGGAAGGCTGCGACGGGTTCTCGCCGTAGAAGTCCTTCCCCACCGACTCGGACGTGACGAAGTGCGAAGTCTCGGTGCCGGTCCACACGCCGGCGAGCAGGTGTACGTATTCGCCCAGCCGCAGGTCGAGCTGCAGCTTCGCGTCGACCTGGAAGTACGGCTCGACCATGGTGAGCTTGTGCAGGGCGTCGCTCGCCTCGGAGTAGGTGCGTCCCTGCGAGATGTACTCGGCGGCGCCCGCGACCGCGACGGCGAGCCGCACGGTGCCGCCCTTCTCCTCGACGGGGATGAACTCGGTGCCGGCGGTGAGTCCGCCCCGGTGCGGATACTGGAGCCCGGCGCGATCCTTCCAGCGCCCGTCGCTCGTGACGGGATTGCAGGATTTGTGGCCCGACTCGCTCATGACGAAGTCGTCGAAGTCCACCTTGGCGGCCGAGCAGTTGTCGTAGGCGCCCGAGCCGGCCACCGGCAGCGTGTAGTGGAGCTTCAGGAACGGCTCCACGACGCCCACGCGCTTGGACATGGCGAGCCACCAGTCGAACCGGTGCGCCCCGAGCCCCATGCCCAGGCCGTCGGTGTTCGCCGGGTCGGCGCTGGGATTGGCCGGGTCGGCCGCCAGCGGGCTCGCCACTGATACCAGCGGCATCGTGTAGTCGAACCCCAGCACGAGCGAGGAAGAACGGTTCAGGAACGGGAACATCGACGCCGGCAGGTGCTCGTCGCGCTGGTCGTTGAGCGGGCCCCAGGCGATGCCCACGGACGGATCCATCAGTCCGCCGCGGAACACCCGGCCCGGCGACACGACCAGCGGCCGCGTTTTCGTGCATGCCACGTCGAGGCACCGGTTGTCGGCGTCGATGTTGTTGTTCTCCATCGTCGAGGACGCCTTCTGGTACGTGGGCTGCTTGTCGTAGTCCCACGACTGCTCGTCGTAGAGCGCGTAGGGCAGCCGGCCGCGGATCTCCAGGTCGTGGTACAGGCCGAAGGTCAGCCCCACGTCCATGATGTGCGAGACGCGCTGGTACAGCAGTTCGGTGGCGTTCTTCGTCCCGGCCGCGGCCGGGTCGGCGGGGCTCGGGTCGAAGAACTCGCGCGAGACCTTGCCGCGGCGGCTCAGCCTGGTCCACGTGACATCCACGTTCACGTCGACCGGGTCGTCCTTGTCGGCCGCGTCGGCCACGTCCGTGACCAGCGCCCCGCGCGCCGGCCCCGGCACTGCCAGCACCGCCGGCACGAGAAGCGCCGCCGCGAGTCCGACGGGCCTGCGCGAAGTGTTCGGTGGTTTCATCCGTGCTCCGGAGAAAGGTTCAGGAGCGTATCAGCAAGCCCCATCGGGGGTCAACGCGCGGCGCACGCCGCCCTTCGGTCGCCGGCCGGCGGCTCCCGCGCCTGCCTGGGGCGAGGCCGTCGAACCCGCCTGCGACGTGCCGGTCCGCCGCACGCCGCCGAATCGGTCCGGACGCCCGCCTGGCGCCGGACGGCGGGCGCGCCCCATCTTCCCACGGGGGTGGCCATGCGGAACCGGGTTGGGCGTACGGGGCGGGGGGCCGTGATCGCGCTGCTTGCGGCGGCCTGCGGCGCGGACACCCCCGGCCGCACCGGAGGGGCCGGCGGCCCGCCGCCGCCCGATCCCCCGGCGCCCCTCGTCGCCCCGCCCCCTGTCATCGCCGCGACATTCCACGAAGGGGCGCCGCTGCCGCCACCCGACGAGACGATCGGGGCCTCGTCCGGCCTGTCGCCCGACGTGCGCGACGCGGGCCTGGACGCCGATGGCAATCTCTGGGCGGTCAGCGCCTCGAGCCTGTTCCTTCGCCGGGCCGGAACGACGACTTTCGAGCGCTTCGGATCGGCCAACGGGTTGAAATCATTCGAGATTCTGTCCGTTGCCGGCGGGGCGGGCGGGACGGCGTTCGTGGGCTACCAAGGCGTGGGCGGCCAGGAGGACGACCCGGAGTGGATGCGTCACACCGGGGGCGCGAGCAAGGTCGTGCTCGCGGGCTCGGGCATCGACGTGACGCAATATGAGCTGTCGTCGCGGCCGGGCCTCTACCGGCAGTACCCGGACGGGCGCTACATGCTGCGTACCTGCGACCGGGCGTACGCGCGCAAGGACGGGACGCACGCAGGCGAGGCCTGGTTCGGCTGCAACCATGGCGTGGCCGCCGTCGTCGACGAGTTCGTGTGGGAGCACCACCACGCCACGTTCTGCCTGTGGAACCCGGCGACGCAGGACTGCACGCTCAAGGCGGGCGACCAGCCGGCAGTCGCCATCGGGCCGGACGGGGCGGTCTGGTTCGGCGGCACCTACGGCGTCGGGAGGCTGGACTACGATCACGGCGCGAAGCAGGGCGACTTCTGGGGGCCGGAGCCGGTACGCAACCAGAAGCTCTGGACGAGCCCGATCTTGCCGAACGCATGGGGGAGCGTGGACGTGTCGGGGTTGGCGGCGGCGGCCGAGGGCGTCTGGGCCGCCTCGCGCCACAGCGGGCTCGCGCACCGGGCCTCGGACGGGACGGTCGAGATCCGGCAGCGTGCGCAGGGCCTGCCCTCCAACGATCTGGAGGACCTGGCGCTGGACCCGGACGGAGGGCTGTGGCTCGCGACCGCCCGGGACGGCGTCTTCCGCCTGGATCCTGGCACCGGCGAGTGGCGCCGGGCCGCAGGTCTCGCGAGCGGTTTGACGCAGCGCGTCATCGTCGAGCGGACCGCGGCGGGCGCTGCGCTGCTCGCGGTGGTCCGCGGGCAGCTCGCGCTCTGGCGCCTGCCGCTGCGCTAGACGGCCGCCCGTCGCGGAGCCGCCGCAGGGCGGGGGCTTGACCAGCCGCTCCCGCGATTGCCGGACAGGCCCCCGCGCTGCCCTCCCATCGGCCGCCGTGCCGCAGCCCGATGGGCCGGCTAGATCGCCGCCCCGGGGTCGCCCGGCGGCCCTTCCGCCGGCAGGTCGACCGTGAACACGGCCCCCTGCCCCGGCCGGCTCGACACGCCCACCTGGCCGCCCATCGCCTCCGCGGTGCGCCGCACGATGTACAGCCCCAGCCCCAGGCCGCTGTAGTGCTGCGGCGACACGGCGCGCTCGAAACGCTCGAAGATGCGCGCCTGGTGCTGCGGCTCGATGCCGATGCCCCGGTCGGCCACCCGCAGCCGCGCCCGCCCCGACACCGTCGCGGCGGACGCCTCCACCGGCTGGCCCGCCCCGTACTTGAGCGCGTTCGAAAGCAGATTCTCCACGATCTGCTGCACCCGGGACCGATCCCAGCGGCCCGCGACGGGCCCCGGAGCGCTCACCTTCAGTTCGCACCCGCAGCGCGCCGCCTCGTCGGCGAGCCCCGCCGCGACCTCGCGCAGCACGGCCGCCAGGTCGACCGTCTCCAGATCCAGCGCGAGCCGCCCCGCTTGGATGCGCGACACGTCCAGCAGCCGGTCCACGAGCTGCGTGAGCCGGGCGCACTGGCGCATCGCCACCTGGTGCAGGTTCGCCGGCGCGGGCGTTCCCGTCCTCGCCAGGTGCCCCAGCCCCTGCACCGCGAGCTGCAGCGACGTGAGCGGCGTGCGCAGCTCGTGCGAGGCGATCGAAAGGAACTCCTCGCGGGCCCGGACGGCGTTCTGCGCCGCGCGATACAGGCGCGCGTTGTCCACGGCCGCGGCGGCGCGCCGCGCCAGGTCCTCAGCGAAGGGCAGGTCCGTCGGGCCGTAACGGCGCGCCGAGTCGCCGTACATGAGCGTGACGCCGCCCAGCAGCCGCCCGCGCGCCACCATCGGCACGCAGACCGCGGACGTCACACCGAGCGTGCGCAGCAGCTCCAGGTGCCGCGGGTCGCGCCCGATGGCGACGAGCAGCGAGTCGGGCACCACGTCCCACAGCTCGCCGCGACCCGAGCGCAGCACGCGGATGATCCCTTCCGGCCAGCGCGGATCCAGCGGGTAGTGCTCGTGCAGTTCGCGGGCAAGCTCCGCCTTCTCGGGCAGCGCATGGCTGACGGCGACGCGCGAGGGCGTGCCGTCGTCGTCCACGAGGTCCACGATGCACCAGTCGGCGAAGTCGGGCAGTGCCAGCCGGGCCACGCGATCCAGCGTGACGGCGTAGTCGAGCGAGGTCGCGAGCGTCCGGCTTGCCTCGGCCAGGAACGAGGCCCGCCGGCGCGCTTCCTCGGCGACGGCCAGCGCGGCCTCCACGCGCGCCAGAAGCGCGGCACGTTCGGTCGTCGCCAGTTCCCCGGCCGCGGAGGGCGCGCAGGAGACGGTCGGCTGCGGGTTCGAAGCGCCCGTTTCGTGGGACATCGCAGGCACCTGCGGCCCCGGGGCGCGCCGCCCCGGCTCCGGTGGGTGGATCGGGACCATGGTAGCAGGAGCGCCGGGCTCCGTGCTCGCGCCTTGTCCCTTCCCGGCAGAAGCGGTCGGCTGCACCCCTCGCTGCGCTCGGGGTTCCGTCCCTCTCCCTTCGGTCGGGGTTCCGAACGCTGCGGCCCCACGCGGTCGTGGCGGGGTCGCGGCACCGGCATCAGAACCCCGAGCGCAGCGACGGGACGGAACCCCGAGCGCAGCGAGGGGCCCGTTCCGCCGCGGATCGCGATACAATCCCCCGTCCGATCACGGCCCGCCGACGGGCCGCGCGTGGTTCGGCAGGCTCACCATGACCGGTGCACGGCGAGGAGACTCCGGATGACCAGGCTGCGGTGGGTTCTGGCGGCGCTCGCATGGGTTGCTGTGGCGCAGGCGAAGCCCGCCCCGGCGGGCGACCCCGGTGTGGTGAAGATCGCCGTTCTCGACATCCGCGCCACCGGCACCGACGAGTCGACCGCCCGCACCCTCACGGAAATTCTAGCGGTAGAGGTAGGCCGGTTCGCCGGCACCCAGGTCGTCACGAGCAACGAGGTCGAGAGCATGCTCGGCCTGGAGCAGCGCAAGCAGATCGTCGGCTGCAACGAGAACGTGTCGTGCGTCGCGGAGATCGCGGGGGCCTTGGGCGTGGACATGCTCTGCACCGGCTCGCTGGGCATCGTGGACGGCACGAGCGTTCTGACGCTCCGCGTCATCGACGTGCGCAAGGCGCGGGTCGAGGCGAGGCTGTACGAAACGGATTCGCGCGCCGGGGCCTTCATCGCGAAGATGCCGGGGCTCGCGGCGAAGCTGTTCCCGAAGTTGCGCGAGGCGCCCGCGCCCGAGGCGTCCGCCCGTCGCGAGACGCCGGCCCGCGACGGAGAGTCCGCCGACAGGGATCGGGACGAAAAGAACGACGAAAAGGCCGAAAACGAGGCCGAAAAGGATCGCGACAAGGAACGTGAGAAGGAATCGCCGGCGGACGAGTCGGCTTCCGAGCCGCGGCCGACCGGCGACGCGGTGCTCGAGGGCACGGCCGAACTCGGGGGCGTGGGTCCCTTCCGCGGACTGCGGCTGAAGAACAAGACCGGGTTCCGGTGGACGCAGTGCGACATCCGCCTGCCCGACGGGCGCCGCTACCTGCTCAAGAAGCTCGACCCGGACGAGAGCGAGCGCACGGCGCTGGGCCGTTTCAAGAATCCCGACCGCGACGGCCGCAGGGACGACGCGCGCTCGGACGACCGCGGGGCCGAGACGAAGTCGGTGCGGGTCATCTGCGCGGAGGGGAACGGGACGTTCGAGCTGTAGGCCGTGCGCACGCCCTTCCCCGGCCCCTCCGGGCCGCGGCCCGTCGAGGCTTGACACCCCTTCCTGCCGCGTGGTTAACACCGGGCCCGGAGGCGTTCGCCGCCGGGGCCGGCCTGCCCGAGCCGCCCGCGCACCCGCGGCAAACGGACGAGCAGATGCTCAGGAAGGCCGCCAAGACGGTACGGATCCTCCTGACCGGGTGCGCCTTCCTCGTCTTCTACCTGGGCAGCGTCCTCCAGTCCGTCGTCGTCTACCCCCTGCTCGTACGGCTGGGCCGGCGCGACCCGCTCGCGGCCCGGCACCGATGTCGGGAAATCAACAGCGCGGGCCTGCGCTTCTTCGTGGGCTTCATGCGCGCCATGGGGCTCATCCGCTTCGACCCGAAGGCGCTGGGCCGCCAGCTTCCCGGAGGCCCGTACCTGCTCGTGGCCAACCACCCCACGCTCATCGACGTGGTGCTGCTGCTCGCGGCGAACCCGCGCCTCGTGTGCGTCGTCAAGGAGTCGCTCTGGCGCGGCGTCCAGTTCGGCGGCCTGTTGCGCTGCTGCGGCCACATCAGCGCGGGCGACGGCAGCCCCGTGTCGGGAGCCGCCGTGGCGCAGGCCGCGATGGAGCGTCTGCGGGAGGGCGATCCGGTGCTGATCTTCCCCGAGGGCACGCGTTCGCCGCCCGAGGGCATCGGACGGTTCCGCACGGGCGCTTTCGCCATCTCGACGCAGACGGGCGTGCCCGTGGTGCCGCTCGTCATCCGCTGCGAGCCGCGCACGCTCATGCGCGGCGTGCCGTGGTACGTGGTGCCCGACGAGCCGGCGCACATCCGCGTCGAGGCGCTGCCGGCCGTGGGCGACCCCGGCCGCGACCCCCGCGCGCTCGCCGACCGCGTGTGCGCGCTCTACCGCGGGCGCGGCGTCCCCGTGCCCCCGCTTTCCCGGCACACCGCGGCCCCGGCGGCCGCCTGAACCCACACGGAGTCCCGCAGCATGGAAGACCTCGAAGCGGATCTGAAGAAAATCATAGTGGAATCGCTCTCGCTGCGCGACGTGCGCCCCGAGAGCATCGACAGCACCGCGCCGCTGCTCGTCGAGGGCCTGGGTCTGGACTCCATCGACGCCCTGGAGCTCGCCATGGTGCTGGGGCAGCGCTATGGCGTCCGGTTCGAGGCCGACGACGCCCGCAACCGCGAGGCCTTCGCCAGCGTGCGCAGCCTCGCCGCCTTTGTGGCCGCCAACCGCAAGAGCGCGCCGCAGCAGGAGGGAGCATGACGCGCGAAGAGGTGCAGGCGCGGGTCGTGGACCTGTTCGTGCAGACCTTCGAGCTGGCCCCGGAGAAAGTGGTGCCCGAGGCGAGACTCGCCGAGGATCTGGACCTGGACAGCATCGACGCCATCGACATGGTGGTGAAGCTGCAGGACATGACGGGCCGGCGCGTCGAGGAGGCGGGGCTGCGCAAGGTGCGCACCGTGCGCGACGTCGTGGACCTCGTCGAGCAGCACGTCAACGCGCAGGCCTCCGCCTAGAAGGCCGCGCCCGCCGCCCGCCCGCCCGGAGCGCGCCGCACCGCGCCCCTCGCGGGCGTGCGTCGCATTGCCCCGGGGAGAGAATAGAACGCATGGAAAGCCCCGTCTTCCGCCTGCCCGCGGCACACGGGCCCTCGGGCCTCGTCGCGGCGGGTGCGCGGCCGGTGTCCGCCGGACGCCTGCTCGCGCAGTCGCGCGCCATCGCGGAGCTGCTGCCGCCCGCGTCGCCGGGCAGCGAAATCCTCGTCATCTGCGGCGATCGGCACGCATTCGCCGCCTGCCTGCTCGCCGCGTGGCGCGCCGGGCACGCGGTGGCGCTGCCTCCCGGCGGGCGCCCCGAGGCGGTGCGCGAGCTGGCCGCCATGCCGCACGTGCGCGCCATGCTGCACGACAGCGACAACGAGGACCGCGTCGACGTTCGCCCGGTGCTCGACCGCCCGCTCGCCGACGACGAGGAACCGGTCGAAATCGAGGCGGATCGGCACCTCGCGACGCTCTACACTTCGGGCACGACGGGCGTGCACAGGCCCTGCCGGAAGACGGCGGGGCAGCTTCTGGGCGAGGCCGCCTCGCTCGCGCGCACGTTCTCCATCGGCGCCGGCGACACGGTGCTCGCGACGGTGCCGGCGCACCACATCTACGGGCTTCTCTTCGGCACTCTGATGCCGCTGTCGTGCGGCGCGGCCTATCTGCGCGGCTCTCCGCTTCACGCGGAGGCCGTGGCGGCCGCGGCAGCGGAGGGGCGCGCCAGCGTGCTCGCGAGCGTGCCGGCGCACCTGCGCGGCCTGAGCGTGCTGCCGGACGACGGCCTGAAAGGACTGCGGCGCATATTCTCCTCGGGAGCGCCGCTGGATCCCGCTCTCGCCGTGTCGCTGCGCCGCTTCGGCGCGGACCCGATCGACGTGCTGGGATCCTCGGAAACGGGTGGATTCGCGTGGCGCCACCCCGCCGCCGAGGGCCTCTGGCAGACGATGCCGGGCATGACGGTTTCGGCAGGGCAGGAGGGCCAGCTTCTGCTCGACTCGCCTTTCACTCCTCCCGATGCGCCGCGCCCCATGCCGTGCGCCGATCGCTTGTCGGTCGAAGGGGAAGGGCGTTTCCGCCACCTGGGGCGCCTGGACGACGTGGTGAAAGTGGGCGGCCGTCGCGTGGCGCTCTCCGAGATCGAGCAGCGCCTGCGCGCGATGGCGGGCGTGCGCGACGCGGGCGTGGCGGCGGTCGGGGCCGAGGGCGCACGGGGCACCGAGATTCTCGCCGCGGTGGAGGCCGACGCCCTGGACGCCGCCGCGGTGCGCCGCGAGCTTCTGCGCTGGTTCGAGCCGGCGCAGGTGCCGCGCGCCATCCGCGTCGTGGCGCGCCTGCCGCGCGGAGGCAGCGGCAAGATGTCGCGCGCGGACCTGCTTTCGCTGTTCGACGGAAGCCCTGCCGTACAGGGTCGCAGGGACTTCGACATCCGCGGCATCCGCAGGGAGCTGGCGCCGGACGGGGCCGAGCTGCGCACGCTGGTCGTGCGCGTGCCCGAAGATTTACTCTATTTCAAGGGTCATTTCCCGGAGGTGCCGATCCTGGCCGCGGTGGCGCAGCTCCAGAAGCTCGTGCTGGAGCAGGCGAAGGCGGCGTGGCCGGACCTGGGCGCGCTGCGGCGGCTGACCAGGCTGAAGTTCCGCCGTCCCATCGCGCCCGGAGAAGTGCTCGTGCTCGAGCTGAAGCGGGCTCCGGGCAGCCTGGACGTCGCGTTCGAGCTGACGCACGAAGGGCAGCCGTGCAGCCACGGGACGCTCGGTTTCGACGCGGCAGGAGCAGCCCGGTGAGCGCTGCGTTCCGCCCGTGCGCGCTCGTGCCCACCTACGACAACCCGCGCACGCTGCGCCGCGTCGTCGAGGAGGTGCGCCGGCACGTGGCGGACGTGGTCGTCGTGGATGACGGCAGCGGTCCCGAGGCACGGGAGGTGGCGGCGTCGCTCGAGAAGGACGGCATTGCCGCCGTCGTCTACCGGGCGCGCAACGGGGGCAAGGGCGCGGCGGTGCGCACCGGGCTCGAGGAGGCGCAGCGCAGAGGCTATACACATGCGCTGCAGGTGGACGCCGACGGGCAGCACGACCTCGCCGACGCGCAGAGGCTGCTCGGATCGGCGCGCGCGCGCCCCGAGGCGCTCGTGGCGGGCCAGCCGATCTTCGACGCGAGCGCCCCGCGGGCGCGCCGCGTCGGACGCGCCCTGACGCTGTTCTGGACGAGGCTGGAGACGGCGGGGCGTTTCCGCGGCGATCCCATGTGCGGCTTCCGCGTCTACCCTCTGCCCGCGTCGCTGTCGGTGCGCTGGGGCGACCGCATGGACGGGGACGTGGAAATCCTCGTGCGCCTCGTGTGGCGGGGCGTTCCGGTCGTGTGCGAGCCGACGCGCGTGCGCTACCTGCGCGCCGAGGAGGGCGGAGTCTCGCACTTCCGCATGGTGCGCGATAACATCCGCATCTCGTGGATGCACACGCGGCTCACCATCCTGTCGATCCTCGCGCGGCTGCGGTCGCCGGTGCGCCCGCCGTGACCGGCCGGAGCTGGCTGCAGGTGGCCGAGAAGGGCACCGCGCTGGGCATCGGTTCGCTGGTGCTCGTATGCATGGTGTTCGGCCGCGCCGCCGCGCGCGTGCTGCTGCGGGCGATAGCCTTCTGGTACGCCGCGCTGCACGCGGACGTGCGCCGCGCCTCGGCGGCGTATCTGAGCCGCGTGCGCGGCGGGGCCGGCTTCGGCGCCGTGTACCGGCACGTGCTCACCTTCGCGGAGGTCACGCTCGACCGGATCTTCCTGCTGCGAGGGCGTTTCCGCTATTTCCACGCGGTCAAGCACGGCTTCGAGCCCCTGGAAGCACTGCAGTCAAAGGGCGGCGGTGCCCTTCTGCTCCTGGCGCACGTGGGGAGCATGGACGCGCTGCGGGCGCTGGCCGAGGCGCGCGACTACCCCATCCACATCGTCGCGTTCCAGCAGAACGCGCGGCGCATCGCGTCGGTGCTGCGCGGCATGAACGCCGAGCTCGCCTCGCGCGTCGTCGAGATCGACCCGCGCAGCCCGGGCACGGTGCTGCACATGCGCGAGCTCGTGGACAAGGGCGCGATGGTCGCGGTGATGGCCGACCGCACGGACCTCAGCTCGCGCGCCGTCGAGGCTCCGTTCCTGGGCTCGCCCGCGCGCTTCCCGACGGGGCCGTATCTGCTCGCGGCGATGCTGCACTGCCCCGTGTACATGCTGGTCGGGCTCTACCGTCCGCCCAACCGCTACGACCTGTACTGCGAGCCGTTCGCCGAGCGCGTGGACCTGCCGCGCGGACGGCGCGGCGACGGGCTGGAGCCGCTGGTGCGCCGCTACGCCTCGCGCCTGGAGTGGTACTGTCGCGAGGCGCCGTGCAACTGGTTCAATTTCTACGACTTCTGGAGCATGGAACATGCCTGACAAGAAAGTCGAAAGTCGAAAGTCGACGGTCGACAGTCCCGGGCCGAAAGACGAAGACCGAATGCACGATGCCGAATGCCGAAGGGTGCGGATTCTCCAAAACCACAGTAATATCGCATACTTAGAATATTTCTGCTGACAGCGAGGGGCCTCCCGGTCTACGTATCGCCTTGGGCAGTTGATAGGTGGGCC
>Ga0172369_10005685_pt1 | contig 15229 bp, 13 predicted proteins | sample LakKiv25m_FD_114539 | JGI IMG/M metagenome (GOLD analysis project Ga0172369, IMG submission 114539) | Freshwater microbial communities from Kabuno Bay, South-Kivu, Congo - kab_022012_11.25m | ecosystem: Environmental > Aquatic > Freshwater > Lake | place: Democratic Republic of the Congo...
GCATGCCCAGGAACTCGGACTCACATTGTACAAGGCTAAAAATAGCCAATGGGATGACTATCTCACGGAACAACTACGCCAACCGGGCATCCCAGCGGTTGGCTGTTGAGCGAAAGTCCTGATGATTATGCGGAAAATTATGTTGCTCGTGCTCCTGTTTGTCGGTGTGCTGATATCCATGATATGGGTTGGCACAGTGTCGGGCCAGCAACCGGCATCACTCCCGGCGACGAAAGTGAACCAAAAGGATGGAGCGGAGATGGCGCTCATCCCTGCCGGAGAGTTCATGATAGGCATTACGGAGGATCAAATAACGGCATGGATAAAGGACCATCCGGATGATGCACGGGAGTTATTCGCTGATCAGATGCCCCAGCACAGCGTCTATCTCGGTGATTATTATATGTATAAGACCGAAGTGACGGTGGCGCAATACCGGCAGTTCTGCACGGCGACCGGCCGGCGGATGCCTGCCGCGCCGCGGTGGGGATGGATCGATACGCATCCGATTTCGAACGTAAGCTGGAATGATGCGGCGGCATATGCCAAATGGGCAGGCGGGGTGTTGCCGACAGAAGCGGAATGGGAGAAAGCGGCGCGGGGTACGGATGGCCGGTTGTATCCCTGGGGCAATCGATGGGATGCATCGAGATGCCAGTGTTCAAAGGAATTCTTTGAAGATGCCGAAAAAACCGCGCCGGTAGGCAGCTTCCCAGCGGGAGCGAGTCCATATGGTGTGCTGGACATGGCTGGTAACGTAGCGGAATGGTGCGCTGATTGGTATAGCGAGGATTATTATCATGTTTCACCGGCAAAAAATCCACCAGGTCCCGGCAAAAACAAGGCTACCGTGATAAGTTACGTGGAGATAGATGGACAGGTAAAGTCTAAGGGACGGGTGGTGCGCGATGGGTATTGGGGTGTCAGCAATCCCGGCATCTTCGTCTCGACGCTCAGAAATAGTATGGATCCCAAGCTCAAGCTCATCGATACCGGTTTCCGATGTGTCTTACGTTCTTCGAAAAAATGAACGCTGACTCTCATTCATTTACAATAGATCGGAAAGGGGTCATCATGCCGCAGCCCAATATCCTCTTCTTCTTCACCGACCAGCAGCGTTGGGACACCTGCGGGTGTTACGGGCAGCCGCTCGATATCACGCCGAATCTCGACCGCATGGCGGCGGAGGGGGTGCGCTTCGATCTCGCCTTCACCTGCCAGCCGGTGTGCGGGCCGGCGCGCTCCTGCCTGCAGTCGGGTAAATACGCCACCGAAACCGGGTGCTTCCACAACAACATCGCCTTGCCCCTCGATGAGCGGACCATCGCCCACGAGCTGTCCGGCGCGGGGTACGAAGTGGGGTATCTGGGCAAATGGCATCTCGCTTCCACCAGTGACGAAGAGAATTACCGGCAGGAGCCCGTGCCGCCGGAGCGCCGGGGAGGATACCGGGATTTCTGGCTGGCGTCCGACGTGCTGGAGTATACCTCGCACAGCTACGAAGGCCACATGTTCGACGGGGATATGCGCCGGGTGGACTTCACCGGCTACCGCGTGGACGCGCAGACCGATTTCGCGCTGGACTACCTGCGCTCGCGCGACGGCCGGCGACCCTTCTTCCTCTTCCTCTCCTACCTGGAGCCGCATTTCCAGAACGACTCCGGCCACTTCGAAGGGCCCATCGGCTCGAAGGAGCGGTTCAGGGATTTCCCGGCGCCCGGCGACCTGGCGGGAACCGACGGCGACTGGCGCGAGGAATACCCGGATTACCTGGGCTGCTGCGCCAGCCTAGATACCGGACTGGGGCGCATCCGCGCGGAGCTGGAACGGCTGGAGCTGGCGGAGAACACGCTGGTCATCTTCACCAGCGACCACGCATGCCACTTCTGCACGCGCAACGGAGAATACAAGCGCTCCTGCCACGACAATTCCATCCGCGTGCCCATGGTGGCGTATGGGCCGGGCTTCACCGGCGGAAAGGCGATCGACGAGCTGGTCAGCCTGATCGACATCCCGCCCACCATTCTTGCCGCCGGCGGCGTGCAAACCCCGGGGAGCATGCGCGGCCGCCCGCTGCAGGGGCTGGCGGACGGCACGGCGCGCGACTGGCCGCAACAGGTGTTCGTGCAGATCAGCGAGAGCCAGGTGGGCCGCGCCGTTCGCACCCGGCAGTGGAAATACTCCGTCACCGCCCCCGGCGTGGAGGGTTGGCGGCAGCCGGCCAGCGACCGTTACGTGGAAGAATATCTCTACGACCTGGAGCGTGACCCGCACGAGCGAAATAACCTGGTGGCCGAGCCCACGCTGGCCGGCGTGCGCGCCGAGCTGGCGGCGACACTCACGCGGTATATCGCCGATGTGGAAGGTAATATACCGAAAATCCTTCCGGCGGAAGTGCATTAACGTAACTCACTCCGCAGGTTGCCCGGCGTTGGCCGCCCAATAAAGTAACCGGCAGGAGATTAAGCTATCGAGCCGGAAATAATAATGCAGAAAACTTCTTACTAGATTGAAATAACTCAAAGCTCAAAACTTTCTTCCTTCGGGAGTTATCATGCCAAGCGGTGAAGTCCTTTCCATCGGCACCGAGCTGCTGCTCGGGCAGATCATCGATACCAATGCGGCTTACCTGGGCGAGCGTCTGGCCGGGTTGGGCATCGGCTGTTACTACCGGGACACGGTGGGCGACAATGCCGACCGGCTGGACGGGGTGCTGCGGCTGGCGGCAGGGCGCGCCGACGTCATCGTCTGCACCGGCGGGCTGGGGCCGACGGGGGACGACATCACCTCCGCCGCCATCGCCCGCGTTTTCGAAGCACCGCTGGAGATGAACGAAGAAGGCAAGCAGCACATCGAGTCCTTCTTCACCCGCTTTGGCCGCCCGCTGACCGACAAGCAATACAAGCAGGCGCTGCTCCCGCACGGCTCGACCATCGTGCCCAACCCGGTGGGCACCGCGCCCGGCTTCATCCTGGGCAAGGACGGAAAAACGGTCATCGCGCTGCCCGGCCCGCCGCACGAGATGCAGCCCATGTGGCTGGAGACGGTGGAGCCGTACCTGCGCCGGCTGTCCGGCGAGGTGATCTTCTCGCGCACGCTGCGCTTCTGCGGCATCGGCGAGGCGGCGCTGGAGACGGAGCTGCAGGACCTGATGGAGAACGCCAACCCCACGGTGGCGCCCTACGCGAAGCTGGCGGAGGTGCACATCCGGCTGACCGCGAAGGCCGCGAGCGAAGAGGAAGCAGTGCGCGTCATCGCGCCGATGGAGGAGGAGATACGCCGCCGCGCGGGCCGCTACCTTTATGGCGCCGACGAGGAAACGCTGGAGGTGGTGACCGGCAAGCTGCTGCGCGAGCGCGGGCTGACGCTGGCGGTGGCGGAGTCCTGCACCGGCGGCCTGCTGGGCGGGCGCATCACCAATGTCCCCGGCAGCTCGGACTACTTCCTGGGCGGGGTCATCTCCTACAGCAACGGGCTGAAGGAATCGCTGCTGGGCGTACCGGCGGAGACTTTGAAGGAACACGGCGCGGTGAGCGAGGAGACGGCGCGCGCCATGGCCATGGGCATCGTGCACGCCACCGGCGCCTCGCTGGGCATCGGCGTGACCGGCGTGGCCGGCCCCGGCGGCGGCACCGCGGAGAAGCCGGTGGGCCTGGTCTACCTGGGCATCGCGCGCAAGGATGGCGGCGCGAAGGTGCTGAAGCTGTCCATGTGGGGCGACCGCGCCACCGTGCGCAACCGCGCGGTGCAGCAGGCGCTGGTGCTGCTGCGCGACGTGCTCATCGGCGCGGAGGAGCTGTGATGGATACCCCCTCCCTGATCGGATATCGCCCGGAGGAAGCCGAAGAAGCCGCCGCCAAACTCGGCCTCACCGTCGTCTGGCTGGAAGCGCCGAAACCTAACCTGTTGCCGCCGCAAAACGAACCCCGTGTCGGCCGCCAGCGCCTGCGCGAGGACGGGATGCTGGAGTTGTTGAAGGTATTTGTGCCGGTGGTGGAATAACGGAGGTATTATTCCTTTCGCGTTTCCACCAGTTTCCGTTCGCGCATCAATTCCGCGCGCAGTTCCTGCTCACTCGGTAAATAGGCAAGATATTTCGCGGCAAATAACTGCCGGCTCTCGTGCAGTACCGAGTATTTCACGATAGCTTCATTCTTCTCGGAACAGAGGATCAGTCCAACCGTCGGATTATCGCCTTCCGTGGTACACTGGCCAATGTTAGATCAGGTAAAATGCCGCTGACTATCTGATGCGATTTCGCGTCATTCAATTCGCCAGATGACATCTGGCGAATTTCAGGGCGACGATCCGCATAGGTCAGATAGAAGGCGCGAAAGTACTTGAGGTTAGTCAGCGAAAAACCTCGCCCGTAAGCTTGCGTCAGACGGTTTGACAAGTCCTGAATCAGTTGCTTGCCATATTCCGCGCGCTTATCTCCACCCTGGAGCGCTTCCACGATCTCACGCCCGATGAGCCAGTAGGCGATGATCATCTCGCCGTTGATGGCGCGGACGACATTGGCGCGTGCCTGATTGAGGATGGTCGCCACGCGGTCGAAGAGGCTTTGGCCAGTTGCGGACTGGCTTATCTCGATGCCGTGTTGATGGTCAGGCAATTCCGTCATCATGTTTCCTCATCAAGTGAATTTCCTCATGTAACCTACCGCATCACTACAAAACCGAATTCGCCACACACTGTGTGACGAATTCGGGGTTAATCGTTTACGGTACCCGTGCTTCCGTCCTGAACTGCATCTCATACAGCCGTTGATACAACCCGCCCATCGCCAGCAATTCCGCGTGGGTGCCGGTTTCGGCAATGCGGCCCTGGTTGAGCACCAGGATGCGGTCGGCGTGCATGATGGTGCTCAGCCGGTGGGCGATGACAAAGGTGGTGCGGTCCTCCATCAGGCGCTCCAGCGCCTGCTGCACCAGTTGCTCGCTTTCGGTGTCCAGCGCGCTGGTGGCTTCGTCCAGGATGAGGATGCGCGGGTTCTTCAGCAGCGCGCGGGCGATGGCCACCCGCTGGCGCTGCCCGCCGGAGAGCCGCGCGCCGCGCTCGCCCACCAGCGTGTCGAAGCCGTCGGGCAAGCGCTCGATGAACTCCAGCGCGTTGGCCGCCCGCGCCGCCGCGCGTATCTCCTCTTCCGTCGCGTCGAGCTTGCCGTAGCGGATATTCTCCTCGATGCCGCCGCTGAAGAGGATGGTTTCCTGCGGCACGATGCCGATCTGCCCGCGCAGCGAGGCCAGCGTCACCGCGCGCAGGTCGCGCCCGTCGATGAGGATGCGGCCCGCGGTGACGTCGTAAAAGCGCGGCAGCAGGTTCACCATGGTCGTCTTGCCGGAGCCGCTGGGGCCGACCAGCGCGATGATTTCGCCCGGTTCCACCTTTAGCTCGATATCGCGCAGCACTTCCTCGCCATCGCCGTAGTCGAAGGAGACGTTCTCGAAGGCGATGCGCCCTTCGAGCGGCGGCAGCGGCCGCGCGTCCGGCGCGTCGCGAATCTCCGGCTCTTCGTCCAGCAGCTCGAAGATGCGCGCTCCCGCTCCGCTGGCCTGCTGGCGAACCTGATTAATGCGCGACAGCCCCCGGAACTGGCTGCCCGCCCGCTGCGCCACCATCAGGAAGAAGACGAAATTCGCCGCTTCCATCCGGCCATGCAGCACGGCGATTCCCCCGGCGACGATGCCGAGAATCATGCCGATATAGGCGACGAACTCGATGCCCGGCGTCAGCGTTTCCGTCAGCAGCACCGAGCGCATGGTGGAACGGTAGTATTGCCGGTTGAGGCTCTCCATCCGCTCCTGCTCGAAGGGCTCGCGCACGAATGACTGGATAATGCGCACGTTGCCCAGCCGCTCGACCAGCGCCGAGTTGAAGTCGGCCAGCCGTTCCTGAATGCGGATCGCCATCTTGCGGATAAGCCGGCCGCCCACCGAGATGATGATGGCGATCACCGGCGCCAGGCAGAGCGCGATGAGCGTCAATTGCCAGCTCCCGATGAGCATCATGACCAATGCCGTCGCGATGGTCAGCGGCGCGTGCAGCACCTCCGCCAGCTGCGGCCCGAGCGCGGTCTGCAGCACGACGACGTCGCCGGTGATGCGCGAGATATGGGCGCCGGTCGATTCCCGCGCGAAATGCGCCGGCGGGAGGGTGAGCAGGTGATTGAACAACCGCCGGCGCACCTCGCGCCCCACCAGGTTGGCAAAGCGGTGCATCAGGTATCCCTGGCGGGCGGTGCAGGCGGCCTTGATGAAGACGACCAGCGCGGTGAGGCCGGCCAGCGCCCACAGCAACTGAAAATGAGTCAGGTGACCGAGGAGCCGCTCCAGCACGGCGGTGAAATCGACGTCGAGTATCTTCAGGCGATCAGCGGCTATGCCCTGCTCGGCAAGCCCCTGTTTTCCGATTACGGCGAACAACAGCGCGACGAAGAGAAAAGAGATAACGGCGACGTCCAGGAAGGTCGCCACCACCACCAGCAGCAAGCCGCCGTAAAGCGTGCCGCGGTACGGTTTGCTGATTTGCGCTATCCGCGAGAAGATCGACATGCGGGGGCTGTTCTCCCGCACTATTGTAGCGGATTATGCGGAGACGCGCCAATCCCGGAGTCGGTTAAATCGGACGAGCCGGACAAGAGTCGGACGAGTCGGACTGGTCCGACTGGTCCGACTGGTCCGACTGGTCCGACCGGTCTGACCAGTCCGATTCATTCGACCGACTGGTAGGCCCGGTGTGACATTCTCCGTTTCTCCGGGTATAATTCCGCCGCCGGAGGAAAACGACATGGGGAACGGGCGGAAGCGCGGGCGGCGGGTGCGCGGCGGGCGGGTGCTGGCGGCGCTGCTGCTGTTCGGTCTCGCCTGGTTGATCCTGCTGGCGGCGCGCATCACGCTAGATGGGATGCGGGACGAGCGGCGGGAGGCGGACGTCATCATCGTGCTCGGCGCCGCCCAGGCTGACGGGCGTCCCATGCCGGTATTCAAGGCGCGGCTGGATCACGCGCTGGATCTGTATCGTGACGGATATGCGCCTTACCTGTTTTTTACCGGCGGCAAACGGCCCAGCGACCGCTTCACCGAGGCGGAGACGGGTCGCCGTTATGCCATCGCGCATGGCGTGCCGGAGAGCGCCATCTTTACCGAGAACCAGGGCCGCACCACCTGGCAGAGCCTGCGGCAGGCGGCGGAGCAGCTCCGGCGCGAGCGGTTGCGGCGCGTCATCCTGGTCAGCGACCCCTTCCACGCCTTCCGCCTTCGCCGCATGGCGCGCGACCTGGGCATGCAGGCCGCCGTCAGCCCGGCGCCGCACAGCCGCATCCGCAAATTTTCCACCCGCGCGTTCTTCACCGCCCGCGAGACTGCCGCGTATGTCCTGTACCGCCTGTTCGGCATTTAGGCCGGCGCTCCGCCCGGCGTAATCCACCTGCCGCGCGGGTACATTTCAATGGAGTGATTCATTTCCTTTAACCAGCCCGTTGCCTTGCAGGTAAATGCAATCCGTTGGTCGAACAACACCTTCAGCCGAAACAGCACTCGCAGAACGAGGAAGCAGTCATGTCTACTTTTCTTTCGCGCCTGGAAAAGCCGTTGATGACCCTCGCCGGCAAACTCGGCCGGCAACCGCACCTTAATGCCATTCGCGACGGCGTGGTAGGAGCGCTGCCGCTGGTGCTGATCGGCAGCCTGTTCCTGTTAATCGCGCAACCGCCGCTGAAACAGGAACTTATCGATAAATACAACGCACTGATGGTGAATGGAAAGCTGCTGGTACCACAGTTACTTATCGCCTTCCGCGTGCTGGTCGGGGTGATCTCGCTCTATGTCGCCTTCGGCGTGGCGCACAGCCTGGCACGCCGTTATGATCTGGATGCATTATCGGCAGGGTTGCTCTCCACCGCGGGCTTGCTGATGGTCAATGGTTTTCAAGTCGCGACGGCGGTCGGCGCGGAAAAGCCCGATAAATTCCTGCCTATGACCAATCTCAGCTCGGGTGGACTGTTCATGGCGCTCATCATTGGCCTGCTGGTACCGGAGGTGCAGCGGCTGGCGCGAAAATACAAGTGGGAGATCCGCATGCCCGAGGGCGTGCCGCCGGCGGTGGGACGATCCTTTTCCGCGCTTATCCCCGGGTTGATCGTGCTGTTGCCGTTGTGGGCCATCGTGCATCTTCTCGGCATCGATCTCTTCAATGTGATCAATACCGTGCTGACCAAACCGGTGCTGGCGCTTAGCGGTGCCGGCACATCAGTGTTTATCGTCATGCTGGTGATCATTCTTATCGACTCGGTGTTGTGGCTGCTGGGGGTGCACGCGGTGGCAATACTGGCGCCGATGGCGGCGATCTGGCTGCTGAATATTACTACGAACGGCGAAGCAGTGACGGCGGGACATATCGCCACCAAATTGAACACCCGCGAGGCGCTGCAGTTCTTTATCTGGACGGGCGGATCGGGCGCAACCATCGCCTTGCCGTTCCTTATGCTGCGCGCAAAGGCAGCCAGCCTGCGCGCCATCGCAAAGGTGGGAGCCATTCCCGCGCTCTTCAACATCAACGAACCGCTCATCTTCGGCGTGCCGGTGGTAATGAACGCCACGCTGGTCATTCCCTTTATTATGGCGCCCATCGTCGCGCTGACCATCACGGTGCTGGCCACCAGTCTGGGCATTGTCCCCATCCCTCACCTGGTGGTGCCGTGGACGTTGCCCGGACCGGTCGGGGCGTTCCTGGCAACCGGCGGCGCGTGGCCGGCGGCGGTGCTTTCGGCCCTCAACATTGCCCTCGCCGCCCTCATCTACTGGCCCTTCGTGCGTGCTCTCGACCGGCGCATGGCGCAGACGGAAGCGGAAGCACAGGCAGCGTAACGAACCATTCTCGATCATACGTTATTATCGATTTTCCTTGCTATCGGCACGGGTTCCCGGTAGAATACCGCCTGTTGTGCTGCGACACAGGCTTGCCATTATTGTGCCGGTGCTGACCACCTTCCTCTTCGGGTGCTGGGGAGGGGTGCTGGGGCCGTTGCTGCCGGATATTGCCCATACGGTCGGGTTGCCGAAGGACGTCACCGGCATCCTGACCACGATCAACTTTGCCGGCGCGCTGGTGTCGGTGGTGCTGGGCGGCATCCTCGCCGACCGTTACGGCAAGAAGCGTGTCTTCCTCGTCGCGATCAGTGGATTCACCGCCGCAGCCATTCTCTTCGCCGCCGGGCACACCTTCGTGGTATTCGCCGGGGCATGCCTGCTGGGCGGCGCGCTGGGCGGCAGCCTGGAAGGCCTGTGCGGGGCGATCATCGCCGATTATGACCCGCAGAGCAGTCACCGCAACATGAACCTGCTGCAGATAGCTTTCAGCGCCGGCGCGGTGGTCGTGCTGGTGGTAACCAGCCGGCTGCATGTGGCGGGCGTGGCGTGGCAGTCGGTTTACCTGATCCTCGCAATTGCCAGCGCGCTGGTGCTGCTGCTGGCGCTGCTGATGCGCGTGCCGCCGGCGCCGCCGGACGATCTGATCTCATTTACCATTATCCGCCGCGTGATACTCAGTCCCTACATCCTGCTGCTCTCCATCGCCATCGCCTTTTACGTCGGCTCGGAGATGAGCCTGGCATACTGGATACGCGTGCTGCTGGAGAAGGAAGGCAGCAGGCCGGCCTATGCCATCCTGGCGCCGGGACTGTTTTGGGGAATGACCGGGGTGGGGCGGTTCATCAGCGGCCAGCTCTGCCGGCGATACAACGGACTGCGCGTGCTGCGGGTGCTGCTGGTCGGCGGGCTATGTTCCTACCTGGTGCTGCTGCTGCCATTCGGGCAGTGGCCGTTGTGGCTGGGAACCGCACTGGCCGGATTGACCTTCAGCGGCGTGTGGCCGTTGATCGTGGGACAGGGCAGCACGCATTTCCCCGCCTACTCCGGCACCACCGTGGCGCTGCTCGTCGTCGCCGGCACCATCGGCGGATTGATCTTCTCCGCTCCTACGGGATTCATCATCGAACGCGGCTCGAGCTGGCTGGGCATCCTCTTCCTGGGAGTGCTGTTTAGCCTGTTGTCCCTCACCGTCGCCCTTTATAGCCGCACCCTTCACCGGAAGGCAATAACCGATGTCTCCGTGTCCAACGCCTGATATCGCAGACGAGGAATAGACAATACGACGCGCGGCGCCGATTGATCGGCGCCGCGCGTTTTACGGTAATAACGACCGGCTCAGTCTGCCTTCGTTTCTTGCGTCTTCCACTCGCAGCTCACCATCGAGGCTTTGCCTTCCTCCGTACCGCCATGCCGGCGGTTATGATAATCTTCGATGGCCGAGCGCACGGCTTCCTCGGCCAGCAGCGAGCAGTGCATCTTTACCGGGGGCAGGCCGCCCAGCGCCTCCGCCACCGCTTTATTGGTGAGCTGCAGCGCTTCCTCCACCGTCTTGCCTTTGATCAGCTCGGTGGAGATGCTGCTGGTGGCGATGGCCGCGCCGCAGCCGAAGGTCTGGAAGCGCACATCGACGATGATGCCCTCTTCGACCTTGATATACATCTTCATGATATCGCCGCACACCGGATTGCCCACCGTGCCCACGCCGTTGGCGTCCGCCAACTCCCCCACGTTGCGCGGATGGGCGAAATGATCCAGCACCTGTTCACTATATTGTGGCATGATCCCCTCACTGTTCATTTCTTTCGCTTGCTCTTACTCTTTCTCATTTATAGTGAGAGCAAGAGCAAGAGTAAGAGCATGAGAAATATTTTTATATCCGTTCGATCGGCGTTCCCTTCAGCGCCAGATGCGCTTCGTTGACCACGCAGCTTGCGAAATGGTCGGTGCCGCAGCGCAGGCAGCAGTCGTCCACCGTCTGCGCGTCGCGCAGGGTAGCCAGCAGCAGCCGCTCCAGCAGGCCGAACAATTGCGCGCGCTCGGCCGGGGCGAAGGTCTCCAGCGCCGCCTCCAGCCGCGCGATGCGCGCCTCGTGAATGGCCGCCAACGCGCGCTGCCCGGCGGCGGTTACGGTCAGGCGCACCAGCCGGCGGTCGGCATTGCCTTCGCGCCGGTTCATCAGCTTCTTGCGCACCAGCCGGTCCACCAGCCGCGTGCTGGATGGGATGCTGATATGCAGCCCCTCGGCAAGCGCTTTGGCGGAGCAATCGCCGTGCCGGTTCACGAAGACCAGCGCTTCGTATTGGGCGGAGGTTAGCCCTCCGCCGGTGGCTTCGTCCAACAGACGATCCGTCAGCACGGCGGAGGAGTAGGCCCCCAGCAATTCCACGAACATTCCCAATTGCTCGCGCGTATCCAATGCTGCCGGAATTTGCGTCGCCATAGTCATTACCTATGCTAAACATTAGCAGAGACACAGAGCGGTGTCAAGCGACCCACCCCCCGCGATGTGCGACACGGAAGACAGGTAGGGGCGATTGGCAATCGCTCCTATCGGTATATCGGACGCGGGCGATTGTCAATCGCCCCTACTAGAAATTGGCGGGATTTGCTACAATACGCTCGTGCCCGGATCACGTCTCACCCAGGTTACCGCGCTGGTGCTGCGCTCGCGGGAGTATGGCGAGGGGAGCCGGCTCATCACCCTGTTCACGCGCGAGGAGGGGAAGCTGCTCGCCGTCGCCAGGGGAGTGATGAAGCCGCGCGCGAAGCTGGCCGGGACGCTGCAGCATTTCGCGCTGCTGGAGGCGCACCTCGCGGCGGGGCGGCGTTTCGACGTGATTACCCAGGCGCGGGTGCTGGAGGCATTTTACGGGCTGCGGCAAGATTACGACGCCTTCGCCTATGCGAATTATTTCGCCGAGCTGTTCGACGCCTGCCTGGAGGAACGGCAGCCGCATCCCGCGCTTTACGATCTGCTGGGCGACGCGCTGCATCGGTTGGTGGAGGGCGGTGATCTGGAGCTGCTGGCGCGCTACACTGAAATCAGCCTGGTAGCCATGCTCGGCTACCTGCCGCAGTTGACGCGGTGCGCGCACTGCCAGATCCCGCTGGCGCGCCGGGGGGAAGACGGTCATCCAGTCTGGCCGACCTGGGTGGGTTTTTCGTCGAGCCAGGGGGGCGCGCTCTGCCCGGATTGTTTGAAGACGGTGCCGGGCGCCCGGCGTGTCGCCGCGGGCACGCTGCAGGTGACGCACCTGCTGCTGTCGCGCGGCGCGGATGCGCTGGCCGGGCTGCGGCTCTCTCTGCCGCTGCGCCGCGAGATCGCGGATACGCTGCGGGATTACCTGGAATACCGGCTGGAGCGCCGCTTGCGGAGCAGCCGATTTTTACGCGAACATAATTCCGCGAATGGCGGCCAAACCATACAGGAATTGCCGGCGGATACGACGTAATACACGGCAGGCGCGGGACGCCTGCGATCCCAGGGACCAGGATAATGCAAAAATGACGGAATTCTCATTTGACGGACAATCTTCTTCGCCAGGCAAGGCGCGCGCGGCCCGACCGCGCATACTGATCTCGTTATTCATCGTCCTTGCGGTGCTGATATTAGCCGCGGCGGGCGGGTATGCCCTTCTCCCGCATGGCGAGCGCATTCTCGCCGGCGTTTCCGTCAGCGGAATCACGCTGGCCGGCCGCACGCGCGCGGAGGCCCGCGCCGCCCTGGCGGACTCCTTCGCCCGTGTCATGGAGCAGCGTTTAACCCTGACCGCCGCTTCCAAACGGCATGAATTAATGTTGCGGGAGCTGGGCGTCCGCCCGGACGTGGAAGACACGGTCAGCCGCGCCTACGGCATCGGCCGGGAGGGGAGCATTGCCTGCCGCCTGACGCAATCGCTGGCGACGCGCCAGCAAGGAATGGCGCTGGCGCCGGCCTTCTCGCTAGATATGAAGACGGCAAAGGGCTTGCTGGAAAAATTCGGTCGAGTCATCGAACGCCCTTCCACCAATGCGACCGCGCACTGGGATGAAAGCTCGAAACAGGTGGTCGTCATTCCCGGCGTCAGCGGCGGAAAATTGAATATCGACGCTTCACTCGACCTTCTTACGTCGAAAATTATAGGAAAGCTGGTCGCCGGCGAGTCGATACCCTATGAGTTGGCGCTGCCGTATGAGGCGAATTTGCCGCGCGTCAGCGCTGAAATGCTGGCGCCGGTGGATACGCTGCTGGGCGCCTTCACCACTTCTTATGCGAGCAGCTCGCGCAACCGCGCCGGCAACATCGATACCGCCGCCGGCTCCATCGACGGCACGGTGATCATGCCGGGCGGGGAGTTTTCTTATAACAAAACCGTCGGGCCGCGCAACCGGGAAAGCGGATTCCTCCTCGCGCCGGTAATCGTCAACGGGCAGTTGCAGCCCGGCATCGGCGGCGGCATATGCCAGGTATCTTCCACCCTGTATAATGCCGTATTGCTCTCGAACATGAAGATCGTGGCGCGCAGCCACCACTCGCACCCCGTCCCTTATGTGCCGTCGGGGCGCGACGCCACCGTGGCTTACGGTGCAATCGATTTCAAGTTTCGCAATACCACCGACGCCCCCATCATCATCGAAACGAAAACCGCCAACCGGCGGCTGACGGCGCGCATCCTGGGCAAAGGTCCGGCGCCGGTGGTGACAATCGAGCGAAGCGGCATCAAGACGCTGCCCGGACGCAGCATCACGAAGAAGGATTCGAAACTCGCCCTGGGCACGCGGGTGGTCGAGCAGCGGGGCAGCGGCGGCCTGGCGGTGACGGTGACCCGCGTGGTGGGCGAAGGCGATGCCGCGGTGCGGGAAGTGGTTTCGCACGACCGCTACACCGGCGAGCCATCCGTGATGCGCATCGGCACCGGCGCTCCCGCCGCCAACAGCACCGGCTCCGCCACCGCCTCGTCGATGTCGAGATCTGGTGAATAAGACGTGGGGAGCATTTAATAATGATTGAAAGATGTCTGATGATTGAAAAGATTGACACGCGCTAATAAAGGTTTTATACTTGCGGGCAATGCTTATGTTTATGCACATTGAGGCTGAGTATGTGACCACTACCCGGTGGCGATAGCGCATCCGGGGATTTCCACACACCTTTTTGACCCTCTCCCGGATGCGGGAGAGGGTTTTTTGTCATCAACTGAACGGAGGAGAAGACAATGTCCGAACGGGTGAAAGTGAGCGAGGGCGAAGACGCGTCGCGCGCGATCTTGTCCTGGTTGAAGCAGTATCACAAGGAGCTGGTGAAGTCGGCGGTGGCGGTGAAGGTGGGAGAAAGCTACCTGGACCTGACCGCGGCGCTGCCGGTGGGGCAGGAGATCGAGATCGTCACGGGGGACGATCCGGTGGGACTGGAGATCATTCGCCACTCGACTTCGCACCTGATGGCGCAGGCGGTGCTGCGGCTCTTCCCGGACGCGAAGCCGACCATCGGCCCGGCTATCGAGAACGGCTTCTACTACGACTTCGCCACCGCCCGCCCGTTCACCGAGGAGGATTTGGAGAAGATCGAGGAGGAGATGCGGAAGCTCGTCAAGCAGAACATCCCCGTCTCGCGCGAGGAGATGAGCCGCGACGAGTGCATCGCCACTTACCGCGACCTGGGCAACCCGTTCAAGACCGAGGTGCTGGAAGAGATCCCGCAGCCGGAGGTGACGGTCTACCGCCAGGGTGACTTCTTCGACCTGTGCCGCGGCCCGCACGTGATAAGCACGGGTCGGCTGGGGGCGTTCAAGCTGCTGTCGGTGGCGGGGGCGTACTGGCGCGGCGATGAGAAGCGGCCCATGCTGCAGCGCATCTACGGCACCGCCTTCGCGACGAAGGAGGAGCTGGACAAGTTCCTGGCGATGCGGGAAGAGGCGAAGCGGCGCGACCACCGCAAGCTCGGGCGTGAGCTGGGGCTGTTTATGATCGCGCCGGAGGTAGGCGCGGGCCTGCCGCTGTGGCTGCCGAAGGGCGCCATCGTGCGCAACGCGCTGGAGACCTTCCTGAAGGGCGAGTTGATCAAGCGCGGCTACCAGCCGGTCTACACGCCGCACATCGGCAAGCTGGACCTGTACCGCACCTCCGGGCACTACCCGTATTACAAGGAGAGCCAGTTCCCACCGATTTTCTTCGGCGAGGAGCAGGGCGTAACGGAGGGGCAGGAGGAAGGCTACCTGCTGAAGCCGATGAACTGCCCGCACCATATCATTATTTACAAGTCGGAGATGCGCAGCTACCGCGACCTGCCGCTGCGGCTGGCGGAGTTCGGCACGGTGTACCGCTTCGAGCAGAGCGGCGAGCTGGGCGGGCTGACGCGCGTGCGCGGCTTCACCCAGGAC
>Ga0172369_10005688_pt1 | contig 15224 bp, 15 predicted proteins | sample LakKiv25m_FD_114539 | JGI IMG/M metagenome (GOLD analysis project Ga0172369, IMG submission 114539) | Freshwater microbial communities from Kabuno Bay, South-Kivu, Congo - kab_022012_11.25m | ecosystem: Environmental > Aquatic > Freshwater > Lake | place: Democratic Republic of the Congo...
CGGAAGTCGTTCTCACAGGAAAAGGGATGATGGGACGAGGAGAGGCGTGTAGGTGCGGATTTATCCGCACAATGGGGAGGTTCGGAGATGGCGCCCAGCATGCGCCTGAAGGCGCACCTACCGAGCCCCCGGTACAGACCGTTTTCGGTTGAAATCCTTAAGTGACCATGGTAACATGACCATGCTCTCAAGAACACCCTTGCTGTCCAGAGACAGGAGTCTCAGATGGAAGATCAGGTAACGAAATCAAGATTTAAACCGCGTGCCCTGGAATACTTTCAAGAGGTGGAAAGAACCGGGAAGGCATTGATTATTACGGATCGTGGAAAACCGGTTCTGAAAATTGTCCCCTATTCCGAAAAATCTTCCGAACTGCTCAGGGAACTAAGAAATTCTGTAATCAAATATGAAGATCCAACCGACCCGGTCGGACTGAATGAGTGGGAGTCGCTGAGGTGATCGTGCTGGATACACACGCATGGGTCTGGTTGGTAAGCAACCCTGAACTGCTCTCTAAGACGGCAAAAGAGGCTGTGGATGCTTCTATCGAAAAGAAAGAGGTATTCGTATCCTCTATCAGTGCCTGGGAGGTTGCCTTACTGGTGGGCAAAGGCAGACTGAAACTGACCATGGATGTGATTGAATGGATCGGGAAGTCAGAAAAGCTGCCATTTTTGACCTTTCTACCGGTGGACAATGCCATAGCGGTTAAGTCGGTTGCGCTGCCCGAACCCCTCCACCATGACCCTGCCGACCGCATCATCATTGCGACCGCGATTACCATAGGCGCTTCGGTCGCTACAAAAGATCAAAAGATACTGGATTACCCTTATGCCAAAAGCATTTGGTAGTTCTGGACACCCAGACGCTGCTGCCAGATCCCGATTGGGGCAACTTTAACCGCAACCCATTTTGCTCCTCGGCAACATCGTGTGATATCTATTTTTCTATGCGAGTTGAACAGAAAATGGCCGTAAGTTCTTGGCCTCGATGGTCGCGGCTTGGAAGCCGACTCTCACAGGGCGTGAAAAATCGCGGCTTGGAAGCCACTCACACAGGGGGCGGGAAATATCTCCATTCCCCCTGCGACGGGTGCATATTATATTGCCAGACCTGCCTCGAATCCCTCTTTGATGGCCTCGAGGGCATTCCTGGGGCTTTTGGCATCGCCGATGACGTGGACCTCGGAGACCATCTCTCTGATCCCGTCCACAAGGGTATTTTCAGATCGTGATCCGGCTGCGATGACGATGGAATCCGCCGGCAGGAAACCCGGGCCATCGTCTTGCTCGATTTCAAGGCCTCCCGGCGTGATGCCCACGGCCTTTGTTCCGGTCAGAATCTTGACCCCGAGACGCCCCAATTCCCCGAGGATGGTCCACCGGGTGGTGAGTCCGATGTCGTTGCCGGCCTTCTTTGTCATTTCAACGACCGTGACTTCCTTGATCCCCCTGTTTAAGAGGGCCGTCAGGGTCTCGATCGATTCGGCCTGGTTGGCCATGAGGAAATGGAGGACCTCCGGCGAGAGGGTACCGATGGTCGCCAGATAGAGGGCCGTTTCCAGGCCCACGGCATTTCCTCCTAAGACCGCCACCCGTTTGCCTGTGCCGACATGCCCGTCCAAAAGGTCCCATGCCTGGACCACGTGGGGGGCGTCGATTCCGGGGATGTCCGGCAGGACCGGTCTGGCCCCAGAGGCTGCCACCACTGCATCCGGATGCATATGGCGGATGAAGTCAACGTCTGCGATCTTTCCTGTGATGATTTCTACATTAAGGGTCTTCAGGTTTTGGATCAGATCAGCGGACACGGTCTCCATCTCAGATCTGCCGGGGATCCTGCGGTTCAGGAGGAGCTGACCTCCCAGACGGTCCTCTTTTTCGACCAGCGTTACCCGGTGCCCCCTTTGTGCGGCCGTACAGGCCGCCTTCATGCCGGCAGGTCCCCCGCCGATGACCAGGATCTTTTTGGGCCTGGGGGCAGCCTCAGGACGCGACGCCTTTTCCCGCCCCGCCTCGGGATTGACCAGACAGGCGACCGGCCGCCCCTCAAAGACATTGTCAAAACATCCCTGATTGCAGGCCACGCAGTGGTAGATGAGATCGGATCTCCCGTTTTGAGCCTTATCGGGGAGATCCGGGTCGGCGATCAGGCCCCTGGCCATGGTCACCAGATCGGCCGATCCGTTGCGCAGGATCTCTTCGGCCGCATCAGGGTCGTTGATCCGGTTGCTGACCAGGACCGGGGCTGACACTGCTGATTTGATCCCCTGGGCCAGATAAACATAGGCCTGCCGGGGGACCGACATGGTCAATTGGGGCACACGGGTCTCGTGCCAGCCTCCGGTGATATCGAAGAGATCGACCCCGGCCTTTTCGGCCTCGGCAGCGAAGATGGCGGCCTCACGGTTGGTGTTGCCCCCTTCCATGAACTCATTCCCTGCGAGCCGCATCAGGACCGGGTAATTCGGACCCACGGCACGGCGCACTTTCGCGACGACCTCCAGGCCGAAACGCATCCGGTTCTCAAAGGAACCGCCGTATTCATCCTCTCGTCGGTTGGTGACCGGCGACAGGAACTGACTGATGAGATATCCGGCGCTTCCCAGGATCTCCACCGCATCAAAGCCCGCTGTTTTAGCTCGCCGAGCCGCCTCGGCAAACCGGTCCTGCACCTGAGGAATCTCATTTAGGGTCAATGCCCTCGGGGTCTCGCCCGTCAGCTTGGATCGAACGGCCGAGGCCGAAAAAGGCTTCCGTCCGCCGATCATGGACGAGTGGGTGTAGCGCCCTGCCTGGTAGAGCTGGGCAGCAATCCGCGCGCCGCCCTCCTTGACCGCGCGGGTCAGTTGCTCAAGCCCCGGAATAAACCGGTCGTCATGGATGGCAATCATGCTGGACATTCCACCATATTCATCGATGGGACACCCGCCCACGATGATGAGACCTACGCCCCCCCTGGCCCTTGCGGCGTAGAAATCGATGAGACGGTCGGTGACCGTGCCTTCCGGGGTGTATCCCAGGTGCATGGCGGTCATCACCATCCGGTTTTTTAGTGTCATGGCATTGATGGTGATGGGTGAAAACAGATTCGGAAAATCCATGGCATGCAACTCCTTTCGTAGGGGTAGATTTAGGAATTGAGGGATTCAGGAATTCGTAATTCCTGAATTCATAATCCCCAATTCCCCAATTCACAATTCCTCAATTCCTCAATTCCTCAATTTCCAATTCCAAGTCCTCCTTGATGCGACGCCGTTTCTTTATCATGATTTTGATGAATCCGTAAATGGTCATCAGCGCGGCAAGGACAAAGAGGATCTCGTAGAGATGATAGCTCAGATACGTAAACCAGGTGATTCTATTTCTGAGGGACCGCTGCCATCCCCTTTCCAGGTCGATCAGGGATACGCCGTATGCCTTTAAAACAGCATCTTCCACTGAGTTGCCTTGTTTCATTTCATCTAAGACCTTCAGCACCCCATTGGGGCCGGACAACCCTATCAGGTGGTCGATAAAGCTCTTGCTCTCCTCATAGGCCAGCGTCAGGTCCTGATCATTCCGGGGGAACCCTTGGGTCAGTGAACTGAGCGGAATAAAGCGTGCCCTAAGGGCGACCCGGTTCAGCACGGAACGTTTCTGATCCAGGAGGATGTCGCCTGCGCCGTCGCTGGCCCACTGGGCAATCCCCTCGTCGAGCCACCGGGGGAGAAGTTCGCTTTGGATATGCTGATGAAGGAGGAGGTGGCAGAGTTCATGCTTAAAGGTATCTCTGAGACTGAAGGGATGGGCCTTCATCCTGGAATGATTGATCACCACGAGATTTTCCTGAGGGAGCGCAAAGGCAACCGTAAGGGGGCTGTCCGCCCATTGCTGAAACTGCCTGCTGTCCCTGATGAGCAAAACGGACAGGGTCTGTCTCAGGTCCCATCCAAACGTCCTCTTCAATTCTTTCCGCACCTCAGGGTAGATTTGCGCCAGTTCCCTTGCAACCGGTTCATGGGGGGTCTCAAACATGACTCGAATGCCTTCCCCCTCCAGAAGATAGGTCTCTCCTGCATGAAGAGGCGCCCCTGAAAGGATGAAGGCAGACGACAGGAGAAAGAGGAGGAACGTAGTGTGGAGTGTGGAGTTTGGAGTTTGGAGTTTGGCTTGCGGGGACTTCATGCCGCGGGTCTCAGCTGCTTTGCACCTTCGTGTCATGTCATTCAGAAAACGTCCAAATCATCTTGAAAAGGGATCAGGGTTGTCCTAAGATGCCCGACGCTGTACCTGTACAGAAATGGTCAACCAACTCAACTCATCGACAACTATATGCCTCTACAGAATCCATTATACCAGAGGAACCGCTGAAAATGAGGCCTGTGCTTACCGGGCTCGACCGCGTGGCCGCGGGAGAGTGGAAACCGCTAAAGGGTGAACGGCTGGGCCTCCTTGCCAATCAGGCCTCTGTAGATGGGCGCCTGACGAGTGCAAGGGAGTTGATTTCGTCTCTGTTCCCCGGTCACATGAAGGCCCTGTTTGGGCCCCAGCACGGATATGGCGGCGAAGACCAGGACAATATGGTGGAGACTCCCCACTCCCAGGAGGAGACGCTCAAGATCCCTGTCTTCAGCCTCTATGCCGAATCGCGGGACCCTACGTCGTCCATGTTTGACCTGCTGGATACCCTGGTCATCGATCTTCAGGATGTGGGAGCAAGGATCTACACCTTCGCCTCTACCCTCCTCAACTGTCTGAAGGCAGCGGCAAGGTACGGAAAGCGGATCGTTGTCCTGGACCGCCCCAATCCATTGGGGGGAGATGTGGTGGAGGGAAACCTCCTCGAACCGGAACTCTATTCATTTGTCGGACCCTATCGGTTCCCCATGCGTCACGGCCTGACCCTGGGGGAGATGGCCCGTGTCTTCAACCAGGTGCTCGCGCTCGATTGCGATCTGACAGTCCTTCCAATGGAGGGCTGGCGTCGGCGGATGTTGTGGAAGGATACCGGACTCCGATGGGTGATGCCGTCTCCCAACATGCCGTTTCCAGATACCGCCTGCGTCTATCCGGGTCAGGTGATCTGGGAAGGAACCCACATTTCCGAAGGGAGGGGGACCTGCCGTCCCTTTGAGATCTTCGGCGCCCCCTACTTAGACCCCAAGGCGATCCGACAGAGGCTGACTCCGGATGCCCTTTCGGGCTGTTGTCTCCAGAGGTATCTATTCCGTCCGACCTTCCACAAGTGGGCGGGCAGTCTCTGCCGCGGGTTCATGATCCATGTCCTGGATCCCCACAGCTACCAGCCCTACTACACCTCCCTCTCCCTGTTAAAGGCCGTTATGGAGGTCCATCCAGGGGAGTTTGAGTGGAAGCCGCCTCCCTACGAATATGAATTCAAAAAAAAGCCCATTGATCTCATCATGGGGAGTGCATCTCTGCGACGCGGTCTCGAGTCCGGGGAGTCTCTTTCCATGATGAGGGACCGATGGCTGCCGGACCTCGAATCCTATGCGAAGTGGAGGAGGCCCTATCTCCTTTATGCCTAACCCGGATGAATCGCCATTGCGGATTTAGGGATTGAGGAATTCAGGGATTTAAGACGAGGTCCCCAAGAGGTCCAGGGCATTTCTGGCGAGAGACAAAGGCCTCAGCTCTTTGGTTCGCCGCCGATCCATCGGTCAATGGCATCCTTGTCGAATCTCCAGACCCTGCCGATCCGGATGGCCGGGATCTTGCCTTCCGCGGCATATTTGCAGATGGTGATCTCATGCAATTTTAAATACTTTGCGATTTCTTTGGTCGTCATGATCTTTGGCATAACACGCTCCTCTATATTGGAATTTGCCGGACAGACGTTCTCATGTCCCTCCAGATTTGGTAAAATTTTCAAGAGGTCACTTTAATACCAGAAAAGTCTAAAGTCAATAAAAAAAGCTGCTAATAATGAATAGTAAGCAAAGGAATATCAACTTGATCCATTATATTCATATTTCAATTTTTAAAGCTCGATTATGAGAAATTTAAAAAATGGTAACCGTTCACGGATTCAAAGGTTAAGGGGTTCAAGGTTGAATTTATATTCCCGGATGCCGCTTTGGCAGCATTACGTGCAATGAGAACCTACTGGCACATCATTATCCCTAACCCCGAACGTTGAACCCAGAACCTGTGAACCCTTACAAAAAATGAAAACGAGCCCAGCATATCAAAAATGCGCCCTCCCGATCCTATGGGTCGTCCTGGCCGTTCTCTTCCTGTCATCGAGCGCTCTTGCCTGTCACAAGGTGGTGCGCATTTATGACGGCGACACGGTTCTCTTGGAAAACGGGATACAGGTTCGGTATTTGGGCATCGACACGCCCGAGATCGATCACGATGGGGGGAGGAGTGACCCTATGGCCGAGGAGGCGGCGGATGTCAATCGGAAACTGGTGGAAGGGAGATGCGTCAAACTGGAATACGATCAGGAAAAGGTTGACTCACACGGAAGACGCCTGGCCTATCTCTTTCTGCCCAACGGAGAGATGGTGAATGCGATGTTGGTCCGCAGGGGACTGGCCCATGTCATGTCCATACGGCCCAACCTCAAGTACAGAGACCTGCTGGTGGGCTGCCAGAGAGAGGCAATGGCCGAAGGCGTCGGCATCTGGAGGTCTCTCTCGAAGGGCGTGGACATCCGGATCGGCAACAGCAGCTCGTACCGATTTCATAGACCGGACTGTCCGTTTGCAAAGAGAATTTTCAAGGGAAATCGTCTCCGTTTCAGGTCCCGCTTTGAGGCCTTCTGGGAGGGGTATGCCCCGTGCAGGAGGTGCAGACCGTGACTGGATGCCGGATGAAACCTTATTGGGACTTGACGATTGAGGGCAGGGTCATTATAACCAACGCCAATATGGCAGTTGAAAGACGTCAACCTTTTGGCAAGGGTTCACAGGTTCTGGGTTCAACGTTTAGCGTTAGGGGCAACACTATGATTATAGACGCGAATCACAGGCAACAGGGCGCTGCTTTGTTAACATACCTCCGTTCGGTCGCCTATTTGCTGGTTTGAAGCGAGGAATCCGGGGCCGTTTGTGGCATGTACGCCTCCAAAATGGGATCAGGGGACCAAGAATTCAACCTTGAATTCCGCTGCAGCGGGAAACCTTTGAACCCGTGAACGGTTACATTTTTTGTTTGTGCGCTTTGAAGAGAAAGATGGTCTACAGGATGAAAACCAGGCTCTGGTCCGAAATGACGGCGCTGAAAGCCGGCTCGGTCAGGCTTACCACGGCCGGGAAGTGGGCGTTTTATTTTGTCCTGATAGGGCTCATTGCGGGCCTGGGATCCGTTGTATTCTATCTGCTGTGTCAAATGGGTTCTCATTTCCTCATGGATCAGTTGGCCGGCTGCCGACCCCCGACCCCGGCCGGGGAGCCCCACCTCTTTGCGCCCACCCAGACCCCCTTCAATCGGTGGATGCTCCTATTCCTCCCGGCCCTCGGGGGCATCGTCAGCGGATGGCTCGTCTATACCTTTGCGCCTGAGGCGGAGGGACACGGAACGGATGCGGCCATCGATGCGTACCACAACAAGGGGGGATTCATCAGGGGAAGGATCCCGATCCTCAAGACCATCGCCTCAGCCATTACCCTCACCTCCGGGGGATCTGGCGGCCGCGAAGGGCCTATCGCCCAGATCGGGGCAGGGTTTGGCTCCTTCCTGGCCACCCGTTTGAAGCTGTCCGACCGGCAGCGCCGAATCATGTTGGCGGCAGGCATGGGGGCGGGCGTGGGAAGCATCTTCAGGGCCCCGCTGGCAGGGGCCCTGTTTGCGGCCGAGGTATTGTACCGGGACCCGGAGTTCGAATCCGAGGTGATTATTCCCGCCGGGATTTCGTCGGTGGTGGCATACTGTGTGTTCTGTCTCTGCTTTGGGTGGGGATCGCTGTTTGATACGCACGCTTACCTTTTCAGCAACCCATTGGAATTGGGGCCTTATACCGTACTGGCCTTTGTACTGGCAGGGGCCGGGTTCCTCTATGTCAAGGGCTTTTATGGCGTTCAGCATATCGCCCACTCCATAAAAAAGATCCCGAACCATATCAAACCTGCTATCGGGGGGCTGCTTACGGGGGCCATCGGATTCTTCTTCCCTCAAACCTTATCCTTTGGGTACGGGTTTGCGCAGCTTGCCCTGGACAACCAGCTCCCCACCCTGTTTCTCCTGACGCTCGGGTTTGGAAAGATACTGACCACTTCTTTTTCCATAGGCTCCGGTGGGAGCGGGGGGGTATTCGGTCCTTCTGTTGTGATCGGCGGGGCATTGGGCGGGGCGGTGGGCAGGATATTCCACCGGATCATGCCAGGCATCGTCACCCATCCCGGCGCCTTCGTGGTGGTGGGGATGGCGGGATTCTTCGCCGGTGTTTCCAATACGCCCATTTCCAGCATCATTATTGTGAGTGAGATGACCAACTCCTACCACCTCCTCCTCCCTGGCCTTCTGGTCTGTTCGCTTTCGTACATGCTCTCCCGAAGATGGACGATCTACGAAAAGCAGGTCTCTTCCAAGATCGATTCAAACGCCCACAAGGGTGACTTCTTTGTGGATATACTTGCCGCCATTCGGGTCAGGGAATTGACCGGCCAGCTCAGGAAAGTGCGATTGATCCCGGAGGACATGACCCTGAATGATTTCCGGAAAATTTTCAGCTCGAGCGATCAGCAATATTTCCCGGTGGTCGACAGGGAAAGCAAAATGACAGGCATATTTTCGATCAATGATATTCGGGGCGTGATTTTCGACAAGGAGGTCGGGGAGTTGGTCCGGATGAAGGATGTGGCCAATTCGAACATCATTTACACCACCCCATCCGAAGACCTCAATGAGGTACTCAAGAAGTGCACCATTCGCAATCTCCACCGGGTGCCGGTCGTCAGAGACGATGACCATTCCGTCCTCATCGGGATGCTGGATCGACGGGAAATGATTCAGTTTTACAATCAGAAGGTGGAGGAGATCAAGGCCGGCCACGAGGTGGAGGGGATGGTTCCCGATCAGGACGTGGCCCGGTTGCGGCATGTCACGGTGAAAGAGGCCATGAACCCGGCACCCATACCCGTCCGCGCGGATATGAGGCTCGGCCGGCTCAAAGACCTGATTTATGATCGGGGATTCAACAGTTTTCCGGTGGTCAACGCGTCAGGAAGGCTTGAGGGAATTCTCTCCCTCTCGGACTTGAAATCCGCATTCAAACGGGGCGACAACACGCTGACCGCAGGCGATATCGCCACCCGACGTGTGGTCAGCGTCACGGGACAGGAGTCCCTCCTCTCGGCCCTTGCCAAGATTGCTGCCGGCGACTTCGCCATCCTTCCCGTGGTGGAGCGGGATCAGCCCGATAAACTGGTCGGCGTCATCAGCCGAAGCGATATCATGAAGGCCTTTAACACTGTGATTTTAAAAAGACTCGAAGGATAGCCATTCATGCCGGAGGGGGTTATTTCATTGTTTTGAGTTTTCCCTCGGCAATCTTTGCCTCGTTCGACTTGGGAAATTGGCTGATCAGCTTTTTGAGGAGGAGCTTTGAACTGGTCTTGTCGTTAATTTCGTAAAACGCCAATGCCTGCCTCAGGAGGGCATTCGGCACCTTGTTTCCTTTAGGATAGTTCTTGATGACGAGTTGGAAGGTCAGGATCGCCTGCTCATACTGCTTCAGGGCCATGTGGGATTCGCCCTCCCAAAACAGGGCATTGTCGGCCAGCTCTGATTTGGGGTATTTCGCAACAAAATTCTTGAACCCGGAAATCGCTTCCTCGTATTTTTCTTCCCTGTAGAGAGCCACGCTCCTTTCATAGATCTGCTGTTCTGAAGATACCTCAGGTTTTTCAGTCGCTGAATCAGGCTGTCTGATTGCCGGGGTCTTAGGCTCGGGTTTAGTCTTAGCCACGATGAGAGGTTTCTCTTCAGGCTCTTGTTCCGGGGCAGCGGCAGCCGGTTCGAGATTGAGGTATGCCTTGATCCGTTTCACATCGGTATCCAACCTGGACGTGCGGTCCTGCAGGTTGGTAAGGTAGGCGCTCATACCATCCTGCGTCTTGGTATCTCTTTCTACGGAACGTCTGACAAGCCGGTTATTCTCGTCCAGTCGGCCTGACATGCCCTGCATGTCCTCCCTGGCCTTTTGGAGTTCAACATCTCCCTTCGCCTGCTGTTCACGAACCGACACGACCTCCTTGGAGAGACCTTCGACCCGTTTGTTGAGGGCCACGATTTGATCGTTGAGGTACAAAAAGTCCTTCTCGGTCACACATGAGGAAATCAACAAAAGTAGGGAGATAACCGAGGTTATTTGCCCGACGATACATCGATTCGGGAGAGGAATTCGCATGGTCAAGACTCCGGAAACGGGGGAACCAACCCCATTAGTCAGCATCGCTGGATCGCAAGTTGGATAACGAGGTCGGCTCTCTGAATGTCAGGGTCCGCAACGAAACGGACCGATAGGGTCGTTACTTATACACTTTGAACTCGTCTCTTCGGTTCAAGGTCCAGGCCGCCTCGTTATTGGCGGGATCGGCAGGTCTCAATTCCCCGTAGCTGATGGTTTTGATCCGGCCGCCGGATATCCCCAAGGTCACGAGAAAATCTCTGGCAGCCATGGCACGTTTCTCTCCCAGGGCCAGGTTGTATTCCTCCGTGCCCCTGTTGTCGCAATTGCCTTCGATCAACACATAGAAGGCGGGGTTTTCACGGAGAAATGCGGCCTTCTTCTTCAGCACATTTTGCGCCTGAGGTTTCAGGTTGGACTTGTCAAAATCAAAGTAGATCTTTTCGTTTTGAAACTCCTGCACCTTCCTTGCCATTTCGGGCGTCAGTTGGTCACCTGCTACTTGCGTTACAACTTCCTTGCCCGCCCCTGCCGCGGCTTGTTCCTGGGCCTTCGCAACCGGCGGCTGGATCCCTTCCGAGACGTCAACCTGCTTTTGGGCACAGGACGTCACGACAAACAGAGACGCACAAACCAAAGCCAACACACTCAACCCTCTCATCAAACTCTTTTCCATACTCCTTCTCCTCCTAATTTACCTTGTTGAAACCTAATAAAACATTAGTTGACGACTGTCCCCTCCCCCTGACCACGTCATGAACAGGGAAACACGCTCTGCAACCGAATGCGGAGACTCCTTTCTTCGGTCACCTGACGGTTGTTCTCGGCAGGGGGATCATCAGGAGCCGAATCTTGCCGTTCCCTTATAACACTTCCATTTCCTATTTTCAAGTATTTAGATGGATATTTTTTTATTTTAATGGAGACGGCGCGAGAGACCTGGAATAAAGACAACCCCTTGTCCGTCGATCGGCTGAACCAGAGGTGTGAGCTCGTAACCTTAACGTCATTCGGCGGAGCCCCATGAGGGAGCTGTCTGACTCCCTTTTGTGGAAGTGATGATCCTTTTTTGATTGTGGCCGTTGGCATTCATGAGATGGAGGTGATAGGCGCCGCTTCCCCTGTCCGAGGTGAACATGATGTATCTTCCGTCAGGGGACCAGCAGGGCTCCTCGCTGTTGGACGTGTTGTCCGTAAGCCTCTTGAATCCCTTCCCGTCCGGATCGATCGCGCAGATGTCGAATTTGCCGCCCGTCATGGAGACAAAGGCGATTCGGTTGCGGGATGACCAGGCCGGGGACGTGTTGTATCGTCCCTCGTAGGTCAGCCGGTCCTCCCTCTTGGTGGCCAGATCCATGACATATATTTGAGGCGATCCCGAGCGATTGGATACAAAGGCGATCTTGCTCCCGTCCGGAGAAAATGCAGGGGAGACGTCGATACCATACCCCTGTACGATCTGTTGCTGGATCTTTCCCTGCAGATCGATGGTGAAGATATCGGGGGTTCCCTTATGGCTCAGGGTCAGGGCGATCTCCCTGCCGTTCGGGGCCCAGGCGGCGCCGGTATTGAGCCCTGGTTGACTCGAGAGAAGCATGGCCTTGCCGGAGTCTATGTCTTTCAGGTAGAGCATGGGGCCGGCCTGCTTACCCATATCTTTTTTTAGGAGAGAGGGTCCCATCTTGTAAGAGCTGTACGCGATATACTTACCGTCGGGGGACCACCGGGGGAAGAGCGCGAGACTTTTGTCCTGGGTGATCTGTTTTGCATCGAAACCATCGTAGTCGGCGACATAGATCTCACGATTCCCGGTTGAGTTGTCCACAAAGGCGATTTTGGTCAGGAACATGCCCGGATGGCCGGTCAACTGCTGGATGATTTCGTTCGAAAGCCGGTGCATGAGATGCCTACGCCCACTGACATCCCCCAGCGCCCGCTTCCCTAAAATCTGACGTCCCCAAAAGACATCGAACAACCTGATTTCCACCTCCAGTTGACTCCCAACGCAGGAATATTGACCCTTCAGGAGGAGCTCTGCACCGATGACCGACCAGTTCTTGAACTGGATGCTGCCGGCCTCCTGGCCCGCTCCCTTCTCTTCCAGAAAGGCCCCTTTGTCCATCGGATTGAAAAAGCCGCTGAAGTCCAGATCGTTGGATATGATGCCGGGGAGTTCCATTGAAAGGTCGGGGCGATTTCTATCGCTCCCCACTTGGTTAAAGTCCGGTATGGCGATGTTGAACTTGCGGATGGAGGGGGCGTTGATATCAATAAATATTCTGCTCCAGGCCATGTCAGGAAGGAGGAGAAAGATCAGACAGATCATCCCCATCTTCGCAAGTGGAAAACCGCGGGGCCTTATGCCTGCGCGATGCAGCGGATGGATATGCATGGTAATATAGTCCTTAACATAGAGGTTCAACGTTTAAAGGCCCAATTCCTGAATTCCTCAATTCCTCAATTCCCCAATCCCTGAACTCTGTGTTCGTCGCCCTAATCCTCTTCCATCTCGCTCAGGTCGAACCGGATCTCGAACTCCTCGCTGGTCTTCTTGTACCCTTCCGGAAAAGGGGGGAGGGGATCCGAGCGCTCAATGGCCTTGAGGACCGACCCATCAAAGATGGAACTGGCCGAGCGCTCTTTGAACCATGATTTGAGAACGGTCCCGTCTTGCTGGACCTTGACGATGACGATCGCCTGAAGGTCTTTCCGCTTCTTGGGGTCCGTAAGGGCCACGGGATAGGACCAGTTGCTCTTGATCTGTTCCTCCACCGCCAATTGGTACATCCGCATGGTGATGCCGGTCTCTGTGCCGCCTTCGCCAGAGGAACCTTGACCTTCCCCTTGGGCCCGGCCTTCGATCTGGGAGAGGGCCCTGGCAAGGTGGTCTGTATTCTGTGCCTTGACCTTGCCTTCGACCTTTGAAAGGGCATTGGCGAGATGATCGGTTTGCTCGGTCTTGACCTTCTTCTCGATCTTTGCAATGGCCCCGTCGATGAGTTTGGAGGGGGAGACCTCGGGCTTGGGCGGCTTTGGGGCCTCCTTCTTCTCTTCCTGTTTCCGCTCTACGACCCGTTTTGAGATGACAACCGCCTTTTCCTCCGGGGGCGGAGGCGGGGCGATTCGGCGGGCGGCAGGGGCGGGCTTTGGGCTGCTGACCTCCTTCTCGGCTTTTGCCACCGGGGCCGGGGGCCCTGCTGCGGGTCGACCGAGGGTCGGCATCTCCACCAGGTTGACCTCGTAGACGCCCGGCCCGCCGATCCTTCGCGTCGGCATCGACTCCGGGACAAACAGGATCAGGGAGAAGATGAGAACATGGAAAAAGAGAGATACGACGACGCCCCCGGTCCATCTCTGCCCGTTACGCGTTTCCATCCCTGTTTTGCCAGGCAAGCCTTTCATCGGCATCAGTCCAGGGGCGGTTCTGTGACCATCCCCAGCTTGTCGATCCCCGCCTTCTTGACCCTTGCGATCACATCGATCACAACGCCATAAGAAACATCCTTGTCGGCCCTTAACAGAATCTCCTTTTCCCTTCGGTTCTGAAATATCTTTTGAATCTTTATCTCCAGGCCCTCCAACGAGACCGCATGGTTTTCCAGATAAATCTCCCCCTTCTTGTTCACGGTCAGGATCAGGGGCTCATCCTGGGTCTTGATATTCTTGGCGGTGGTTTTGGGCAGATTGACGTCCACGCCTTCCGTCATCATGGGCGCGGCCACCATAAAGATGATGAGAAGCACCAGCATCACGTCCACCAGCGGGGTGACGTTGATATCCGACATGAACCTCTTGTTCTTGTTATTATTTCCGAAACTCATAGTCGTCTCAACTGGTTGTCTTGCGGGGAGAAAGTTGACGGATAAATTGTCTTCCCACCATGCTCAAAAAATCCGTCGTAAAAATGTCCATTTCCGCCTGGAGCACGGACACCCGCTGGCTGAAATAATTGAAGGCAACTACCGCAGGAATGGCCGCAGCCAGGCCGGCCGCTGTGGCAATTAGGGCCTCGGATATACCGGGGGCGACCACCGCGAGGTTGGCAGAACCCTTGAGCCCGATCCCCCGAAATGACTCCATGATGCCCCAGACCGTGCCGAACAGACCAATAAACGGGGTGGTATTCCCGGTTGTAGCCAGAAAGCTCAGGGACCGTTCCAGTCTGTTGTTCTGATCGATAGATCCCTTCCTGAGCGACCGCTCCAGATTGTCCATCAGGGCCTGGCGGGTGCGCAGGGGCCCGTCCCGATCTACCGGTCCCGCGTCTTTCAAACGGCCGGCCTCGGCATGACCCGAGTCAGAAGCGGATGCCTGAAGTTTGCTGAATCGGTTGAATTCTGCGTACCCGGCCCTGAAAAGGCATGCTACCGGGCTGGCATTGAGGGCCTCGCTTTCCGTATATACCTTCTTCAGATCTCTGCTTTCCCAGAAAAGCTCTAGGAAGGCGCCAGTTTGAACCTTAGCCCTGCTCAACAGCCTGTATTTCGTGAAAATAATGGCCCAGGAAATCACTGAGAACAGGAGAAGGAGGAACAAGACGAACTTGACCATGGGACCGGCGTTGACGATCATATGAACCAGATCCTGGCTGTATACGCTTTCGAGTGAAACACCGGCAGGCATCAGTCCTGCAAAAGGGATATGAAGCATAAAGATTCCTCAAGAGAATAGAATAATGTCTGTCTAAATAAGATAAGATATGATGCATTCATAAAAAGTTAGACAATGTCCTTTTTCGTCATTCCGGGGAAGGCCGGAATCCAGTCCCGCCTAGGCGGGATCATATCGTTAACCACGCCAAGGCGTGGCTCCAGACCCCGGTTTTCACCGGGGTGACGACTCTTTACGAGACCATCGACTATGGTTTC